>Ga0310695_10002923_pt1 | contig 34706 bp, 28 predicted proteins | sample RumenRJG_04DNA_FD_203882 | JGI IMG/M metagenome (GOLD analysis project Ga0310695, IMG submission 203882) | Bovine rumen microbial communities from Lethbridge, Alberta, Canada - RJG_04 (v2) (version 2) | ecosystem: Host-associated > Mammals > Digestive system > Stomach > Rumen | place: Canada... | reverse complement strand
TGACGATTGTCCGCCCCGTAAATCGTGCATAAAACTAAATCGTCAATTAAATTAACGCCGAACAATCTATGGCAAAAATGAAAGTCGGCCCCGCAGGTATCGAAACAATCTCCGGAGCCTTGAAACGCCCGAAAAAACAGAACGGTCACAACCACGGCAATTACCTGGTAGCGACGCACCGCGTGGCCGCAACGACTAACCCCAATTGTCAGCGTGTGTACTCGTTCGACTCCGACCGCTACAAGCGTGATAGCGCTCCGACGAGTCGTGAGTTGGCCCAGCACGAACGTTTTGCTACGGTGTCCCGTGCGGTTCACGAGCGTGCGATCGACCTCACGAAGATGGCTGCCGACAAAGCAGCGTTCATCGCGCAGAAGGATATCCCTGGCGGCAAGACGACCATGAAGAGCTTCCTCTGGAAACTTGAATTGGAAGCCTACGACCAGTCGAATGGCTAACACCCGAAGGGCACCGAAAGGTGCTCTTCTTTTTTTATAAAAAATATTCGAAATAATTTGCATATGTCAAAAAAAAGCAGTAATTTTGCGGCGGATTTTGAAATTTAATCGGATTAAAAACAAAAAACAACATCAAAAGTATGGGTAATATTCGTTTTGAAGCGTTGAAATCTGCTTTTTCGCATAAATCAGCGGATTCGGTAGCGCCCGAAGGCAAAGTGAAAGATTATTTTGCGCGAGATGTGTTCACGCGTGAGAAGATGAAGGAGTATATCTCTCAGGATGTGTTGGAGCAGTTGTGGGATGATGTGGATAACGGGCGAACTATTCATCGTGACATAGCGGGTGTTGTGGCGATAGGAATCCGCAAGTGGGCGATAGAGCAGGGCGCTACGCATTTCACCCATTGGTTCCAACCCTTGACGGGCGGCACGGCGGAGAAGCACGATGCGTTCTTTACGCTGGACAAGCACGGGGCGCTAATGGAGGAGTTCAGCGGCGAGGCATTGTATCAGCAAGAGCCTGACGCTTCGTCTTTCCCGAGCGGCGGTATCCGTAATACGTTTGAGGCACGAGGGTACTCGGCATGGGACCCGTCGAGTCCAGTGTTCCTGATCGGTGACACGCTGTGTATCCCTACAATCTTTGTGGCGTACACGGGTGAGGCGCTGGACTACAAAACACCGTTGATCCGTTCTACGGCGGCGCTCTGTCACGCGGCGCGTGAGGTGTGCGCCTATTTCGACAAGCAGGTCAAGCACGTACACGCGAACCTCGGGTGGGAGCAGGAGTATTTCTTAGTGGACGAAGCGCTCTATAACGCACGCCCGGATCTGATGCTCACCGGACGTACCCTCATGGGACATAACAGCGCGAAGAGCCAGCAGTTGGAGGACCATTATTTCGGTGCCATTCCTGCGCGAGTGTTAGCTTTCATGCGTGAGTTGGAGTTTGAGGCGCTGAAGGCGGGTATTCCTATCAGGACAAGACATAACGAGGTGGCGCCTAACCAGTTCGAGATGGCGCCAATCTTTGAGGATGTCAATTTGGCGAACGATCATAATCTGCTGATAATGAGTATTATGGAGCGTGTGGCGGAGAGACATCATTTCCGTGTTTTGCTGCATGAGAAGCCTTACGCAGGCGTCAACGGCAGCGGCAAGCACTGCAACTGGAGTTTGCAGACTAACACGGGTGTCAACCTCTTGGCGCCGGGTAAGAACCCTTATCAGAACCTTCAGTTCATCACTTTCTTGGTAAACGTCCTCATGGCGGTACATCGTCATAACGGACTGCTCAAAGCGTCTATCGTCTCTGCGACCAACGAGCACCGTCTGGGGGCTAACGAAGCACCGCCTGCGATCATCTCCGTCTTCCTCGGCAAGCAGATCAGCGCGGTGCTGGACAAGTTAGAGCATGCGAAAGCGGAGGAGGCGATTATTATCAACGCAAAGAAAGAGATGAAGTTAGGCGTGGCGAACATACCTGAGATCCTGTTGGACAACACGGACCGTAACCGCACATCGCCGTTCGCCTTCACGGGGAACCGTTTCGAGTTCCGTGCTGTGGGCTCGAGTGCCAACTGTGGGGCGGCGATGTTGGCGCTTAATGCGGCGGTGGCTGAGCAACTGATGATTTTCAAAGAGGAGGTCGATAAACGTATCGAGAAAGGCGAAGCGAAAGAACGTGTGCTCTTTGAGGTTATCAAGAAATATATCGTTGCATGCAAGTCAATCCGCTTTGACGGAAACGGGTATAGCGACGAATGGAAAGCTGAAGCGGCGCACCGCGGTTTGGACTGCGAGACCTCTGTGCCTCTCATCATCGATCGTTACCTGGCGCCGTCAAGTATTGAGATGTTCGGGCGTACGGGCGTGCTGAGCGAGGCGGAACTCCATAGCCGTTCGGAGGTCAAATGGGAAACGTACGTGAAGAAAGTGCAGATCGAGAGCCGTGTGATGGGTGATCTGGTGGTCAACCACGTACTGCCTGCCGCCAAGCGTTATCAGACGATGTTGTTGCAGAACGTATTGGCGGTCAAGCAGGTGTTCAGTGCCGACGAGACGGCGAGCCTCAATGAGATGGATTACAGCATTATCCGTCAGATAGAAAGTCATTCGGGAGCTATTCTGGACGGCGTGGAGCGTATGACGGCGGCACGTCATAAGGCGAACCGGCAGCCCGATGAACGCTCGAAGGCGATTGCTTATCATGATACCGTTTTGCCGTTGATGGCAGAGATCCGTGAGCATGCCGATGAACTGGAGATGATTGTGGATGATGAGTTATGGACGCTCGTCAAGTATCGTGAACTCCAATTTGTGCATTGATGATACACCAGAGCATTCGGAAAAAATAATTTGGCAAAGCAAAAATGAGAAAAGAGCTGAAATTTGTCAAGATGCACGGCTTAGGGAATGACTATGTGTATATAGACTGTATCCCTACAACCGCAGCCGCCATAATAGCAAGTACGGATTTATCCGCCTTGGCGCGTCGTTTGTCAGACCGTCATTTCGGCATTGGTTCTGATGGACTGGTGCTTATTCTTCCGTGCAAAGAAGCCGATGCCGAAATGCGTATCTTCAATGCCGACGGTTCGGAGGCGGAGATGTGCGGCAATGCCATCCGTTGCGTAGGCAAATATCTGTACGAAAGCGGTTTATGTACACAGCCAAAGATGAGAATCAAGACGATTGCGGGTATCCGGAAGCTATGTCTTCACGTCCAAAACGGTTTGGTACACGAAGTGACAGTAGATATGGGAACCCCGAAGACGGCCACTGATTCGCTTGCCTTGAAAGGTCGTGACCTCTTGGGTTTCACCTCCGTCAATATGGGTAATCCGCACGCCGTGTTTTTCCGCAGCTGGGTAATCTCCGATGCGGAAATGGCAGACTTGGGCGAACGAATAGGTACGCATCCGCATTTCCCGAAAGGCACCAATGTGGAGTTCGCTCATGTGCGCAATGCGCGTGAATTAGATGTACGCGTATGGGAACGCGGCAGCGGCGAGACTATGGCATGCGGCACAGGAGCCTGCGCAGCAGCCGTGGCGGCGTACCGGATGGGTGAGACAGGAGAGGAGATCATCGTGCACCTCAAGGGAGGTGAGTTATTGATTCATTATGACCCGTTGGAAAACAGAATTACCATGACAGGTCCGGCAACAGAAGTGTTCCGGGGTACCTATAGCTGGGAGGAATAATCATGCAAATCAATCCCTATTATGCCGAATTACCGGCTAATTATCTGTTTCGTGACATCGAACTGCGGGTGAACGCTTATCTGGCACATCATCCGGATGAGAGGCTGCTGCGTATGGGCGTGGGCGATGTGACGCGTCCGCTGCCCCGTGTCATCGTGGATGCCATGCACACTGCAGCAGAAGAGTTGGCTCACGCCGATACATTCCGTGGTTATTGTCCCGAAAACGGTTACCAATGGTTACAGCAGCGTATCATCGACTCTTTTTACCGCCCTCGCGGGATTTGTTTTGAACCCGACGAGGTGTTTATCGGCGAGGGCGCAGGCAGCGATTTAGGCAATCTCAGCGAACTATTTGACCAAAAGAACACAGTGGCGATTCTTGACCCTACCTATCCTGCCTACGTGGATGCGAATATCATGGCAGGCAGGGAGATAGTTTTTATACCGTGTATGAAAGAAAATGCTTTTGTTCCGGAACTGCCCAAGAAGCCGGTGGACATCATTTACCTCTGCTTTCCCAACAACCCTACAGGTGTCGTGCTCACGCATGACCAGCTGCGCTTGTGGGTGGAGTATGCCCGTGAACACAAGAGTATTATTATTTTCGATGCCGCCTATGAAGCCTTTGTCTCGGAACCGGGCATTCCGCATAGTATCTATGAGATAGAAGGCGCCAAGGAGGTGGCAATAGAAGTGCACAGTTTCAGCAAGAGTGCCGGTTTCACGGCAGTGCGCTGCGGCTATACCGTAGTACCGTACGAGACAGGATTGCAGGCGATGTGGATGCGGCGGCAATGCACCAAATACAACGGCACAGCATACATAGCCCAGCGTGCAGCAGAAGCCACTTTTACACCGGAAGGGCAAAAAGGTATAGCGGACAATCTTAACTATTACAGAGAGACAGCAACTGTTATCATGGATGGTCTGAAACATATGGGGTATGAAGTGTACGGAGGAACGAACGCACCGTATATATTCTGCCGTGCCCCGCATGGATGGGACTCATGGACATTCTTCGACCACCTGTTGCAGCAATGTCAAGTGGTCTGCACTCCCGGCATCGGTTTCGGCAGATGCGGAGAGGGATTTGTGCGGTTCTCCGCCTTCTCGAAACGGGAAGACTGCATTGCCGCTCTCGTCAGAATGAAAGAAAAGATATAAAAGCATGGTGAGGTTTCACCCAATCGTACATCGTAAATCGTAAATCGTTAAATCGTACATCATTTTATGTGTGGAATAGTTGGTTACATAGGAAAACGAAACGCTTATCCTATTCTTATAAAAGGTCTTCATCGTTTGGAATACCGTGGTTATGATAGCGCCGGTGTGGCGCTTATCAATCAGGACGGACAACTGAATGTCTACAAAGCGAAAGGCAAAGTGGCGGAACTGGAAGCTTTCTGCGCGGACAAAGATACGCGCGGGAATATAGGTATCGCGCACACGCGTTGGGCAACACATGGCGAGCCCAATACCGTTAACGCGCACCCGCATTATTCCGAGTCGGAGCGTCTCGCAATCATCCATAACGGCATCATCGAGAACTACGCCGTGCTCAAAGCCGGCTTGCAGCAGGAAGGTTATACCTTCAAGTCCGAAACGGACACCGAAGTGCTCGTGCAACTCATTGAATATACGCAGGTTAACCGCCATGTTGATCTCAAAACGGCCGTGCAGTTAGCCCTCCAGCAGGTCATCGGTGCCTACGCGATAGCGGTGCTGGACAAAGATCATCCGGACACCCTTATCGCTGCCCGGAAAGGATCGCCCCTCGTAGTCGGAATTGGCGAAGAGGAGTATTTCTTAGCCTCTGATGCTACCCCGATTGTGGAATATACTGACCAAGTTATCTATATCGAGGACGAGGAAGTGGTGTGTGTAAGGATGAGAGGATTAGAGGATGAGAGGATGAGTGCTACCACTAACCCACTAACCCCCTCACCCACTAACCCATTAACCATCACCACTATCAACAACGTTGAAAAAACGCCGGAGATCAAGCGTCTTGAACTCTCTCTCAGCCAATTGGAGAAGGGTGGGTATCCGCATTTCATGCTCAAGGAGATCTTCGAGCAACCCCGCACGCTGACGGACTCTATGCGCGGACGAGTGAACGTGCGGCAAGATAACATTGCACTCTCGGGATTCATTGATAACAAAGAGCGTTTCCTCAACGCCAAACGTATCATCATCACCGCCTGTGGCACCTCCTGGCACGCCGGACTCATTGCGATGTATGCTATCGAAGAGTTCGCGCAGATACCTGTCGAAGTGGAGTATTCCTCCGAGTTCCGTTATCGCAAACCCGTCATCAACAAGGACGATGTGGTTATTGCGATCTCTCAGAGCGGTGAGACTGCGGATACCTTAGCAGCTATTCAGCTTGCAAAATCCAAAGGCGCATTCATCTTCTCTATCTGCAACGTCGTCGGGGCTTCAATCCCGCGTGTCTCGGATGGTGGCTGTTATACGCACGTCGGACCCGAGATAGGAGTCGCTTCTACCAAAGCCTTCACCGCACAGGTGGTTGCCCTCACCATGCTCGCGCTCTGTATCGGCCGCGAGAAAGGGATGAGAGGATTAGAGGATGAGAGGATGAGTGCTACCACTAACCCACTAACCCTCTCACCCACTAACCCATTAACCAACGACCAGTTCGTCCGAATCGTGCGCGAATTGGGCCGGATTCCCGATAAGATCGAACGCGTGCTCGGTCAGAACAAACGCATTGCCGATTTCGCCAAGACTTTTACTTATGCGCAGAACTTCATCTATCTCGGACGCGGGTACAATTTCCCCGTCGCAATGGAAGGAGCGCTCAAACTGAAGGAGATCTCATATATTCATGCTGAAGGTTATCCAGCCGCGGAGATGAAACACGGACCTATAGCGCTTATCTCGCAGGAGATGCCGGTGGTGGTTGTTGCGCCTCGTTGCGGCACGTACGAAAAAGTGGTGTCGAACATCCAGGAGATCAAAGCCCGCAAAGGACGTGTCATCGCTATCGTCACAGAAGGGGACGAACTCGTTTCTAAAATAGCGGATTATGTCATCGAAGTGCCCGAGACCGAAGAGTGTCTCACGCCGCTCCTCACCGTCATTCCGCTCCAACTTCTTGCGTACCACATCGCCGTCGTCAAGGGATGTGATGTCGATCAACCAAGAAACTTGGCTAAGTCAGTAACGGTTGAATAAAATTTTTAATTCGTAATTTTTAATTTTTAATTCTATGAAAGTAGCGATACTCGGTTATGGCAACATCGGCAAAGCAGCCGAAGAAGCCATCAAAGCTGCTCCGGATATGGAGCTGGCAGGTGTTTTTCACCACAATGATTGTCTGGACTGCATCGATGCAGACGTCGTCCTCATTTGTACGCCGACGCGCGAAGTGCAGAAGTTCGCCACCGTCCTCGCAGCGCGAGGTATTTGCACGGTGGATAGCTTCGATATCCACGGTCAGATATGGAACTTACGCAGTTCCTTGGATGCGGTCTGTCAGACTAATAAGTGCGTCTCGGTCATCTCCGCAGGCTGGGATCCGGGCTCGGACTCGATGATCCGTGCGCTGCTCATGGCATTGGCGCCCAAAGGTATCACCTACACCAATTTCGGTCCCGGTCGTTCCATGGGACATACCGTCGCTGCTAAATCCATCGCTGGAGTCAAGAACGCCCTCTCCATGACTATTCCTCTGGGAACAGGTATCCATCGTCGCATGGTGTATATCGAACTCGAAGAAGGAGCCGATTTCAAGACCGTAGAGGCAGCTATCCTTGCTGATGATTATTTTGCACACGATGAGACACACGTCATTGCCGTGGATTCGGTCGATGCCCTCAATAACGTGGCGCACGGAGTGAACCTCGTCCGTTCAGGTGTTTCGGGAGAAACACATAACCAGCGTTTTGAGTTTAATATGACCATCAATAACCCGGCACTTACGGGTCAGGTCATGGTCTCCTGTGCCCGTGCGGCTTTCCGCATGAAAGCCCGTGGTCAGTTCGGTGCCAAGACCATGATTGAACTCGCTCCAATTGATCTCCTTCCGGGTACAATGGAAAGTCTTGTAAAAGCGCTCGTTTAATCCTGATAGTATCATAGTACGAAAAAAAACTGAAAAAAGAATGGCATATGCTTGCATATGTCATTTTTTTATTGTATCTTTGCACCCGAATTATGAGTGGATTATTCTTTTTAGGCATAGGAGGCATCGGTATGAGCGCGCTAGCGCGCTATTTTAAACATGCAGGCTATCAAGTCAGCGGCTATGACCGTACGCCGTCCGATTTAACCAAAGAATTGGAGTTAGAGGGTATTGCAATTACGTATATAGATGCTGTAGATCAGGTGAATGGTCTGGGATTATCAAGTGATAATACGCTTGTAGTCAGGACTCCGGCAGTTCCGGAAGATAGCGCGATTTATACGTATTTCCGGGAGAATGGTTTTATAATCAAGAAGCGTGCGGAGGTGTTGGGCATGGTGACGCGGCAAAAGAAAGCGCTCTGCGTAGCCGGCACACACGGGAAGACGACCACCAGTACGATGATTGCTCATCTGTTATACCCGACGAATGCTTTTCTTGGGGGAATCAGTATGAACTACAGGACGAATCTTCTGTTGGACGAGAAGAGCGAGTGGGTGGTAGTGGAAGCAGATGAATACGACCGCTCTTTCCATCAGTTGACGCCGTATATTTCCGTAGTGACTGCGGTTGATGCGGACCATTTGGATATCTACGGAACAGAAGAAGCATACCGTGAGTCATTTGCCCAATATACCAGTCTTATCACACATGCGTTGGTGATGAAACATGGCATTGCGTTGCAGCCGAGACTTCAACCGGGTGTGAAATGTTATACGTACGGAGTGATTGAGTCTTCTGCTATCAACAGCCAGCCGACCGACTATCCGGATTTCTATGCAACAAACATCCGCATTGCGGATGGACAGATAGTGTTTGATTTTGTAACACCCGAAGGGAAGATTTGCAATTTGCAACTCGGTGTGCCGGTTTATGTGAATATTGAGAACGCTGCTGCTGCGTTGACAGTCGCTTATTTGGCGGAGGGAAGTTCTCACTTCTCAGTTCTCTGCTCCCGGCTTTCCTCTTTCAAGGGAGTTTGGAGACGTTTTAATATCCATGTGAACACTCCTGAAGTGGTCTATATAGATGACTATGCGCATCATCCGCAGGAGATAGCTACAACGATTGATTCCGTCCGTAAATTATATCCAAACCGTCGTTTGATAGGTGTTTTCCAGCCGCATTTATACACCCGTACGCGTGATTTCGCAGAAGGGTTTCGTTTGGTGCTCGGTACATTGGACGAGGCAATTCTGCTGCCGATTTATCCTGCGCGTGAACTACCGATACCGGGCGTGACGAGTGAGATGTTGGGAGGTAAAGTAGTGCAAAAAGACGAGTTGGTGGATGTCCTTAAAGAGCGGATTGCTCAGAGTCCAACTCCTGTCGTGGTACTTACTATAGGCGCGGGGGATATAGATCGCCTTGTGCCCGAAATAGCAAAGAAAATATAACGAGAATTGACAAAAGCGCAGATTATATGGAAGAGTATCGGGATCGGCATCATGGCATTGATGCTGATCGGCGCTATGGTGGCAGGGTATGAATTGACCTCGACTGCTGCGCCTTGTATTTCGCTGCGCTATACGATAGAAGATGCAGATGAACGGATGTATCTGACAGAAGGTGAGTTGAACGCATTGCTGCGCGCCGAGGGTATCTATCCTGTAGGGCAAATGATGAACACCGTGTCGTTGCATCGCATAGAGAGGTCTATCGGACATCATCCGATGGTGCGCACGGCGGAATGTTACATCACCCCGCGCAATGAAGTGTGGGTGCAATTAACCCAGCGGGTACCGCTTTTACGTATACAGACACCTCATGAACATTATATCATTGACACGGACCGCCGTGTGATGCAGGCACGGGCGGTGGTAAAGGACAACGTACCGGTAGTGGTGGGAAATATCAGTCCTGGCATGGCTACATCCTCTTTGTCTGATTTTGCAGAATGGTTGCAGTCCAATCGTTATTGGCGCAAGCATATACACCATCTGTATGTACAGAATCCATATATGATTTATGTCTATCTGTGCGGAGAAGAAAAGCCGCGTGTGGTGATGGGCTCCATGCGGGACTATGAGCATAAGTTCGCTAAGTTACGCGCGTTTATAGAGGATGGGGCCGATGAGACTTCTGGTCAGCAATACAGAGAATTGGACTTGCGTTTTAAAGGCCAAGTGGTAGCAAGAAAATAAATCTAAACCGAATATGATTTTATGGCAAGAAGACAAGCACAAATTGCAGATTCGCTGCCTTTAGTGGCAATCGACTTGGGCAGCGATAGTGTTCGCGCGATGGCGGCACGCCGTATAGCACCGGATTTATTCCAAGTGTTAGGCGTGGAAGAGCGTCCTCAGAAGATGGGAAACGTATGTGTGGAGCAAGGTATTATTACGCAGTCAAGCAACGCAGGATACGTTATAGCTGAGGTACTCAAACTATTGGCTAACCGCATCGGAGTGGACGAACTGCCAACAGCTTTCATCAGTGTGGGTGGTCAATCGATGCAGATAGTAGCGGTTCATTCGCGTCGTGATCAGGCACGCAAGAAAGAGATCAGTCAGGAACTACTGGACGGAATGGAGCAGGAATGCAAGGAGAAGATAGAATCCCGTAACCCCGATGTAGCTGTATTGGGATTAGTTCCGAGTTTCTTTAAGTTAGACGGGGTGGAGCAAGATGATACTCCTTCTCCCGAACAACGGGCAGCGCTCGTGGAGGCACATTATATCGCTTTCTACGGTCGCAAGGCTATTGATACTCAGTTGCAGAAAGCGTTCTCTCAGGCGGCGCGTAGTATAGAACATGCGTTTGTACGCCCCGAGACACTATTGTCAGCTTTTGCGACATGTGATGGTAATCACGTGTTGATGGATGGTTGTGCCGTGATTGATTTCGGAGCGCAGACAACCACCTTGACCGCATATAAAGGAGGGCAGTATTTGCTTAATAAAGTTGTGCCCAAAGGCGGGTACCATATCTCCCGTATGTTGGAGCAGCAGGGGATGAGTTTTGCAACAGCGGAGCGACTCAAGAAAGAGTACGGGTATGCAGCTCCTTCTTACGTGAACAGAAACGTGCGCTTACGCATACCAGCATGCCCCGAAATAGGGGGGGACATGCTCATCTCAGCTACAGAGCTGGCGGAGGCTATCGAGCTGAAGTTGCAAGAGATACTGGCTCCGCTGATGGAGGAACTAAAGAAAGTGGAGGATCGTATCTCCGCTATATATATCACAGGAGGAGGTAGTATGCTGATGGGAATGGATGATTATATCCAGAGTCTGACGCCGTTGAAAGTGCAATATGGTGCCCATAATCTGCTGCTCCATCGGGATACGGAGGAAAAATATCTGTCGCCGGCTTATACTTCTCTTGTAGGTACCATCCTGCTCGGACAGGATTATCGCGATAGTCATAAGGACCAGTTGGTACGTAAGCCCGGTTTCTTTGACCGTTTCAAAGAATCAACACTCGATATGTTCATTGATCAGCAATAAATTATAATCATCATACATTAAACATAACATTATGGAAGATCTCATTACATTACCCTTGGAGGGCTTGACGGAAGATAGTATTATCAAAGTTATCGGTGTCGGTGGCGGTGGTTGCAATGCCGTTAATTACATGCATCGTCAGGGGCTGAAAGATGTCTCCTTTCTGGTATGCAACACGGATCGACAAGTACTCATCAAGAGCTCTGTGCCCAGTAAGTTACAGTTGGGACCCGGATTAGGAGCCGGAGGCGATCCGGAGACCGCTCGTCAGTATGCAGAGGAGAGTAGAGATCATATTCGCGAAGCGCTGAATGATGGTACGCAGATGTTGTTTTTGGCTGCCGGAATGGGAGGAGGAACGGGTACCGGTGCTTCGTCGGTGGTAGCTGAAGTGGCTCAAGAAATGGGTATTTTGACCGTTGGTATCGTGACAATTCCGTTTGCTTTTGAGGGAAAGAAAAAGATAGAGAAAGCGATGACAGGCGTGGCACGGTTGGCAAAACATGTGGATGCTTTGCTGATTATCAATAATGAAAAGCTCAAGCAGATATATCCGGAACTGAATCTACTCAATGCCTTCAGCAAATCGGATGATGTAGTAGCCAACGCTGCCCGTTCGATCGCGGAGATAATCACCGTTCCTGGATATATAAATACCGATTTTGCCGACGTCCGTAATACACTCAGGAAAGGCGGTGTGGCGATCATGAATATCGGTCGTGCATCTGGAGAGAAACGTATCACTAATGCCATCAATGATGCACTCAATTCTCCTCTTGTTAACACGAACGATGTACACGGAGCGGAACGTATCCTTTTGCAATTCTATTGCTCAACAGAACATGCTATTGTGATGGAAGAGATAGACCAGATCAATGATTTCGTGCAAGAAGTGGGGGATAACATCGAAGTTCAATGGGGAGCTTCTATTGACGAATCGCTGGGTGAAGATGTACGCGTCACGGTTATCGCTACGGGATACAAGGTGGACGGTCTGCCCTCCGAAGAAGCAGAAGAAGGCAAAAAGACGATTGAAGAGGCAATTGATGAGAATTACCCGCCGCAGGTATCTAACCAAATGGAGGATGAACCGGTTCAGACGATTGATCTGAGTGCCACCCTCTTTCCCGAGGAAGAACAGGCAGCGGAAGCACCTCGCGAGCATGCAGCTTCTACCTCGGCGGACGAGGTGGTGATCGCTGTGGAGGATGAAACCAAAGAAGAAGAGGCTCCCAAGTCGGAGCATCGTGTCTTCGGATGGATCAGGAGAAAGTGATAATTGAAAACTAAAAGATAATATGGAAAAAGACATGAATTTTTTTGATCTATGCGTATTGATTGGACGCGCAATAGGTCGTTGCTGCAAATTTTTATGGGACGGAATTCTTTATATGATTCGTCTGACTTATCATTATTGGTGGGTAGTAGTACCGATTGTAATCTTAGGAATCGCTGCAGCATTCTATCTGTCGCGTAATGAGAATCTGACGTATAAAATGAACGCTGTGGCAAACCTGAACGGTTGTTCGATACAGCAGTTCGAGCAGGTTTATGCACCGGTTCGCGCAATGCAGATGTTACCGGAGGGAGCAGATATTACGCCATTTGTAGAGAAGCGGATCGCTTATGCGTTTGAGACCTTCCGTGTGATAGATTGTTTGGATGACGGGTATGCTGATTATATAGATTTTAATAAATCTTCATCGCCTACCGATACCGTTGAGGTTCAAATGCAGGATCAGATTTGTTTGCAATTCCGCATCAAACAGCGTAATATGGATAAGGTTCCGGAAATAGAGAAAGCGCTAATGGAACTTATCAATTCGAATACGGCATTGCAGCGTGCTTATGTCGTTTATCTGCAGAATTTGCGGGAGGTAGCTGCTTTCAACCATACTCAGGCGCATAAATTGGATAGCCTCACAACCCATTATTATTTCTCTAACCCCTCTCCGGCTCAGCCGATGAATTATCCCGGAAATGGAGTTAATTTCTACGGAGACAGGCAAGTGCATTTATTCTTGAATAATATTTATAATCATCAGGAACATATGCAGAAATTTGATAATCGCTTACAATTAGCGACCGCTCCGGTTGTCTTGGTTAACCACTTTGCAGCGGATAAAGACCCCGTAAACGGTCGCCTTAAAATGCTGGCTATCTTTCTCTTACTCGGCTGGTTAGGAGGTTGTGCCTTAGCTGAGTTGATTGATAAGCGAAAAGCTATTCGTGCTTGGTTGCGCGGCGAATAAACCAGCGCATTGCATAATAGAGAACTACTGCTCCAAGCAGTACTAATATGGCCACGGATAATTCGTGGCTATATTCTTTTATTAAGTCCATCTGTCCGGCAGCAATATAGCCCAAGAGCGCTAAGATGCAATTCCAGATGAACGCCCCAAGGAAAGTCCACCAAAGGAACGAACCGAAATGCATACGGCTCAGACCGGCAGGGATAGAGATCAACTGACGGATACCCGGAATGAATCGACCGATAAAGGTGGAGACATTCCCTTTTTCGCGGAAATATTCCTCTGCGCGTTGCAGTTTTTCACTCGAAAGCAGGCACATGTGTCCCAAACGGCTGTCAGTGAACTTATAGATGATTAGTCGTCCTAACCATACGGAAAGACCATAATTGATGATCGCTCCAATCATGGCTCCCAGCGTGCCGAAAAGAATGATCAGCAGTACATCAACCGGGTAGTTGCCGGTGGTGCAAAGAACACTCTCCGGTTGGCCTGCTACGAAAGCTGCTGGAGGTATCACTACCTCACTCGGGAACGGAATAAATGATGACTCAACAGCCATCAACGCAGTAATCGACGCATAGTTCATATGCGCCGAATACCACGTAATGATGTTATCAATCAGACTCATCAGATAAACAATAATTGTACGATAATATATACCGGCAGGAGGATGATGAGCGAGAACTTAATCATATAGCCGAAGAACGATGGCATCTTGATTCCGCTTTCCTCTGCGATAGCTTTCACCATGAAGTTAGGTCCGTTGCCGATATAGGTCAGCGAGCCGAACATCACAGCCGCGATGGAGATAGCTTTGAGCAGTATCTCCGGAACACCGGCTACGAAAGGTGTACCGTTGAACATACCTGTTACAACACCGGCTTCAGCGGCAGCAAGCGATTCCGGCAGACCGGAAGCTACGCCGTGGAAGGCAACGGCTGTCGGCGTGTTGTCAAGGAACGCGGAGAGTGCACCGGTCGAGTAATAGAACTGCCATGCGTGGGTGAAACCGAGGTCGGCTGCGTGCGCCTTCAGATAGGCGAGGGCAGGGGTCATCGTCGTGAAGATTCCGAGGAACAGAACCGCTACCTCTACTATCGGAGTCCAGCTGAACTTGTTGTCGTCGAAACGCACCTCTTTCTTGGTGGTGTAGAGCGAGAGCCAGGTCAGCGAGAGCAGCACTATCTCACGCAGGTATTTGAGCCACAGCGGAGCGTCCGCTTCACCCATCTGCTTGATGGTTCCTTCGTTCACAAAAGCCACTGCCAGCACTACGCCTAACAGATATACGAAATTGATAGTACCTTTCATTACCATAGGCGTCGCCTCACGCGAGTCTGCGGAGAGGGATGTCCAGTGCTCTTTCTTGTAATAATAGGTGTCCATCGCGAAATAGAGGCCGAGCAGCAGAATTCCCGTAACAGCCCATTCGGGCGCAAGGTGCATGAACCATGAGAAGTGTGCGCCGCGGAGGAAGAGCATGAACAAGGGTGGGTCTCCCAGCGGGGTCAGCAGACCGCCGCAGTTAGCTACCAGGGCGATGAAGAAAAGGATGGTGTGAACCTTGTACTCACGCTGTTTGTTGGTCTCGATGAGCGGACGGATGAGCAGCATGGCAGCGCCCGTCGTACCCATGATAGAGGCTAAGATCCAGCCCAAGCCCAAGAAACCGGTGTTGACCCAAGGTTTGGCTTTCAGGTCACCCGAGAAATGAATGCCGCCGGTGATGACAAACAGCGCCAGCAGAAGGATGATGAACGGCACGTAGTCGAAGAAGATCTGGTGCTCCAACTCGTGCATCATTCCGCCCATAATCAGGCATACCGCAACAGGCACGCCGAGGAAGAGGGAAACAATGAGTTTGTTGGTGTTCTTCTCCCACCAGTGTTCTGTTACCAGCGGACCGATAGCAATCATCAGAAGCATGAGTCCGAACGGAATCAGCGACCATGCCGAATGTACAAATTGTTCCATAGTACTTTATTTAATTAATTTAAACTCGCTAAAAGCGAGTGCAAAGGTACTGCTTTTTTTTGATATTTGCAAGAGGAAGGAGATTTTTCTACCATTATCGGCAATTTGTGTCCCTTTCTCCTTATGAAATAACATGCCCTGGCAGTCGGCGGAGATTATATTGGGACGCCATGGTCTCGCCGTACGCGCCGGCACTGCGCATGACGAGAAGGTCTCCTCGTTGTACGGCGGCTATGTGATAGTTCTCCACAAATACATCGCTTGATTCGCAGACAGGCCCGACGATATCGTATAACTGTTCTTCTTTATCCGGATGGGAGATGTTTTCCACACGGTGGAAAGCCCCGTACATTGCCGGACGAATCAGATCGTTCATGCCTGCATCAACGATAGCAAACTGTTTGTTCTCTCCTTTCTTGACATAAAGCACGCGAGTAACGAGGTTACCGCATTGCGCCACGATCGAACGTCCCAACTCGCAATGCGCTTGTTGGTCTGCCCGAAGCTGTAGATGGGTTCGCCAAGTATTGAAATAAGATTGAAAGTCCGGTATCGGGAAATGGTTCGGGTGCTCATACAGAATACCTAAACCTCCGCCTATGTTAATATGTCGTACGACTGGGTGTACCGCTTTGCCCTCATGGTCGGTGCATGTCATTTGCTCCACTTGGGCTACCAGTTCGTTAACTCGATGTGCCAGATGTATAAAAGGCTCCATGTCGGTAATCTGCGAGCCGATATGAAAATGGAGGCCAAGGAAATCAATCTCGGGCAAACGATAGCATAGTTCCACCGCCTGATTCAGAAATCGCATCGGAATACCGAATTTATTCTCGCTAAGTCCTGTAGTAATCTTATCATGCGTGTGCGCGTTTATATTAGGATTTATGCGCAGGCATACGCGCGCACGAACCCCCATCTCTGATGCCAGCGCCGAGATAACCTCCAACTCTTCCATCGATTCTACATTGAAGCAGAAAATACCTTGCTCCAAGGCATAACGTATCTCCTTATCGCTCTTGGCTACTCCCGCAAAGACAATTTTTTCAGCCGCGAAACCGGCCTCGATGGCTGCTTTTATCTCCCCTCCGCTTACGCAATCTGCTCCTAAGCCGGCTTGGGCAATCATTTGTAAGACTTCCGGAGTAGAGCATGCTTTGATGGCGTAATGGACGGTAAAAGGTGCGTTAGAACACTCAACGGCAGACCGCTCTGTATTAACAGCACGGAGGGTATCTGACAGCACTTCCATGTCGTAATAATAAAATGGTGTCTCAAACGTCTCGAAGCGTGCTATGGGAAAATGTCCGGTAATCATTGGAAAAGAGCTTTGCTAAGGGATTGTAAAGCTGGTATTTTATAATCGGAGTGAATCAGAAGGGAGATGTTATGGTCGGAACCTCCGTAACTGATCATACGGATCGGAATCTCCTTGAGTGCCTGTACAACGACGGATTCGATACCGCAGTTATCGGCACGAAGGTCACCCACAACGGAAATGATCGTCATCCCTTCCTCCACAGAGACCGTTCCTAATGTGCGCAGTTCGGTTACGATGGCATCAAGTCGGCTGTTGTTGTCCACCGACATGGAAACAGCCACCTCGGAGGTAGTGATCAGGTCAATGGATGTGCGGTATTTCTCAAAAACAGAGAACACACGGCTGAGGAATCCATAAGCCATGAGCATTCGGTCGGACTGCACTCGAACGGCGTAGATACCATCTTTCGCTGCTACTGCTTTGACCGGTTGGGCTGAGGTCTGGTTATTGATGAGCGTTCCCGGTGCTTCCGGACACATGGTGTTCAGCAAACGGACTGGCACATTGTGCATCTTGGCGGGCAAAATACAAGTCGGGTGGAGTATCTTTGCGCCGAAATAAGCGAGCTCTGCTGCTTCATCGAAGCTGATATGACGCACAGGTTGGGTTCCTTCCACGAACCGCGGATCGTTATTATGCATGCCGTCTATATCGGTCCAAATCTGAATCTCTTGTGCCTCTATTAGTGCGCCCACAACAGACGCCGTATAATCGCTCCCTCCGCGTTTGAGGTTATCTATCTGACCTTCAGCGTTGCGGCAGATGAAGCCTTGGGTGATGATATAACGATGCGTACCGTATGTCTCCAATTGTGTTTGGAGCAACTGCTCTGTTACCATCAGATCCGGTTCGCCCTCCGCGTTGATACGCATATAATCAAGCGCAGGCATCAACACAACGTCCTCGCCTTGCTGAGACATATACGTAGTCATCATCGTGGTAGAGATTAACTCGCCGAATGAGACTACATCCTTATCGGTTTGCGGAGTATAGGGCTTGAGGCATATCTTACGCAGAGCGGAAAAAAGCGGTTGTAGAACCGCATAATCAATAGCCAGACCTTCACACTCTTTGCGATATTTCGCCTCAAGGGCATCGAGCATGTCGGTAGCGCCGGAAGCATTACCCAAACGGATATATTCGGTAGTTTGGAGGAGATGGTTGGTGGTTCCGGACATGGCGGAAAGAACAACGATCTTCTGTTCGCCGTCAGCAATCAGTTCGGCAACGGATTTCATCCGCTGCGCTGAACCCACACTGGTTCCTCCGAATTTTTGAACTAACATGATTAAGTGGGATTTTAGTCTAACTTGAGCACTGCTAAGAACGCTTTCTGCGGCACTTCGACGTTACCGATTTGCTTCATACGTTTCTTACCGCGTTTCTGTTTCTCTAACAGTTTGCGCTTACGGCTCACGTCACCGCCGTAACATTTGGCAAGCACATCTTTGCGGACCTGCTTGACGGTCTCGCGGGCGATGATCTTCGCGCCTATTGCAGCCTGGATAGCAATATCAAACTGCTGACGAGGTAAGAGCTCTTTCAGTTTCTCACACATACGACGTCCGAAATCCACGGCATTGTCCCGATGGGTGAGGGTAGAGAGTGCATCCACTTGTTCGCCGTTCAGCAGAATATCCAACTTCACGAGGTTAGATGGTCTGAAACCGTTCATATGCCAATCAAAAGAGGCGTAGCCTTTGGAGATGGACTTCAACTTGTCGTAGAAATCGATGACGATCTCGCCGAGCGGCATGTCGAACAGCAACTCCATTCGGTTGCCGGAGATGTACTCCTGCTTGACCAGTTCGCCTCGTTTGCCCAGACAGAGTGTCATAATCGGACCGATGTAATCCGCTGTGGTGATCACAGACGCACGGATATACGGCTCCTCAATACGGTCTATCTCCGTCAGATCCGGCATGCCGGCTGGGTTATGCACCTCGACCATGCCGCCGTCTTTGGTATAGACGTTGTACGAAACGTTCGGAACGGTGGTGATCACATCCATGTCGAACTCACGATCGAGACGCTCTTGGATGATTTCCATGTGCAGCAGACCTAAGAATCCGCAGCGGAAACCGAATCCCAACGCCATCGAACTCTCCGGCTGAAAGGTCAGAGACGCATCGTTCAGTTGCAGTTTCTCCAACGATGAGCGCAGGTCCTCGTAGTCCTCACTCTCAATAGGATACACGCCCGCGAAGACCATCGGTTTGGCTTCCTCGAAACCGTCAATCGCTTTGTCGCAAGGACGCGCTACGTGTGTGATCGTATCGCCCACTTTCACTTCCGTCGAAGTCTTGATACCGGAGATGATGTAACCCACATTGCCCGCAGAGATCTCTTTGCGCGGACACATGTCGAGTTTGAGAATACCTATCTCGTCGGCGTCGTACTCTTTGCCGGTGTTGACAAAACGCACTTGGTCGCCGGTTTTCATTGTACCATTGACCACCTTGAAATAGGCGATGATGCCGCGGAAGGAATTGAATACACTATCAAAGACAAGACACTGGAGCGGCGCATTTGGGTCACCTTTCGGAGCCGGAATACGCTCGATGATAGCGTCCAAGATCTCCGGCACACCTTCTCCTGTCTTGGCGGAGCAGCGAAGGATCTCCTCCCTTTTGCAACCCAACAGATCCACAATCTCGTCCTCCACACGCTCAGGCATCGCATTGTCCATGTCGCATTTATTGAGCACCGGAATAATCTCTAAATCATGCTCGATTGCCATGTACAGGTTCGAGATAGTCTGTGCTTGTACGCCTTGCGTAGCGTCCACGACGAGCACGGCGCCTTCGCAAGCCGCAATACTACGGCTTACCTCATAACTGAAGTCCACGTGACCCGGAGTGTCAATCAGGTTAAGGGTGAAAGGAGTGTCCCTTGGTACTTGGTCCTTTGTCCCTTGGTACTTATAGTTCATCTGGATAGCGTGTGATTTGATAGTAATACCGCGCTCTTTCTCCAGATCCATGTCGTCCAACACCTGATTCTCCATCTGGCGGACATCGACCGTCTGTGTGATCTCTAACATTCGATCCGCAAGGGTCGATTTGCCGTGATCGATGTGTGCAATGATGCAAAAATTACGTATTTTATCCATTATTCTAATTCGCTTTTAGCCGGACGTAGTGCCTGTTCAATGGTGGGCGCCATGTCGTTCCTTGCTCGTGTCGAATGGACTCAGCCGCAAGTTTATAAATTCGGTGCAAAGGTACAATTTTTTTTTCATATACGCAAGCGCGCACGTTCTTTTTTTATATTATTTTCGATTTTCGTATCACTTTTTAAGATTTTTATATCCTTCCCCTTTCCCTCTTTCATTCTTTCCCTCTTTCATTCTTTCACTCTTTCACTCTTTCATTCTTTCATTCTTTCACTCTTTCACTCTTTCACTCTTTCACTCTTTTACTCTTTCACTCTTTCACTCTTCACCTAAAATTCCCATTTAGAAAAAAGAAACATTTTGCCTATCAAAAAGCCACCATCCATCTTCAAATGGCGGCTTCCATCTATTTATCTTTCCTCTCCAACTTTCTATCATACACCATCTTTTTACCGCAAAAAAACGTGGTAAATATCATATTAGAGTGGGTGATTAGTGGGTTGTTAGTGGGTTGTTAGTGTGTCGTTTGACTAACGTGAAGCTTGGCTCAAAATGGGAATAGCCTCTGGCAGACTGCCAATTCGGCATGAGAAATATACATAATTTTATACCACAAAAATTATGCCAAATTAAATTTTTCTTGACTTTTTATTTGCATATATGCAAAATATTTCGTACCTTTGCACGCAATTTGGATTATTATGGAGAATTTTGAAGAATTATGTCAAAAAAGACGCTCGATTCGTAAGTTTACCAGCCAACCGGTCGAGCAGGAGAAAATAGACTACATGTTGCGATGCGCGCTGATGAGTCCGAGTGCTAAAAGAACCTGCCCTTGGGAGTTTGTCGTCACGCATGACGAAGCAAAACTGCGTCCACTCACGTCGTGCCGCACGTATGGTAGCCAGATGTTTTCTACAGCAACGGCGGCAATCATCATTGCCCTTGACCCGACCTTGTGCGACAACACTTGGATGGCGGATGGAGCCATCGCTGCGGAGCATATACTCCTTGCCGCTGCAGAGCAGGGAGTCGGAGCGTGCTGGTGTCATGTGTATGAACGAGAAGGGGCACCCGAACTCACGCATCGGCTGTTTGGTATTCCTGACCATCTGGTGGTCCTCTGTGCTATAGCACTCGGCTATCCCGATGAGGAGAAGAACGAGTATGATCTGGCACGCCTCAAATACGAAAAAGTCCACAAGGAGCACTTTTAATTTTGAATTTTTAATTTATCTATCGTGAAACCAATTATAGCAATAACTGCCGGTGATACGAACGGCGTGGGATATGAAGTGATTATCAAGGCGCTTCTAAACGGGTATATGTTTGAGATCATGCGCCCGGTGGTCTATGGTAACGCAGCGGTGGCCAAACATCACCTCCAGACTTTGGATGAGGACCATCGGAATGTCACTTGGAACATGATTGACTCGCCCGAACAGGCGAAGGATAGCCGTCTCAACCTCATCACCTGCTATACCGATAACTTACCGGTGGAGTTCGGAAAGAACACCCCGGATTCTAACAAGGCCGCGAAGGCTTCGCTCGATCGTGCCTGCGCAGACCTCAAAGCCGGCAAAGTGCAAGCTATTGTAACTGCCCCCATTAACAAAGAGGCACTCAACGGTGGACATACCGAATACCTCGAATCCCTCTTTGAACCCATTGACCCCAAACTGGCAACCAACGGCTCGTTGATGATGCTCTGCAGCGGAAACCTCCGCGTAGCGCTCGTCTGCAACCATGTGCCTTTAGCGGATATACCTGCGCAGATAACCGAAGAGCGGATCCTCACCAAAATGACCTTGCTCAATAACGCCCTCAAACGCGATTTTGGCATGGATAAACCCCGTATAGCTGTCTTAGCGCTCAACCCACACGCAGGTGATGCAGGATTGTTGGGAAAAGAGGAACAGGAGATCATCTTGCCGGCTATTAACAAAGCGAAAGAGCAGGGTATATGGGCGTTTGGACCGTACGCCGCAGATGGTTTCTTCGGCTCCGAGCACTATCGACATTTCGATGCGGTTCTCGCTATGTATCATGACCAAGGGCTCATTCCTTTCAAGACCCTTGACATGAGCGGCGTGAACTTCACAGCCGGATTGAAGATCATTCGTACCTCGCCTGATCATGGAACAGGATACGACATCGCCGGTAAGAACATGGCGGATGAGTCCTCCATGCGCAATGCGCTCTTCATGGCGGTGGATGTGCTACGTCAACGTGAGCTGTACGATGATCTCACTGCGAATCCGCTGCCTTTCATTGAGCGTGCTGATGGAGAAGGAAAACCACGCCGTGAGTTCATAGACTTCAAAACAACAACCGGAGGTAACCGGTTTGAGCGTCCCGCTGAACCGAAAGAAAATGAATAAATGAGAAAATGTGAAAATGAATAAATAATTATATGTTGACAAGTAAAGAAATTCGTCAGTCCTTTTTGGATTTTATGGCATCGAAGGGACACCAAGTCGTCCCTTCGGCTCCGATGGTCATCAAAGATGACCCGACACTGATGTTTACCAACGCCGGTATGAACCCTTGGAAGGGTATCATCCTCGGCAATGACCCTATCAAATATCCGCGCGTGGCGGACAGCCAGAAATGTCTCCGCGTAAGCGGTAAGCACAACGACCTCGAAGAGGTGGGACACGATACGTACCATCACACCATGTTTGAGATGCTGGGAAACTGGTCGTTTGGCGATTATTTCAAAAAAGAGGCAATCGATTTTGCATGGGAGTACATCGTAGATGTGCTGAAAATCGATCCCGCAAACCTCTACGCTACGGTCTTTGAGGGTTCGCCGGAAGAAGGACTTTCCCGCGACGACGAAGCAGCCTCTATCTGGGCGAAACATCTGCCGGCGGATCATATTCTCAACGGCAACAAGCATGATAACTTCTGGGAAATGGGCGATACAGGTCCTTGCGGTCCTTGCTCCGAGATCCACGTGGACAGCCGTTCTGCCGAGGAACGCGCTAAAGTACCCGGACGGGAACTCGTGAATAAAGATCACCCGCAGGTCATCGAAATCTGGAACATCGTCTTCATGCAGTATAACCGCAAAGCGGATGGTTCGCTCGAACCGCTTGCAAAGAAAGTGATCGACACCGGAATGGGCTTCGAACGTCTCGTGCGTACAATCCAAGGCAAGACCTCAAACTACGACACTGATGTCTTCCAGCCGATGTTACGCCGTATAGGTGCTATCTGTGCTTGTGAGTACGGAAAGGACGAGAAGACAGACATAGCGATGCGTGTCATCGCGGATCATATTCGTACCATCGCTTTTGCAATTACCGACGGACAGTTACCTTCGAACGAGAAAGCAGGTTACGTCATCCGTCGTATTCTTCGTCGAGCTGTCCGCTATGGGTATACTTTCCTCAACATGCGTAGCGCGTTCCTCTATCAATTGGTTCCGCAACTCATTGAGGACCTCGGCGAGGCTTATCCTGAACTCAAAGCCCGGGAAGCGCAGATCACACCGGTTATCAAATCCGAGGAAGAAGCTTTCCTCCGTACGCTTGATAAAGGTATAGGACTGCTCGATAAACTCATTGATGAAGCACGCAAAGCCGGCAAGACTGAGATCTCCGGTGTGGATGTCTTTACCCTCAAAGATACATACGGATTCCCGCTTGACCTCACCGAACTCATTCTCCGTGAGAATGGTTTCACTACCAACGAGGAGGAATACAACAAAGCCCTCGAGCATCAGAAATCGATGGGACGTGAGGCAAACAAACAAGACCTGGGCGATTGGACCGTACTCGCTGAAGGCGATACAGAGTTTATCGGCTATGATGAGCTCACCTGTGAGACCCGAATCCTCCGTTACCGTCAGGTTAGCCAGAAAGGCAAATCCTTCTATCAGGTAGTTCTCTCGAAAACTCCTTTCTATGCAGAAATGGGTGGCGAAGTGGGCGATACGGGAACACTTGGAAACGTTCGCGTATTGGACACAAAAAAGGAGAATAACCTGCCCGTGCATATCTTGGCGGAACTGCCCGCGGACATGGATGGCACGTTGACTGCTACAGTGGATCAAGAGCGTCGTCAGGCGATCGCTTGCAACCACTCAGCTACGCATATATTACACTACGCGTTGCGCGAAGTGCTCGGTAAACACGTAGAGCAGAAGGGTAGTTTGGTTACTCCGGATAGCTTGCGTTTCGACTTCTCTCACTTCCAGAAAGTGACGCCGGAAGAGTTGCGGCAAGTAGAGAAACTCGCAAACGCCCTTATCCGTCAGGATATTCACCTCGAAGAGAGCCGACACACCCCGATAGCTGAGGCTAAAGCTATGGGAGCGATGGCACTCTTTGGCGAGAAATACGGTGATGATGTACGTGTTATCAAGTATGGTCCTTCGGTGGAGTTATGCGGTGGTTGTCACGTTTCAAGCACGGGACGTATCGGTAGTGTGCGTATCATTATGGAAACGAGTATTGCTGCGGGTGTACGTCGTATTGAAGCCGTTACTGCTGCTAAAGCGGATGAACTCTATTATATGGCGCAAGACACGCTTAATGGTCTCAAAGCGCTCTTCAATAACGCACCTGACCTCGCTGGAGCTATCCATAAGTCGATTGATGAGAACGCAGGCTTGAAGAAGCAAATCGAGCAGTTCATGACGGAGAAAATTGAGCATTTCCGTGATCAGATCATCGCGCAGGCTGAAGAACTCGGTGACATCAAATTAGTACGTCTTACGGGAGAACATGACCCGGAGTTGATTCGTGGTGTGATGCCTCTCTTGCGCGGTAAGTTCACCAATGTTAAGTTCGCTGTCGTTGCCGCTACTTCCTTTGCCGGCAAACCGACCATCGCTGTATTCCTCTCACAACCGCTTGTCGAGGCTGGCAAAAACGCCGGTTTGATGATCAAATCGGCTGCCAAGAATATCCAAGGCGGGGGTGGTGGTCAACCTTGGATGGCTACTGCCGGAGGGCGTGACGTCAACGGACTTGATGCCGCTATGCAGGAACTGCTCGCCGCTTTGCAATAAATGAAAAGTGCTATGAAATTGCCAACAACTTATCTCCCTCAAAACATCCGTAGTGCCGTCCGCTTTATGGTGGTCGGCTTTACGGGGTCGTTTGTTCAGACTTGGTTCTTCATGGCGGCGATGCTCACTTTGGGAGAGCCGGAGAAAGGTGTAGCGCTCTTCTATTTGGCGTTCGGTATCGGATTTGTTTGCGAGATGATTCCTAATTATTTCTTCTCGAATTGGTACACTTTCGGTACTCGTCCGAACTGGAAGAACGCGGGTGGCTTTCTGTTCGCGCGTGCAATCAATCTTGTCATACAATTTGCTTTGCTGCCTTTCATGGTGGCGCATTTCTCGAATTGGAGGGATGATATCATCAGTCTGGTTGTAATATTCCTTGCTGGATGTATCAATTATCTGATTTGTCTGCTTTTCTTTAAAAAACCAAAGGATGAAAATATACAAGGCTAACATCGTTTATACTCCCACGCCGGAGAAGTTCGAAATTATTCCGCATGGATATATAGTGGTCAAGTCCAACGGACTCGTAGAAGGAATCTATCGCGAGTTGCCCGAGAATATGGATTGGCGTCGGCAGGTGATGGATTTCGGAGATAAACTGCTTATCCCCGCTTTCAATGACCTCCATGTTCATGCGCCGCAGTACAGGAATATGGGCCTCGCGCTCGATCTGGAGTTGCTCCCATGGCTCAATACCTATACTTTCCCGGAGGAAACCAAGTACGCCGATCCGGAGTACGCAAGGCGTTTATACCGTCGTTTTGTACACGAGTTGTGGATGCAGGGCACAATGCGTTCTGCCGTCTTCGGTACAATCCATCCCGAGGCTACGCGTATTTTGGCAGACCTGTTCATTCAGGCGGGAATGGGAGCATATGTCGGACTCGTGGGTATGAACCGTAATAGCCCGGAAACGCTGCAAAACACAACGGCTGAACTGATGGAAGGAATGAAAATGCTCAAAGCCCATCTGGATGAGCATAGCGCGAACGGATTGGTTAAACCGATCATCACACCGCGTTTCGTACCTTCTTGTTCGGATAAGATGTTAACCGCCTTAGGGCAGTATGCCGCAGAAACAGGTATGCCTGTTCAATCCCATCTCTCGGAAAACCGCTCGGAGATTATGTGGGTCAAAGAACTCGAACCGGACACCACCTGTTATGGTGGAGCGTACGAGAAATACGGCCTGTTCGGTCAGACGCCAACTCTCATGGCTCATTGCTGCTACACCGACGGAGAAGAGATGGAGTTGATGCGCAAGAATGGCGTCTATGTCGTGCATTGCCCCACTTCTAATAGTAATCTTTCGTCCGGCATGGCACCTATTCGTAAGTTCCTCGATGCCGGAATAAACGTGGCATTGGGAACAGACGTCTCCGCCGGACATCATCTCTCCATGCTTCGTGTCATGCAGTATGCTATTCAGGTCTCCAAACTGAATTATGCGCAGACCAAAGGAGAGATGTCTTTCCTCAGTCTTTCCGAAGTCTTCTATTTGGCTACCAAGGCGGGAGGTTCATTCTTTGGCAAAGTGGGATCCTTTGAACCCGGATATGAGTTTGACGCCCTGCTGATTGATGATAGATATTTGAACTTTGATAACTACACCATTCCGCAACGTCTGGAGAGATATATTTACTTAGGCGATGACCGTGACATCAAACGTCGTTTCTGCCGTGGAGTGGAACTGACCGAACCGGTGATGTAACCCTCTAATCCGCTAATCCCGCAAAATGAAACTCATTAAGGTCACAGAAGGTCTCTCCCTCGAAAACTATCTTGAGCTGGAAACCCGTATGGTGAAGACCGTGCAGGAACCCACGCTCTTCACATGGATCGTTCGCCCCACGGTTATTTACGGTCGGCATCAAAGTGCAGAGGTCGAGGTCAATGAAGACTACTGCGTCTCGCACGGCATCGAAGTAGTGCAGCGAAAGAGTGGGGGAGGATGTGTTTATGCCGATGAAGGCAACCTGATGATTTCTTTTATAACGCCTTCGAAACATAGCGAACAGGTGTTCGCAGAGACACTACTCCTTATTCGCAACGCGCTTGCGTCCAAAGGAATACCTGCTGTGACGACGGCGCATAATGACATTTTGGTGGGAGAAAAGAAAGTTTCCGGATGGGCATGTTATACCACCCCGACGGGCACAATCGTGCATGGTACTATGCTCTATGATGTGAATCTGGAGGCACTGCAACAGGCTATTACGCCCACCCAAGAAAAGCTGAATAAACATGGTGTAGCATCTGTACGGCAGCGGGTGGTCAACCTTCGGGAGATACACGATTTCGGCGATATACAGGCTTTTCGCGCTGAATTGGAAAAAACTCTGAAAGACACAAATGAATAAATGTGTAAATGACTAAATTGTAAATATCTTTATGGAAATTAGTTTACGGGCGCAATCAATGCCTGAAAGTCCTATCCGTAAATTGGCTAAATATGCCGATGCAGCTAAACTGGCTGGGGTGCATGTGTACCATCTGAATATCGGTCAGCCGGATATAAAAACACCACCCCAAGCGCTTGAAGCGGTGAAGAATTTCAACCCCGAGATCTTGGAGTATTCACCCTCTCAGGGACTCAAATCGCTGCGCACGAAAATGGTAAGCTATTATGCCGATTACGGTATTGACCTCTCGCCGGATGAGATCATCATCACTTCTGGTGGCTCGGAGGCAATCATGTTCGCGTATATGTCCTGCCTCAATCCGGGAGATGAAATCATCGTTACTGATCCTTCTTATGCCAACTACATGGCGTTCGCTATCTCTTGCGGAGCGGTGGTCAAATCGGTCAAAACAGATATCAAGAATGGATTCAAGCTGCCGCCCGTAGAGGAGTTTGAAAAACAGATCACTCCTAAAACGCGCGCGATCCTTATTTGTAATCCTAACAATCCCACGGGCTATTTGTACACCAAGAAAGAGATGCGCCAGATACGCGATCTCGTGCAGAAATACAATCTCTATCTTATCTCGGATGAAGTGTACCGCGAGTTCATCTATACCAAGTCGCCGTATATTTCCGCGTGTCACTTGGAGGGCATTGAGCAGAACGTCATTCTCGTGGATTCTGTCTCAAAGCGTTACTCCGAATGCGGTATTCGTATCGGTGCGCTCATTACGAAGAATAAGACCGTCCGTGAAGCGGTGATGAAGTTCTGCCAGGCACGCTTGTCGCCCCCTCTCTTTGGACAAGTCGTTGCCGAAGCTTCGCTCTCTACCCCCGAGGAATATATGCAGGAGGTTTATGACGAGTATCTTTCCCGCCGTAATTTCCTCATTGACCAACTCAACCAGATTCCGGGCGTCTTTGCTCCTGCTCCGACAGGTGCTTTCTATGTGATGGTGGAACTGCCGGTGGATGACGTCGAGAAATTCTGCAAATGGTGTCTGACGGACTTCGTTTATGCCTTTGAAAACGAACAAGGAGAACGAGAGCGTGAGCTCGCAACCATTATGATGGCGCCCGGAACAGGTTTCTACACCGACCCCGAAGAAGGACGTCATCAGGTCCGCATGGCGTATGTCCTCAATAAAGAAGATTTGGCAAAAGCCATGATTGTGCTCCGTAAGGCTCTTGAAACATATAACGCATAATATTATTCTCCTCTCTGGTACGCATGGCGCTTGTCTGCGTACCCGTTTTAGGCTGACAGAGGACATACATGCCATGTTGGATTCCGCAGGAGTAATGCCGGAGATTAGTTATTTTTATGGATTAGTGATTGATATGTGATGGCAAAGCAAAAAGAAATAATCGTCAAGGACACAACTATCCGCTCGTTTTCGCAGAACGGGTGGGACTATATCTGTATTACGGATATTGCAAGGCAGAAGAATACGGAAGATCCCAATGCCGTTGTGGGCAACTGGATGCGCAATAGAAACACTATTGAGTATCTTGGTATATGGGAGGCTTTAAACAATCCTAATTTTAACCCCCTCGAATTCGAGGGGTTTAGAAGTCAGGCCGGATTGAATGCTTTTACTCTGTCTCCCAGCCGTTGGATAGAAGCGACAAATGCGGTAGGACTTATCGCTAAATCGGGGCGTTATGGCGGCACGTTCGCCCAACGCGATATAGCTTTTAAGTTTGCGAGTTGGGTTTCTGTTGAGTTTGAACTCTATTTGATTAAGGAGTTCCAACGTCTTAAAGAGGAAGAACAAAAAGCACTCGGTTGGTCAGCAAAGCGCGAGTTGGCAAAGATTAACTATCATATCCATACGGACGCTATTAAAGCGAACCTTGTGCCGGAAGAGATAAGTCAATACCATCGTTCGCTGATTTATGCCAACGAGGCTGATGTTCTTAATGTGGCGTTGTTCGGAATGACAGCCAAAGAGTGGCGCGATGCTCATCCGGAGGATAAAGGCAATATACGCGACTACGCGACGATTAACCAGTTGATTTGTCTGAGCAACATGGAAAATCTGAATGCCGTTTTTATCAACGAAGGTCTGCCGCAAGGTGAACGCCTCCAGAAACTCAACCAAATAGCCATTCAGCAAATGACCGTGCTGGAGAATGTCGAAAGCAAACATATATTGAAAGCATAAACCACCGTCCCTTCCTGACGTTAAACAGGAACCCGGGTCTGACCTCACCGACAGCGTAAAAAAGCGGTGACATATTTTATATACGGAGTTTCGGAGACGAGGCTCTGTTTTTTTTGTGCCTGTTTTTCAGCCCGTAGATGTATCAAACTTTGTAAAAATCAAAAATACTTTCTTATATATTTGCGTATTTCAAAAATTCTTTGTAATTTTGCAGCGCAAAATGAATCGTGCCCCTGTGGCTAAGAAAGTTTTGCAGTATTTAGCTCACGCCGAGGGTATATGTCTTTCGGGATGGGGGAGTAAATACGGACATATTGAAAAAGGCGTTCATAAAAACCTAATGAAAGATAAAACTGACATAGTTTCGACTCAGCAATTCGATGAAGTGATTCGTCTGATTCAGCATGCCCGCTCTGAGATTGTCCGTACAGCCAACTCTCAACTTATCGAGTTATATTGGCAGTTGGGTGCATATATGTCTGATAAGATTGAATCATCCCAATGGGGAGACAGCGTTGTGCAGCAGTTGTCAGAATATATCGCCCGCAAAGCACCTGAGTTGAAGGGATTCTCTGCTCAAAACCTCTGGCGCATGAAGCAGTTTTATGAGGCCTATCGCAATGCTGACGAAAAACTCTCGCCACTGGTGAGAGAAATTAGTTGGACGAATAATCTTATCATACTCAGCCGTACAAAATCGGAGGAAGAAAGGTCTTTCTATTTGCAACTTTGCGTAAAGGAACGTCTCTCCAAACGGGACCTTAATCGTCAAATAGACAGTGCTCTGTTTGAGCGCACGATGATGGAGAAACCAAAACTCTCACCACTGTTGAGAGAAATTGCTCCTTCGGCAGAACAAGTGTTCCGTGACCAGTACGTGATGGAGTTTATCGGGGGCAAGGAATACAAGACGGAGAACTCGATAAAATCAGCTCTTGTGCAGCAGATGAAGGAGTTTATTCTTGAACTCGGCAAAGATTTTATCTTTATTGACGAAGAATATCGTTTGCAGGTGGGTAATAGTGATTTTCGTATTGATTTACTCTTCTTCCACCGCGAGTTGCAATGTCTTGTGGCTTTTGAACTGAAGATGGGTTCGTTCAAACCGGAACATTTGGGACAATTGAATTTCTATTTGGAGGCATTGGACCGAGACGTTAAGAAACCTCACGAAAACCCGAGTATAGGTATTCTACTTTGTAAAGATAAAGACAACGAAGTGGTAGAGTATGCGCTTAGTCGCTCGTTATCACCAACTATGGTAGCAGAATATAAGCTTTGCCTGCCGGACAAGAAACTCCTGCAAGCAAAAATGCGTGAGATAGAAGCAGAATAACCTCTTGTCCCGCGCGGACGTAAAATACCACCGCTGGCACCGACAGCATAAAAAAGCGGTGACAAGCGCGAAGCGTCGCGCTAATAATAAAAGCATAATCGCTATTTATTCTGGAATGTCAACTACCACAATGAACATTTTTATACCAAGAATAAGTCAGCGCCTTTCGGCGTGGAGGACTTGTAGGTATAAAGGTGTGGTAGCCGGACATTCGACAAGGAATCCACGTTTTTAATTGAAAAAAACTAATACTATAATATATGGCTAAAATTTTAGATGCTACAGGTTCCATCTCTTCTATTGACTCTATTATATTAGGAGCGGAGAAATATATTATTTTAGTATCTCCTTTTTGGAATTGCCCACAAAATGTAATTCTGTCGCTTCTCGGAGCTTTAAAGAATGGCGTCCAAGTGGTAATATTTTGTCGCCCAACTCAGAAAAATGGAAGAGAGAAAACTCTCCCTATACCAAGAGAGAAATGGGAGTATTTCAAAAAATTTGAGAAGAACGGGCAATTTGTAGTAAAAAGTGAAGGCTTAGAGACTTTACATAGCAAGTTGTATATGAATGAGGACAAATGTCTCATTACTTCTCTTAACATGTATGATTATAGTGTAGAGAAGAACATTGAATTGGGTATTGAATTATCTTGGTCTGATGGGCATGATAAAGAATTACAACGATTTGTCATGAAACACCTCAATGAAATCTGCGAGAAAGCAGGATTAAGTGCGACTAACCCTATTATACCAGATGCAAAATTATAAAATCTATGATACAATGAAAAAACTCGGTCTATTATTTATATTATGCAGTATTAGTATTACAAGCATTTTTGCCGGTGAGTTGAAAAATATTTGGCTTAATTATGAATGCCAAAATCTTACCGTGCCTCAAGTTATTGATCAGTGTCGACAAACTTATGCTTTACCCGACAATGCGGAATTAAAGTTGACAAGGTCTAAAAATGATAACATCGGAATGACGCATTATACTTATCAAGAGTATGTTGATAATGTCAAAGTAGAAGGATGTTATATTTTGGTACATACAAAAAATGGTCTTGTGACATCAGTTAATGGAAGATTGTTAGGAAATCAGGAACTGCCGACTAACAGAACTTTTGCACCTCGCAAACAGTTGAGGATTGATAAAGTAGGAGAAGAAAACGTAGAATTGGAACCTGTTATTTTTGAATATCAGGGATCTTATAGGTCTGCATACAAATATTATGACGATAGCCGTTTCTCTAATGTATATTTAGACGCAGAAACCGGAGAGGAAATTTATGCTGAATTAGTTATTGTATATGGAGACGTTCAAGGAACAGCTTCGACCATATATAATGGAACGAAGCCTATTACATGTAATCAGTATAATGGAACTTATAATCTATATGATAATGCTCGGAACATTTATACCGTTGATGCTACAAATTATGATGGATCAAATAATAATACACTTTTTGATTTTACCAATAATTCCACGACTTGGAACAAGCCTGTTTTAACATCTGTTACTATTGAGTGGTCCGCACAAGATTGGTGGTATAATTCTTTGACAGACACTAAACCTGATTTTTATATTCAAATATCTTCAGGCGGAACTATACTATACAAATCAGGTTATTTTAATGATAAAGATGCCCCAGTTACATTTGCCATACCTGATTTTATAGTTGCAGATGGTAGTCTAAAAATAGAAGTTTTAGATTATGATGGAATAAGTGATGATAGCGCAGGTAAAGTATCGGCGACTAGAGTTTCGGTTGGAACATCAAATTGGAATAACAGCAAAACAAGGGGGACATACACTGTCGCAAATAATCCTGCACATGATGTACATTGGGGAATGGAGAAAGTTTATGATTTCTACCTTCAGAAATTTAACCATAGAAGTTATGATGGGAACGGTTCCCTAATACTACAGTTAGTTAATCCTCCATCATCAATTGCTCCTTTTAATAGAGGTGGATTTCCGAATCAAGCAAGTGCTATCTGGAACAAAAATAAGACAGAATTTTACATGGCATACGGTATCGGGGATGGTATAACTCAAAAACCTTGTGCGATATTAGACGTAATGGGGCATGAGTTCACTCATTTAGTAACTGCCGCAAATGGTGATCAAGATTTGCCAACTTCGGGAGAAGGTGGAGCATTGAATGAGTCATTTGGAGATATTATGGGAAATGCAGTGGAAGCATTTGCTTTAGGCACAACTGACTGGGTTTTTATGAAGGGTTATAAGTATTCTGATCCAAATGAATACAATCGGAGTTTGGAAAATCCGAAGTCTGACACAAACCCATTTGCACGGCCAAGTACTTATCACGGAGATTATTGGCAACCAATTACTGGCAACCCCGATGGTAGACCATTAGCTGAGGGAGGAAACGACAATGACTGGGTACATATTAACTGTGGTGTACAGGATTATTGGTTCTATCTGCTTTGTCAAGGAGGTTCTGGTTATATAGACGACAAGCAATCAAATGGTAGTTATTCCGTTATAGGTATTGGTATAGAAAAAGCTACGCAGATTGTTTATCGAAATCTTCTAACATATATAACTTCCACTTCAAAATATCCTGATTCTCGTAAAGGTTCTATTCAAGCAGCAATAGATTTATATGGAAAAGGTTCTCAGGAACATCAATCTGTTATGAATGCTTGGCATGCAGTAGGCGTCGGAGATAAATATCAAGAGGTTGATTGTAAGTCTGTTCCATATACCGAATCATTTGCTGCTTCACAAGGCGACTTTAGCGTTGATAACTTGACATTACCTGACGGTTTTACGTCCATATGGAATTGGGATTCACAATATGGAATGGTTGCTAAATGTATCAAAGGTTCTACTAAATATGAATCAGAATCATGGCTTATATCTCCTTGTGTAGAACTGCCTGAGAATGAAACATGTGTTCTTTCTTTCAGTCATGCAGCAAAGTTCTTCCAGAGCACATCACAGATGTCTTTGTGGATTTCAACGGACTACGATAAATCAGATCCGGAGGCGGCTCAATGGAATAGACTTATTATCCCAACATATCCCACCGGCTCCAATTGGAATTGGTTCTCTTCGGGAGAAATTGATTTGTCCGAATATAAAGGTCAGAATGTAAACATTGCTTTCTGCTATAAGAGCAACACTAATTATGCTCCGCAATGGGAGATTAAGAATTTCTCCGTGCAGAATTCAATGACCCCGATTGACAACATCCAAGCAGACCAACAAACGGTTACCAAGATTCTCCATGACGGTCAAATCTTCATCCTCCGCGGGGAGAAGGTATATACGCTCCAAGGACAAAAGGTGAAATAACGTGTGTCCATTGTCAGGGATTGTATCCCGTCCCTTTCCGCTTGGCGTCCCCCCGCCAAGCGGTTTTTCTTCTTCGTCCCGTTCGCGGTACTTTAGTGCCGCCCTTTCTTCTTACGTCGTCCATTCCCCGGCATGCCATGCCGCTTGTATAAAAATTTGCATGAGATTCTTGAGACACTTGATACACTTTTGTCTAATTTGCTCATTATCAGAAGGAATTGTTAGCCTTTGGAAATCCCAACTGTCTCAACTGTCTCACATCATTTTTTGTATTGACCATATTGACCGTATTGACCGTTTCATCCCCTAAATGGTCAAAACGGTCAAAACGGTCATGTCTTTTTTTTATAGATGCACCCCTTTTCCCGATCAAATCGTTAGTCATTCTTATTTATTCTTAGTCATTCGTTAACCATTCACGGTACTGGAACGGACTCGGAACGGACTTGGAACGGACTTTTTACTTGTTCTTGAGGATGATCCAGATGATCACCGGAGCACCGAAAAGGGCAGAGACGG
>Ga0310695_10002920_pt1 | contig 34737 bp, 28 predicted proteins | sample RumenRJG_04DNA_FD_203882 | JGI IMG/M metagenome (GOLD analysis project Ga0310695, IMG submission 203882) | Bovine rumen microbial communities from Lethbridge, Alberta, Canada - RJG_04 (v2) (version 2) | ecosystem: Host-associated > Mammals > Digestive system > Stomach > Rumen | place: Canada... | reverse complement strand
ATATCGAATACTACAACAACGACCGGATAAAGTTGCGCCTAAAAGGAATGAGTCCGGTACAATACCGGACTCATAACTCAATTTTATCCTAACTTTAAACCGTCCAACTTTCTGGGGTCAGTTCACAGGCTGCGTTTTTTGATATATATTAGGAAAAAGAGCTTTTTGAAAAGGAGATGCCCGCTTTCGCGGGCATGACAGCAAGGTAGCGTTTTTTATGAATAAAAGGTCACGTTCGAGTTGGTTGTTGGCGGCTGTGCTCGCTGGTTCGTTTGCGGTGCCGTTTGCGTTTGTGGCGTGTGGCGATTCGTCTGATGGCTCGCCGGTTGCGGTGGGTGAGGGCTCCTCTTCTTCTGAGATGCTGGCTGAATCTTCGTCTTCTCAAGAATCCGCGAAGCCATTGAGCAGCTCTGCCCAAAAAAACGCAAGTTCATCGTCGGTGAAGTCCGAAAGCTCGAGCTCGGAAAAGTCCGCGGAATCTTCTTCTGAAAAGGTCACGCAATCATCAAGCTCTAGTGCCGAGAAGGCCGCAGAATCGTCTTCTTCCGAGAAGCCTGCCGGTTCGTCGGATAGCGGTGTTTGCACGAACTGCGATAGCTATACAGCGGCAGACCCGACGCTTGTAGAAAATGGCGGCAAGGGTTCCGTGACAACTTACGGGAGCATCACTGCTAAAGAGACGAGTCTCGGTGGCGCCTGCAATTATGGACAGACGAATATCCAGTATTATGCGGCCATCCACGTGAATGTTTCTCCGGGGGATGATAAGGGCCCGTGGGATGGTGGCATGGCATGTGGTGGCTGTGTTCACGTGAAGGCGAAGACGCCGGATGGCTGGAAAGAGGTGACTGTGCGCATTACGGACCGTTGCCCGGATGCAAACTGTGGTGTGGATTTGGGCGGTGCGCCTGCTAGCGACATCATGGGAATCCAGGTCGGCCGTTATTACGGCGAATGGGAATTCGTGAGTTGCGAAGGAGTCGAAGGCGTGTGGGGCGATTCCACATCCATCTGGGTTAAGGAAGGTGCTAGCACGTACTGGAGCATTATTCAGGTTCGTAACCCGAAAGATGCTGTCCGCAAAATCGTGTTCAATGAGTTGGATAGTGACAAGTCTTATACGCTTGAATTTGTCGTCGGGACGGAAAACTTCTGGACTGTTCCGAAGGAAGTTCTGCAATCGGAAAAAAGTTACAGTGTGGTCGTTACTTATCGTAGCGGTACCGATGACGAATGGATTTTAAAGGGTTCTGATTTGGCGGTGCCGGAAGCGAACCTTTATCTGTACGAACATCGGAAGAAGTAGGAAATCGCAGCGCATCTTCGATGCTTGCAAAAAACAAAAACGGCGCCTTGGTGGGCGTCGTTTTTTGCGAAAGTCGCGGCTTTTAAAGCCGCGCTTTTTTTACTTGTTCAAACGCTCGGTTGCTTCGGCGACGGCGAGCAAGTCTGCTTCCTGGAACGGCTTGCCAATCCACTGGAGGCCAACCGGGAGTCCGCCTGCCATACCGCACGGAACGCTCACGCCCGGAAGACCGGCGAGGTTCAAGCTAACGGTATAGATGTCGGAGAGGTAAACTGCCATCGGATCGGATTCGTTCATGCCGCACTTGAGCGGGAGACCCGGCATCGTCGGGCTTGCAATCACGTCGCAAGTCTTGAATGCTTCGGTGAAGTCGTCCGTGATGAGGCGGCGAACTTTCTGGGCCTGCACGTAGTAAGCATCATAAAAACCGGCGGAGAGAACGTAGCTTCCGAGGAGGATGCGGCGCTGCACTTCCTTGCCGAAACCTTCGCTGCGGGACTTGGCATAAAGGTCGAAGAGCTTACGAGCTTCGGGACTGCGGTAGCCGTAACGCACGCCGTCGTAGCGGCTGAGGTTGGAACTAGCTTCTGCCGTTGCGATGATGTAGTAGCTGGACACAGCGTAGCTGATGTGCGGGAGGCTCACTTCCTTGATCGTGGCGCCTTCGGCTTCCATCTTCTTAAGCATGTTTTCGATGGCGGCCTTGCATTCTGCATCGAGGCCTTCGCCAAAGTATTCCTTCGGAACGCCGATGACCTTGCCCTTAACTCCGGTGCCGAGCTTTGCGGTAAAGTCTTCGGTCGGGCGAGTGCTCGTGGTGTTGTCGTGCGGGTCGATACCGCAGATAGCACCGAGGAGCGTGGCGCAGTCACGAACGGTAGAGCCAAATGGACCAATCTGGTCGAGAGAGCTTGCGTAGGCGAGGAGGCCGTAACGGGAAACGCGGCCGTAGGTCGGCTTCAAACCGACAACGCCCGTGCAGGCTGCCGGCTGGCGGATAGATCCACCCGTGTCGGAACCGAGGGCGCAAGGAACCGTGCCAGAGGCGACGGCGACTGCGGAACCACCCGAGGAACCACCCGGAACGCGGGATTCGTCGAGCGGATTCTTGACCGGGCCGTAGTAAGAGGTTTCGTTGCTAGAACCCATGGCGAATTCGTCCATGTTCGTCTTGCCGACGATGATGGCGCCTGCGGCTTCGAGTTTTTCAAGTGCTGTTGCAGTGTAGGGGGCAACAAAGTTATCGAGAATCTTGGATGCGGCCGTGGTGCGTGTGCCGGTCAAGCACATGTTGTCCTTCACGGCGACCGGGATGCCATCGAGGGCGCCCAGAGACTTGCCTTCGGCGCGGCGCTTGTCGCTTTCCTTAGCGCGTTCGAGAGCGCGGTCGTTCAGCACCGAGATATAGGCGTTCAAATTCTTTGTAGATTCAATTTTTTCGAGGGAAGCCTGAGCGAGCTTTTCGGCAGTGGTACTGCCGTTAGCCAGTTGAGCCTGAAGTTCCTGAATAGTCTGCATTATCTTTCTCCGGACCATTTCATGATGTAAAGAGCCAAACCCATGCCAACTGCACTTAGGGCATTCACCTTGAAGCCAAAACCAAGCGCAAATTTGACGAGGTACAAATCAATGACGACGGGCTGCGGGGTATCGCCAGAAAAACCGATACTGTAATCGGCAGCCGCAGTAAAAATGTGGTGAACGCTGTTATCGTATCCACCGGCGTTCAAGAGGACTCCGAGTTCGCCAAACAAAGCTCCGAGAGCTTCGCTCATGATGCCGCCTAAAATGAGGCCGACAAAAATAAAGAGGACGACACGTGCCAATGAGTTCTTGTGAGTCATGCCGCAAATATAGTATTTTGGAAATGAGTTACTAGTTATTAGTTACTAGTTACTAGGAATTTTTTGTCTTTGGTTGTTGGTCATTGGTCAATGGTCTTTATTCATTGGTGTTGCTTGGCGGTCGGTGGTTAAAGCTTTCTTAAGCGTTTTCTGGGGGGGCGGGGGGAGGCTTATATGGTGGTTTGGTACGGAAAAATGCGAAAATCTGCTACTAAATACATGAAAACACCCCTTTTAGTAGCATAAATTGTAGATAAACTTAATGAAAATTTGCTGAATATGAGCTTGTTTGTGAAAAAATGTGCTATTAAATGGAGTGAAATGTTAGATTTGGTATCATAGCGCAAGCCTGTTAAATGAATGTTTTGTAGTACAAAGTAAAAAATATGCTACTAAATGCGGAAAAATTTATTTTTTGTAGCATAAAAATGCAAAAATCGCTTTTTTTACTTGTTCAACTAGAATCTTGGAGAATAATTATTTTCGTTTGCAGTCGAATTACCTATATTGATTTTTGCTGTTTTTTTTGAGGCTTGCATGGCGAAATTGGTAATCAGGTGTGTTGTTCTCTTTTTTCTTTTCAGTCTGGTTTACGCAGACAATATATCAGGTGATACGGTTTTCGTGTCTTATGAGACTAATCGTGTATATCGTATCGAAGAGAAGAAGAGTGATACAAAAAATTCTTTGAAAGATTGGCATGCTATATATGACAAGTTTTTCGTAACCAGAGATGTCCAAGGCGGCTTTTTCTCATATTGTCCAGATACTATTGGAGATCGATATGTTTGTTTTGGTGTAATTTTGCCGTTTGCAGGCGATTCCGCATACATTTTTAAGGTTCCGGGTGTTCCTGATGAAGATTATGTGGATCATGAATTGAGAGATTGTATTTATAGCCATATCCGTGCTAATATAGAGCGGATGCGGTTGTTGTGTTCAAAAAGCGTTGTTATGCCCAGAAAGGAAAAGGAGGACGCCTTGTCTTTGGGGAATCATGGTGAAGTTGTGTTTTGGGGCAATCATAGGGAAGGACGGGAATTCCAAAATATTGAAATGATAATTACTGATGGTTCTATTCTAAAATATTATAATATTCCTGCGCTTGATGACGCTGTTACATCGGACAATTACAAAATTTTTGCAGAGTATAAGAAAACATATCAGGTGATAAAAAAGTATATGAATCTTATTTCCGAAGGGTGCCGGTGGACGGAATTGGTTCGCGATTCAACGCTTTTCTTACAGAATTCTAAAAGTCCACGTAATATTCATGATATTGGAGGGAGGTGCCCGAAGATATGAGGCCATTTCCTCTAGCAATTCTTTTGCTTTTTTTGAACTATACCTGGTCTATCGCTGCTGGGTGGCAAATTGAAGTTCAAAAATTTGACATGTCTTTTTTGAACTTGCATAAGGAAAAATTTGAAAAGTTTTTCAACGAAACTTCTATTGATTGGACCAGTAACGGCCTATATCTTTTTAAGGAAAATGAAGGCGTCTCGTCTCTTTATATTTTATCCCCAAGTGGAAAGTTGCTCATATATCAATATCCCGTTCAAAAGTATTCTTCTTGGATTAATCCTGAGAAACATCTGAATGAACGCAAAAGTATTAAAGAGAGGGTGGTAAAAGCGAATTGTCGCTTGGACATTTTCATAGAGGAGTCTAAAAAAACTTTTTTACTCTCTTTCCCATATGAAGAGTTTCCAGAAGTTCTTGCTTTAGACAAATTATCTCTCGAACAAAGTCGTGTTTATCGAAGCCCGCTTTATTTCGGTTTTGTTAGGGACAATGGCTTAGAAAGGTATTTCCGCTTAGTTGACTTTCGAAATGGCCGAAAAATAGATTTTCCTCCATTAGATTCTTATAATGAAATTCTTGATAATTTGATGGCTCCACCCTTTGATGCATATTTGGAAGATTGCAAATGATTAAACTCCTTTTGCTATTTTGTTTTTTTGTCTTATCTTCTTGTTACACGGCAAATGATGTTTTAGATCAGCTTGAACGAAGTGGTTCAGCGTTTAAACCATTGAAAACAGAGGTCGATATCTATTGGGAATGGGGGCTAATTGTTGTGAAAAGTGTAGATTTACAGACTAATGGATCTCTGAATCTTGTAAAATTTTTCAACACTCATCAGGAAAATTCAGGGGATGCTTTGTTTGGTTGTGTAAATCAATTGGGAAAACGCGTTTATTTCGATAAAGATGCCAATTTGAATGGTGAATGCCTATATGATTTTATCCCCAATAAATATCACTTTCAGTCAAGATATGGACGCTTTTTTCAGCCTTTTTTCAATCGAAATTTTGTTTTTGATGTGGGGAATGATGCATTTCGTGTTTTCTATGCGGGTGATAGCCTTCTTATTGAACTTGGGCATGTTCGAAACCACAAAAGAATAGAACAAAATTATCTTGCTGTGAAAGATGAACAAGGACGGATTAGAGAAACTTTGCAAGGCCCCATTTATGAATTCGATATTCCTTTAAATGAGCCCGTTTTCTCTTTTATTGTTCGCACTAATCCCAAGGACCTTAAAGGCTACAAACCTCTGAAACTCGATCCGTCCATCTTTCCGCTTGAAAGCCCTGGCTATAAAAAACTCCGCGAACAGGAAGAATCGTTTGGTCGCGGAGAATGATTGGTTATCCCAAATCGATATCGGGCGAAACCTGTATCTTGTAATCGGGGTAAAGCTCAGCCACTTCTCTCTTGATTGTTTCAAGGGCTTCCTGTGCGTTCACACCGAATTTGATGACCACGTCAAAGCGCATTTCCTTGGCTTCGATATCTACATAAAAACCGTGCATCTGGAGCGCCCAATCGTGTGACTTGACTTTGTCTAAAATCGTGTCGCGGATTTTGGCGGATTCGTCGTTTTGGGTGTTGTAAGAGTAAACGCCGATGGCGGTGAGGATGACGCCTGTTTCGCGATAGACCTTCTTTTCGAGCTTGCGCGTGAGGGAATCCAGGTCGGCGACAGTCATGGTGTCGGGGAGTTCCACGTGCACGGAGGCAAGTTTCTTTTCGGGACCGTAATCGTTGATGACGAGGTCGTATGCTCCGTGGACGCCTTCTTCGCTGCGGATGAGGCTCTTGATTTGCTTGGTGAGTTCGTTATCATTTTTCTTGCCGAGCAAGTCGCTCACGGTGTCCTTCAACATTTCAAAGCCGGCCTTGATAATGAAGATGGAAATCAGAACACCGACGTATGCTTCGAGCGAGAGACCCGTGAAAATGAAGATGAGTGCGGAGGCGAGAACGGAAAGGGAGAGGATGGCGTCAAAGAGGGCGTCGGAGCCGGAGGCGATGAGCGAACCGGAATTCACGCGTTCGCCCTGCGATTTCACGTACCGACCGAGGACGACTTTCACGACGACTGCGATGGCGATGATGACTAGTGAAACGGTGGAGTAATCGGCTTCTTCGGGATGGATGATTTTCTTGACGGATTCCACGCAAGAGGTGATGCCCGCGTAAATCACGATGGAGGCGATGACCATGGCGGTCAGGTATTCAATGCGACCGTAACCGAGCGGGTGCTTTTCGTTGGGCAATTTTCGCGAGAGCTTGTTGCCGACAATTGTGATGATGGACGAGAGCGCGTCCGAGAGGTTGTTTACGGCGTCGAGAACGACGGCAATGGAATTAGCCATGAGGCCGATAACCGCCTTGACGCTCGCGAGAATGACGTTGGTGACAATCCCGACAACGCTAGTCTTGATGATGACATTATTGCGGTTTTCTTCGTTGTGCTTTTCTTCATTGCAGTTCTTTGCCATATGATTCTCCTACTAATTTTTCTTTGGATTATCGCTTTGCTCTAATCCCAAATGCTAACCTCGGTCATGCCAAAACAAGTTTTGTCGCGACTCTCGGCTTTCGCATTTGTCGTCTCTCGTCTATTTTATGCTCCAGTCGATGGGTTCGAGCCCCTTGCTGATAAGATAGTTATTAGCCTTGCTGAAGTGCTTGCAGCCGAAGAATCCGCGATAAGCCGAGAGCGGACTCGGGTGCGGAGCGGTAAGAATCAGGTGGCCACGATTGGGTGCGATGAGCACTTGCTTTTTGATGGCGAAACTGCCCCAGAGCAAAAAGACGAGGTTCTCGCGAACCTGCGAAAGGCGCTGGATAATCGTGTCCGTGAACTGTTGCCAGCCAATGCCTGCGTGGCTGGCCGCCATGTGGGCGCGCACCGTGAGCGATGCGTTTAAAAGCAAAATTCCTTGATGTGCCCAGCCTTCTAAGTTCCCGTGTGGCGGCGGCGTGATGCCGAGATCGTCGTGCAGCTCTTGGAAAATGTTCACGAGGGATGGCGGCGGCTCGATTCCAAACGGCACCGAGAAGCAAAGACCGTGAGCCTGGCCTGGATTGTGGTACGGGTCTTGTCCAATGATGACTGCCTTGACTTTATCGACGGGGCAATAGTCGAGGGCTGCAAAAATCTGCGGTCCGGGAGGGTACACCACGTGATGTTCCGCGTATTCCTGCAAAAGTTTTGCCTTGATTTGCTTAAAATACGGCTGTTCGAACTGGTCGGCGAGCAGTTTTAGCCAAGATTCTTCAAGTTTAACGGACATAGTATAGGTTGTAGGTTATAGGTTTTTAGGGGCGGCTCCGCCGCTTGTCATGCCCGCGGAGGCGGGCATCTCCTTTACAGGATTCGCGAGTATCGCGATTTTCTCGCCGTCGAGGCGTGTGTAGAACAACGTTGCTGCGTTCTTGCCTTTGGGCTTGAGGCGCTTGATTTCTTGGTCAGGATCGACTTTGACGCCTCGCAGCTTGAGCGTGAGTTTCCCGATGTCGTGCGATTTGAGCATCGCGCGGACGGCGCCTGTTGAAATCTCGGACGATTCCAAAATCTCGTAGTTGGCGAAGGCGGGCGAGGGGAGTGGTTTTTCGCTGGTTACGTAAGCTATGCCCGGCGAAATCAGGTGCGTCGTTTCGTCGTGGGCGAGGGCGACCACTCCAAAGAGGTGGCTGCGGAGCAACACCGGCGCGGGTTCTGCGATGAAATTTGAAATCCCGCCGAGAGGCAAGTCGGATTCGCTGCTCGATGTGCGGTAAACGCGGTCGCGGCCTTCGAGTTCGTAGTTGTGGTCGTATTGCGATTGTTCGCTCTCGTTGCGGGCTTCGCGTTTCTCGTCGCGGATAAACGTCCAATCGGCGATTTCATTCCCTGTTTTATCGACCATCACAGCGCGCACGTGGTCTGGATTTTGGGCGAGTTCGCCGAACAGCACTAAGCATTCGCGGCAGTCCGTGCGTGAGCCGATGTACAGAATTTCTGTGCCTCGCGGAATTTCACAAATGGGGTAGCCGGGCGGAATTTTTGCCATGCCGCCTTTGTAGTGCTTCGAAATTTCGATGACTTCTTCGAATGTGGGCGTGAGGTTGCGCAGGTCACGCTGGTTCTCGCCTTCAATCGCGCGGCGGGCAGGGTCAATCGTGAAATAGTCGGCTTTGGGGCGGGTGAGCGTCGCATTCTTGGAATCGTTTTCTTTGGCGACTTCGCGGACATCGGCGAGGATGGTATGTGCGTTGCTGGCTTCTGGCAAAACGCCTCGCATCACGCTGCTGTTGTAGCGGTACATTGCAAGTCGGTTTTCGTCGAGGTCAACGCCAATTGCAGTCAGTTCCTTCGGCAAAAAGAAGGAATCGCCTCCCATGCCGCAGCAAAGGTCGTGTACGACGGGGGCACCTTCACTACTGTTCTTGTTCGTTTGGCGAGCGCATTCCCAAAGCGTAGCTTTCCAGCGTCCGATATCTTGCGCGGTGCTCTGTTCCAACGCTAATTTGTCGCAAAGAAGGAACGCGGTATTCTCGATTCCGAATTTTTCGCGGAATTTCGGCACAAGCGCCATATAATCCATAATGGCGGCTCGTTCTTCATTGCTGAATTCCTTGGCAAGTTGCGTCGAAACTTGCAATGCATCCAATTTTTTCTTGGTTGCAAGCTTGATGAAATCCTGAACTTTAGCCGAAGTGAGTAAATCCGCGTTGAACATGCTAGAAATTTAATTTTTATGCGGGAATTTTACAATTTAAAATTTTGAGGATTAGCGATTAAGATGTATTTTTATGTATGTCATTCCCGCCTCTGAGCGGAAATCTCCTTTAATAGGATTGGGTTGGTATGAAGTTTTTGAAAAATCTTGCGGCGTGCGTGTCTTGCGCTTCTGTTGCTTTGCTAATGCAATCTTGTGGTGACGATACGGCTTCGTCGCCTGTTTATGCTTTAAGTTCTTCGTCTGTGCAAGAATCGTTAGAATCATCTTCGGCTCAAGAATCGACGAATTCTTCTATCGGCGTACAAGAATCTTCGTCGTCTGTTGAAATTTTTTCGTCTTCTAGTCAAGATGTAGGTGGTTCCTCGTCCTCGGAAACTTCTTTGTCGGCAGGAATAGAATCGTCTTCATCCGTCGCGATATCTTCTGCCATAGAACCGACGTCGTCTGAATCGTCGCAAAGTTCTTCTTCGTCCGAAGCTCAGTCATCGGCGGCTGAATCATCGTCGTCTTCTAATGCGTCGCAACCCTCCTCTGCAATAGAATCCTCGTCATCGCAGGCATCCAGTTCTTCTTCGGAAGTGCCAAGTTCATCTTCTGCCCAACCCGAACCCATTAAATTTTTCAATGGCGCCGATATTTCCGAAGTCCAGGAATACGAACGAAATAACACAAAATTTTACGATGTCGATGGCAAGGAAAGCGATATCTTTACCATTTTAAAAAATCACGGATTCAATTCCATTCGCTTGCGCACGTTTGTTTCGCCCAAGACAAAGTACGGCTATGCGGCGAGCGGTTGCGGTCATGATTCCGAAGCGTATGGTGACAAAGACCACGTTGTTGCTTTTGCCAAGAAAGTCAAAGCGGCGGGCATGGGGCTTCTCGTTGATATCCATTACAGCGATGTCTGGGCGGATCCTGGCAAGCAGATTATCCCCGAACGCTGGCGTAACGTGAATAATGCCAATGCGATGGCGGATTCCGTGTACGCATACACCAAGGATTTGATGATTGCACTTAAGAATGCTGGCGCAACGCCGGACATGGTGCAAGTGGGCAATGAAACGACTCCGGGCATCTTGATCCACAAGCCAAACAGCAAAACAGACTGTTGGGGAAATGGTGTCGATAAGGCTGCGACTTCTGTCAATGGCGATATGGGTACATCGGCGGGCAAGGCAAATGCCGCCAAGTATTTCAATGCGGGCATCAAGGCGGTCAAGGAAGTTTCGCCGACAACGAAAACGGTGCTCCACATCGAAAGCATCCGCAAAGAAGAAACCGTAAAGTGGTGGATGGGCGTCATCTTTGATGACTATAAAATCCCTGCTGACGTGATGGGCTTCTCCGCTTACACGGCATACGGCGACGGCACACCCGATAAGTGGAAGAATTTGTTCAATACGATTACGACAAAGTATTCAAAATTGGAATTTATTGTTGCGGAATACAACGGCGGTGATTCCGATAACCACTACAATTTTGACAAATCCCGCCAAAAGACTCGTGAATCCGTCCGCGAAATGAACCGCTGGATTGGCTCCTTTTTCTGGGAACCGACAATCGGCGGTGCGTGGGGCTCGGGACTTTTTGACTGGCGCGGTAAAGACCTTTACGCAAACGCTAAGGCTTTTGAAGAGTTTTTCTAGGAACTAACTTCCGCTGCCATTATTTCGGCGACGTTTTCCAGAGTGATTCCCTTGAGGGCGTTTCTAAGCATAATATTCAATATGAGATACTTTATGGGGCCTGGTGCAGGGATCATGTGGTATTTTATAGTCACAGCCATGGCTAAGTGAAGCCGAATCTTTTTCCCGAACATTTCGTCTGGTTGAATTGATCTGCCAAAATATGCGGCTGTAAATTCCACCCAGTAATCGCGCAACTGTTGTTCTGTCATGTGAAATATTTGTTGCACGCTCTTTTTGGTACAAAGAATGTTGGTAAACATGTACAGAAAGGCTATATCAAAAAGGTAATGCCCATAGCCGAAATCGCCCATGTCTATCCAGTAATTTTCACCGGTTTTGTTTGAATGTACGATATTGCCGGGTTGAAAGTCGTACTGTAGGCATCCATAGCTGTCAGGAACTAGCTCTATAGCGGCCTTTAAGATTTCTTTGTACTTCTTGAATGTGAATAGCTTTGGAATGGCCTTGCGTATGGTTTCTTTATAGCACAAGAATTGGGTTGGGTCGCAGTTTATGCCATGAAATTTTTTCGCTTCTTCGGCGTGGATTTTGGCAATGCGAGGCAGGTCACTTGGATTGTCGTGAATCATCCTTGTGAACGAAATTTTTTCTTGCACTTTCTCATAGATTATGCCAAGGCGTCCCGATTGACTTTCTTTAACTAGTTCGATTGCTGCAGGAGTTTTAAAGCCGACGGAAGTGATCTTTCTAGAATTTTCAAACTCTGCGATAATGTCTTCCTTGCGCCCCTCTGGTTTCATGAGCTTGAGCATAATGCTCGAATCTGTTTTAGAAAAGTAGCTTTCTCCGAAAGCCCCTTCCCCTTGCAATTCCCAGTCATTTAAATTGATCTGTTTGTAATTCATAATTATGAATATAAACAAAAAGGCGACTCAGTGATTGTCTGGTCGCCCTTTTTTCGAATTTTTTGCGGTTAAGCAAATATTTTGTGATATCTGTTAAGCATACGCTCTTTCGTCAAGACATTTTTCAAGCTCGACAATGATGTCGTCCTTGTTGTAGCCTTTGCCGATGAATACAACCTGGTTTTCGCGGTCGCCAAATTGAGTGTCCCAGTTTTCTTTGATTTCTGGATTTTCGGCGATGTACGATTGCTTAACGTCTTCGCGCAGAGCATCAATCCAGTACGAAACGGGCAAAATCGAGGAATTACGACCTGCCTGTTCGAAAAGCTGCACGTCCTTGCTGGCGTCTGAAAACCAGATGTAACCCTTGGAACGGATGAGCTGTGACGGGTATCTGTTGTTGACAAATTCCATAAAGCGGGTTCTGTTGAACGGGCGTCTAGCTTCGAAAACAAACGATGTAATTCCGTATTCGTCAACGCAACCATTGTTCTTGCGACTTGGCTGGGTTAATGTTGCGGTAGCCTTCTGGATGGCCGAAGAGGAATCAATTTGATCATAGTTGAACGGCTTTGTCGTCATGATTTTTTCGATGTCGATATCGCCGTTGACGGAATGGATAATCGGGGCGCGAGGCTGGAAATCGCGAACAATGGATTCCACTTCCTTGAGCTGGTCTGCGCTGAGTAAATCGCACTTGTTCAAAATGATGAAATTGCAGAATTCAATCTGGTCGACAATCAGTGTCGAAATTTCTTCGTCGCTTAAATCGTATTTTTCGGCGAGCGAATCTCTTTCTTCTTTTTTCTGCTTCAATTCGCTAAGGAATTCACGATAAATTCTGTCGCCATCGACAACAGTGACGATGGAAGTCAAGTAGACATTCGTATTTGGATTGTCTTCTTCGTAAGCAAGGAAACTTGCGCTCACCGCACCCGGATCGCTGATGCCGGAGGCTTCGACAAATACGACTTCAATGGAATCGAGGTTGGAAATTTTTTCAATCTGCTGGATGAATTCATCGCGCAAGGTGCAGCAGATGCAGCCGTTTTGCAATTCGAACATCGGGCATTCGGTGACGTTCGAACCGTTCTTTTTCAAGATTTCTGCATCGACGTTGATGCTACCCATATCGTTCACGATTAGGGCGACTTTTCTCTTTTCTTGCTTGAGAAGATTGTTCAAAAGCGTGGTTTTACCCGACCCCAAATACCCGGTGATGAGTACCACCGGTTTCTTATTCTTTTTCATAAGAATCCTTTGTTAAAAATTATGTAATTATGTTGTTAGCTCGCTAGGCGGCAGTTCTCACAGAGTCCGTAAAAAACAGTGCGGAATGGATCAAGTGCAAAACCGTGTTCTGCCATCAGGTGCGAACTCAGCTGTTCAAGATCGTGACATTCGAGATGGATGAGCGTACCGCATTTTTCACACTTCAGGTGAAAATGCGAAACTTCTTTGTGGCATTCTTCGCCCATGTATTGGAAGCAGGCGGCATTCTGTTCGCCAAGGAAATACTTTTGAACAACGCCCATCGCCACAAACTTTTCAATCTGGCGATAGATAGTTGCAATGCCGATAGAAATGTTCTGCTTCTGGAAGTAAGCCGCCACGTCTTCTGCTGTGAAATGGCGGCCTTGCATCGCTTTGAAGCAAGATAGGAGCAGTTCCTGTTGTTTGGTTTTGTATTTAATAATGCCCATGCTTATCTCTAAATTTGATAGCCGTTATCAAATTATACTAAAGTAAGAGATATTTGGCAAGGGGAAAGGTATATTTACGGTTCCACTCTAAAAATAAACTTGTTCTTTAGGCGACTTTCGTGGCCTTTGTTTTGTACGCTTTTTCCGAGTGCATCTACGCGCTTTGTTTGCGCATTCGGTTTTTTCGAGGCGTCTAGCCGAGAGCCTGTTGCACGCATCTTGTGAATGTCACGGATTCCCGTAGGTTCTTCGTGCAATACAACAGCAATGCTATCGAGAATCGGATTCCCGACGCCTTCGATGTAGTCGTGCGAAACCTCCCAGACCATGATGCCGGCGTAACCGTTTTCTTTGACCCAACGCGATTTGACGGCGGAAGAATGCGGGTCTTCGAAGGTCACGTATCCGGTTGAAGATACGCCGTAGGGCTCTACGGCAACGCTGTCATAGAAGTATTTCCAGTCGGTGTTTGTGACGATATCTTTGTATGCGATTTGCTTGGCGGTACCTTTGGTAAAGTCTGTGCCTGGGCCTGTTGCACCTTGAAATTGAAAGCCAAATGAGGGTATGCCAAAGACCATCTTTTCTGTCGGGACGCCACGTTTTTTCCAATAGTCGCGCGTTTCTTCCCACGACCAGGTGGTGTAACCTTCGTGCGGGTATAGCGGCGAATCGAACATGGCTTTGTCATCCCAGTCGCCGGTCATGTCGTAGGTCATGAATCCAAACCAGTCCAAGTTTTTCACGAGGACTTCGGCTGTGAACCATTTCCCGTAATAGGGCGAGCAGGGAAGTGCTGCCGAAAGGCTTTTGTCTTTGGGGAGGGCTTCGCGTAGCTCTGTGAGCAATTTGCTGTAGGCGATAGTGTCCGCTTCGGGGACGGGATTGTATTCCCATTCCCAGTCCATGTCGAGCCCGTCGAGATTGTGGTCAGCGACGTATTTGACGAGGTTTGCGACGAATTTTTGACGGAGCGCATCGTTTGATGCTACGGGCACGAAGTTGTCGCTTTGGCCGCCACCGCCGAGCGAGACGATGACTTTTGTACCGGCTGCATGGGCGAGCGTTACCATTTCGTCGAGTGCGCTTGGGTCTTCTGCGGCATCGCCACGCAATGTGCCATCCGTGTTGGGCGTGATGAAACTCCACAGCACGTGTGTTAATTTGTTGTACGGAACTTTATCTACAGTGTAGGCGGGCTTGTGCCATTTTCCCCAATCGGGGTAATAGCCGATAAACAGCGGTGCTGCCCACGCGGAACTAATCCCGGCGAGAGTGAAAATAGCGGTTGCAACGAACGTTGCAAAAATATGTGAAATTCTATTCTTCATCTTTAAACTCCTAATTGACGACTGCTAGCCTCTCTTCAATTCAACCACATAATCCGCGGCGTCGACGAAGTCTTGTGCATGTTCAATAGCAATGACGGTGTGGCCGGCATTGCAAAGTCCGTGAATGAGTCCGAGTAACTGCTGAATGTCTTTTTGATGCAAACCACGAGCGGGTTCGTCAAAGAGAAATAGCGTGTTCGGCGCTTTGGCTCGCGCGAGTGTAATGGAGAGGCGGAGTCGAGCGCGTTCGCCACCGGAGAGGTGTGCTGTCGTTTGACCGAGTTTCAAGTAGTCAAGGCCTGTGTCTACAAGCGGTTTCAGTTTTTCAGTGAACGGTTTCATGTTCGTGAATAGCTTGTATGCACTACCGATTTCCATGTCCAAGATGTCGGCTATGGAAAGCGACTTGAATCGGATTTCCAAGACTTCATCGCGGAAGCGCTTGCCGAGGCAAACGGGGCATTCGGATTCTTCGTAGCCGAGTGGATCGTAGATGACTCCTTCGCCTTTGCAGTTCTCGCAGCGACCGCCGGGGGCGTGCATGCTGAATTTGGAGGCGGTGTAGCCGCGCATTTTGCTTTCGGGAAGTTTGGCGAACAAGTCGCGTAATAGTGTGGTGATGCCGATGGCGCTCAAGACGGTGCTGCGTTTGCTCCCGTGAAAATCTCCGGTCGTGAGAATCGAAAGAGCGTCGATGCCGAGTTTTTTGAATTCTTCGGCTTTGGCGCGTTTGGCGATGTTTTCAAAAAGGAGCGTCGATTTTCCGCTGCCGCTTTGGCCTGTAATCACGCTGAATTTGTTGATGGGGAAGGTTGCGTTCACCGGCGCCATGTCGAACTTCGCGAAGTTATCAACGAGAATCGCTGTGCTTTCTTTGGTGTTTTGGATTGCCACCGAGCGGGAATCCCCTTTTACTTCTAATTCCTTAATCCACATTCCCGTGGGCGATTCCGGATTGTTCAGCACTTCGTCACGAGTGCCTTGGAATAAAATTTCGCCACCTTTTTCGCCTGCGCCCGGACCCATTTCAATAATGTAGTCCGCACGGCTGATTATTTGCGGATTGTGTTCGATAAGTACGAGCGTGTTGCCGCGCTTGCGGATTTTCTCGAGGACTTTCCATAGTGATGCAACATCGCTAGCATGGAGACCGCTGGCGGGTTCGTCAAGCGCTATCAAAAGACCATTCAAATGCCCTGTACTGAGGCTTGCGAGCTTGAGTCTTTGCAATTCGCCGCCAGAAAGCGTTTGCCCCGCGCGTCCTGGCGTGAGGTAACCAATGCCCAAATCGTTAATCGCTTCAATACGGTCGAGGAGCGAATTGAATGTCGCTTTTAAGTTCTGTCCGATTTTGTTATCGAAAATTTTGTGCAGAAGTTCTGGCAAATTTGCAAATTCCGTCGTGAGAATTTGCTTGTAACTGACGTCATCTACGGTGGCGTTCAAGAATGTTTTCTTGAGACGGAGTCCTTGGCAATGCGGACATTCTGCGTTTTCGTCCTCGTCACTTTCTACATTGGATTCGGTGCGACCTTTGCCGCCTCCTTTCTCGTTGATTTTTGCTGGGGCAGCTTCTTGAATGATTCCCGAGCCGTAGCAATATTCGCAGACACTGGTTCGACTGTATGGCGAGAACGCACGCGCATCTAGGCTCGCGATGGTTTCTTGTATGTCGCTTGTTTGGTGCTGTTTGTCGTTTGCATTCGGGCAGCACGGCTTTGTGCTGTAGAACTTGCGTTCGCCTGCGATGTCAAGCGTGATTGCGGAATGCGTAAGTTTTAATGTGCCATCAACGGCTTCTGCGATTCGTGTGCGTGTGTTTTCACGGACGATGATTCTATCAACGATGATGAAAAATTCCTTGGGCGTCAAGACTTTTTCGCCGGGGAGCAAGTCTGCAAGCGAATACATAGTGCCGTCGGCAATCGCACGTGTAAAACCCTGCGCTAAAAACACCGCAGAAAGCTTATCCAACGTCGTGCGACTCTTGCCCTGCGCTTTCTTTTTGTCATTCCTGTCTGCAATGATGTCACCCCGCACTTGTTGTCTTTGACCACTTAGAGCTTTAGCTCTTATGTGGTCATGATCCGCGTATGGGGACGGGGTCGCCATTTCCGCATTTCCCGTTTCGATTTTCGCCAAAAACTGTAGCTTTGTCCCAACGGGCATTCCCGCAATTTCGCGAATAATCTCTTCGCGGCTCTGGCTCACCATCGGAGCTCCGCAAATGGGGCAGGCGGGCTTTGCAAACGCCGCGAATAATGTTCGCAGTGCATTGTCACATTCGGCAATCGAGAGTGCTGATGCTTTTGCGGGTGCTTCTCCACGCGTGGCTGCAATTGCTAAACTTGCCGGGAGTCCTTCGGCGCTGTCAAGCGGAATCGTTCGCTTACCACCGAGCAAATCTGCTGCAAAAGGCGAGAGCGTTTCAAGGTAACGGCGCTTGCTTTCTCCGTGGAGCGTGTCCATCACGAGCGTCGATTTCCCGCAACCCGACGGCCCGCATACAACCGTAATTTTCCCCAGCGGAAACTGGGCGTTGACATTCTTTAAATTATGGAGTCTGCAACCGCGAATCGAAATGTAATCAAGCATCGTTTAAAAGATAATTAATATGGTCGCTCAAAGCAAATTTTAGAGGTTCGTGAGTGTGAAAAAGCTATATTTAGAATAAAGAAAATCCTTCTAAACCATTTGATGATTGGTGCCTGTTATGAAATTGCTTATTTCTTTTTTGCTCTCGTTATTCCTTCTCGCTTGCGGCGGCGATTCGTCAACCTCGGCAAATGATTCGAATGATGAACGAATCGGGCTTATAACGGACTCTCGCGATGCTCAGACCTACAAAACTGTAACTATCGGCTCGCAAACATGGATGGCGCAGAACCTGAACTACGAAACGGAAAATAGCTATTGCTATGGCGATGATCCGGCAAATTGTTCCAAGTATGGTCGCTTGTACACTTGGGCTGCTGCGATGGAATCTTGTCCTACGGGTTGGCATTTGCCGACATTGGATGAGTTTCAAGTTTTGATTGATGCCGTTGGCGGAAAAAATATTGCGGGTAAAATGCTAAAGGCCACAAATGGCTGGGTTAAGGATGGCAACGGTACGGATGCATTCTTGTTCTCGGCTTTGCCTGCTGGTTTTGGGATTGGCAGGGGAAAATATGAGCGTGAAGGAGAATTTGCGGAATTCTGGAGCGCTACTAAATATGAACGCACTGACCCAGATTCGTATGATATCTTTTTAAGTCATTTTTCAGATGGTGCTGGTTGGGACTACTCCTCCAGACGCAATGTGTTTTCTGTCCGTTGTTTAAAGGACTAGCTTTAAGATTTCGCAGGAAGCCTCTAGTTTTCAGTGATTGCTAATATCGCCGAAGCTGGCTTCTATGAAGAAAATGTGAAATACTTGTTGTTCCTGTAATCCTACTAAAACGCGATTGTCCCCGCTTGAACGGAGAATGTGCAAATCTTTTACGTCAGGTGTTAGACATTCGACTTTTGCGGTATGTTTAATCTGACTAACAGGCATTTTTTCCATGCCCCATTGATGTCGCCCTGAAGCGCGGATTCCTTGCCAACCTATTGTCGAATATTTTTTGAAACGTCCAAGTAAATCGGTAAAAAATTTTGAGTTGCTGCACTTATTGTATGATTCTTCAACCAAATATTTGAATGAAAAAAGAACGTCGTTGCTGGATACAGCTGTTCTAGAAACACTTGCGACGCCTTGTATTGGCGGAATAATTTTGAATTTATGTGTCATTTCTTTTAGGCGAGTCTTGTTAAGAAGAATTTCTTCATTGATTCTTGGCTGATAATGTTGCCTTTGCCTGGAGATACTGAATTCCATGGCGGCTCGCTATGTGTCATTTCCACTAGTTTTACGGCTGAATACTGGTTGTAAACATCAAAGACGTTGTTGAACAAAGTTGTTTCTTCTTCGTTTAGTTTGATGTCTATTTGGGTAGGTGGTTCAATTCCCTTTGCATCATATTTTGCATATTTTTCATAGACTTCAGGAACTACAGGACCGAACATCCATGCTTCGATATTTTCGTCAAATAAAGGAGTGTCAAATGCGGCCAAATGGAAACCCTGCTCGTAGTAAAGCATTTTTTGCAGCTTGAGATTGGACATCAATTCTTGATTTCCTTCTGCAGCTTTTGATAAAAGCAATTGAGCTATTTGTAACGCCTTGTATGCCATTTATGTGCCTTTTGCCTCTAAAAATAAGTTTTGCAAAATCAGATGTCAATGATTCGTATTTTTCTTGACATTTTGCAGTTTTTGCGGTTTGTGGTAAATCTACAAACGAAAATCACGAAAAACGGAAAAACACTAAATTTTGCAATCAACCGTTAGCAAGAATGTTGGAAATTTCTTTTTACAAAAATTATATTTGAAATTATGAAAAATCTATTGATTTCTTTGTTGATTTTATTGCTTTCAACAGACATTTTCGCGGCGTATGTGGCCGTTTTGGAAACGGGAGCTGATGGTAATGCAAGGGAAATTGTTTCTCTTACCGACCGTCAATATCTTACGAATGTTTTGCGTGAAGAAGCTGTGACGCAATTGCCTGCGACGCAAAACTACACGATTATGACCCGCGAAAACATTATGCAGATGCTCCCTCCAGGGAAAGCAATTGAAGATTGCGAAGGCAGTTGCCTTGTTGAAACAGGCAAGAACATCGCTGCGGATTACGTTTGCCAAGCACGTGTGGGTAGCTTTGGTGGCGACCTGACTTTGTCTGCGGAACTTTACGAAACGGCGGAAAATAAGCTCATCGCAAGTTTCAACGGTCAAGGATCTGACGTGAAGGATCTCCTAGCTCTTGTTCGCGAAAAGTCGGCTGAATTTTTTGGCGTTGTGAAAAATATGACTCAACCAGTATCCGAACCCATTGTTGCTGAAGTTAATGAGATGGCTCCGATTCCTGCAGAAAATGTTGTGGATGAACAAAAAACTGAAATGCCTATTGTGAATCCTAAAGCATCTGATTCGGTGCGTGTGCTTGCAAATGAGGCCTATAATGAAGTGGATGGTAAAATAAAACCGCAAGTGGGCGAGAGCATCCCTGCAAATGTAAGTGGCGATTCTGCTGAAAACGTTGCTAAAAAGAGCGGGCCTCGTTGGGTTGTACTTGGCGTTGGTGCTGCGGTAACGGTGACTGGCGTTGTACTCGCTGTGGTTGGGAACAGCAAGGCTAAGGATGCTGCGAATGCTCCTCGTTTTGCAAACGAAAGCGAATTCAATAAAAGTAAAGATGATGCAAAATCCGGTCAGACGCTTAGTGGTGTTGGTTTTGGTCTTGCTATTGCTGGTGCTGTCGGCATCGGAATCAGTTTTGTGTTCTAGGAGGGGCTTGTGTTGGACGAAAAAAAATGTGTCATTCTAAGCGAAGTCAAAGGATCTAAATTATTGCGAGGGCGCGCAGCGATCGTGGCAATGTCTTGCCTTATTCTCTTCTCCGCCTGTACCGATTACGTTTCGCAAATTGACGAGCGTTATGGAGAATGGAATGCCTCTAATGATCTTCTTTCGTCGTCTTCCATCAAAGTTGTTGATCCTGCAGATGTGATTGTAGGTTTCATGACGGACTCTCGCGACGGACAAACCTACAAGACTGTTAAAATAGGCTCGCAGACATGGATGGCTCAAAATCTGAATTACAAAACGGCAAACAGCTATTGTTATTATAATTTCGGTAAAGATTCCTTAAGCTATTGTACTAAATATGGCCGTCTTTACACGTGGGTCGCTGCTGTAGACAAAACAGACGATGCCTGTGGAGTTGGCTATTGTTGTTCTTTGCCATCGGGCGATATTCAAGGAGTCTGTCCAGCAGGTTGGCACTTGCCTAGCAAAGACGAGTGGAACACCCTGTTCTCTGAGGTTGGAGGCTCGTCAACCGCTGGCATAAAACTCAAGTCCACATCTGGTTGGTTTGATTATAATTACTATAGCAATAATGGCTCGGATGATTTCTCGTTTTCGGCGTTGCCAGCTGGTTACAAGGGGGGTGGTGACTACGTAGCCGATGGCGAGGGCTACTACGCGTATTTTTGGAGCTCTACAGAAGGCGAAGGAGGTTGCGAAGGTGCTTATAACATGGAATTGTCCCATGGCATGATTGCCCATTTGGACAATTATGCTAAAGGCTTCGCGTATTCTGTTCGTTGTCTAAAGGACTAACGGCGAAGGACTCCACAGGAGTCTCCTTGGAAAATGGACCGCTTTGGGCTGTCCTAAATGTTTTAGAATAAATCGCTGTTCAATTTGATATGCCATTTATTCCTCTGCATCAAGATCAGCAAATAGTGCATCAACGGAATTGAACTTTTTGGCGCTCGGATCGTTGAATATGGCTTCGTTTTCTTTGATTGCGGCGGTTAAATCATCGGAGTGATTTTATTCAAGTGCAGAATATGTCATAAAAGCCTCCGAAAAATATTGATTTTATTAAAATACATTTTTTCCCCTAGAATAGGTTGGTTGGGTTTGTATTGCTAAACTTTTTCTCTAAGAAAAAGACAATAAATAGCCTAGCTTGACAAAGACTTCATCAAGGATGTATCTTTGAAAGGGTACATAGACGAAACGCTTTTGAATGAGGTTGACGGAATGACAGATTTGCTTTATGAGAAACAAGGATCTTACTTGCAAGGAAAAGGTGATGGTATTCTTGAATCTGCTAAAATTCTGTTCAACGCAGGAAAGTTGACGGTCGAAGATGCCGTTGCGCTTCTTCATATTTCTAAAGAAGAAGTGCTTTCCTGGAAACGCTAACTAAATTTCAATTGAAAAAAAATCAAAAAAAACGGCCCGCGCAGTTAGCTCCCTGCCTGCTTCTGGGGCCTCAATGGGGATTACGACAACAAGGGCAACAACGCGTACTTCTGGAGTTCTACCGAGGACGATAGCGACTTCGCGTACTACATGCGCTTGAACTACAGCCTCGGCAGCTCGTTCCTGGACTACGACTACAAGGACTACGGGTTTTCAGTTCATTGACTCAAGGATTCCGAATAATTTTTCAGAATAAGCCGTCTCCCTTGATTTCGGCGCGTGCCATTTAGACATAAAATTGCCTGTTTACAGTCTAAAAACAGTGATTTTGTCTCTTTGGGAAAAACGTGGTGGCTGTTAACGGGCAAACGGAATATCAATTAATGATTATTTTTTTTGCCCTATTCTGTTACGTTTCGTAAAATTAAATTATAGGTTTCTTACAAAATGCTTATCATGGAGGTTCTATGAAATACCTGAAACATTTGCAACTTTGGAGCCGCGTAGTGGCTGTAGGATCCCTGGCACTCCTTGCTGCTTGCGGTGGCGTCAGCGATTCTAGTAAGGTCACTGAGCCTGCCGATGTGACTAACGGAAATCTTACCGACAGCCGCGATGGTAAAACGTACAAGACCGTGACAATCGGTTCCCAGACCTGGATGGCCGAAAACCTTAACTACGCCGACAGTGCCAATACCCCAAGCCTCAAGGGGAAGAGCTGGTGCTACAATGATTCGGTCGCAAATTGCGAAGCGGCAGGTCGCCTTTACACCTGGGCGGCAGCCATCGACTCGGTGAAACTTGCAAACGATGCCTCGAATCCGTTGGACTGCGGTTTTGGCAAAACCTGCGGTCTTTCTGGCAAGGTGCAGGGGATTTGTCCTAGCGGTTGGCACCTGCCCAGTCCGGCAGAATGGAAAACGTTGTTCGCGGCAGTGGGTGGCCAGGACAATGCGGGCAAGGTTCTTAAGTCCCAGAGTGGTTGGGACGAAAATGGAAACGGTACGGATGCTTACGGCTTTTCTGCACGGCCCGTTGGCTACAGGGAAGGGGATGGCTATTTCTACGATGGTGGCAAATACGCGTACTTTTGGTGTGCTACGGAGTTCACTAGCGGCTATGCCAACAACATGTACCTGCGCTACTACTATGGAGACGGGTATCTGTACGACTTCAGCAAGAACAATGCCTTCCCGGTTCGTTGCCTAAAGGACTAACAACAAGGGACTCTGCAGAAGTTCCGTAGAAAATGGACAGCTTTGGGCTGTCCGAGATTTGCAAAAAAAAGCCCGCGCAGTTCATCTGCCGGGCTTTTCTAATAACTATTAGCTAAGAACCAACGACTATTCCTTAAACGTGAATCTCAGTTCGCCAAACGGGCTGCGGAAATCCTTGTTCTTCAAGTTGTTTTCTTCGATGCCTGCGAACAGTCTGTAACCGCCACCGATAGAAACTTCAAAGAGCTTTGTCACGCGGAAGTTGAATTGTGCCGAAAAGTCAGCTACAAAGAAACCGTCTTCTGCCTTGAATCCGTCTTCGTCACCCTTGTCCATAAAATCGACTTCGCCACCGCCGATGCTCACCGGGAGCGAAATCGAGAAAATGCCATTGCGGAAAACGACTGGTTCTGCAAAAACGCCATAGGCATGGTAGTCAATCATCTGTGAATGATGGACTTTCGGATTCTGTACATTGCTGAGTATAGAGGAATGGTATGCGCCAAAGCTGATGTAGGGATTTAAGGCGATACCAATGCGAAGGTTCATGAAAATTGTACCATCGCGGGCAATCAGCGAGTTGCCTCCGCTAACGCCAACGAGTGCGCTCCAATCGGAAGATTCGGCCTTGCTCGGTTCGTAATCTTTGGAACCCTGGAGTTCGGCGTGGGAACTTACGGCGAGCGAGAGCGCCATGAGGAGAGATGTCAAAAGTTTTGTTTTCATAGTCCGTCCGTGTTACCTTCCCATCTCCAGTTCTTTGCGCTGACCGCGGGCCAGTGGCAAATCGTCCATACGAGACTGTTGCCGCACAAAATGATGGACCAAACGCCAAAGAGCAAGAAGAGGAATAGTGGAATAAAAGCTAGTGATCCATAGAAAATGGACATGCGCGTGACCATTGCGGTCTGGATGAGCATCAAAATCTTCACGTAAATGTTGATGGCAAGCCAAGAAAGCAAAGTCGAGAGCATCGACGCCAAGAACAGCTTACGGCGGGTGTAGGGCTTGTGGCCTGCCGGGCGCGCCGGGAGCGCATAAAGCATAATGAAAATCACGAGGAGAGCCGCGATGTGGAATGCCGAGTACCAGAATACGGTGATGAGCGCCTTGATGACTTCCGGCGAAAAGTGGAATCCGTCAACAATGATGACTTTGAGCACGTTCTGCACATGGTTCACGAAACCTGCGAACATGCCGACTACGGCAGCCCCGATGAGGAGGAATGGTGTGTAAATCTTAATCTGGCGAATCAAAGTTCTGGAAGTCTTGTTTTCCCAGACCACGTTGAAATTCGTTTCGAGGCTTCCGAATGCGAGGATAAACGTGACAAAAAGACCGCCTGCACCGATAAATCCAAGCTTTTTGATGGGAATGTGTTCGGCGTTTTCGACGATGTCCATGATTTGCTCGGTCGGCCAGTCTAGATTGAGCATGTCAATCACGATGGGGAGGTAGTCCGAAATGAAGTTGCCGAACCCGACTGCGAGAGTGATGGAGGTGAGCATGATGAGGAGTGGAACGACTGCCACGAGCGTCGTGTAGGTCAAAGATGCGGCACGGGTCATTCCGTGATAGTACAGGAATGATTTTCCGGTGACAACCATGATTTTTACAAATGTCGGAGAACGGGCTGCGATATGATCGAACAGCCATTCCCACGAAAAATTTTTCCACCAATGCGGCATACTCGTGTTAAATATAGTTAAAGGAACGACTTACGAGAACTTTTGGCGCGTTTCGTTTCGTTTTTTTACGAAAAACTGTACTTTTTGTGGTCGAAATTTCCTAAAAACAGGTTTACTAATGTAGACAAATAATAAATTCCTTTTGTGGACTTTTTCTAGCAGATTATCGTTTGAAAGTTAAACGTATAATAAAAAATGTGGACTTTTTATTGAAAAGAGATTATATTTGAAAGAAACAAGAGTTTGGTTTTACACCGTTAGGAGCGTTGTATATGGGATCCAATCGTAATTTCAAGTCTATTCTTGTAAGTTCTGCGCTTGCTGCAGGGCTTGCTGTTCCATCTTTTGCTGCGCCTCGTCAAATGGAAAACTTGACGCGCGGCCTTGTCGCGTCAAACGTGGGCAAGGGTATGCTGGTTAGCTGGCGCTTGTTGGGCACCGACGACCCGGCGACGGAATTTGTCCTCTATCGTGATGGAAAGAAGATTGCCTCCATCGGAAAAACGGACGGAACGAATTTCCTGGATAGTGACGGAAAGGCGACTTCCAGTTACGAAGTTGCCGCAGTTGTGGACGGCAAGGAACAGACGAAGTCTCCGCTTTCTGTTGTTTTGGATAAAACGGTCTCCAATAGCGGAAAATCCTTCCCATATAAGACTTTTAAAGTGGAGCCGCCTGCAGCACAGACTATGCCGAACGGTGAAACGTGCACTTACGTTCCGAACGATATGAGCACGGCTGACCTCGATGGTGACGGCGAATATGAATTGGTTCTCAAATGGGATCCGTCTAACGCTCACGATAACTCGCAAACGGGTTATACGGGTACCGTGTTTATTGATGCTTACAAGCTGAATGGCAAGCGCCTTTGGCGCATTGACCTCGGCAAGAATATCCGCGCAGGTGCTCATTACACGCAATTCCAGGTCTTTGACTACGACGGTGACGGCAAGGCCGAAATGATTGTGAAAACTGCCGACGGAACGATTGATGGTACGGGCAAGGCGATTGGCGACAAGTCCAAGGATTATCGTGACGGTAACGGCCTTGTGCTTAAGGGGCCGGAATACTTGACCGTTTTCCGCGGTGCTGATGGCGCTGCGGTTTCGACGATTGATTTTGTGCCGAGTCGAGACATCAACCAGCATGTGAAGGGCAAGGATGGCAAGGGCTACTGGGGCGACAACTACGGTAACCGTTGCGAACGCTACCTGGCTGCGACTGGCTACTTGGATGGCGTCCATCCGAGTGCAATTTTTGCACGTGGTTATTACACGTCTGCTTATGTGGTTGCGTATGATTTTGATGGCAAAACATTGAAGCAACGCTGGTACCACAAGTCTGAAGACCCGGGCAAGGGTCTCTATGGCGAAGGAAACCACAGTCTTCAGGCGGCTGACCTCGATGGCGATGGTTATGATGAAGTGTTTTTCGGTGCTGCAGCCTTGAATCACGATGGCACCCTGCGTTACCGCACTGGCCTTGGTCATGGCGATGCCCACCATATTGCCGATATGGATCCGGACCGCCCGGGGCTTGAATCCTGGGACGTTCACGAACACAAGGATGCTCAGTATACCGAAGAAATGCGCGGCCATGACGGTAAGGTTATTTGGGGTACTCCGCAGCCTTCTTCCGGTGGAGTGGACAATGGTCGTGGCATGGCGGCGGACGTTGATTCTGAATATCGTGGCTATGAAATGTGGTCTGCAAAGGGTGGTGGAATGAAAACCGCTAAGGGTAAGCTCATTGGAACGCCTGCAGTGTCTCAGAATTTCCGTATTTATTTTGACGGTGATGAATACGATGAGCTTTTGGACGGTGCTTTTGTAACAAAGTTTAACTCCATCGACAAGAAGTCCGAAACTTATTTTGACGGTCCGGCCGCGCTTGGCGCAACGGGCTGCAACGGCACCAAGAATACCCCGAGCCTTGTGGCGGACCTCTTTGGTGACTGGCGTGAAGAGCTTGTGGTGCGTTCCGAAAAGGATCCGACCACGATTTACATCGTTTCTACTCCGGTGGCAAGCCCGCACCGCGTCTATACCTTGATGCACGACGCCACGTACCGTACTGCGGTTGCCTCCGAAAATACGGCATACAACCAGCCGCCGCATGTGGGATTCTTTATGCCGGACATGGTGAAAAGCCTCAAGCAGCCGGATATTTACGTGGTCGGTGAAAATGTCGTAGTGCCGGTCGATACGACTCCGGTCGTGAACGATGGTTTGTCCATGCTTGATGCCTCTAAGCCGAAGGATGGCGTTGGTTGGACAGAATCGACGAATGAAGGATTCCTCAAAAACGGTTACTTCAATTTTGATAACACACTTTCTAGCTATGGTGTTTGGGAAATCTTCTCGAAGACCGAGGCTAAGACGACTTTGACAATCCGTTACGCCAATGGTGGAAATGCTGATCGTAGCATGGCTGTTAGCGTGAATGGCAAGTCAGCAGGTACGGTTAGTTTCCCGGCTACAGGATGGACAACGTATAAAGAGGCCTCTGTAGATGTGAAGCTGAAGGCTGGCGTCAATACGCTCAAGCTTACGTCGATGACGAGCGATGGTGGCCCGAATGTTGATATGTTCACGTTCGGAATTGACGGCGTAGAACTTTACAATGGAACGCAGGTTGTTGACCAGCCGGTATCGATTGCGCCTCAGTCGTTCAGGCCGAATGTTTATAATCCGGTAACGGGAATCCTCCATACAAATGAAGCAGGCCTTGCTGAAATCTATGCCTTTGATGTGACTGGTAAGCTCGTTGGCGGAATCTCCCGCAATGTGACTGCCGGAACGTCTAAGGTTATGTTTGACCGCGAAATGCTCCCGCGTGGTGCTTACATGATGGTTGTGAAATTGAACGGTCGCGTGATTTCGAAGAGCTTGCGTAAGGCCGCAAAATAACTTGTGTGCTTCCGGGAGTTGCTCTCGGAAGCTTTTGGGATTTTTTAAGAGGTTTTCAAATGGGTATGTTTTCTAAGGTTTGGCAGGGTGCTGTTGTAGCCTCGATGTTGGCGACTCCGCTTGCGATTGCGAAGGTTACAATTTATATGCTTGGTGATTCCACCATGCAGGATTGGGCTGATGGTTATTATCCCAAACAGGGCCAGGGCCAGGATTTTCATTACTGGTTCGATGTAAACAAGGCGGCAGTGGTGAACCGTGGACAGGGCGGCATGTCGCTTGGCGGCGGCGGTAAGGACAAAAAGGGTAACACCGCGGTCGGCTATTACGACATGTTCTTTAAGAAGGGCTGCTCCAATGGTGGTTGCATTGCGGACAAGTTGCAGGCTGGCGACTATGTCGTTGTCCAGTTCGGTATTAACGACGTGAACTACAGCACGGAAGACTTCTTTGCCGCTAACATGAAAAAGCTTGTGAGCGATGTCAGGGCGAAAGGCGCTTATCCGATTATCATGAGCCCGATTCGTCGCTTGTACTATGATTCTCCAACGCAGATCCATAACAGCTATCGTGGCTACCCGGCTCTTAACCAGAGCCTTGCTACGGAATTGAACGTTCCGTTTATCGATATGAGCGAAATGGTCGCGAACTACATGATTTCTGTGGGCGAACGCTATTCGGCACAGTTTATCTTCAACTATGCTACAAAATCTGAATATAGCAACTTGGGCAGTGACCAGACGGACCAGGTGCATTTACAGATGAACGGTGCGAATGCCTTTGGACGTATCATTACAGAACAGATGCGCGCCCACAAGGATCCGATTGTGAAAAAACTTGGCGACTACATGGCGCCTATGTACCAGGTAGATGTCAAGGTGAGCCCGGAAGGCGCTGCCGAAGCGACTTCTCTTAGCGCTTACTACCCGAAGGGCATGACGGTTATGCTCAAGACCATTCCGAAGTCCGGCAAAAAGTTCTTGGGTTGGTATGACGGTAACGGCAACAAGGTCGGCGCCCCGAGTCGCTCCAATGTAAAGTCTCCGTACATCCACACGTTTGTCATGGGTTCTGCATCGACGCAGTTCACTGCAGTGTATGAAGGCGGTACCGCTCAGAAGTACACGGGCGATGGCAAGGCTTTGACCGCATTCCCGACAACGACCCCGAAGAGCCTTGACGATGTGACGTTTGAACCGTTCACGCCGATTGATGGCAGTGAAGAAACAGAAACCAAGGTGGATAAGGATATCAAGAAATTCTTTGACGCAAGTAAGCCGGATACTGCAGGAATTGGCTGGACCCAAACGGAATGGACTGGCTATATTGGCGATGGCTATTTCAACTTGGATAACACGAACGTGTCGTTTGCAAGTTACAAGGTGAAGTTCCCCGGTGCAGGCTACGTGACGCTTGCTGTGCGTTACGCCAATGGCGGTTCTACAGACCGTATGTTCAATGCCTACCTTGACCACGACTACTATTTGAGCGCCCCTCCGACAGGTGGCTGGGACAAGTGGGATACCGCTTACGTTGTGATGGATGCGCCGCAGGGCGAAGCCGAACTCAAGTTTATGTCGGTGACTTCTGATGGTGCTCCGAACCTTGATGCGTTTGGCTTTAACCTAGATGGTGTCTGCCGTGTTGGTGTGGATTGCAAGGATGCTAAGGATTCAATTCCGACATCGCTGCAAGGTATCAAGATGGCGGCTAGAGCAAAGCTCCTTGGCGATAAGCTTTTGCTTCCGGAACGTGCTGACATAAGCGTGTTCGATATGAGCGGAAGTCTTGTCGTGCGTAAGGCTGTTTTGGCGGGCGAGGTGGATATGTCTTCTCTCGTGCGTACAAACGGAGTTTACCGCGTTGTCGTTCGCCAGGGTCGTGAAAAGCTTGTTGCGACTTGGGCAAAGGTGAAATAGAATTTAGAACTTAGACGAATTGTCATCCTGAGCGAAGAGGCGTTGCCTCGAAGTCGAAGGATCCAGAGGTTGTATATGAAGTTTTCTTTAAAAATGATTCTTGCTGCCGCTGTTTTCACAGGTGTCGCTGTAAGCGATTCCACCAGTTTTTCGATTTACGTGGTGGGCGATTCGACCGTGCAGACGTATAAGGATAACGTCTATCCGCAAACGGGCTGGGGCCAGGTGCTTGGGCATTTCTTTGACGCCTCCCGTGTGAAAGTCCTTAACTATGCAATCGGTGGCCGTAGCTCTAGAACGTTCATCGAAGAAGGCCGCTTGGACGAGGTCAAGGGAAAGCTCCAAAAGGGCGATTACCTCTTTGTGCAATTTGGCCATAATGACCGCGACTATTCAAAGGCCGCGCGTTATGTGGAGCCGTCGAAGTTCTCTGGATTCATCCAACAGTATGTCGATGCTGGCAAGGGCAAGGGCGCCAATGTCGTCCTCGTCTCTCCGATGAACTTGAACGGTAGCCGCAACGTGTTCTCGACGGGCTCTAACAACTACGATGCCCGCGGCATGATGCAGACGGTTGCCAAGAACAACAAGATTCCGTTTGTCGATTTGAACATGAAGTCGTACAACACGTATAACAATACGTACAAAGGTATGGGCGATTATGTGACCCGCTATCTCTACAAAAAGCTGGAAAAGGGTGAATACCCGAATTTCCCTGATGGTGTGAACGATGGTACGACGCACTTCCAGGAAATGGGCTCGATGGGCCACGCCCAGATGATTTGCGAAGAGCTTGCAGATAATCTCAAGTCCAACACGAACCTCTCTGCCGATGCAAAGGCTGCGCTTACGACGCTTGTGTCTGCAATTAAGAAGCGTTATACCATCAAGGTCAAGACGAACCTCTCGAATTACAACGGCCTCATTACGCAGACGCAGTATTTCCCGGCGGGTTCCCCGATGACGCTCCGCGTGACGCCGAATGGCCAGACGTTTGAAAAGTGGGTCGATGATGACTGCAACGAGCTCTCGAAGGACATGATTTATTACGGCTTCAAGACGAAGGCTCGCGACATCACGTACACGGCGATGTTCAAGGGCGGTGCCGCTTGCACGCCGATTTCTCATGCTTCGGAAGATTCTTACGAAGAAGGTCCTGGTGGCGGTTCGAGCAGTTCAAGCGGTGAAGTGGAAGTCAAGGAACTTGACGAAGCTCTGTGCTCGCTCAAGGCTGGTACGGATGCTTGGCCGTCAGTGATTGACATGGCGGAACCTGAATTTGGAGATGGCTGGACTGAAAAAAATCATGAAGGCTATACTGGTGGTGGTTTCTTCAATCTTGATAATTCTGCCTACAGCAAGGCCACGTACATGGTGACTTCGGACCAGTCTGCAGAAAAGGCCCGTGTGATGATCCGCTATTCGTTTTCGGGAAGCGCTAATCGCGATATGAAGGTTACGGTAGATAATGGCACCTACGATGTGACATTCAAGTCCACCGGAAGCTGGGACAAGTGGGATACGGTCTATATCGACAACGTCTGGGTGGATGCCTTGGACTTCAAAGTGATTTTACAGTCGGCGACGGCAGATGGCGGCCCGAATATCGACATGATTGCGTTTGATATGAAGGATGTTTATCGTACCGGTTGCAAGGCCACTCGCGAAAATCAGCAGGGACAGGGACCTGTTTCGATTGTTCCGACAAAACTTGCGACAAAGCCGCGAGCCAAAGGCATCACGGTCAATGCACTTGGACAAAAAGTGCAAAATGTTCGCAACCAGTCGGATTTGCGAAACCTCCCCAAAGGCAACTACTTCCGCTATTAAAAAACGAAAATTTTAATTTTTGCCGAAATTTACGTGAATATCTGAGAAAATTGTTTGATATTCACGTAAGAATATGATGTTGTTTGTGATAAAAGTTCGCTTTAGGCGAACTTTTGCTTTAAATGGACGATTTTTTTGCTTTTTTGAGGCATAAAAAAAATTAAATGTCTCCAAAAATCAGTTTTTTAGTAAAATTTGATAAGTTTGTCTGAATTTTTACGTGAGAAAATCTGATAATTCGATATTTTTCACGTAAAAAATGAACTTTTTTAGATTTTTCAAAAAAAATAACACATTTTTTATAACATAATGTGGACATAAAATTTGCAAAACTGTGGACAATAATGTATATTACTATTAGTAACTCTTTCTAATAAAAGGAGATGTCCGATTAAATCGGGCATGACAATCACAAGTTCAGACCTCAAAGGGGCGAAGCCCCGACCTCATAGTTTATAGTCTAATGATCAATATTTTTGAATATCTGAATTACCGCGAATTTTTGAAAGACGCCTACGAAGAGCGCCATGCAAGCGATTGGCGTTTTAGCCATCGTTTTATTGCCGAAAAAGCGGGCTTCGATTCATCGATGTTCAATAAGATCTTGCAGGGCAAGCGCAATTTGACCGACCGCATTGTCGAAGTTTTTGCGTCTATCTTTTGCAGTGACGAACGCGAAAAAGCGTACTTTGCAAACATGGTTGCTTTTAACCAGGCTAAAACGCATACCGAAAGCCGTCAATTCCTGGAAAAGCTTGTCGCGTCCAAGGAATGCAAGGTGGAAAACTTGGCGAAGGACCAGTTTGAATATTTTGACCATTGGTACCATGCTGTCGTTCGTGAACTTGTGACTTTTTACCCGTATGTGGGTGACGATGCCGCCTTGGGCCTTATGGTGCGCCCGCCGATTTCTGCAAGCCAGGTAAAGTCTTCGATTGCGCTTTTGGAACGCCTCTCGATGATCAAGAAAAACGAGCAAACAGGATTTTATGAACAAACGCAAGGTCTTGTTTCGAGTGGCTTTGAATCGTACAATACGGCGGTGAACGCTTACATCCAACAGAATCTGGACGTGGCGCAAACGGCGATGGACCGCTTTGAGCGCGGTGAACGCAATCTTTCGACGCTCGCATTTGGTTGTGACGAAACGACTTATAAAGAACTTGTGGAAATGGTTCGCAGGTTCCGTCGCGAAGTGCTTGCTAAAGTAGGTGCGTGTCAAAAGCCGAATCGCGTTTTCCAGCTCGGCATGCAACTTTTCCCGCTTTCGGACCCGTATCCGCCACCGCAGAGGCGTGGGCGCAAACGCCGCATTCGCGGTGCCGAAATACAGAATGCTTCTCGTGAAATTGCGGATGAATCTCGCGAACCTGCCGAAGTTCAAGGGGGCAATCATGAAAACTAGTTTGATGACGGTTGCTCAAATGCGTTTGCTCGCGTGGCTTGGAATTTTTGCGTTGGCTTTGACAGCGTGCACCGAAAGAAACGTTGCTGGTGGCACCGAAGCCGAATCGACTATTGCTTTGTATGTTCAAATGGCTGATGGAACGCCTGCGTCTACGGCGCGTGTTCGCATTTTGCCGGACGATTACCTTTCTAGTGGCCCTGCGGAAAATGCTTGGAACGAAACAGATGAGGATGGGCAAGTCTCGTTTGAAGTCCGTAACGGCCGCTATACCATTGAAGCACGTAACGTGAATAAGTCTGAGGCTTCGGGTGCTGTGCATTCTGTGGCTCTCGATGCAAAGTCGGATTCTAAGGTTGATACCATCAAGTTGGGCGAACTAACGTCTATTGAAGGCTATGTAGTCCTTGGTGAATCTCCTGTTGTCCGCGTGGCGGGTCTTGACCGTTATGTTGTTCCTGATAGTACAGGGCATTTTATAATTGACTCGCTTCCGCAGGGGAGCTTCGATGTGCAAATTGGCGACCCGGAGGAAGTCCATTCGACGACGGTCCAATCCAATGCAGGGGATACTTTGTTTGTGGATGGTTCCGATACTTCATCGACCATTAAAGTGGTGAAGTCGAAGACTTCGACTGCAACGGAATACCCTGAGAGCGACTGGAGTGCTCATGAAGCCTTGCTCAAACAAATTCAAGGCTATGCAGTTGGAACGCTTGGTGCTACTGGAAAAACCGACAGCACGGGAAAAATTGAGAAAGTGGAAGGCGAAGTTTGCATTGTCACGACAACTGAAGATTTAATTGATGTTGTCGACTCTTCAAAGGTGGATTCGTTGGGAAATTACGGAACTAAGGTCGCCTTGTCCCAGGGCTCTTTCCGTGAATGCGCCGAGAAGGATACTCCAGTCTGGATTCTCTTTGAAAAAGATGGAACGTACAATTTGCGTTCGCCATTGCGCATAAAGTCTGATAAAACTGTGGATGGTCGTGGGCGTGATATTCGCATTACGGGCATGGGGGTTTTGACAAATGAATCGTCCAATCTTATTTTTGAAAACTTGACTTTTACGGCGCCTGCGATAACAGCTCATGATACAACAAGCCGTCGCGCTCTCTCGATTCATAACCGCACGCACCATGTCTGGGTGGACCATTGCACGTTTGAAGAGTATCCGCTAATCTTGGTTGATGTCAAGCGAGGCTCAAATGCGGTCACGCTCTCGTGGAACCGTTTTGAAAATGCACAGTCCGGCATTTTATTTGGGCTTGAACCGGACATTTTCATCGATTCTGCGCAGACATTGACTTTGCACCACAATTATTTCTCGAATTTGGAACTTCGCGGTGTGCTTGCTCGTCGTGGTAAAATCCACGCCTACAACAATTTCATTTACGGCGTGGGCGATGCCGGAATGGAATGTTCTGATTATGCGGCTTGCTACATCGAGGGCAATGTCTACAATAACGATGTGCCAGTTCGGGGATATCGCCTGAAAAACGAAGATGGCTCGCCGGACGAATCGACGGTTGGATTTGTCTACATGGATTCGAATACGTTTGGTCGTGGTGGCGAGGAACTTGCTGGCGATGCCCAGGGCTATAAGCCCGATTACAAGGTTTCTGTTGATGAAGCTGGCGCTGAACTTGCCGTTCGTGTGAAAAACGAAGCCGGTCCCCGGTAGAATCTTGCTAAGCCGGGCGTTACGGGCTGGCGTTTGAAGCCCGTAGAGGGGGTGGAGAGTAACAACGTGCGAACCAGGGGGATACATCCCCCTTCCATAAAAAGACTGCACTTTGCGCTAGTTTTAAGAAAAATCTCTCGTCCCTCGTCCCTCGTCTCTCGTCTAAAAAAGCTATATTTGCGGTGCGAACTTTAAAGGAGCTATAATGCTTAAATCTACATTGCAACAGACCGATCCGGAAATCTATAACATCATCCAGAAGGAAGCCGAACGCCAGGAATATGGTATCGAACTTATCGCTTCTGAAAACTACACTTCCAAGGCTGTGATGGAAGCCATGGGTTCTGTTCTCACGAACAAGTACAGTGAAGGTTACGTTGGCAAGCGCTACTACGGTGGTAACGAAGTTATCGACGAAATGGAAGCTCTCGCTATCGATCGTTGCAAGAAGCTCTTTGGTTGCGACCACGTGAACATCCAGCCGCTTTCCGGTTCTCCGGCTAACGCTGCTGTCTACTTCGCC
>Ga0310695_10002919_pt1 | contig 34745 bp, 32 predicted proteins | sample RumenRJG_04DNA_FD_203882 | JGI IMG/M metagenome (GOLD analysis project Ga0310695, IMG submission 203882) | Bovine rumen microbial communities from Lethbridge, Alberta, Canada - RJG_04 (v2) (version 2) | ecosystem: Host-associated > Mammals > Digestive system > Stomach > Rumen | place: Canada... | reverse complement strand
AGGCGTACCAAAACCCTGAGTTAGAATTTTGATGCGCCTCTTGGTATATTCGGAACACACTGAGTATAAACAATTTAGGGGGGGCAGATAGCCCTGCAACCCATTCGGGTTGAGAGTATTACTCATCCGCCATAGCCTCATGAGTGGAGCCATTGCATTGAGTGCGTCTATATGGAAAAAGTGCTCAGTCATATTCATTATTATTTCTTTCTTCACGTTGCCATGTTCTTTCGATTAGAAAAACTTTGCGATGCAAAGTTACGAAAAAATCGGGAAACTCCCTATATTAGCCATGTTAAAAATACGAATGCAACCCCTTTTCACCTCATTTTTTTGCCTCAAAACGCCATCTTTGCATTTCTTTTTCACAATTTTCATTCGCTTTTACTCCATTATAATAATGTGTTATAGAAATTCTATGATACTACGTGACAAAAAGAGGAGACTGAAACAAAATGTTTACGCATTGTTTACGCAAACATGAAAAAAGCACTTGCGATAAACTCGCAAGTGCTTGATTTTTAGTGTGGACCAGCCAGGGCTTGAACCTGGGACCTCCAGATTATGAGTCTGTTGCTCTAACCAACTGAGCTACAAGTCCGAATCTCATCGACCCTCAAATAGTCTTCTTATGGAAGCTCGAAAACTACCGTCATAGGGTGCGAATCGATTTTGTGGACGCAAAGGTAGTCATTTTTATGGAAATATGCAAATTTTTCTATGTTTTTTTATGATATTAATGTTAAATTGATGTTTTTCGCTGATATAAATGAATGTTTATGCGAAAGTATTTGTACCTTTGTCGATTAATTATGGAGAAGTTACTTCACTATACATGGAAACACCGCTTGTACCCTCTTGGTACGCTCACCACTACCGACGATAAGACGGTGGAGGTGATTGACCCTGGATTGCATAACAGAGGTGATGCGGGACCTGACTTCTTCAATGCCAAGATCCGTGTTAATGGTACGGAATGGGTGGGTAACGTTGAGATTCATCTGAAGGCTTCTGACTGGTTCAGACATGGGCATGACAAGGATGCGGCTTACGATAACGTGATTCTCCATGTGGTGACCGAAGCTGATATGGATGTGACGACTTCTTCTGGCAGGATGATTCCGCAGATGGTGCTTGCCATCCCTGAACGTCTGAAAACTGACTATGAGCATCTGCTTCATCAGGATAAATATCCTCCGTGCTATGAGCGGATTCCTGATATTCCGAAGGTGAAGACGCACATGTTTATGTCGGCTTTGCAGACAGAGCGCCTTGAGCGTAAGACGCGCGAGATAGTGAAGAGGATGAAGGATTCGCGTGGTTCGTGGGAGGATGCGTATTTCCAGACCTTGGCTCGTAACTTCGGTTTCGGCATTAATAGTGAGGCTTTCGAGACATGGGCAATGACGATTGACCTCAACAAGGCGGCCCATCATAGGGATGACTTGTTTCAGATTGAGGCTTTGTTCATAGGACAGGCTGGATTGACCGATAGGGTGGATGAGAAATATTCAAGGGAGTATGCTTATCTGCAGAAGAAATTCGGGCTTCAGCCGATGAAACCGCAGATTTGGAAGTATTTGAGGACGAGACCGCAGAATTTCCCTCACGTCAGGGTTATGGAACTTGCGAGGATGTATCACGAGCAAAAGACTGGTCTTTCGCAGATGCTTGACTGCAAGGATGTGAAGGCTATTGGTAAGCTGCTTGGTGTGAAGGGTTCTAAGCTCGATCTCATCGTTATCAATACCGTTATTCCCATTATGTTTGCATATGGTAGGGAGAATGGTAAGGAAGCACTTTGTGAGCGTGCCTTTGACCTTTTTGAGGAGATAAAGCCAGAGGACAACAACATCGTAAGGATGTGGCAGGAGTGCGGTTTGCAAGTGGGGAATGCAGGTGATTCTCAGGCTCTTATCCAATTGAAAAAGGAGTATTGCGACAAGAAGGAATGCTTGAGGTGTAGGATTGGGAGGGAGTATCTCCTAAAACAGACCCACCCCCAAACCCCTCCCATAAAGGGAGGGGAGTAGATAGTAAGATAAACGTATAGAAAATATATGATTATCTGCATTTACGAATCAGGCGGGCTGAAAGCCCAAAAGCACTTAGCCCAGGGCATCGCCCTGGGTATGGTGAGCGAGCTGGTTCGCCCTGCAAGGGCAAAAGCTCCAATATGATATAATGCTTTTGCCCTTACAGGGCGAAATTACCAACCTTCATCTACCTAGGGCGATGCCCTAGGCTATGAGCTTTTGCCCCTTCAGGGCGCTATCGGGTGATTACAGATAATCATTTAAGATATAAATAACAAAAGTAAAATATATAAAGATGAGCGAGAATAATAACGAGAAGAATGTAACAGGGTCTCCCTATATGTTCCAGACACGAATGGAGGTTCGTGACTATGAGTGCGACATCCAGGGTATTGTGAATAATGCGAATTATCTGCATTATCTGGAGCATACAAGGCATCGTTTCCTTAGAAACAAGAATGTGAGTTTTGCGGAGCTACACGAGAAAGGTGTTGATGTGGTAGTGGCTCGTATGGACTTGCAGTATAAGGTGCCGTTGAAGTGTGATGATGAGTTTATCTCTTGTCTGAATGTGACGAAAGAGGGCATACGCTATGTCTTCAAGCAGGATATATTCAGGGCTTCAGACAATAAGCTTTGCATTCGTGCAAAGGTGGAGTTGGTGGGATTGCGTGACGGAAAGCTCGCAATGACACCAGAGTATGATGTGCTTTTGGCCTAAAAAAACTTTCTTATGGTACTGAATTATATTTGGATAGCATTCTTTGTCATTGCCTTCGTCATCGCAGTTTTCAGACTTGTGGTGATGGGCGACTTTGAGGTCTTTCCTGCTATTATGAACTCAACGTTTGAGTCATCAAAAACGGCTTTCGAGATTTCTATTGGTCTCACGGGTGTGCTCTCTCTCTGGCTCGGTATAATGAAGATCGGAGAGAAGGGTGGGGTGGTGAATGTCATCGCCCGAATACTTGCGCCAGTTTTCTCACGTCTCTTTCCTGATATTCCAAAGGGGCATCCTGTTACGGGAAGTATCTTTATGAATATCGCGGCTAATATGCTTGGCCTTGATAATGCTGCAACGCCTTTAGGTCTGAAGGCTATGGAGCAGATGGACGAAATAAAAAATGAAAAATTAAAAATAAAAAATGATCTGCAACCTATGAGTAGTGAGGAATATGACAGGGCAAAGGCAACAGCCTCAAATCCTATGATAATGTTCCTTGTGCTCAACACATCGGGGTTGACGCTCATTCCTGTGAGTATCATGACTTATAGGGCGCAGATGGGTGCAGAACAGCCAACGGACATCTTTATCCCTATACTCCTTGCTACCTTCGTGGCAACTATCGCAGGTATCATTATTACTTCCATATATCAGAAGATTAACCTCTTCAACCGCACGATGATGCTAACGCTCGGAGGTGCTTGTGCTGCTGTGGGAGGTATCATCTGGGGATTCTCGCAGATGGATCCTGATACGATGAACAAGGTAAGCACCTCTACTGCCACTATTCTGCTGATGACTATCATTACTGGCTTTATCTTGGCAGGAGTGAGGAAGAAAGTGAATGTGTATGATGCCTTTATTGAAGGAGCAAAGGAGGGATTCCAAACGGCTGTCCGCATCATTCCGTATCTCGTGGCTATACTCGTTGCAATCGGCGTTTTCAGGGCTTCAGGTGCTATGGAGATTGTTATTGATGGCGTGAAATGGTGTATCAATGCCTGTGGAATTGACACGGCATTTGTAGATGCCCTTCCAACGGCGATAATGAAGCCTCTCTCTGGATCGGGTGCTCGTGGTATGATGGTTGATACTATGCAGACCTTTGGAGCAGACTCTTTCGTAGGCCGACTGGCTTGTATCTTCCAGGGTAGCACAGATACCACATTCTATATACTTGCTGTATATTTTGGTGCGGTGAACATAAAATACACCCGTCACGCGGTTACTGCCGGACTATTGGCTGACCTTGCAGGTGTGATAGCCGCTATCGCGATATGCTATGTGTTCTTTGGGTAAAGACCCACCCCCATACCCCTCCCATAAAGGGAGGGGAGTAGATACACTTATATGTCAATGGGGGTAAAGTCAACAAAGAAGGAAAATAGTTACAATTTAAATATATAATGTTTAGCTCACTAACTACTCCCCTCCCTTTATGGGAGGGGTATGGGGGTGGGTCTTTTATTGCAATGGCAAACATAAAATCTTTAGTTAAGGATACTGCGGTATATGGTATGAGCAGTATCATTGGCAGGTTCTTGAACTACATGCTTGTTCCGCTATACACCCGTGTTATTCCGGCTGAAAGTGGTGGCTATGGTATGGTGACAAATCTCTATGCCTATGTAGCGTTGATACTCGTGATACTGACATTCGGTATGGAGACAACCTTCTTCCGCTTTGCCAATAAGGATGATGAGAATCCGCATTGTGTGTTCTCTACCACTATATTCATGGTAAGTGCGCTGAGTGCCGTGTTCCTTGCTATTGTGTTCGGATTCATCAATCCTATAAGCGAGATCCTTGGCTATGTGGATCATAAGGATTATATCCTGATGCTTGCAGCTGTAGTGGCTTTGGATGCATTTCAGGCAATACCTTTCTCTTATCTTAGATATAAGAAGAAGGCGATAAAGTTCGCATCGCTGAAGATGCTGTTCATCATACTGAACATAGGTCTTAACCTTATTTTCTTTGTATTGCTTGGCAAGACAGATGTGTTCTATGTCTTCGCCCTCAATCTCGTCTGCACAGGTTTGATAACCTTCTTCTTCATCCCAGAGTTTGCTCATGAGCATGTGGCAGCACGAGTGTATTGCAAGGAGAAAGGTGTTAAGTTCAAGATTGTGGATTTTGATCTTCTTCGCAGAATGTTCAAGTACTCTTGGCCTATCCTCATACTGGGTATTGCCGGAATCCTCAATCAGACTGCTGATAAGATGGTCTTCCCACTTGTTTGTCCGGATGCGCAGGAAGCGAAGGTGCAGCTTGGTATCTATGGTGCTTGCGTGAAGATAGCAATGATTATGGCGATGATAACTCAGGCATTCCGTTATGCTTATGAACCAATCGTTTTTGCAAAGTCGAAGGATGGCGATAAGAAGGAATACTACTCATTAGCTATGAAGTATTTCCTCATCTTCACTCTCCTTGCATATCTCTGTGTGATAGGTTATATGCCAATTCTTGAGCGAATACTTGGTGGCGACTATAGAGAGGGCATGAAGGTTGTGCCTATCGTTATGGCTGCTGAGATAATGATGGGTGTGTATTTCAACCTGTCTTTCTGGTATAAGCTTATTGACAAGACAATATGGGGTGCTTGGTTCTCGGCTGCCGGCTGTATCGTACTGTTGGCTGTGAACTATTTCTTCATCCCAGAATATAGCTATATGGCTTGTGCGTGGGGTGGAGTAGCGGGCTATGGAACAGCCATGCTGCTATCATATTTCATAGGTCAGAAGAAATATCCTATCGACTATAAGGTGGGCAGACTTTTGTTCTATGTGGCTGTTACGGCTGTGCTCTATGCCGTTATGCACTTTGTGACGGAAGGTATGGGCGATATCCCTCGTATGGCTATCAACACCGTGCTCATACTTGTGTATGTGGGTATAGTTTGGAAACTGGATATTCCAAAGCGCAAGAGAGCGTAGTTATTAGTAGGTAACTCCGCTGTAAGTCCGAACCAAACTCGATGCAAGTCCGTTCTAAGTCCTATTATGAATGGGAGGTTCATCGAGTTTGGTTCTGATTTGGAGAGGAATTGCTTTGAATTTGCTACGGAGTTAAAAACGAGTGTCGAAAATTAAAAACAACATAAAATATTCAATGAAAAAGATCTTTTATAGCTTAATCCTTTTGTTCTCTGCCTTTACGGCTTCTGCTGATGAGGGTATGTGGACGCTTTACAATCTTCCTGAGGGTGCATTTAGACAGATGCAGGCTGAGGGATTCGCCTTGCCACAGAGCAAACTTTATTCCGACTCTGATGCTATATGCCGCTCGGTAGTCAATTTCGGCGGTTTCTGCTCTGGTGTGGTGGCATCTCCTAACGGACTTATCTTCACCAACCACCATTGTGGTTTTGAGGCTATCAGAAGCCATTCTACCGTAGAGCACGACTATATGCTCAATGGCTTCTGTGCAAAGTCATACGAAGAGGAATTGCCTAACGAGAACCTTTTTGTTAGCTTTATGATTTCTCAGAAGGATATCACTCCTATCCTTGATAGTCTCGGTTTCTATGTCCTTTCACTTCAGGAACAGGAAGAGATGATCAACGGACTTGAGGATGTGGAGAATCGAGTTGTGAAGAAGCAGGACGAGACTCTTCGTGCTGAGATTAAGCCATTCTTCGAGGGTAACAAGTATTTCCTCACCGTATATCGTGACTATCAGGATGTGCGACTTGTGTTCACAATTCCGAAGTCAATGGGTAAGTTTGGTGGTGAGACCGACAACTGGATGTGGCCACGTCAGACCTGTGACTATTCCGTATTCCGTGTATATGTAGATCCTGAGACAGGTGGTCCTGCGCCTTATAGCGAGAAAAATGTGCCTATGCACCCTAAGACATGGGCAAAGGTGTCGCTCGATGGATATAAGGAGGGTGACTTTGCTATGACAATGGGTTATCCTGGAAGCACAGAGCGTTATCTCTCAAGTTTCGGCATACAGGAGATGCGCGATTGCGAGCATGAGCCTCGTATCAAGGTGCGTGGTCTTCGTCAGGAGATTATGCTTCGCCACATGCGTGCTGATGAGGCTGTGCGTATCAAATACGATTCAAAGTATGCTCAGTCATCTAACTACTGGAAGAATGCCATTGGTATGAACAAGTGTATTGACAGTATCGGAATTGTTCGTATGAAGGAGGCTATGGAAGAGAAGATTCAGGCTTATCAGGATTCTACTGGCTACCTAAAGGGTAAGCTGGATTTCCTCGCACTCATCGACCTCTATACCAAGCGTGCAGCCATTGCCAAGCCTCTCACATACTTTATGGAGGCTTTCCGTCGTGGCTCTGAGGTTACTTCAAGGGCTTTGAGCATCAATCGCTTGCAGGTGCAGGGACCAAAGGATAACCCAAAGAAGCGTTATATCGAATTTGCTGATAATAGCGAGACTTGGGATGAGGCTACTGAGAAGGAAATTCTTGTGGCTCTGCTTCAGAACTATCGCACATGGGTAGAAGCAGAGTGGATTCCTGATTTCTATAAGACTATTGATACAAAGTTTAGGGGTGATTATCAGGCATACGTTGATCATATCTTCGCAAAATCGCTCATTATGAAGAACGACACAAAGATCTTCTTCAACAAGAAGAGCGTGCAGAAGGATCTCGGTATGCAGATGGGCTATGACCTTATCAAACTTATCAGTAACATTCGTGAGCAATACACCGCTATAAGCGAAAAGATAGAGCTTCAGGAGCGTTATCTCTGTGCAGCAAAGGTGCGTATGGAAGAGGATATGCCTCACTATTCAGATGCTAACTTCACTATGCGCCTTTCTTATGGTCAGATTGGCGGATATAGCATCGGAGGTTATGATTCTGGCTATTACACCACGGCTGAGAGTATGGTGGCAAAGATGAAGCTTGGCGACGAGAAGACAGCTCCGGAGGGTAAGTATAACTTTGAGTATTTCGCAGAACCTGTTATGCAGGAACTCCTTTCTGCTAAGGATTTCGGTATATATGCTGACAAGAATACAGGTAAGCTCCAGTTGTGTTTCTTGACTAATAATGATATTACAGGCGGTAATTCTGGTAGTCCTATGTTCAACGGTAAGGGTGAGCTTATCGGACTTGCTTTTGACGGTAACTGGGATTCCCTTTCTGGTGATATCTTCTTCGACACTAAGCTTGCCCGTTGTATCGGCGTTGATATGCGCTACGTTATCTATATGATGGATAAGTGGGGCAAGGCTGATAGATTGGTGAAGGAGATACTTGCTGATAAATAAAAAGTGAAAAATGAAAAGTGAAAAATACAAGTTACTATATAGAGCTGATATTAATGCTCGAATAATGTAATCTGTATTTTTCATTTTTCATTGTTAATTTTATAATTTAATTTTATATGCTAAAAAAACTATTTTCTACATTTGTTGTTCTGCTTGCCGTTGCATTTTCTTCTTCGGCACAGACTCCAGAACCAGAACTTGAATTTGCGCTTGAACTCAAGGTGAAGCTTGGACAGGCGTATGGTGTTGGCGAGACCGCTAACGGCAATCGTTTCATTATCCCTATCACAGGCGGTACATTCGAAGGACCAAACATTAAGGGTGAGGTACTTCCTGGAGGTGCTGACTATCAGATGCAGGGTAAGAACCACACAGACCTTGAGGCTATCTATTGCATTCGTACAGATGATGGTGTGAATATCCACATCCGCAACAAGGGTATCATTGCAGGCAACTATTTCTATTGCTCTCCTAAATTTGAGGCACCTCTCAACAGTAAGTACGCTTGGCTCAATGATGCTATCTTTGTTTGCCGTCCTTCTGGTTTTATGGAAGGTGGCATTGCCCTAAAGGTATGGAAGGTGCGCGATAAGTTCAATTTTGAGAGCACCATACAGAATCTTCAGCCTATTCCTGGCGAGGTTCGCAAGCCTAATGCAAAGCAGGGTAAGATAGAGGAGTTTAAATACATGGCTCATAGGAATGGTCGCACATTCCAGAAGCACGCTCGCGTATATACTCCTTATGGATATAAGGCAAAGGATAAGAAGACCAAGTATGATGTGCTCTATCTTATGCACGGTGGTGGTGATAAGACCACTTCTTTCCTCACTCCTCCACAGGATTGGTTGCCTCTCCGCAACATTCTCGACAATCTCATTGCAGAGGGTAAGATGCGCCCTATCATCGTTGTTTGTCCTACATTCTATGATGACGACGAGAATATTGGAGCTAACAATATGGGCGATGCTATTGCCCTTACTCGTGATTTCCACACAGAGCTTCAGAACGACCTTATCCCTACTGTTGAGAAGAAGTATAACACATACCTTGAGGGAACAGACAGCATCGCTGTTACAAAGTCACGTGATCATCGTGCATACGGCGGTTTCTCAATGGGTGCTCTTTCTACATGGTATCAGCTTGCTTATGGTGTAAATGCTGTTAAGCATTTCCTTCCACTTAGTGGTGATATCTGGGCTTATAATGAGAAGGGTGAGAAGCAGGATGCCAAGTTTGCTGCTGAATGGATGAACTCAATGCTTGAGAAATCACCATTCGCTCACGATTTCGAGGTCTATGGCTATACTGGTACAAAGGACATCGCAGGAAATCCAGAGAAAGCAACTGTTGAGGCTCTTCACAAGTATGCTCCTCTCTTCCGCTATGCCACCCCAGATGCTAACCTCCGCTTCTCTATGAAGAAGGATGGTGAGCATTTCTACGGACATATCAATGAGTATCTATACTACGCTCTGCCATTGATTTATAAGAAAGATTAAAGGGTAGAGAGTAAAGATTAATGTAAAATGAAAAGCCGCTTAAAAGTAATTTTAGGCGGCTTTTTTATTGCTGTCCGCTATTTACATTGGACTTGCATGGAGGTTGTTTAGTCATAGAATATTGCCTTTTTTTCTTTATCTGCATCAAATTATATTGCTCATAATCGTGTTTTTCTTTCAAAAAGTTGCTCAATTCGTGTTTTTTTACTAATTTTGCACCCTCAAAAAATTATAACATTCAGGATAATAAAATTTAAATGATGAAAATGAAAAGTGAGAAATTGAAAATGCTGCTCACAAATTGTACATTGTAAATTGTGCATGAGTTATTTTTCATTCTTATATTTTTCATTTTTCACTTGAAAATTTATGTACAAGCCAAAATTAGTTAGCTGTCTTCGTAATTACGAGAAGAAGACATTCATGGCAGACCTTATGGCAGGTATCATCGTGGGTATCGTTGCACTCCCACTTGCTATCGCCTTCGGTATTGCTTCAGGTGTATCGCCAGAGAAAGGTATTATCACCGCTATTGTCGCAGGTGTCTTAATCAGTCTCTTCGGAGGTTCTAAGGTGCAGATCGGTGGTCCTACGGGCGCTTTCATCGTCATCATCTACGGAATCATCGAGCAATATGGTATGTCAGGACTTACCATCGCCACGCTGATGGCAGGTGTGTTCCTCATCCTCTTGGGAGTAATGCGCCTCGGAAGCATTATCAAATTCATACCTTATCCTATCGTCGTAGGTTTCACATCAGGTATTGCCATAACCATCTTTACCACACAGATAAAGGATCTCTTTGGCTTGCAGATAGATAGTGTTCCAAGCGCTTTCATCGATAAATGGGGATGCTACATAGAGAATTTCTCTACGTTGGATCCATGGTCATTCGGTGTAGGATTGCTCAGTATCCTTATCATCATTGCTACCCCAAAGATCAGCCGAAAGATACCAGGATCGCTCGTTGCTATCATCCTCACCACCGTACTTGTAGTGGTGCTGAAGCAGTATGCCGGAGTTAATAGCATAGAGACCATCGGCGACCGATTCACTATCTCCGCTACTCTCCCAGGTATCGAGATGCCTGAGTTCTCTTTGGAAACTCTCAAGGGACTTATGTCTCCAGCCCTCACCATTGCTATCCTCGGTGCTATCGAGTCATTGCTCTCAGCTACCGTTGCCGATGGTGTTATCAGCGATCGCCATAACTCAAACAACGAGCTTATCGGACAGGGTATTGCGAACCTCGTAACCCCACTTGTTGGTGGTATTCCTGCTACAGGTGCTATTGCTCGTACAATGACAAACATCAACAATGGCGGTAAGACTCCAGTTGCCGGTGTCATCCACGCTATTGTATTGCTGCTTATCTTCCTCTTCCTCATGCCTTTGGCACAGTATATCCCAATGGCATGTCTGGCAGGTGTGCTGGTAGTAGTGAGCTATAACATGTGTGGTATTCCTTCGTTCTTGGGAATCCTCCGCAATCCAAAGTCAGATGTAACGGTATTGCTCGTAACATTCTTCCTTACTATCATTTTCGACCTTACCATCGCTATTGAGGTAGGTATCGTAATTGCTTGTCTGCTCTTCATGCGTCGTATGGCAGAGACCTCAGATGTGAAGCTCGTGAGCGATATTGATGTAGAGGCAGAATCTGACTTGCAGTCAAATCAGGATGAGCATCTTGTAGTTCCAGAAGGTATTCAGGTATATGAGATCAACGGTCCTTACTTCTTCGGAGCAGGTAACAAGGCAGAGGAGCTTATGTCATCCCTGCGTGATCTTCCAAAGGTAAGAATCATCCGTATGCGTCGTGTACCATTTATTGACTCAACAGGTATTCACAACCTCACCAACATCTGTATTATGTCAAAGAAGCAGAATGTTGATGTAGTGCTCTCTGGAGTTAATCCAAAGGTACACGCAGTACTTGAGAAGGCACATTTCTACGACATCATCGGCGAAGATCATATCTGCTCACACATCGACCTTGCCCTTGAAAAGGCAAAGGAACTTGCGAATGTTTAAGGAATAAAGTTGATGGAATAAAGATTAGGGTTTGTAAGTAAACCCATAAATGATATAATCCTCCCCAATAGCTGAGTATCGGCATATTGGGGAGGATTTTTCTTGTGCTAATGTTTGGAGGTATCATGAAAAATAATTATCTTTGCCCACAGAAAGTGTAATAATATAAAACTATATCATACGAACAGCAGGCAAGGTTTGAGGTACTAAGCGCTGTCTTCATACAATTATGATAAAAGAATACAAGATAAAGCGATATAAAGACTCTGTTGTGGGAATCTCATTAGGGAAAGGTACTCAATGGTCTCTAATGAGAAATAATCCTGTGGATTATGTTCTCGATGGATATCAGTTTGTTAATAGAGATTTCATTCAGGAAGAGCATATCATTCAAGATGATATTATGCTCTGCAAAATCCTTCCTCTCAAGCAAAAAGAAGAAAAACTTCCTTTTGCAAGTCCAGAACTGTTGGATAGTAATCAAGCGTTATTTTCTTTCTTTGCAGAAAATGATATTCTCATTTCTGTTGGTTTGCATAGAAGTGATGTGATATACGTTGGAAAGGTCACAAAGATAGATTCTACTTCCATGTGTCTGAATACATACGGAACTCAACTTCAGCCAACAGGTAATATGATAATCCCATATTCAAAAGTGCGATATGTAGAGATTCATTCTGATTATTTAGATTCTCTTGAATTACTCTTATCCGATTAAATATAAACAATGATTAAACATCTCCACTTCCTATTGCTTATATTGCTATTCGTGTCATGTTCTTCTGGTGTGAATCGTGATAATGTTTCTCAAGAGCAAGATACTGCCATTGTGTTCACTAAGGTGGCTGTGCTTCAACTGCCGTTTCCTGAGGAATTGAGAGATTCTGCTGTGCATATATTCAATGCTGATATGTCCGTCTTTGCCACTTTTGAATATGATAGTGTTTCAGAAGAAACAAGATGCAAGGCTCTTGATGGGCAGATAATAACCTATGCACCATCGTGGAATCTGATGGATTGCTTCTATGAAGACGATAATGCGGAGTATGGCAAGATACGTGTGGGTGATAGTTGGAAACTGATAAGAAAGGATGCTATCTATGAGGTTCATGACTTGGATTCTTATTTCTCTTCATTAGAATATTGTCCAAATGATACAGATGTATTCTACAAGGAGGATTTCATGACAACAATCCCTCACCAAGATCTGTCATCTTTGAAATGCAAAATCAAGAAAGTGAAGAACGATTGGTTTCTTGTTGGTGATGGGAATTTCGAGGCATGGATAAGATGGAAGAATGGCTCACATGTTCTTCAAGATAGAATAAGATACGAAATTTAATAGCAAATAAACATGTTAAAAACCATTACCGATGATAGTTTTCTTAAGAAACTATTTAATCGGAAATATAAAACCAATATAGTTGTTCGTGAGTGCGACCTTGAAAGATTACCATTTGCGAAAAAAGTAGAATATGCTTTTTATAGAATATCAGGTTTTCACTTTGATAAGGCTCGACTAACAATTCAATATTGGGATGATATCAATCGTATTACCTCAATCTTTAAGAAATACAATATTTGTGATTATAAGATCCAAAGGGATTATAATGGAAAATCAACCCCTGGATTAATAGACATATATTTCGAGAAAGGAGATTTCAATAATGATTTCTTTCGAGATATACTAACAAAGCATTATGGTTATGAGTTAGCGAAAAATGACATGCTTAGCGTATGCTTGTTTTATGCAATAGAAGCCGAAACAGAAATAACCCTTTTTCATCTCTATGATGATAGAGGATTTAGAGAATATTCATACGTTTTCTAATCTAATTATAAAATGCGAAAGGTCTTTTCCATACTCTGCTTTGCTTGCACCAATAACAAGCAAAATGCGGATAATGCAGGAAATGACACAATTAATTCCGAGGCATTGATTAGGGCAGAACCATTCTCTGAGTTCATTGGGAAGTTTTCATAAATATTCACTAATTTATTCTCTACCATCATCAAAATAACAACGACTTGCTATCGTAGTAGTAGCAAGTCGTTGTTATAATGTTATTGTTTGTTCTATTAGAATTTATAGCCGACTGTGAATGAGAGGTTGTTGAAAGAGTCGCTAAAGTTCTTTCGTACACTTCTCAAACCGAAGTTATAACGGAGGTTGAATACGAAGTCGTTGATCTCGTAAGATGCTCCTATAGGGATTGAGAAGAAGGTTGATTTATAAGCGTCCTTTGCTTTAGATGATTGAAAAATTTCCTTACCATCAATCTTTAGGCTAAATTCATCCTCACCATCAACCTTGGCTGTTGAGAGAATGTTCAATGCAACACCAGCCTTGAGGGCAAGTCCTGGAGCTATATAGTAGTTTGCCATAACTGGGATGTTGAAGTAATAGTTACTAGAGATTACATCTTTTCCATTAGGAGCTGCAGTACCCAAATTATAATAAGAGAGATTCGTGTATGGATTAAAGCTCGTGTTGTAACCTGTGTAGTTAAGGCCGAGAGATGCACCGAACTTGTCGTTGATCATATACATACCCTCAACACCGGCGGTAAGTCCGATAGCACCATCTACAGCTTCACTACCATCGCCGGTAGCTGTGGTGTAGGTGACACCTACGTTAGGTTGTAATGTGAATGAACCAGCCTCTGACTGTGCAGAAGCAGAGATTGCCATAAGGGCAGCAGCAGTAAAGGTTAAAATTTTTTTCATAATCTTTTAAAAATGTTTTTCCTACTCTATTCAAAGATTTTCGGATTCCTCTTGTTTTTTGGTTAGAAAGTTAGGCGGTTAGAAGGTCTGCATCACTATAAGCATTTCGACCTAAGAACCAGTGAACCTATGATCTTTTTTCATCATTCTGAGTGCAAATGTATGTGATTATTTACGAACTGCCAAGGATTTTAGGAAAAATAAATATTAATACGCATCTATTATCTTAAATAGTAAGATGAAAAGTGAAAAATTAAAAATGGCTTGTAATAATTTTCAATTCTCAATTTTCAATTGACAAAGAACCGTTTCACCTTCGCTTTTTCTTCGCATTAGGTTCGCTCTAAGTCCGCTCCCTTGAATGGGACTTGCATCGACTTTGCAACGGACTTGCAACGAAGGTAGAACGTACTTAGTGTATAGATCCCCAGTTTCTTATAAATTAACGTGAGTTCGACGAATTTCATCAGCTTGTGTGTTGTTGAAAAACACGTGGTTGAAGAAGCTCTGAACGTCGAAGAGGTCGGCGGCCGAAGGGAAAGCCAAAGAGCGGCACCTAAAAGGGCAGTCCGTTAGGGCTGTTATACAGACAGTTTTAGGGAATGAGGTCTGAAGGACCGACACCTATTGTATTTATTAGGTGTCGCACTTACAGCGCTCCTTTAATCATGCATCTACCGAATAACAGCCCTTACGGACTGCCCTATTAGGTGTCGCACCTTCGGCGCTTTTCGTCGAACTCACGTTAAATTAATGTGTATTTCTTTTTTCGGAAAAATCAGAAAAATGGGGTAATATCCTTGTTTTGAAAAAAATTAAAAGTTTTTGGGGTAGGGGGTTTCACCCTATAGACAAACAGGCTTTTACGCATTGATTATCAATGATTTATGATGGGTGAAACCCTATATAAACGAGACTTACTTTTTTTGAGGGGTTTCACCCTTTGTTACTTCTTGATTATCAATATGTTAAGCGGTAAAAATGGTATGGGTGAAACCCCCTACCTCAAAAACTTTTGATTTTTTTATATTCGGCTCTTGAAAAATTATGGAAATGTTTAGAAATTGCGTAATCTTTGTCGATAACGGGATTCACGTAAAAAAAATCCTCTAAAATGTGTAATTTTTTCAGATTTTTGCCATCTAATGTTTATGTATGAACTTCGTACTCAAAAGTCAGAGACGGGCACCGCTCTGCGAGTGACAAACCATATTTTTGTCGTTCGTCACATTATTCGTACAATTCGTCCCAAAAAGTTGCTCATTTAAAAGCGATTTCGTATTTTTGTATTAAAAAATAATAGCAATGAATATCAAACAACAACTGAGACAACTCAATGTTGCCATATTCTTAGGTGTCGTAGTTCTTCCCTGTATGAGAATATGCACCGATGTCTATCGTAATGTGAAATATTGGGAAGTGAAGAGCCCTAAGTTTATTGCCTTCGATGTGATAGCAACGATTATCGTATGCTATGTGTTCCTGTATATTCTTGGATGGTGGACAACATATACTCAGAAGCATCAGTCAAGTCTGTGGAAAGGGTATGGCGTAACCGTTGCCATTTCCTTTGCTGTTATTGGTTTCGATGCGGCAGTAAGGGCTTACCTGCAGTATCACTCATTCTACTCCATGAAAGAAATGAGCGTGCCTCTCGTAGTCTCGTCGCTCTTTGGCTGTATCTGTTACGGAATTATGCGCAATAGCATAGATGAGGAAGAAAAGAGAAGACTGCAGATAGAACAAGCCGAACTGAAGAATGAACAACTTAACTCCGAACTACGTGCGCTTAGAGCTCAGTATCACCCTCATTTCCTGTTCAATGCGCTTAACACTATATACTTCCAGATAGGAATAGATAAGGAGACTCCACGCCACACCATCGAGCTTCTCAGCGAAATTCTGCGTTATCAGATTAACTGCGGCAGTAAGAAAGTTCCGTTGCAAAAGGAGATGGAATATCTGGAGAAGGATATAAGTTTCCGCAGACTGAGATGCTCTGACAGACTTAGCCTCAAAGTCGATTTCTGCATAAAGGAAGATGATCAGAACGACATGATATACCCGCTTCTGTTCATTCCCCTCGTTGAGAACGCATTCAAATATATAGGAGGCAACGAACTGAGTATTGACATAAAGATGTTCAAGACAGGAAACCAACTGACTTTTTCCATTATCAACTCGGTTCCGCCCATCGATGCTCAGATGCCTCTCAAAGCAAAGAATGGAACTGGACTGGACAACCTGCGCCGACGATTGTCGCTGCTATATCCAGACCAGCACACACTTGAATTAACGAAAAATAACGACTTTTATTCAGCAAAATTGACATTGACACTATGATAACATGCGAAGGAGAAGCTTTAGAGAAAATGAAATGTTGAAGCGGATAATCTTTCCGACCAAATGGTCAATTTGCAACTTTATTGCAAATCATTCTTTGTAACTTTGCACCTGTGAAATAAGATTAATAAACCTCAAGGGTGAAAAAGATGAACGCCCTTCAAAACGAAAAATGTATGAAACATTGTTTATTACTGATGACTTTGTGTGTAGTGACAGGTATTCAGGCACAAGAAGTTAATGACAGTACGCTGAAACAACAGAAACTGAAGGAGGTGGTTGTCACTTCCTCCCAATCTGCAAGCAAAAGAATGAAAGAGGTGCAGATTGGTGTTGAAAAGATTGACATCAGCAAGATGACTCAGATTCCGACCTTGTTTGGTGAGAAAGACATCCTGAAATCAATCCAGATGCTTCCAGGCGTTAAGGCTGAGAGCGAAGGCTCTTGCGGATTTATGGTTAGAGGTGGTACCGCTGCCCAGAATCTCGTGATGATTGACAATGCGCCTATCTACAACCCAGGGCATTTCATCGGACTTTTCTCCGCTTTTAACGATGAGGCTATGCAGACTGCCTCACTTTACAAGGGACAGATTCCCGCTATGTTCGGTGGAGCTACATCGTCAGTTCTTGATGTAGCGACTAAGGCTGGCGATATGAGTGATTGGCATGCTGGCGTAAGTATCGGACTGCTTGCGAGTAAGGTAGAGGTTGACGGTCCGATTGTGAAGGACAAGGTGAGCATGCTCTTCTCTGCCCGTAGGTCGTATCTCGACTTGTTCCTGAAACTGAGCGAAAAGTACAGGGAGAACACCATGAATTTCTATGATGTCAACTTCCGTACAGACTTTGACCTATCTTCTGCAAATAAGCTGTTCTTGTCGTTCTATAAGGGTAAGGACAATATGGAGATAGAAGATCTTGCCGAGATGCGATGGGGCAATATGGCAGTTTCTGGTGGCTGGAAATATATGTTCAGCGAAAAGCTACGTTTCAACACCACGCTCTCCTTTAACAGATACAAGAGCAGAGTAGGCTTCAATGCCACGCACCTTGACGCTAAGATGGATGGACACATTGAGCAGACCATTCTAAAGGAGAACATCGACTGGCGACCATCTGCCAATCATGCCGTTTCCATTGGTGCACAGGCATCATACGATGATATTGTTTCGGCAGAATGGCAGTATCTTACCATCCACGAAAAGGAACAGCGTTACGGTACGGAAATAGCCTGTTGGCTGAATGATGACTGGAAGGTTGCGAAATGGATGGAAATGTCACTTGGTTTGAGATATAATCACTTCAAAAAGTACGATTTCATCGAGCCTCGTGCAAGTCTGAAGCTAAATATCAACGACTTGCATTGTATTAAGGGCGGATATAGTCGCACAGCGCAGAACATACACGCCATTCGTAATTCGAGCACTTCAATGCCTATGGATCGCTACACTCTGAGTACGGACTATATCAAGCCAGAGAAAGCTGATCAGGTGAGTCTCGGATATTTCGGTATGACAAAGGAAGGCGACTACGATTTCAGCATAGAGGGTTACTATAAGTGGGTGCGTGACATCTATGACTATAAGGATGGCAAGAGCTTTGAGTCTGACATTAATATTGAGAACATCATTCTTGGAGGTAAAAGCCGCGCCTATGGTATGGAACTGAGCGCCCATAAGAATAATGGTCGCCTTACGGGTTGGCTTTCCTACACCCTCTCATGGAGCGAGAACAAGATTGATGGTATCAACGGAAATCGCTGGTACACAGCCAACAATGACCGCCGTCATGATGTGAATATCGTTGGAATGTATCAGCTCAATGATTTCTGGAATGTATCAGCATCATTCGTGTTCAACTCAGGTCAGGCTCTCACGGCTCCAAGTGCCAAGTATCAGATTGACGGTAACACGGTATATTACTATGCAGAGCGTAATGGCTATCGTGCACCATCATCACATCACCTTGACCTGAGTGCCACCTATACTAAGAAACTCAGTCATTGTGAGCGTAAGTGGGCTTTCGGCATCTACAACATCTATAATCGTGAGAATCCTTACGTTATCACATTCTCAGAGGATGACAATTCTGCAAGTGGTACAAAGGCCACACAGACCGCCCTCTTCGGTGCAATTCCGTTTGTGTCGTTCTCATTAAAATTCTAAGCCCACCCAGTCCCTCCCAAATGGAGGGTTCCTCCCCCCTTACCCCCTCAAGGGGGAGTGGTTAGTATTTTTGATTAAAAACTATTTTAAAAACGAATATGAAAACAAGTATGATGAATTTTTTCAAGGCAATAATAAGCGTTAATACTATAAAAAAGCTCCCCCTTGGGGGGCTAGGGGGTATTCTCCTCTTCTTCTCCTCTTGCGAAAAAGAGATTGATATGGACTACCATACGGTTGAGCCGCTTTATGTGGTAGAGGCAAGCATTTCAGAGGAAGGTGCCGTTGCACGAATCTCGCAGACACAGAACGTGACCGATGAGATTGGCAAGCGTCCTGTAAGCGATGCTCAGGTTATAATTTCCTCAAACTATGGAGAACAATGCATCCTCAACCTCGATAGTGCAGGTTACTATTCTTCGTCAGAGATAAAGGGCGTGGAAGGTCGTGAATATACCATTAGGGTGCAGGTTGGCAATTATATCACCAAGTCAACATCGCGGATGCAGGAAAAGTTCAGCATTGATGATACCTATATGTATAAGGAGCAGATGCTTGAGGATGAGGTTGTCTATTATCACGTTGATGTAACTGGCTATAAGACTGATTCCATCGGCTATTTCTACGCCCTCGTAACGCGCAATGGTGAGCCGTATAAATGGGCTGTTACCGGTAATAAGGGACATGGTGATACTACTGCTATCAACGTTGGATGCTTTGTGTATTGCGATCTGGATAAGGACAATAAGGACATCCTCAAGGATGGTGAAGAGATTGCCGTTGAGGTGCGAAAGATTGACAAGCGTACCTACGACTATCTTTATGCCCTGCACATTGCTGAGCGTTCAGCATCAAATCCTATCAGAAACTTCACTAATCCATCTACCTTAGGCTATTTCTCTGCCTATCATTCAACCCGACAGATTCCTCTCCGCTTTGCGAAGGAATCCCTTGAGTTCTATGATGATCTGATGGAGAGTAAGAAACGGAAATTTGAGAGTGGGGAATGAATAGAAAAGAGAATGTGTCGATTGGCACATTCTCTTTTTCGTTTAACACAGAATTTATCAACACCTTGATAGAGTTGTTCTACTATACTTAGTCTAATCAAGCATTCCCTATCGTTTAGGAAACGTGATTATTTATGAACGTTTATTATTCATAATGTGTGGAGTGAATACCGCAATACTCAAAAATTATGATTTTTACTTATGAGCAAATCACGATTTTTGAGTATTGCATATATATGACGAAAAGAGTACCTTTGCACCCGAAAAATGGAACAATAAAAATTGTACATTGTAAATGGTAAATTGTAAATGATATGATGAAAAAGAAATCAATCAAATTGCTCGTCGCGTTGTCGATGTTGCAGGGACTTGCCGGAAAAGCCTATGCAAACGAGATGGTTGTGGTGAACGATTCACACGGTGGAACTTCGACATTCAGTCTTTCCACTCACCCTGTTATCTCGATTGACACATACAGCCTTATTCTAAAGACTGACGAGGCGACGGTGATGTATCCTCTCAACGAGTTTGTTTCATTCTCAATCGTTGATGACAGCACCACCACAGGTATTCAGGAAAAGGGAGCAGGCTCTCCATCATTCTCGTTTGGTTCAGGACTTAAAGCCAGCGGTCTTCAACCTTCTTCGCCCGTTAAGGTGTATAACCTCTCAGGCATCCTCGTTGCAGAGGGTACTACCGATGCAGAGGGTAGGTTGCAGTTGGATGTAAACACAGTGAAAGGGATAACGTATCTTGTGAAGACAACGACGGGAAGTTTTAAGTTTGTAATGAACTGACCCACCCAGTCCCTCCCAAAGGGAGGGTTCCTCCCCCCTTACCCCCTCAAGGGGGAGTGGTTAGTATTTTTCGCTCAAAACAAGGTATTAAATTTTATAAGTAATTAAAAGAAATGAAAAGTGAAAAATGAAAAATACAAGTTGGTATTTTCAGGTATAGTCATTAGTAGAAAAAGTAATCTGTATTTTATAATTTTTCATTATTCATTTTTCACTTAAAAAGGCTTTTATGAAAAAATTATTTACAATCGCCGCTTGCTCAATATCTGTACTGGCAATGCAGGCACAGGATATACGTGTTAATCTTACAGATGGTACTCAGGCTACATACGCAAAGGATAAGGTAAAGAGTATTGATTTTGTTCCAAACGACTATAAGGGCAAGGTGCACTATGCCACTACCGATATGACGTTTGCAGAGTTCTATGCAGGTGAGCTTCAGCAGTCGGCTGACGTTCTTGCTCAGGATGGCGTTGACGTAGTGACATCTGCCACAAGTGGTAAGTCAAGTCGTTTCACGGCAAGCGTCGTTTCAGAAGACGGACATCAGATTACAGGTGTGAAGGCAGTTAGTGTGAGTATGACCGATGAGGTGTTTAAGTCGCTTAGCGAAGAACAGAAGAAACGCTTCACATTCGTGGAGGACAGCGTGTTTGCATCTTCAAAGCAGTTGCTTGCCAATGGCACGTTCAGCGCATATACAGCCGCTCCAGTAGTTGTTGATAATATAACGGTTAGCCTCTCATCAGGCTCTCTTTCTAAATATGGTAACTACACGCTCTCACTCAGCGTAGATCGTAATTCAATACCTTCAGGCAAGTTACAGGGCGCAGTACTCACCACTACCAGCGGACAGAAGTTTGCTCTCTTCCCTCTTGCTAACCTCTGGCTCAACACAGCCGAGATCGCATTTAGCGTAAAGGACTTTACAGAGCCTCACGGCAATCACCCTAACTTCAGTCACACCGCAGGTCTTCAGGGCAAGACAATCAGCAACATAACATACTACCTCAAGGATATGGATAATGTGTCAATACCTTGTAATGTGTATGTTAAGCAGCAGACAATCGCTTCTGTAGCTGTTGATGGTGCTGCTGTTGCAGGTGAGAATCCTATCGTGCCATTGCTCATGAGCGATGTTCCAGAGGATGCAAACTACACCATTGCATCGGTAAAGAAGGGAACAGGCAAGCAGGCTAAGGCTCTCGCTGCCGATGAGTACAGCTATGCCGATGGTATTCTGACAATAAAGGGCAATGTGGCCGATGGCGAGAACTATGATGTTGCCTTCAATTCTGACAAGTATGTGTCAATCGGTACATCTGTTAAATTCGGTACACAGATTGCGCCAACCGAGCTTCAGCAGAAGTTAAAGGGTACATATGTTGAGCTTTTCAGCGACAGAGGTACAACAGCAGCTAAGTGGGATGATCTTTGGATTGCTGAATGCAAGAAATATGTTGGCGAGGAGAATGCCGAGGCATCTGCCAATATGCTGAAGCACTCTATGCTTGGTAATATTACAGGACCAGAGGCTACTAAGAAGTATGGTGACGGTAGCACAGGCTTCACAGCTGATATGCAGTTTTCTTGCCATTTCCTCAATGGCGTGGATAAGCTGGTGTTCGATGGCGTGAACATCAAGGGTGTTGATGCCGAGGGCAAGGATGTGTTCTCTCACAACTATGTAAAGGTGGGGTATGACGCAAGTGGTTTCCACATTTACAAGAGTGTGGATGGCAATGATGATACATTCACATATTTCTTCCTCTTCCCTGACAACCCTATTGATACCTACCACATCGAGTTCCGCTATGGCAACAAGATTGACGGTATTGCAGCCTATACCACTGGCGAATATGCTTACTGGATGGCAGCAGGTGTGCTCGATGGTGATGACAAGCAATGTGAGCAGGCAATCAAGCTGTTTGTGGAGGAGAATTTGGGGAAGAAGTAATAAATGAAAAATGAAAAGTGAAAAATGAAAAATACAAGTTAGTATTTTCGGGTATAAATGTCAGTAGAAAAAAGTAATCTGTATTTTATAATTTTTCATTATTCATTTTTCATTTAAGAAGGCTTATGAAACGTGTCTTTTGCTTACTGCTTGTACTGTGTACCTCTTGCCCATTGATTTGGAGTAAGGGCTATCAGGCACAGCGCCTTGTGGGGGAGGTATTCAATACCTCCTACCACATAATTTATGAAGGAAACGGTGAGGACTGGCACGACAGTATAAGAGTGTTGTTCAGGGAGTTTGACGGTTCGCTGTCTATGTTCAACGATACGTCCATCCTCTCTCGCATGAATCGCAACGACCAGACGGTAAGGGCTAACGCATACGTGCAAACCGTGGTTAGGAAGGCTCAAGAAATATCTGCCAACACCAATGGTGCCTTTGACATCACGGTTGCACCGCTGGTCAACCTCTGGGGATTCGGTTTCAAGAATAGCGATAAGGTAACGGCTGAGGCTGTGGATAGCATTCGCCAGTTCGTTGGTTACCGTAAGATTTGCCTTGATGCCGACGGTCAACTGAGCAAGGCTGATCCACGCACCCAACTTGATGCTTCAAGTATTGCGAAGGGCTATATGTGCGATGTGATAGGCTCATGGTTCAGAGGTAAGGGCGTAACCAACTATATGGTGGAGATTGGTGGTGAAATAGCTCTGCTTGGCACTAATCCTGACGGAAAGGAATGGGGCGTGGGTATCAATGTACCAGAGGAAGATGCCTTGCAGCGTGTCAATGGTATTATGAAAGTGATACGCCTTTCCTCGGGTGGTGTGGCTACAAGTGGAAACTATCGTAATTTCTACTATCGTGACGGCAAGCGCTATGCTCACACCATTGATCCAAGGACAGGCTATCCTGTTCAGCAGGATATAATATCGAGCACGGTTATCGCCCCCGACTGCCTTACGGCTGATGCCTATGCTACGGCATTCATGGTGATGGGCTATGAGAAAGCAATGGAGGTTCTTGCAAAGAATCCGACAATAACAGCATATTTCGTGCTTGATGATGAAGACCACGAAGGAGAGTATAGGGTGGTATGTAACAATTCATTAATCGGTAAAACTGGAAAACGATAAAAGGCTCACGTGAAGTGAGCCTTTCTTGTTTATGTCATCGGTGAAATTGTGTATAAAAGAAACTTTACTCTTTCTCATTAGGATTCTTTGTGCAATCATCTTTGTGTCAGCTGTGATTTCTTTCATAATGTTTTTGCGTTTATGTCTGCCTCATTGTTGACTGGATATCTGATAACCGTCTTGCATTTTGCAGGATCGGTTTTACGAGGATCTGACAAATAGATCTCGTGATGAAAATGATTTATATTGTCAATTTTTACAGAATATCCATTGTCGATGATGAACTGTTCGAGCTTGGCGATTGTGGCAGGTTCTTCATCGTATGAGCCGATGTGCATTATCTGAGCACAGAGACCTTCCTCAATAGTCAGGAACTCTGCCTTTGAGCAGTCAATGCCTTTTTTATGGGAAGCCTCTGTCACAGCCCAATCAAACTCTTCGCGCGTTACGAAATCGGGTAGGCGTATCAAACTTATCCAGTTAAGGAGTGTTTTGTCTTTGTATGAGAAGCCCTTTTCGGTCTTTCCTTCTTCCCACCATAAGCCTTCGAGTGGCGGAACAACATAGTCAAAGTAACCTTCCATCCTATGGTCGGTTTTCTTGCTCATCTTGATGGTGTAGGAAATGCTATAAAGAAGCTGCACAGCCTCCATATATAACCCATTGTCCTCGTTAGGATTACCCTTGCCACGAACAGCAACATAGTTCATGGTAGGAACCGGCACGAATGACGGTTCCTGCTTTGGGAGATAGAACTCCTTGTATTCCTTTTTGTAGTCGAATGCCATAGTGATTATATTTCTTTTTCTACTGGAACTTGAAGGATAGACAACCATTTCTCTTCATTCTCTTGATTCCAAGGACCATCTATATAGCAAGTGCGATGCTGACCAACGATCTTATAGCCTTGCTCGTCAATATACTTGAACAGTTCGAGATAGGACTCATAGAAGCGGTCGTAAGGACCGTAATGCTTCATGCAGAGCGCCTTAGGAATAGCAGGGATAGTCTTAAACTGGATGATAGCAGAGTCAGTACCCAGTTCCTCTACCTGTTCGCAATATTCTATGTCAATGTCGGTAGGCTTATACTCCTTGTTATGCTCTATGGTGAAGCAATATCCGGGAGGAGGGCACTTGCATCCGAGACGTTGCATCTCAGGAGCTATCTTATTGACGCATATACCACCTAATGCCTCGTAGTTAGGAATTATTTCACGATGACTTGCCACGATGATTTCTGGCAATGACTGAATAGAGAATTTTTCCATTGTCTTGATTTCTTTGCGAGAGTTCCTCCAGTCAAGCAGTTGCCTACGCCGTGCAAGGAGCAGTTTCAGTTGCTCGTCAGTTTCGCGTATCTTTTCCGTTATCTTACGGATACTTGGTGTATATGAACCATAGTCGTATAATTCCTTGATTTCATCGAGCGAGAAACCAAGTCGTTGAAGATCGCGAATCGTGTTGAGCTTCTGCATCTGTTCGATGCTGTAATAGCGATAGCCAGTCCACTCGTCCACCTCGTCAGGCAAGAGTAGTCCTTTCTGCTCATAGTGACGCAAGGTCTTTACCGTGACCTGCATCATCTGTGAGAACTCTCCAATTTTTAATTTTGTTTTGTAACTCATAATCGTACGATTTCTAATTTTCGAATGCAAAGTTACCCCCTGACCTTAGGGACGAGTCAAAAGAAATCAAGAATTTAACATTTAATTAACATTTATTGCGACTATCACAAACACACCTTGCGGTGCTTGTGATTTTTTGGGGAAAGTAAATTATAAATAAATTATAGCCAGTAAATTATATAGCGACATTTGTCGCTTGGAAATTTATATTTTTAATTTTTTGAACCTAATTTACTGAATTAATTTACTAATAATTTACTTTCCCAATCTCCGCGCAAGCGGAGTCCTCAAAATATTCTTTCTAAATTTCGAGCTTATAGATATGCACCATATTCTTGTCACCTCCAACGAGATTATTACAGCGATGTAGCTTGCCAGTATCGTGAAAACCGCATTTCTGCATCACTCTGCCAGAAGCAGGGTTGCCTGTGAAATAATCTGCCCAAATATTCTCAAAGTGCATTACGTTGGTGCAGTAGTCGAGTAAAAGTCGTAAGGCTTCTGTGCAGATACCTTTATTCCAATAAGGCTTACCTACCCAATAGCCTACCTCACAGTCATTCTCGCCAATAGGGATGTTGCTTGAGGTATGTGGGAGATACCCAATACAACCAATAGGCTCGTTGGTCTCATTGAGCACAATAGCCCATGTGGCTTCGTTGGAGAAGAACTTCCTGATAACCTCCAGACTATCCTCGACAGATTGATGTGGTGGCCAGCCTGCGCGAGGTCCTATGTCTGGATCAGAAGCATATTTGAACAACGCTTCGGCATCACTTTCCTGCCAACGGCGAAGATGTATTCTTTTTGTTCTCATTATAATGTATTGATCGTATTCTGTAATATCTCCAGAAACCTAGCTCCATGCCCTCCGTCCATCTGAACATGATGGAATTGGAAGGAGATGGGTAGGGTAGTCTTGAACCAACCTTTGCGATACTTTCCCCACATCACCATAGGGTTGCAGAACTTATCGGTATATTGATTCACGATGCAATCCAGTTCGGTAGCTATCATTGCAGAAGTTCCAACAACCATAGCATCATCCACAAAACTGCTTTTGCAGGTGTCTGATGCCGATTTGGTCAGAACGGAATACTCTTTCTGAAAAGCTTTTTGATCTTCGCAGAAAGAGATATCGCATGAGTTGATACCACCTTTCTTGTTGTTGACTATCACATTGATAGCGAGTTTGTCATAACGGAAAAGCTTGCCATTTTCGGGAAGGATATAGAACTCCTTAACATAACTTGCAGCCTTGCCAATACACCAGCAAAGAAGCATGTTGAAACGCATGTTATGCCTCTTGCAATACTTCACGGCCTTGGAAACATCGAAGGTCTTCACCAATGTCACCATAGGCATTGGCGAGGACATCCAAAGGCTGAAAGCATCTGCACGATTCGTGTCTTGTGGGTTTATTTCTGTTTTCATTTAATCTTCCAAAGGCATCATTACGCCACATTGATAATCAGGGGAATTGATATCAGTACCTTGATACCACTCCATGCTTACGGAGTTATCTGCCCATTTATATTCTGGATGAGCAGGAAGCCACTCCTTGTGGAACATCTGATATTGCTGGTGGAAAGCCTTCATGCCTCCCTCAAAATGCACCTTTAGCCACTTACCGCTATGAATAGGGAAGAGCGCCATGCCCTCTGGCACATTACCGCCCTTGTAGATACCTCCAATAACGTATGTGAAAGTTTTCTTGCATTTTTTCCCGAAGTTCACCTCTGCACAAGTAGCGCAGTTGTGGTTTGGGATGTCGCAAGTGCAGAGACCAAATGCGCCTACACCATTATCAATGGCTGCCTGCTGAAATTCATCGGGAGTCTTGCCCTCCATGAATACAGGTTTTATGATGCGTTCTACATACTCGCCCCAGAATTTGGTACATTCCTCTGGATGACAGAACTCTATGTTCTTTGACATGCCAATGATCTGCACGTCTTGTAAAGTAATAATTTCATGTTTCATATTCATAATGTTTTACAAAAGGAGTAATAAGGAGTACAAGATGAATATTTTGTACGGACTAAGGTCTAAGGACTAAGGCTTTTGACTTTTAGCCTTTCAACGATAAATACTATCGTCTTTTACTCCTTAAATTGAGTTATTTCTATTCCACGAATGAACCTATCTCGATGAGATTGCCGTCAGGATCTGCAACATAGCAGGTACGCTGTCCCCAAGGCTCGGTGGTTGGAGCGAGTACTGACCTACCTCCACAGTCGAGTGCGTGCTGATATTCCTTGTCCACATCTGCGAATGTCGGAACGTCGAGAGCCAGTTCTGTAGTACCATTGAAACCCTCTGGATATTCATACTTCTGTGATGTCATCTGCCCGAAGAGATTGCGTGGGAAAAGTATGATACGCATATTGCCCAAAAACATCTCTACGTTTGGCTGTTCACCATCCCAGTCGGTTGTGAAGCCGAAAGCCTTGGTATAGAAATCAACGATAGGCTTGTTCTCGTGAGTGATGAGGCCAACGGTATTGAAGGAGAAACGAGGGCGAGGTGAGAAGAGTTTTACAAGTCCCTGTTTATTGAACTGATAGTATCTCTCTATCATTTCTGGAGTGTCATTCTCAATAGCAAGAAGCACCTCCCTTGCAAACTCCAGATACCCACTGCCATTGGCTGTAATGATGTTTCCGTCGCGCACAGCCTGTTCGTTGATGTAGTTTGCCTCATTGGTGTAGTTCTCGCCTCCCCATTGCTGCAACTGCTGTATGCCGTTGCCTGTATGCTTTATGTTATTGAGGAAACCTTGCTTTGCCATCCATGAAGCAGCATTACAGATAGCACCTACCACCTTTCCTTTTGCAAGAGCATCCTTAACGCATGGAAGTACATTCTCTGCCTCTGGGGTAAACCATCCGTATCCTCCGATGAGAACCAATGCTGCATAATCCTTTGGCATGGTTTCAAAAGTATAATCGGGAATGGTACGGAGACCACCAAGCGATTTTACCGGTTCCATCGAAGAAGCCACAATCTTATTATCATACTTTGGGTTCTCGCGGAATCCCATTTCGCCAGTCTTTATTGCTGTTGTCAGAAAAACAATTTCATGCTCTGCATAGTTGTCAAGCAAAACGTAAAGTATCTCTTTCATTTTGAATTAAGTTGTTTATTAATAATGTTAATTAGATGAATTAAAAAACTCTGTTCTTTTAGCAGCAAGCTGCTGTTTTCGGAACAAAAATTATCCAAAATTACCAGAAAATTTATTCCAAAAAATTTATTTTTTTATAATTTTCTGAGTAAAATTTTCTGGCCATCGTGAAAAAATTTCTGTAAAACCAGGCAACGAAGTTGCGTTTGTGAGGGGCTTGAATTCGTTGAATTCGGGTTAATTTATGCCCTGGAAAGCAACTCCATTTCTATATCTTCCCAAATCTCTCCGTCAATGTTGTATGTTTCAACTCCTACCTTTCTGAAACCTACGGATTCATAGCAATGTAGGGCAGGGGGATTGTTCTTGAAAACACCCAGAGAGATGCTTGTAGCATTGAGATTCTTTCGGGCATATTCTATCGTCTGAAGGATTAGTTCTTTACCATATCCTTTTCCACGAAGGGAGTCATCTACTATGATAAAGCCCAGTCTCACGGCTTGAGGTTTGGCAATGTCTGGAATACGGATTGATATATGCGCTATGATATTGCCGTTCTCATCCTCTGCCGTAAGGGGAGTCATATTGTCTGGAGCATATAATTGCGCCATTTCATCGGGTAGGGCAGGGTAGTTGTGGTATCTATCTGCGCTCCATTTCCGCAGATCCGTCTTGTTCTTTATCCAACCGAGAATGATTGGAGCATCTTCCTTTTTGAATTTTCTAAGTATCATATTATTGTATTTTTTCTTATTTGACGCAAGAATGGTATATATTATTACAGAAATAGTCGTTTTTTTTTGTGAAAATCTAAAGGAAAAAGTAATCAAAGATAAGTTTTTCTTATAGATTGGGAGGGCATCTCGTAATGAGATGCCTTCCTTTTACATTATCCCTGAAACACTCTATGCCGCTATCTGCACAACGGTATAGAGATTACCTCGCTTAGTACGGTGACTCGTGATGCCCATAGATGACAGATTGATACCGAGCATTGACTGACTCTTATGATCTATCTTAACGCTTGGGTACTTCTTCTGAACAACAGTAAGCATCTCCAGACTTGACATCTCACATGCCTGTTCTCCTTCTTCTGGTTTACGGAAACAGGCATTGAGCATCATTGTGAAGTCGTCAGTCTCGCAAAACTCACGATTAAGAATCTGCAAATGCTTGTTTTCGTCTGCCGTGAGCCAGTAAGGCAGATTCAGTTCGCACACCTCATGAAGCAACTGGGCATATAGCTGATCGTACTCAATAGGTTGCTCTGGAATGATGGCACCTGTTGGAATCTTGACTATAACAAAACGACGAGAGCCTGTCTTGTCCTTCAAAGGACGAACCACATTGGTTGTAGCGACAAATGATGCCATACGGGGACGCATCGTAATACTTTTACCATAAATCTTACGGGCATTTACATCTGCCTTGGTGATGATGTACTTCAAAGTGCCTTGTTGCGATGCTGTGTAGCGGTCGAACTCATCAAGGTTCACCAGACCACAGTTGGCAAGCGCCATGTCAGTATCATGCTTGTTGGTCAGATTGACATGATCGAGATAGTACAACTGCAAGTGCTCAGGAAGCAGTTGCTTGAGAAAAGTGCCCTTATGGCTACCCTGATCGCCAATCAGCATAAGGACAAGCTGATTGCCATAAATCTTGTCTAAACCATACCAGTGAGCCACGGTACTGCGTAGCCAACGATGAGCAAACACCACATTATCCTCCGTTATACCAGGAATACGGCGAAGGAGTTCTGTGACACGATCCACACCATCCCACGTTGGAAGTGACTTGAGATAGTTAAGGAGTGGATTGAAAGACTTGGTGGACATGGAGCGAATGATACGGCTAACAAAATCAGCCACCTTACCCTCAATGCCAGCCTTTATCGCTTCAAGGATGATAGAGTTCTCAGCTTTCTCCGTCAGAGGCTCAAACTCTGTGTTGGTAAGGTTCTCATTCATCTCAGGATGAACCACCTTAAACTCAATGATGTCACGCACATCATTGTTACGAAACACGAAATTGTCACTTAGGAAGCCTTCAATAATGGCTACCTGTTCCGCAAGAGATAATTTCTTCATTGCTTAAAAGAATTTAAATTGTTAAACTATATATGATTTCTCCCTGCTTGCGATCTGGCCAGTAATCGTTTTTCAGGGTTCGATCAGCGATGTAACTATCTTGTGTTTTTTTAAATAGAAAAGTTTTTAGGCTACACCGTTGCACCTTTGTTGTAATGAGCATACATTTTAGCTGATTATCAAAGTGTTAGATGCGGTGCAACAGTAGCAAAACCGTTGCACCAAAAGGTGTAACAGTTTTGGTACCGTTGCACCATAGGTAAATATTTGTTATACAATATTTTAGATAGCTCAAAACAGCAAAGGTGCAACGGCGTAGCCCCAAAACTTTTACATTTTTTATTTCCACATAGGGTTGCACCCCTCTGGTTCTTCTTCTACTCCCCTCTTCCGCCCTTTCATGAAAGGGAGAGAAATGGGATTTGCACCGACTTTGGTACGGACTTGCAACGGACTTGCAACGGATTTGAAGCGAACCTGTAACGGACTTACTCCGATACTACGAATGACTCCATCACCTGCTCATAGATTGCGCATTTCTCTTCTGCCGTGAGAGAATGGTTGTTAGATACCTGTTCTGTGTCATTCAATGTGAAGAATGACGCTACTGCTACTACGATTGTACCTACTGTACCAAGAATGAAATTTGACATTGTTTTGTCCTCCGAGTTAGATTGTTTGTTTTTTTTGTTCACAATAAGAGGGCTGAAAGCCCGGCATCTAAAAGGGTAGTGCGATAGCGCTACCAATAATGATTGTTTAGTCAATGAGCGCTGTAAGTGTGACACCTATAATAGATGTCGGTCCTTCAGACCTCTAATTACTATAACCTCTCATCGTATAACAGCCCTATCGGACTGCCCTTTTAGATGTCACCCCTTTGGGGTTCTAAGTTGTAACACTTCCATCTTTTATTTCTTTCTGAGGGCAAAGTTAAGCGGAAACTGTCCTGTTATACGGGACAGTTTCGAAAAATTTTCAGCTTTTCGTGAAAAAATCGGTTATTTTAACATAAATTCACAGGAAATGCACCTTGTGGTGCTCGGTTTTCAATAAAATTTTCTGGTCATCGTGTATAATTTTTGTTCCGAGAAAAAGGAGCGTAAGCTCCGTAAAATCGATTCTACGGCTATTTATTCCTCGTACATCCCCAATGTCTTTCTCAGTTTTTCCGCGATTTCATCGACTAAAGACTGAGGACTCATCACCTTTAGCCACGAACCACGCGACATGACATAACCGATGAAATCGCTTGTTGGACGCATGAAGATCTCATAATCCACGTAGCCCTCACCCTCTCCTATCACCTTCTGCGACTGATGCACAGGCAAGTCGTTCATATAGTGCCGCTCATTGCCAAGAGCACGAAGCACTATCCGCTCGGCTGGATGACGCTCATCACGCATCACACCAAAGCAATCCTCAAAGTATTTCCTTGCATCAAAATTCTTCGGCATCCTGAACGTCTGCTTCACCATACTTGCCGACATCACACGGTCGAAAGAGAAGAGTCGGTAGCCATCAGCCGTATTCGCCATTACATACCACCTACGCTTATGCAACTTTAGGAAATAAGGCTCTATAACGCGCTCTGACACCTCCGTAGAACCATATTTCTGATAGTCGATAACCACTTTTCTGTTCTCCTTCATAGCCTCAACAAGCAATTCCAGATGCCTCACTTTCGGAATAGACTCAAGGAAGATGCGGTTCTGCAACGACAGACTTTCAGAAATGATATTGTTCACGGAAAGCGTAGAGAACAACCAGTTCTGCACCGAATCCTCTTTCAGCACACGCTCGTTATATATGTAGTACTTACGTCCCTTGCACTCGATCATGATGCCAAACATATCAAGTATGGCATCCCTATGTCTATTGAAGGCAGAGCGGTGCATCTTCTGGTTTCCGCTCATTTCCGTTTTCATCCACTCTGCATTAACCTGCGCAAAGGTAATCTCACCATACCTATGCACGATGTTTATCAGCCAAATGCACGACTTGAATAACGATGTTGATCTCATAGAATAATATTAAGTCAAAAAACGATGCAAAAATAACAAAATTATTCGATTCGAGCAAGTTTTAGATAAAATAACGTGAATTCGACGAAAATGAGCGCCGAAGGTGCGACACCTAACAGGGCGGTGCGTAAGCGCCGTTATATTCGTCAATTATAGTAATTTGAGGTCTGAAGGACCGACACTTATTATATTTATTAGGTATCGCACCTACGGCGCTCACTAAAAACTACCATCATAGGTAGCACTTTCGTACTACCCTTTTAGGTGTCGCTCTTTCAGAGCTAATTCATCGAACTCACGTTATTTAATAATTAAAATTCCTCAAAAAAAGGCTTTTACTAAAAACTATCGGCAAGTTTTTAAGTGAAAATATGGTGCAAATGTAGCAATTTTTTCCGATATCGGCAAGTTTTTGGGGCAAAACGAGAGAAAAAATAGAAAAAACAACCTGTACGGTTGAAATATTAATGTTTCAATTAATGTCCCAATTAACGTCCAAATTAATGTATTATAAAAAATGCCGTAAGGCGAAACATTAATTAGGACACTAATTAAGACGTTAATTCTGACACTAATATTTTTTAGGACGCAGAAAAAGAATTAATGTGTTATTAATGCGACATTATATGTTTCACTCCGTGAGGAGACATTAATTACCGCAAATTCCACATTAAAATCGCATTAATTTCTTAACCGTATAAGCCGAAATATCACATTGTAAAAACAAAATTTGGCGATTACGATTATTATGAGTATCTTTGCAACGTATGTCAAAACGCATCTTATATATTATCGCAATTCTCTTCCTGATATTGATAGGTCTCTCATCAAGAAAAATATCAATGATTCCAGAGGAAACAGGTGATGGACTTTGGGCTATGGCTCTGTTCTGCTTTCTGCGGTTTATCTTTATCAATCAGAAACTTGAACGAATTGCTATTGCCACGCTTGCCATCTCGTTTGTCGTAGAATTCTCACAACTTATAAGATGGGATTGGCTAGTAGCTTTCCGCTCAACATTTATTGGGCACATGCTATTGGGGCAAGGCTTCGTATGGTGGGATCTACTGGCTTATATCATAGGTGTGTTGCTGGCATATCTTATTGCACGACTATTAGAGGTTGTTAGGTCATAAGGTCATAACGCGAAAACCTTTCAACTAAAAGACCTCATAACCCCTAAACCTCAAAACCTACAAAAAAACTATGGCTTGTACAACAGACTACATTGATTTCATCTGCTCACAACTTGAAGGTGTGGGCGTTATTCGATCAAAGAAGATGTTCGGTGACTGGATGATTTATATCGACGAGAAGCCTATCATCTTAGCGTGTGATAATATCTGTTATGTCAAGAAACTTCCTGAGATAGCAGACCTGATGTCAGATGCCAGCACAGGTTTCCCATACGATGGTGCAAAAGAGCATTACATCCTTGATATTGAGCATCGTAGTGAGGCTATCAAAGTAATCCAGACATTATTACCTTTGATTCCTTATCCAAAGAAAAGGAAGAAATAAGTAAACCAAAAACTCTGTTTCTCCGTGCTTTCGCATTTGGAGAAACAGAGCGACTTGGGTATTACGTTAAGCCTAAGCAATAAGATAGGCTTTTTACTTGAAATATCCGTTACCGAAATAACTATAATGATTGTTGTCTGGATTGATAACAATCTGCTCTACAGTAATTTCCGGATCTATCATGATTAGTTTTATGGTATGCTTACCTGGAGCTATGTCGAAATTGACTGATAGCCAGCGGATATTATCAAAGATCTCATCACGACGGGGCATCTTACGGCCTTTATTCCATCCGCTCAATAGGAGTTTTTCTGCCTTTGGCAATGGTTTCAACACCTTGGAGACAGCAAGGTTCTTTGGGGTGTATTCACCAAACACATCGTGAAACCATTGGCGGGCATCAACTACCTGCATTGGCTGATCGTCAATCTTAACGCCAATACGAAGACCTCGCTCCGGATATATGTCCTGAACAGGAAGTATGCCTATCGCCACTTGACTGGTCTTCATATCCACCTCATAGCTAAGAGATGCATTCATCTCGCTTTCAACGCTTTCAGCCATAACATTACTTGAACCCATACATCCCTTGCCACGACCAAGATCTGGAAGAAAGATCCAACTTGCCTGTGGAGTATCAGTCTTACTACTGTATTTATAGGCAGG
>Ga0310695_10002918_pt1 | contig 34752 bp, 29 predicted proteins | sample RumenRJG_04DNA_FD_203882 | JGI IMG/M metagenome (GOLD analysis project Ga0310695, IMG submission 203882) | Bovine rumen microbial communities from Lethbridge, Alberta, Canada - RJG_04 (v2) (version 2) | ecosystem: Host-associated > Mammals > Digestive system > Stomach > Rumen | place: Canada... | reverse complement strand
GGTTAAGAGAGAATCATTCAACTTCTGCCAGGGATAAGGATTAAGGTACCCAACAGGCATTCAACCTATGGCAGGGTTAAGGTAAAAACCATTCAACTTTTTCTAGGGTAGTACACATATTCGGCAGGTGCTTAATGTGACATGTGACATGTGACGTTGTGACATTTAGGGTAGGCGTTTGCAATTATTAACGCAAAGTGTGTGTTTCCTTAATAGATTTTTGCACACCATGAAGGGCGAAATTTGGAGGTGTCGGGAATAGTGCGTACCTTTGCAACGTGATTAGGAATCGCTCTTTGAGCTTCGCTCGAAAAGCTTTGGCGCTCGGAAGAGCACAAGCAAGCTTGCCTCTTCACTCGCTGAAATCGCTCTTTGACTTACTGAAACAGAAAAAACGACGACATCAGAGACTATCTCTGACCGCATCAGAAACCATCTCTGAGGGCATCAGAGACTATCTCTGAGGGCATCAGAGACCATCAACGACGACATCAGCGACCATCAACGACAGGCACATAAAAAATGTTACTTGTCCTATCGGAAGATGTATTTCAGGCCGAACTGTAGGGAGAAGTTCAGCGGCTGGTCCTTCATGCGCGTATCCACGTCGCTGCCGTTGTCGAAGTAGTAGCCGATCTGCGGCTCGGCATAGAGGGCTATCTGTGGCAGCGGAGTGTATTGGAAGCCGGCACCAAGGATGGCCGACAGCTGCAGACGGTCGCGCTGGGGAGAGTAGTCGTGGCCGTCCATTTCGCCACGGGCCTTCACATTGAAGTCGGCCTCGCCACCGGCCAGAGCATAGATGCCGCCCCACGACGACCTGACGAGCTGGTAGGTAGCCTGCAGCGGGATGCCCATATAATGATAGGTGCGGCGGTCGTGGATGGTGGCGCTCGTGGTCTTCTGCGAGCTGACGGTGCGGTGGCGCATATAGCTGAGGCCCGTCTGCAGTCCCCATCGGCCTGTCAGCGGAACGGCAACGAGGATGCCGAACTTGACGGGCGAGGCGTATTCCTTCCTCTCCTCATAACCGGCGAGAACGACATTCTCTTCGGCACGTGTTGTTTCGTTGGCATAATATTCGGCCGAACTGAAGTTGGCCAGCATGGCTTGGCTCATATAGACGGGGTTGGCCGTGGCTGTCTCGCCCATCATCTCGCTGCCGTAGTAGACGGATGCCATAAGATGTGGGGATTGCGAGGGTTTCGAGGAGCGGTGATCCCCTTGAACTGATTGCGAGGAGCGGGGAGCGGGGTGCGGAGAGCGAGAAATGATGGACGGGGATTGCGGATTCCCTTCAGCGTTGCGAGAAGTGTTGGTCGGGGAATGCAAATCCCCTTCAGCGTTGCGAGAAGTGTTGGTCGGGGAATGCAAATCCCCTTCAGCGTTGCGAGAAGTGTTGGTCGGTGATTGCAAATCCCCTTCAGCGTTGCGAGAAGTGTTGGTCGGTGATTGCAAATCCCCTTCAGCGTTGCGAGAAGTGTTGGTCGGTGATTGCAAATCCCCTTCAACGGAGCGAGATATGCTGGACGAGGATTGCGGATTCCCTTCAGCGTATGCGGTTTTCTGGGATTGTGGATTCCCGTTAACAGATAAAATCTCTTGAACAGAGGTGCGTTCATTTTGATGCAACAGCCATGTAGAGGCACCGATAATCAGCAGGAGCGATGCGGCGACAGCCCACCAACGGCGCAGGGCTACCGTCGTGGCACGCTTGCCGTCGGCAGCAGCAGTCTGCCGCTCGACAGCTTCCCACAGTCCATCGGGAGGAGCCACCTCGTAGCCCTCCATCTGTTGCCGCAGTTGCGACTCAAAGTCTTGCTTCTTCATATCTTTTCCTCCCGATGTCGATTGGTTGGGTTGATGTATTCTTTTATCTTTTGTTGCAGCATCCGTTTGGCCCGGAAATATTGTGAGGCGGAAGAGCTCTCCCTGATGCCTAACTGAAGAGCTATCTCGCGGTGGGTCATGCCTTCGAAGACGTAGAGGTTGAGCACGGTGCGGTAGCCGTCGGGCAGTGAGGCGATCATCTTCATCAGCACCCCTGGTGGGATGTCTACAGCGGGGTCGTCGGTGTCGCCATCCTCTTCCCCCACATTCGGAGGCAGTTCGTCGAGGGGTATCGGCTGTCGGTGCTTCAGCTGGTTGAGGGCTGTGTTGACGGTGATGCGCGTCATCCAAGCGCTGAGCGACCCCTCGCCGCGATATTCGAAGCGGTCGATGCTTGTGAGCACCCTGACCATCGCATCCTGCAACACGTCGGCAGCATCGTTGCTATTGCCCATATAGCGCAGGGCGACGGCCATCAGTCGTCCGCTATAGAGGGTGTAGAGTTGCCGTCCGGCACCCCTTTCCCTCCGTCTGAGGGCATATAGCAGCTGCTGCTCTGTCTTCACGATAGTGCTCAGAAACGAGAATAGAAGCGCACCACGACGGGGTGCTGCTCGTTGAACATTACGTTGAAGTTGGTTTCCCCGTTGTCGAGGAGTCCTTCCGGCAGTCCTGTTGCCCGCAGTGCCTTGATGCGCTGCTCCACCACGATGGAGCGGTTCTCACGGTTGATGATACATACGCCGGGGTCGTTCATCTCTACGGTGAGGGTGTAGGTAGTGTCGCCGAAATAGGCTTGGAACGTATAGTCTGCCTTTTCGAAGGAGAGGTAGTTCGTAGCCGTGCTGTTGCCCACCTGCATTACCCTGCTTCTGTACTGTGTGTTGCCCGTTGAGCCGCATCGTTGGCTACGGTAGCCGCCGTGCAGGCGAGTGTCAATGATGATGGCAAAGAGATTGGACACCATGTCGCTGATGATGATGGAGTCGGCCGTCAATTGTACCACACCATGAATCTGCTGCATCAGCTCCTCATAGTTGTCGGGTGCCATGATGAAGCTTGAGTAGTGGTCGAACGACGGCAGCTCGTTGTAGAACCCCGTTGATGCATCTTCTCGCGCGAAGGTGTCGTCGTTATAGATGTACCAGCTGCCTTCAAAGTTGCCCATGAAAGTGGTCGAATAATCTGCCTCTATATTTGTGTATTCACCGTCTTCGGTGCTGCATCCCGAAAGGATGGCGGTTGCCATCACGAGGGCCATTAGCCAGATGTTGCTCTTCATATATGCTGTGAATTTATTTTGATATTACTTTTGTACTATGAACATGCAAAAATAAGGAATCTTGCATGAACCTCATCGTATTTATGATTTTTTTACAAAGGGTTAACATGAAGTAACATAAATGACAAAGAAAAATGCAAATTCTTTGTTCTACTGGCTTATATGTCGCTTTTTTTTCGTAACTTTAGATAAGTTACTCAGCCTCGGCAAAAAAAATAAATGGATTTATTTTGTTTTGCGCTCGTTTTTTCGTAACTTTGCACCCGAACCTAAACATTCCACGATCATGCTACAGATTCGCTGCAAGAATAACAACATCACCAAGAGCTTCCCAGAGGGAACCTCGCTGCTCGACGTATACCATGAGTTTGCCGAAGAGCTACAGATGCCTTACCCCGTCGTATCGGCCAAAGTAAACAACGCCTCGCAGGGACTGAAGTTCCGACTCTTCCAGAACCGCGATGTCGAGTTTCTCGACGCACGCGGCGGATCGGGCCATCGTGCCTACGTGCGCTCGCTCTGCTTTGTGCTGTACAAAGCGACGAGCGACATCTTCCCGGGGTCGAAGCTCTTCATCGAGCATCCACTGTCGCTCGGCTACTATTGCAACTTCAAGAAGCGGGGCAACGAACCGCTCACGGCAGAGGATATCGACAGAATCAAGGAGCGCATGAAGGAGATAGTAGCCCTCGACATGCCCTTCCGACGCAACGAGGCAACGACGGAGGAGGCCATCCGCGTCTTTGCCGAAAGGGGATTTGCCGACAAGGTGAAGCTGTTGGAGACAAGCGGACAGATCTACAGCGACTACTACACGCTGGGCGACACCGTCGACTACTTCTACGGGCCGCTCGTCCCCACGGCAGGCTACCTGAAGGTGTGGGACCTCGAACTCTACGGCTCGGGAATGCTGCTGCGTGTGCCCGACAGGAAAGACCCGTCGCGGGTGGCCGAGAAGCTGCCGATGCCCAAGACGTACGATATGTTTGCCGAGAAGGTGAAGTGGGATGTCATCATGCGCCTCTCCAATGCCGGCGATGTCAACAAGGCCGTGCTGAAGGGGCATGCCTCCGAGCTCATCCAGGTGAGCGAGGCGCTGCAGGAGAAGAAGATCGTGCAGATAGCCGAGGAGATAGACCGTCGGTTCAGAGCTGAGGAGAATCCCATCCGCATCGTGCTCATCACGGGGCCGTCGAGCTCGGGAAAGACAACCTTCTGCAAGCGTCTGTCCATCCAGCTGCTGGCGTGCGGGCTGCGTCCGCTGTCGTTCTCTACCGACGACTATTTCGTCAACCGTGTCGACACGCCGAAGCTGCCCAACGGACAGTACGACTTCGACAATATCAAGGCCGTCGACTGCGAACTGCTCGAAGACCATCTGACGAGGCTGATGCGCGGTGAGCGTGTCGAGGTGCCGGAATACAACTTCGTCACGGGAAAGCGCGAGTATAACGGTAAGCGGCTGAAGCTGCAGAACGACACGGTGCTCATCATCGAGGGCATCCACGCCCTCAACCCGTTGCTGACGGAGCAGATACCCGACTCGGCGAAGTTCCGTGTCTATGTGTCGGCCCTGACGAGCATCTCGCTCGACGACCACAACTGGGTGCCCACGCGCGACAACCGTCTGCTGCGCCGCATCATCCGCGACTACAACAAGGGAGCCTACTCGGCACGTGAGACCATCAGCCAGTGGAAGAGTGTCTGCGATGCCGAGGAGCAGTGGATCTTCCCCTTCCAGGAGACGGCCGACGTGATGTTCAATTCGGCCCTCAACATCGAGTTTGCCGTGCTGCGCACACATGCCGAGCTCATCCTATCGTCGGTGCCCAAGAATTGTCCCGAATATGCTGAGGCTCACCGCCTGCTGAAGTTCATCCACTACTTCATCCCCGTGAGCGACAAGGAGATACCGCCCACCAGCATCATGCGCGAGTTCCTCGGCGGCTCCAGCTTCAAGTATTAAATAATAAGGGTGGCAGGCGATGAGACCTGCCACCCTTTATTTCAAAACGAAAACTTTGTTTTTCTGAGTTTTCGTATTCAAAAGAGCCATTGCATTCGTAAGATGCTATAGGATATTCTGCATATCGTGCAGTAAAGATTCCACTTGACTGAAGAATGGGGCTACCTCTTCTTCTGTTGCATCGTACATGTCGTCGTAGTCGCCCGATTGGCGTAGTTCGTATAAACGGGAAATCAGCCTACCATACGATTTGTCCAACTTGTTGTTGGCAATGAAGTGCATGCCTATAAGGTGAATCAAACCAGAGTGAGTATGAGCTGTGATTTGTTTGGATAGCAGCAATGCTTGAGCCATGTGGAAGACGGCATAGTAAAGACGATTACCAGCTAAGTTCCAGTGCCCCAACTTGGCGTTGTCCTTTGCTTCTTCAAATACCCTGAATGCCTTTTCTTGTCTATATTTTACAAGTGTTGCTCGTTCTTCATCTGTCAGCATAAGACAATTCCTTCCTTTTCAACGTTATACTTAAAAATGGGATTGGCTTTCTTGTTCCAATCGTCGAGCGAATAGACGATAGGATGAATCATCTCGTTGATGGTCCACCCAAGTTCCCAGAAAGGGTAAGTGTAGTTGTCATGGTCAGAAGGGGTTATGCTCTTCTTGTCAAGCAGCACGAGGATATCCCAGTCTGAATCCTCCCTTGCATCGCCACGAGCTCTCGACCCAAAGAGAATCGTCTTCGAGTTTGTGGGCATAATCTGCTTAGCAAGCGCTTCTATCCGTGTCGCTGTGTTACCCAAAGCTGTTTTTCTTTCCACTTCTGCCGTCGGTACTACTGTATTCATGGTTGCAAAGATAACGTTTTACTCGCATACTGCCAAATTATTTCGAAAAAAACACCCATTATTGTCTTTGTTTTGTGCTTAAAGGCTACGAAATAAGGGTGGCAGGCGATGAGACCTGCCACCCTTTATTTCAGAAAGAAAGCTACATCTTTAGTAATCTTCTTCGTCGTCCCACTGGTCGCGGTGACGATTGCCACCGAACTCATCGTTGTACTCTTCCTCGGAAGGAGTGACGGTTTGATTGTCTTTTTCAGGATCGAGTGAAGACTCTCCTGTCAACACGGTGTCAATCAGTACTTCTGTAATGTCGATGCTGGGCATCATATATATCTTTTTCATATTTTCTTTCTCCTATTCTTTTGTTATTATAAATTCATGAATAATTCGTGGACCTTTCATGGTCATTCGTGTTTAGAACAAAATCTCACGAGTTTCCACGAATTATTCATCAATTATTGTTATTTTACAACGAACTTCTTACCGTTCTGGATGTAGAGACCCTTCTGGGCGTTCAGCACACGGCGACCCTGCAGGTCGTACAGCTCGCCAGCCTGAGCAGCGTTCTCGATGGTGTCGATGCCCGTAGCCTCGCCGATGATCTCACCGTCGAAGACGAGCTTGGCACCCTGAGTGATGCCATCGAAGTAGGCACGGAAGGCTTTCATCGAAGCACCCGAACCAGCCTTCTGAATCTTACCGGCAGGTGTCACACCATACTTGCCCGTCATCGTGCCGACAGCCATCTTCACGTAAGAGCCCTGGAAGGTAGCAGCACCTTGCTCAACCTTACCGGCCTTGTTGCTCTCGATGGTAACGTTCTGGAAGGTCAGACCGTTGATGCCGTTCGCAGCATAGATAATATACGGTGTAGCGGCAGCCAGCTCGGTGGTTGTCTCTAAGTTGATGTTGCCATCATAGCCCGTGAATGCCCATGCCTTCACGCCTTCGCCCAGAGCTGTCGTTGTTGTGGCGAACGGCAGGCAGAAAGCTGCAAACTTGCCAGCCTGCATCGTGAATGCTACCGTAACCTCATCGTAAGTGCCTACTACAACCTGATTCTCCGTAGCGGCCTCGTCAAGAGCGAGGGTCATAGGCTTAGCAAGAGAGAAACCATAGAAGTAGTCGAATGCAACATTGTTTATTTCAAACTTAAAGTAGTAGTTGCCTGCTTCTACACCGGAGACTTGAAGCTCTGTCAGGGATGACCCTATTTCACTTTCGTTGAATGCCTTTACCAATTCCCAGTTTTCCTTATCCTTTGATTTATAAACATTAAGGATGGCCTCACCTGTTGAGGCATAGCTCCATCTGTATGCGCTGATGGTTAGCAAGTCATTGGTGTCGCTCACACCAACAAGATTTGTTACGATGCTTGTTGTGTTAGTGTTGTGTTCTTGCCAATAATTTTTCGCATAAACCATATTTCCGCCTTTTGCAGTTGCATACCCATAACCTGCCCAACCAGCTGCGCTGTCATACGTCCATTCGTCGGGCAGTGAGAATGTGGATGTTGTCCAATACAAATCTATACCGGGAACCTTATAGTAAACTTCGTATGCATTGCCATCAACGAAAACAAGGTCGTCTGTCTGTTGGCCATTGTTATCAGTAAATATGATGTAGGCTGGAGCTTCTGTTGCTTCAATTGTAACGGTATAGACACCATTCTCTGCAGTCAGCTCTGTTCCAGGCCATGCACCGAGATACTTTTTGGCTGCATCGCCGTCACCAGTAAATGCGTAAGCGTATACCTTATCCCAAGCGTCGTTGGTAAATGTCATTGTGGCGGTATAGGTGTGCAGTTCGCCATTATTGTATTCTCCACCATTGGTGAATGTGAGATCACTTGTCTTGTTGGCATCAGTACCGTCGCTAAACAGAATATGCTCGGGCTGTTGTCTTGCTTTGAATGTCAGAGTGTAAACGTTACCATTCTTCTCTGTCAGCTTCGTTCCAGGATAATTGCCTAAGAACTTCACGGCTGCATCACCATCACCGCTCCATGCGTATGCATAAACTTCCGACCAAGCTGCGTTGTTGGTGAATGTAGCTGTATAGGTCTCCAAAGGTGAGTATATGCTTTCAGTGTAAGCACCATCCATGTTGGTTATTGTGTACAGAGCCATGTCGTTAATGGTTGTGATGTCGGCTGTCTGATTCCACTTACGATCCCATTCGTTGATAGATAGAATGTATCCGTACGATGATGAGTAATAAGTAACAGCCATGCGACAGGGGATAATCAACGATGCGTCGACAGGGATAACGGCTGAATAGGTATTTGGTTCATTAGCTACAGACCAGAAATCAGTCCAATACTCGGTACTTCCAACTTTGTAGTAAAGAGCAAAACGTTCCTCAATGTAGTTCTCATTCCAGTTCGTAGCATCAAGATAGATGGTCTTTACATCAAATTCTTCGATGGTAAGACTTGCAATGTAAATGTTCTTCACCTCAACCTTAAGCTGATATGAGGTTCCTTCTTCGATTCTGAACGAAGCCGCCATGTCGTGAGAATTTGTACTACCATTATAAACTAAGTCTTTCGAAATGTCACCTATTTCAATCCAAGTAGCACCATTATCGGTAGAATAAGAATACTTTAAGGTGTTTGTTGTGCCATCGACGGTGACGTGTCCGCCATAACCATTGATAGTAATTTTCTGGCCTTCTTTTGAAGAAGAAATGACGGGCGAGATAATCGTATGACTGTTGGACCGTTCTGTACCGTAGTCATATATTCCTGTACCATAAGTAGCCCACCACTCTGGTTGACTACATGTCCAACTGGACTTAATCTGAGCACCTGTATAAGAGTCCGCCCACGCTTGCGTTGCCCCCATCATCGACAGTAGGAACGCGAAAAGAAAATTGATTTTTCTCATTTTTGTAGTAATCTTAAATTGTTATGTTTTAATTGATTATATGATATACATGTATTGTTGCGCTGTAGTGGGGCGCGCTGTCGAGAGGAAGGCGGGAGAATAGCTTGTAGCAGTTTCCAATGCCTGTAGTAATCTTTTCCGGTGCAAAAGTACGCAATATTTATGAAACACACAAATATTTGTCACTTTTTTTCTTATTTATTCACAGTAGCACGCTCTGTCTCGTGTGTTTTCTCTGTTGAAGTTCCGCCAGTCAACAGTGCGCGGATGTGAAGGCTCAAGGACGCTTCCGATCTTGCAATCTGCGGCATTTCCCATCGCGAAGTGTCGCCTTGTTGTGAATATCTATACCAAAACAATGTTAAATATTGGCCTGTTTGGTCTCTTTTTTGTGTATATATTTTGCAGTAAGATTCATTAATAGTATATTTGCAGCCAGTTTTTTCAGATAACAACTTACTAAAACAAACCAATCGCAATGAAACAAAAGAAATTCGTTTTGCAAGAGAGTGAGATTCCTCAGCAGTGGTACAACATTCAGGCCGACATGGTGAACAAGCCCTTGCCGCCGCTGAATCCTGCCACAAAGGAACCCCTGAAGGCTGAGGATCTGTTCCCCATCTTTGCCGAAGAGTGTGCACGTCAGGAATTGGACACCACCCACCAGTGGATAGACATCCCCGAGGAGGTGCAGGAGAAATACAGATATTACCGTTCGACACCGCTCGTCCGCGCCTACGAACTGGAGCGCGCCCTCGACACACCGGCGCATATCTACTTCAAGAACGAGAGCACCAACCCGCTCGGCTCGCATAAAGTGAACTCGGCCCTGCCGCAGTGTTACTACTGCAAGCAGCAGGGCGTCACCAACGTGACGACAGAGACGGGTGCCGGACAGTGGGGTGCTGCGCTGAGCTATGCTGCCAAGGTGTTCGGACTGGAGGCTGCCGTCTATCAGGTGAAGATCAGTCTGCAGCAGAAGCCCTACCGCAGCATCATGATGCGTACGTTTGGTGCCGTCGTCGAGGGCAGTCCCTCGATGTCGACCCGTGCTGGAAAAGACATTCTGACCGTCGACCCGACACATCCCGGTTCGCTCGGAACGGCCATCTCGGAGGCTATCGAACTGGCGATGACCACTCCCAACTGCAAGTATACGTTGGGTTCGGTGCTGAGCCATGTGTCGCTCCATCAGACCATCATCGGCCTGGAGGCAGAGAAGCAGATGGCCCTTGCCGACGACTATCCCGACATGGTGATAGCCTGTTTCGGCGGTGGCAGCAACTTCGGCGGACTGGCTTTCCCTTTTATGCGTCACAAGATTCTCGAAGGAAAGAACACCGAGTTTATCGCTGCCGAGCCGGCCAGCTGTCCGAAGCTGACGCGAGGAATGTTCGCCTACGACTTCGGCGATGCCTCTGGCTATACGCCGCTGCTGCCGATGTATACGCTGGGTCATGGCTTCAAGCCTGCCAATATCCATGCCGGCGGACTGCGTTACCACGGAGCTGGTACTATCGTCAGTCAGCTGATCAAGGACGGATTGATGCGCGGTGTGGACATCCCGCAGCTGGAGTCGTTCGAGGCTGCCCTGCTCTTCGCCCGCACAGAGGGTATCATCCCTGCTCCCGAGAGTAGCCATGCCATTGCCGCCACTATCCGCGAGGCGCTGAAGTGTAAGGAAGAAGGCCGCGCGAAGACCATCCTCTTCAACCTCTCCGGCCACGGACTCATCGACATGACGGCCTACGAACAGTATCTCGCTGGCGACCTGCGCAACTACAACGTCACCGACGAGGAGATTGCAACGTTCCAGCAGGATGTTCCTGTCCGCCTATGAGTCAGAAGGTTTTTCTGAAGCAGAAGAACAATAGGGCATAAGAATATATTTGACATAAGGAACCATAAAAAACAGAAGAACAGAAGTTGGAATGTCCAAATCTTCTGTTCTTCTGTTCTTATGTAAAAAAGACTTCTGTCCTTCTGTCGGAGATGTTCTTTTATCTGTTGAGGGGATTACTCCTTGCTGAGGTCGACGGCAAAGTAGGCACGCTTGCCAGTGGGGAAGATACCCTTGATGTAGAGCACGGGATCCTTGCTCTTTGAGGCCTCCTTCACAGCGTTCTGCAGGTCGTCCATCGTCTTCATCGGCACATCGTTGGCCGTCTGGATGATGAACTTCTCGGGGATGCCGGCATCGCGGATGGCACCCTTGTTCACCTTGCCCACGACAAGACCGTAGTTGATGCCCAGGTCTTTCTTCTCCTGTTCGTTCACCTCGCGGAAGTTAGCTCCCAGCACGTCCATATCGGCGGTCTTGACCACCTTCGTGTTGCCTTGAGCGTTCTTCAGCTCGACGGTAGCCGTCTTCTTGTTCTTGTTGCGCAGATAGGTGATGGTCACCTTGTCGCCGGGCTTCTTGTTGCCGAAGAGATACTCCTGCAGCTCGGCCATCTTCGTGACAGGCTTGTTGTCGATGGCGGTGATGACATCTCCCTCTTTCAGCACGTTGCTAGCCGATCCGTCTTCGTCAACCTTGGCCACGTAGATACCCTCTACGGTACCGAAGTCGGGCACTTCCTTGTTCTGGGCTTTCAGTTCGTCGATATAGTTGTTGACGTCCTTACCCTGGATGCCGAGCAGTGCGCGCTGTACGGTGCCATACTGCTTCAGGTCGTCGACCACTTTATTCATGATGGTGGTGGGGATGGCGAAACCATAGCCGCTGTAAGAACCCGTCTCCGAATAGAGCATAGCGTTGATGCCGACGAGTTCGCCGTTGGTGTTGACCAGTGCACCACCCGAGTTGCCGCGGTTGATGGCAGCATCCGTCTGGATGAAGCTCTGCACCGAGCTGCCGCCGCCCATCGAGCGAGCCTTGGCCGAGACGATACCAGCCGTGACGGTTGTTCCGATGCTGAAGGGGTTGCCGATGGCGATGACCCACTCACCAATTTTCAGCTTCTGGCTGTCGGCGATGGTGATGGCCGGCAGATTCTTGCCCGAAACCTTGATGAGAGCGAGGTCGCTGGTGGCGTCGGTACCTATGATAGTAGCAGAGAACTCACGGTTGTCGGTCAGGATGACCGTTATCTCGTCGGCACCGTCAACGACATGGTTGTTCGTCACGATATATCCGTCTTGCGAGATGATGACACCCGAGCCCGAACCCTGGCGCTTCGGGGTCTGCACCTGTCGCTTCTGCTTGCCGCCATTGGGGTTGCCGAACCATCCGAAGGGGTCGAAGAAGTCGCCGAACGGATCTTCCACCTCGACGGTCTGAGTCTTTGAGTTGGTGACGACCCTGACGGTCACCACCGAAGGCAGTGCCTTTTCGGCAGCGTAGGTCAGATCAACTGGCTGACCGGGAGCTGCACTTGAGCTAACTAAAGGAACTTGGTTGGCACTTACTTTCATGAAAGCACCAGCCGAAAAAGCGATGGCCACAATGCATGCGGCGTACACCAGATAATTAGATACTTTCTTCATATTAGTCTGAAATGTTTAAATTTGTAATTCCTTCTTTTTGTTGACACATCTGTCAGCGTTGCATGGTGCAAATATAGAGGCAAAAAATGGAAAACTGACAAATTGTCGCTCACATTTGTTGTCTTTTAACACAACAAAACGGCCTGTTAAAGGTCGTTTGCAAGCAAGCGAAAGTTTTTTACATTCGTTGAACATTCCTATTTTTGTCAGTTTTTCATAAAATTTGAAGCTTTTTGTTTATGTTTCGATATGGATAAGGTCTCTCATGATGTCGTCGCTGACGAAGAGGCCCCGGCGTGTCAGATGGAGGCGACCGTCGGTAATGGCGAGCATGCCTCGTTGGATATGCGGTGCGGCATTGGCCATCAGGTAGTCGGCGTATTCCTTGCCAAAGGCGGACAGCATCCTTTCGAGGTGGATGCCGTCGGCTGTGCGCAGGGCTGTGGTGATGAGGTCGTTGTACTTTGTTTCCAAGTCTAAGGTTTCTGTCTCTTCAATAGGGCTCTTGTCCGACTGTATGTCGGCGATATACTGCTTCAGGTCCGACTTGTTCCACCATCGGTGCTCCCCGTCGTAGCTGTGAGCGGCGGCTCCGATGCCCAGATAGGGCGTGGCGTCCCAGTAGCTGCTGTTGTGGCGGGAACGGTAGGGGCTCCGATGGTTGGCTGTCGTCCGTCGGGCGAAGTTGCTGATTTCGTAGTGTTCGTAGCCAGCTTGCGTCAGCCTGTCAATGAGCGTCTCGTACATCAGTCGGGAATGTTCGTCGTCTTCATCTGTTGGCGTAAAATGGCTATCATCGTCACCCGACGAACTATTCTCTCTCCTCTTTCCTCTCTCCTCTTTCCTCTTTTCTCTTTCCTCTCTCCTCTCTCCTCTTTCCTCTTTCCTCGATAACAAATCGTAGAGCACTGTTCCCTCTTCCACCATGAGCGAGTAGGCCGAGATGTGCTCCACGTCGAGTGCGATGGCTTGCCGGATGTCGTCCTGCCAGTCGGACAGCGACTCACCAGGGAAGCCGAACATCAGGTCGATGCTGATGTTGCGGATGCCTACCTCGCGCAGAAGGCGGATGGCTTCTGCCACCTGTCGCGCATTGTGTCGGCGGTGGAGCCAGCGGAGCCGTTCGTCGTTGAAGGTCTGCGCGCCTAAGCTGACGCGGTTGATGGGCAGACGGCCGATGGCCTTGGCATATTCGGGCGTGATGTCGTCGGGGTTGCACTCGATGGTCACTTCGGCATCGTCGGCCACCCTATATACCTTATATATATATAGGAGCAGGCGGCGGAGCAGGGTGGGGGAGAGTTGCGACGGCGTACCGCCCCCTATATAGATAGAACGACACCCACCCCCAAAAAAGGGGTGGGTGTCCATCTCTCGGCATAATGCGTCTACATAGTCGTCCTGCAATCCACTCAATGTGGTAGAGTAGAAGGCGCAATAGATGCACCGGCTCTTACAAAACGGGATATGTATGTAGAGGCCTGCCATCGGTATTACTCCACGACGACGAGCGGAGTGTCTTCCATCACGCTGTCGCCTTCCTTCACCAGCACGGCCTTCACCGTTCCGGCCTTCTCCGACTCCAGGTTGTTGGCCATCTTCATGGCTTCGAGCACGACGAGCGTGTCGCCGGCGCTCACCTGATCGCCTACCTTCACCTTCACCTCGATGATGGTGCCGGGCAGCGGAGCCTTCAGGGCGTTGGAGGTGTCGACGTTGGCAGCACTTGTCTCGCCACCGTTGTCGGCGGGCGCTTCAGAGGCGACACCCGTCTTGACGACCACCTTCTTCTTCTCGGGTTCCGGTTCGCGTTCCATTTCAACTTTGTATTCCTCACCGTTAACCGTGACGTTAGCGATGTTCTCTACGATGTCGCCGATGGCCACTTCGTACTTCGTACCGTTGATGGTATACTTGTATTCTTTCATACTCTGATGTTTTCTTGGATGTTATGTTAAGGGTGAGCCGTCATAGTCAGCATGCGCGAAGCCCAGTCGGTGTGGTGTCCGTGGATAGTGATGATACCCGTCTCCACGTCGTGCACGTTGTTGCCCTGGAACTCGTGAAGAGCCAGTGCGATAGCGGCATACACTTCGTTATTCTTGTTTGCCATACTCTTTCTATTGACTTTGACTTACATTGGGATATTGCCATGCTTCTTAGCGGGCAGCGACTCGCGCTTGGTGGCGAGCTGAGCCAGGGCGCGGCAGATGCGGAAGCGCGTGTTGCGCGGCTCGATGACATCGTCGATGTAGCCGTACTTCGCAGCCTGATAGGGGTTCTGGAAGAGTTCGACATACTCCTCTTCCTTCTCGGCGAGGAACTGTTTCGGGTCTTCGTGGTTCTTGGCTTCCTTGGCGTAGAGCACTGCCACGGCACCAGAGGCACCCATCACGGCAATCTCAGCGTTGGGCCATGCGTAGTTGATGTCGGTGCGGAGCTGCTTACAGCCCATCACGATGTGGCTGCCGCCGTAGCTCTTACGCAGCGTGACGGTCACCTTGGGCACTGTAGCTTCGCCGAAAGCGTAGAGCAGCTGAGCACCGTGCAGGATGACGGCGTTGTACTCCTGACCTGTTCCAGGCAGGAATCCCGGTACGTCGACCAGCGTCACGATAGGAATATTGAAGGCGTCGCAGAAGCGGACGAAGCGGGCACCCTTACGCGAGGCGTTCACGTCGAGCACACCAGCGTAGGCTGCGGGCTGGTTGGCCACGATACCGACGCTCTGTCCGTTGAAGCGTGCGAAACCGACGATAATGTTCTTGGCAAACTTAGGCTGTACCTCGAAGAACTTGCCGTTGTCGACGATGGCCGAGATGACCTTGTACATATCGTAAGCCTTGTTGGGATCGTCGGGGAGAATCTCGTTCAGAGAGTCTTCCATGCGGTTGATGGGGTCGGTGCACTCGATGCGCGGAGCCTCCTCCATGTTGTTCTGCGGGATATAGCTGAGCAGCTCCTTGATCATCTCGAGAGCCTCTTCCTCAGTCTTAGCTGTGAAGTGGGTGACGCCACTCTTCGAAGCGTGCACGCTGGCACCGCCGAGAGTTTCCTGTGTCACATCCTCGCCCGTCACGGTCTTCACCACGGCAGGACCGGTGAGGAACATGTACGATGTGTTCTCCATCATCAGCGTGAAGTCGGTCAGAGCCGGCGAGTAGACAGCACCACCGGCGCAGGGGCCGAAGATACCAGAGATCTGCGGGATGACACCGCTGGCCAGGATGTTGCGCTCGAAGATTTCGGCATAGCCAGCCAGAGCGTTGACAGCCTCCTGGATACGAGCACCGCCCGAGTCGTTGATACCGATGACGGGAGCACCCATCTTCATACCGAGGTCCATCACCTTGCAGATCTTCTCAGCCATTGTCTCTGAGAGCGAGCCGCCGTTGACGGTGAAGTCCTGTGCGAAGACATAGACGAGACGACCGTTGATGGTACCCGAACCGGCTACCACGCCGTCGCCGAGGAACTGCTTCTTCTCCATGCCGAAGTTGGTGCAGCGGTGGAGCTTGAACATGTCCACTTCCTCGAAGCTTCCCTCGTCGAGCAGCATGTCGATGCGCTCGCGAGCTGTATACTTACCACGTGCGTGCTGCTTCTCGATGGCTTTCTCACCACCTCCAAGGCGAGCCTGCTCGCGCTTGGCAATAAGATTCTTAATCTTTTCCAGTTGTTTACTCATGAGTAATATCTTGTTTTTTTATGACGTTTATACTTTAGTGTTCGCAAAGCTCGGTCAGCACGCCGCAAGTAGACTTCGGGTGGAGGAAGGCGATGTTGAGCTGCTCGGCACCCTTGCGTGGAGCCTTGTCGATGAGGCGGATACCCTTGCCGTCGCACTCTGCCAGGGCATTGGCCACACCGTCCTCAATGCAGAAAGCCACGTGGTGTACACCCTTGTTGCCCTTGTCGAGCCACTTCTGGATGGTGCTCTCGGGCGATGTCGGCTCAAGCAGTTCGAGCTTCGTCTCGCCACACTTCAGGAAGGCTGTCTTCACCTTCTGGTCTTCTACTACTTCTACTGCATAGCACTTTAAGCCAAGCACTTCTTCGAAAAACGGCAGTGACTCTTCGATGCTCTGCACTGCAATACCTAAATGTTCAATGTGTGAAATTTTCATTGCTTAAAAAAGTTTGATATGTTTGAAAAGTTATAACTTGCTGCAAAGGTACGCATATTTTTCTTTCCCACCAAGTTATTTCACAATAATAAACAAAAAAACTGGTTTTCGCTTTGTCCGTCGCCATATTTTTCTTACCTTTGCGCCATCATTGTAAATTGTTAATAGGAATGAGTGACTTTAAAGATTTGGTCGGAGGGCGACGCAGCCACCGACTCTATAAAGAAGAAGAACTTAGCGAGGACGACGTGCAGCTCATCCTGCGCGCAGCCCTCTATGCACCATCAGGTCATGGACGTCGCAACTGGCAGTTTGTCGTCGTAGAAGACAAGGCCGACCTCGAGAAGCTGGCTGACTGTAAGGAAAACGGGGCAGCCTTCCTCAAAGGAGCGGCGCTGGCCGTTGCTGTGCTCTGCGATCCGCAAGCGAACGAGTGCTGGCGCGAAGACTGCTCGATAGCTGCCGTGACGATGCAGTATCAGGCTGAAGATCTGGGCATCGGTTCGTGCTGGGTGCAGATAGCCGAACGCTACCTGAGCGATGGTACGCCGGCAGAGCAGGTGGTACGCGGCATTCTCGACATCCCGGAGCAGATGCGCTGCCTCTGCATCGTGGGCTTCGGCAAGAAGAAACTCAACCTGTTGCCCAACGAGGAGGACGCCCTGAAATGGGAGAATGTGCACGTGGGAAAGTTTTAGAGAATTGAGAATTGAGAATTGAGAATTGATAATTGGGAATGGTCATGAAGGTGACGTTGATAGGGGCAGGCAATCTGGCCACGAACCTTGGGAAAGCACTCTTTAGGGCAGGTCACAACATCGTGGAGGTGTACAGCCGGACAATGAGTTCGGCTGAGGCGTTGGCCCATCAGCTGAACGCTCAGGCCATCACCGACCTGCAGAAGGTGAACGCCCTTTCGGACATGTATATCATTGCGGTGAAGGACAGTGTGCTGGACGAAGTGATAGAGGGTCTGCAGAGGAGTGAAGAGCAAGGAGCGAGGAGCGAGAAATCCGTTTACCTACACACGGCGGGAAGCATCTCGATGAATGTCTTCAACGGGCGCTTCGCTCACTACGGTGTGTTGTATCCGATGCAGACATTCTCGAAGGACAGAGAGGTGGCGTTCAAGGATATACCCATCTTCGTAGAGGGTAGCGACGATGATTCTTTGAGCCTTTCGAAGCAACTGGCCGAGAGCGTATCAGAGCATGTACAAGAATGTACATCCGAGCAGCGCCGACAACTCCATCTGGCTGCCGTCTTTGCCTGCAACTTCGTCAACCATTGCTATGCCCTCTCGGCAGAACTGCTTGAGCGCCAAGGACTCTCGTTCGATGTGATGCTCCCCCTGATAGACGAGACGGCTCGTAAGGTACACCAGATAGCGCCCCGGCAGGCACAGACCGGACCGGCACTGCGCTACGACGAGAATGTCATTGGTATGCAATCGGCCATGCTCAATGATCTGCCGCTCGTCAAAGAGATTTACGAGAAGATGAGCCGGAGCATCCATTCCTTGCAACATACATAACAGATAGTTTTTTATCCATCATCAATCAATCCAACGGAGTGATCAATTACGACTTAAAGAAAATCAAGGCCATCATCTTCGATGTGGATGGTGTGCTCAGCAGCGAGACCGTCGTCCTCAACAGCGACGGCGAACCCTTGCGCACGGTGAATATCAAAGACGGCTATGCCATACAGCTGGCACAGAAGGTAGGGCTGCACATCGTCATCATGACGGGCGGATATACCGAGGCGGTGCGGCTACGCTACGAACGTCTCGGCGTCAGAGACATTTATATGCGTTGCGCCGTGAAGCTCAACAGCTACGAGGAATTCAAACAGAAGAATGGCATCGCCGACGAGGAGATTCTCTACATGGGCGACGATATTCCCGACTACGAGGTGATGAGTCGTTGCGGATGTCCCTGCTGTCCAGCTGATGCCTGTCCCGACATCAAGGCGGTGAGCCTCTATGTGAGCCATCGTGAAGGCGGCAAAGGCTGTGGGCGCGATGTCATTGAGCAGGTGCTGCGCGCACAGGGTAAGTGGATGGCCGACCGACATGCCTTTGGATGGTGAATAATTATAGAATTAAAGAATTTAAAAATTAGAGAAAAGGGGGCTAAAGTTGAAGAAGAAGATTATATTGGCATCGAACAGTCCGCGCAGAAAGGAACTGCTGGCGGGACTTGACATAGAGTTTGAAACACGTGTGCTGCCGGGCATCGCTGAGGACTTCCCCACGACGATGCCTGCTGAAGAGGTGCCCGAATATATTGCGCGTGAAAAGGCTGCAGCCTATCTGCCGACAATGGCCGACGACGAACTGGTCATCACGGCCGATACGGTGGTCATCCTTGATGGCGACATCATCGAGAAGCCCTGTTCGCTCGACGAGGCGAAGCTGATGTTGCACCGCTTGAGCGGACGGAAGCATCGCGTCGTAACGGGTGTCTGCCTGACGACAACCAGTAGGCAGAAGACATTCTCGGCCAAGACCGACGTCACCTTCTCGCCGCTCAGCGACGAAGAAATCGATTACTACGTAGAAAAATACCAGCCTTTGGACAAGGCTGGCGCATACGGTGTGCAGGAGTGGATAGGCTATGTTGCCGTCACGGCCTTGGAGGGAAGCTATTTCAACGTGATGGGCTTCCCCGTGCAGCGTGTCTATCAGGAGCTCAAGACCTTCTCCTGAATTCAGCACAAGTGATGGCGGTAGCGATAGCTACGTTCAGACTGTCGGCGGTTTCGCGTCCCGGAGGATAGTTGGGGATGAGGAGCCGCCGATTGATATGTTGCGCCACCTCGGGCGAGATGCCGTTGCCCTCGTTGCCCATGACGATGATGCCACCCGGCGAGAGCGTCTGCTCGTAGAGGTTCTCGCCGTCGAGGAAGGTGCCGTAGACAGGCGTTCCTTCTGGTAGCGAGGCGAACAAATCGGGAAGGGGAAGATAATGAATATGTACGCGCGCGATGCTGCCCATCGTGGCCTGCACCACCTTCGGGTTGTAGACATCGGCGGTGTCAGGGCTGCAGAAGATATGCTCGATGCCGAACCAGTCGGCAATGCGGATGATGGTGCCGAGGTTGCCGGGATCCTGAACGCCATCGAGGGCAAGGTGAAGGTTGTCTCGAGGTACGAGGTACGAAGTGCGAGGTACGCGATTGGCTGCTTCGCTCACAGGTGAACGATCCTCGCTCGTGGCTACGTCGTTGAGAAAAGAATGATTCTCGCTCGTGGCGGGTTCCATCGCAAAAAGGCCCATCACTTGCTGTGGATGCTGCAGGAAACTCACCTTGCGCAGTTCCTCTTCCGTAACGACCGTATCGTCGTTGCCCGGCTGAATGGCGTGCGAGGCAAACCATTCAGCCGTGGCGATGAGTCGGACGGGAGCGGTTACAGCCATCAGGTCGCCTACCACCTTTGGCCCTTCAGCCACGAAGAGCCCTTCCTTCCGCCGCCCTTTCTTTGTTTCAAGCGAGCGTATCAGCTTCTGTATATTCTTGCTAATGCCCATCAATCTTCAACGTTCAATGTTCAATCTTCAATGTTAAGAATAAGGTATTCAAAAGGCTGCAGCGTGAGCGACTTTTCCAGGGTCAGCTTTTTGTCGGTCATCTCGTCTTCAACCTCATGACCTACCCATGCTTCTGGTATCGTTACCTCCGAAGGCTTGTTCCTGACATTGACCATCACCAAGAATTTATCTTCCGTGTCAGCCTTCTCGAACACCATCACGTCCTTGTCTACATACGGTGTCATCACACCTTTACGCAGGGCCGAATGGTCGTTATACAGGTCGATAAGCTCCTTGTATTCTTTGTATATCTCGGGCTTTGCCGTCCAGTCGACAGCCACATACTTGAAGAAGTTGATAGGCTCGGGGTAGCCCACTTCCTGCGAACCGTATATCAAGGCTCCACCATGGGGGAAGATGCTGGCAACGTAGGCTGCCATCGCTCCGCGGTCGTTCGTAAACTGAACGCAAGGCTCCGTCTCGGTGGCGTGGTCGTGGTTCGTGGTGAAGCGCATCTTCACCTTGCCCGCCGGCAGACTGTCGTATTCTGCCTTGTCGGCTTTGAAGAGTTCCTCTACGGAAGCACCGTCGAACACTTTCACCAAGACGTCTTTATAGTCCCAGCCGTAGTTCATGTCGAAGCCTCCGATGGTGAAGTTGTCCGAACGCTTTCCCTCTGCAAGCATTACGATGCGGCGGTTGCCTGCAGCCTGACGCAGCGTGTCGATGGCTTCTTTCCAGAAGTCGGCAGGCACACCGTCGGCCACATCGCAGCGGAAACCGTCGATGCCCATGTCCACAATCCAGTATTTCATGGCGTCGATCATTGCCTTTCTCATATCGGCGTTGTCGTAGTTCAGGTCGGCCACATCATACCAGTCCCAGGGTCTGGGGTGGATGATGGTGTCGGTCTTCTCGTCGTGCGTGTACCAGTCGGGGTGCTCTTTCACCCAGGGATGGTCCCAGGCCGTGTGGTTGGCCACCCAGTCGAGAATGATGCCCATGCCGTGCTCGTGGCAGGTGGCGACAAGGTTTTTGAAGTCTTCGTTGGTGCCAAACTCTGGTGCAATGGCCTTATAGTTGCTGATGCAGTAGGGCGAGTTCTTGCCCTTCTCGATGCCGATAGGATAGATAGGCATCACCCACATCACGTTGACGCCCAGCTCGCGGATAGAGTCGATGCGGGCAGCCACAGCGTTAAGCGAGTTCTGCGGTGCAAAGACGCGCGGGTTCACTTGATACATGGCGATGTCTTCTACTGCGGGCAGCTGGAAAGGCTCTTCCTTCGGCTCCTGTGCAGGCTTGCAAGCCACGATGGTGGCTGCGATGCCGATGATGAATAACAGTTTCTTCATAATTCGGTAGATGTTTGATGTCGTTTGTTATCAGACCGCAAAGTTACAACAATCCGTTGATATAATCCGAAGCCGTTAGTTTTTCTTAACTAAAAAAAACTTCACTCAAAACAGGGGCTTGCTTCGGCATAAGAAGCAAGCCCCTGGCAATGGTTGATTTCAGCATTGAAGGCTGAAAACAGTCTTGTTCACAAAGCGTAGCGTCTATTCCTTGATGTTCGGTTCCTCAAGGCCGAGACCCTTCTTCTTGTCCACCACCTTCAGCACCAGACCGAGGATGAGGGCTGCCACACCGAGGCTGGCCAGCATCACGAGCGGAGCGGTGTAGTCGAACTGTGTCGGATCGGTAACGCCCGGGTTGGTCTTGTCGAGCACCTTACCGATGAGCAGCGGGAACAACCAGAGGCCGATGTTCTGAATCCAGAAGATCAGGGCATAAGCCGAACCGATCACCTTGGCGTCGACGAGCTTCGGCACGCTGGGCCACAGCGAAGCGGGCACGAGCGAGAACGACGAACCGAGCACCAGGATGGTGATGTAGGCGATGACGATGCCGCCGACGGCACTGCCCTTGAACATCGGCAGGACGAAGGCAAACGTCAGGTGGCAGGCGATGAGCAGCAATGAGCCCAGCACGAGCATCGAGGCTGCCTTACCCTTGTGGTCGACATAGCTGCCGAGAATCGGCGTGATGAGCACGGCCAGCAGGGGGAACACGGCGAAGATCGACTCGGCCGACTGGCGCATGTAGCCCATGTAGCAGTAGGTGATGAGGGCGATGATCGAGACAGCCAGCAGTCCGTATTTCGGACCGGCCTTCTTCTGGAAGTTGCTGGCGAAGCCGGCAGCGGCAACGAGCAGCATGATGACATACTGAACGATGGTCACCGAGGGGCTTGCCCAGAACGAATCGCTGGCAGGCTCTGTGAGCGTCAGGTTGCACTGCAGCATGTTGACGGCATACTTCTGGAAGGGGAAGATGGCTGAATAGTAGAGCACGCAGAGCAGGGCGACAATCCAGAAACCGCTGTCGGTGAGAATCTTGCCCAGGTCGCTAATCTTGAACGGATCGTCTTTCTCTTCGGCCTCACCGGTCTGTGCGTCGAGCTTCTTGTCCATGAAGAAGTAGACAACGAACATGATCAGGGCGATGCAGAGCAGCACCACACCGAAAGCCACCGAACGGCTCACGCTCACCTCGCCGCCAAGCTTGGCGAAGAAGGGCGAGAAGATCATACACGTTGCCACACCCAGACGGGCCAGGGCCATCTCACTACCCATGGCCAGGGCCATCTCACGACCCTTGAACCACTTCACGATACCGCGGCTCACGGTGATGCCTGCCATCTCGCAGCCACAACCGAAGATCATGAAACCGCAGGCTGCCACCTTGGCCGAAGCAGGCATGCCCTCATAGAAGGGGCTGACGCCCAGTTCGTCGAAGCCGGGGATGTAGTTCAGGTTGTTGGTGAACCACGTTTCCAGTCCGCTGCCGGTGAAAGCATCGCTGACGGCGTACCACTTGATCAGGGCACCGACGAGCATCACGGCACCCGACAGAACGGCTGTGAAGCGCACACCCATCTTGTCGAGGATGATACCGGCGAAGATGAGGAAGAACACGAAGACATTGAGGAACACCTCAGCGCCTTGCATCGTTCCGAAGGCAGAAGAGTCCCATCCGCGTGTTTCCTGCATGAGGTCCTTGATGGGCGAGAGTATATCCATGAAGATATACGAACAGAACATGGCCAGAGCCAAGAGCAAGAGAGCGGTCCAGCGCATGGCTGCCGAGTCTCTCAGCGTTTTTTGAATTGCTTGTGACATCTTTTTTGTTATTTAATTCTTGAATTTTTCCAATTCTTTAATTCTCTAATTCTATAGTTTTTTTAATTCTTCTTCAGCCAGCGGTCGAGCCAGTTGAAGTAGGTGCGCTGCCAGAGAATGCCGTTCTGCGGCTTCAGCACCCAGTGGTTCTCGTCGGGGAAGATGAGCAGCTCGGCCGGTATGCCACGCATGCGAGCGGCATTGAAGGCCGACATGCCCTGAGTGGCATTGATGCGATAGTCCAGTTCGCCGTGGATGCAGAGGATGGGCGTGTCCCACTTGTCGACGAAGCGGTGGGGCGAGTTCTCGTAGGTGCGCTTGGCGTTGAGCGTCAGGTCTTTGTTCCAGTAGGCATCGTCGTACTCCCAGTTCGAGAACCAGTTCTCCTCTGTCTCGGTATACATAGCCTCGAGGTTGAAGGCGCCGTCGTGGGCAATGAAGCACTTGAAGCGTCCCTCGTGATGACCGGCCAGGTAGTAGACGGAGAATCCGCCGAACGATGCACCCACGGCACCCAGTCGATCCTTGTCGACGTAGGGCAGGTTCTCGACGGCATCGTCGATGGCCGTCAGATAGTCTTTCATACACTGGCCCGTCCAGTCGCCGGAGATTTCCTCCAGCCACTCATGACCGAAGCCTGGCAGACCGTGACGGTTGGGAGCGATGACGACGTAGCCCTGCGAGGCCATGATCATGAAGTTCCAACGGTAGCTCCAGAACTGGCTGACGGGGCTCTGCGGTCCACCTTCGCAGAAGAGCAGGGTGGGGTACTTCTTGTTCGGGTCGAAGTGTGGCGGCTTGATCACCCAGTAGAGCATCTGGTTGCCATCGGTGGTCTTCACCCAGCGCTCCTCCGACGAGCCAGCTGCCAGCTGGTCGAAGATGTGCTTGTTCTCCTGTGTTATCTGCACAATGGCCGTCTTCTCAGGCTTCTTCGAGTTGGGCGTAATCAGGTAGAGGTCGGCAGCGTGCATATAGTCGTGACGCTCGGCAATGATGCGCTTGCCGTCGCCCAGCATCTGCAGCGAACCGAAGTCGGCACAGAAGCTGGTGAGCTGCTTCACCTCGTTCTTCCAGTTGACGGAGTACATGTTCTCCGTAGCATGCCACACACCGATGAAGTAGATGAAGGCATCCTTCTGGTTGTCGCTCCAGCAGAAGTCGTCGACGTTGGAGTCGAACTGCTCGGCCAGGTATTTCTTCTCGCCTGTAGACAGGTTGCATACGACGAGGTGCTGCGTGTCGGCTTCATAGCCGTCGCGGGCCATCGAGAGCCAGGCCACATACTTGCCGTCGGGCGAGAACTTCGGGTTCTGGTCGTAGCCGGGGAAGTTCTTCAGGTTCTCCGGACGGTTGACGGGCTGGTCTTTGAGCGACTTCGTGCCGTCGTAGGCCGGTGCCTTATAGCCGGCGGGCTTGCAGAGGTTGACGGTCTCGCGCGTACTTATAGTATAAAGGTAGATGTCCGAGTCGGTCGAGAAGCTGTAGTCGCGACCCGTCTTCTTGCGGCAGGTGTAAGCAATCTGCTTGGAGTCCTTGCTCCAGTCGAGCTGCTCGATGCCTCCGAAGGGTTCCATCGGGCATTCGTAGGGCTCGCCCTCCAGGATGTCGACGAGGTCGTTGCTCATCGTATATTGGCCGTCGGCCATCTCTACGCTGCCCACGAAGGGGTGCTGTATCGACTCCACGTAGTGGTCCCAGTGGCGATACATCAGGTCGGTGACGCGCCGACCGGTAGCCTTCGGCAGGTCGTCCGGGTTCTTCTGGATAATCTTGTTGAACGGCATCGACTTCAGGATAATCACTTTCTGGGCATCGGGCGAGAACTTGAAGCCCTCGACGGCTCCGTCGGTCTTCGTCACCTGATGGCGGTTCTGTCCGTCGGCAGTCATCGTCCAAATCTCACCTCCCGTGATGAAGGCTATCTGCCCGCCTATCCAAGCCGGGTCGGTCTCGTTCTTGGCCGATGTGGTGAGCAGCTTCTGCCCCGTTCCGTCGGCATTCATGATGTAGAGCACGTGGTGGCTCTTGTTTTCCTTCACGCTGTAGTAACCCACCTGATAGACCACCTTCTGTCCGTCGGGCGAGGGTGCATAGGCGCTGATACGTCCCATGGCCCACAAGGCTTCAGGCGTCATCAGGTCGCTCTTCAGCTGGATGTTCTGCTTACCGATGTTCACTGTGTTTTGTGCATTTGCGTGGGTGCTGCCCAATGTCAGCAGGGCTGCAACTCCGAGTGTTACGATTCTGTTCATATTTATTAAGGTGTAATTTTGCTGCAAAGTTACAAAGAAGTATGCGAATTGACAAGAAAAAGCGAAAGATTTTTATTTTTTATGCGAAACTCGCCGTCTGTGAAGTTTCTCCGTGAAAGCGGCCGACACCTCACCAAAATGCCCGAAAACCGTTTGTACACGGGACTTCTGAATGGTGAGGTGTTCGCCAAACATCTCACCAGACACCTCACCAGACACCCCACCATATTTGGGAACCCCTCCCAGCCTCCCCGAGGGGGAGGAGCCCCAAGTGGCAGGCTCCCGTAGGGGCGGAACAGCGTTTCCGCCCGCAACAGCGCATAGGCAGCAGTGTAGGAGGCGACGCCATTCTTTGCAAGCAAAGCGTCCCAAGGGCCGAGCGCCCGAGCTACGCTCGCCTACCCATAGCCTTTCCCAGCGTAGCAACAGTGCATAAGAGGCAATGAATGGTGAGGTCTCTGGTGGGGTCTTTGGTGAGGTGATAAAGAAACACCTCACCATCGGGAAGGCCGATAAACAGTAGGCTTTGGGGCAGTTTGGTGGGGTGTTGACCTGTTTCCTGCGAAACCTTTTCTGTCCACGCCGTGCAGCTCGTAGCGATAGTCAGTACGGTTGTCGCCGATGCCTTCCAAGTCGGTCGCGGACTATCTCCGACCACGTCAGAGACTATCACTGAGCAGGTCGCGGACTATCACTGACCAGGTCTCAGACTATCTCTGACCAGGTCAGAGACAATCCCTGAGCATGTCAGAGACTATTACTGAGCATGTCAGAGACTATCCCTGATGCAGTCACCAACCCCTCTTTGTAGGAGGCGACGCTTCCCAGCGTCGCAACAGCGCATAAACAACACGCACGTGGCAGGTGTCACGCTAGGAAGCGTGACCTCCTACGTTAGCACATAGGTGGCAGGGTAGGAGGCGACGCTTCTCCTGTTCAGCCGAATTTATAATTCGGCTGGTGCGAATGTATGCATTTGCAATGCATAGTTCTGTTTTTTCGCATTCTTGCTCTGGCATGCGGCATAGCCGAGCGACGCTACCGGCAAGCGGCCTTCTGCATCTACAAGTGTCAATATGATTCACGCCATGCGTGAACCCTCAGACATCTTGTTCTCATGTAGAATATTTTGCCGGTATTCTGGTAAAAGAGAGAACAAGAGCAGAAAGCTCTATATCCAACGAAGTACAGATGGGAGCGACGCGCCATTCCGTTTGGTTTGATGAATGCGGTTTTGTAAACTCCCTTGTGGGCGGGCAGCACGCATGGTGTTCCTCATCCCTGTCGATGGCTGTGTACTGTCTGTTTCTTAGTATTCCTCTGTTTTTATATGTTCAACTTCTGTTCTGTATGATCTTTTGTCTGGTGACCAGTCCTCCTGTCAGAGAGGTGACGGTACAAAATTACGAATAATACTTCGAACGGCCAAGCGTTTTTGTCGAAAAAACAGCTCTCCATTAGTGACAACTCGGAAAACTACTGTATCAACCATCGTCGCATAAGCTGGTCTTCGATATAGTAGGTGCCTGCCTCAATAGACAGGATGTGATATTCGAGGAGCTTCTTCGTGGCAGCCTGAATGCTACTTGCTGACTTGAGGTGGTGACGATGGATGAAGTTGGCTGACGTTATACTTCTGGCATGTCCCTCTTCCGCTATGGCATAGAGTAGTTCTTTCTGCGAAAGGCTGAGCCTTGAGAGTATCTCACTATATTTCTGATGGTTTTCGCCGATGAGCCGCTGGAGTGCTTCGTCTACTTGTGTGATCTGTAGCGTGGCTCCAGTGTCAAGACAGGCATAAAGGTCATGGAAAATTTTCTGTAGGTAGTAGGTGTTGCCTTCGATGGCTTGGTAGGCGTTGTGGACAGCCTCATCATCAACTTGTCTGCCGCTTTCATCAAAATGTTGTTTTACGAATGCAAGATATTTTTCTTCGGGTATGGGAGAAAGCATCATGACGTCGGCACTGTTGTAGAAAGGGCGTGCCGAATCAAGGAACATATTGCCCATCAAGTGGCGCTCGCTGCCGGAGAAGATGAAGTTTGCGTTGGTAGAACGTTGTATGTGGGTTCGTAGCAGGGCTTCGATATTTTTCTCGGGATAGTTGCAAATCTGCTGAAACTCGTCGACAGCGATGATACATCGCTTGTCGGCTTGCTCAATGCAGGTGAAAATTTCCTCCAGGGTGTATTCTGGATTGGTGATGTCGCCCAGTCGGATGTCGAATGTCGGCATACCGTTTATGGGATCGTAGCCAAAACTGCCGCTTAGCGACTTCATCGTTGCCACGATACGTTTCATCATCTTTTGGCTCCGCCGTCCTAATGTGTCGAATACAGATCGCCCCAGCAGGTACGTGAATTCGTTGAGCGAGGAAGTGCGCAGAATGTCAATGAAGATTGTCTGGTAATGTTGTTTGATCTGCGGCTTTTCAAAACAGAAGTCGATAAGCCCTGTCTTTCCGAGTCGGCGTGGTGAGATCAGTACGACGTTGGCCCCATTGGTCACTTGTCGCACCATGCGTTCGCTTTCTTCTTTGCGGTCGCAGAAATAAGCAGGCTTGATCTTGCCTACAAGTACAAAAGGATTTTCCATGATGATAACTTTTTTATGCTGCAAAGTTAATTATTTATTTTGAATTATGCAAATCAAATAATTTGAATTGAATAATTTCGTGTGCTTTTTATGATTCTTTAGTGTCTTTTCTTCCGCTTCAGCGTATTTTAAAGAGTATTGGCTTTTTATAAAAATCGTTGTAATCCTTTCGGAATACGAAAAAAAACTATACCTTTGCACTTTTAAAAGTGTAATTGCTTGACAATATGAAGTATGCAATCATAGCGGCCGGCGAGGGTTCGCGGTTGGCCAGTGAGGGAATAGATGCGCCGAAACCGCTGGTGCGGATTCATGGCGAACGGCTCATCGACAGGCTCATCAGGGTGTTTATGGACAACGATGCCACCGAGATAGTGGTCATCTGCAACGACTTGACACCGCTGGTGGAGCAGCACCTCCGTGACATCCAGGCCAACGGCCTCAACGGTCGGCGCATTCCGTTGCGCTACGTCGTGAAGTCAACACCCAGTTCGATGCACAGCTTTCACGCCATCAGTCCTTTCCTGACCGATGGGCAGTTTGTGCTCACCACCGTAGACACTATTTTCCGCGAAGAAGAGTTTCGTAGCTATATCCGTGCCTTCCGTGAGGCCGACGATGTCGATGCGCTGATGGGCGTCACCGACTTCATCGACGACGAGAAGCCCCTGCACGTAGGGGTGGCCGACGATGGCAGCATCACGGGATTCTTCGACCAGACTGACCATCCCCACTTCATCTCGGGAGGTATCTACGGACTGACACCCCGATGCATCGATGTACTCAACGGGTGTATCCTTCGAGGCGAATCGCGCATGCGCAACTTCCAGCGCGCCCTTGTTGCAGAGGGACTGCGCCTGCGGGCTTTCCCCTTCGGAAAGATTCTCGATATCGACCATGCAGCCGACATTCTGACGGCAGAAAGGTTCCTCTCATGAGGACGCTGCTCGTCAGTCGCGCTCCGCAATTCTCGCCCAACTCGGTAGAGAAAGACCGGATGATACTGGAAGCCGTGGGCTGTCGCCTGCAGGCTGCCGGCATCGTGACGGAGTATGCCGACGAGGAGAGCCTCACAAGTCTTCCTGAAGCCGATCTCATTCTGACGATGGGACGTCTGCCGCATACCATCCAACTGCTCCGGCAGGCTGAAGAAGCGGGTGTGCGTGTTGTCAACAGTGCCCGGGCATTGAGCATCTTCTCCCGTCTGAATGTGGAATCGACCATGCGTCGACATGGTATTCCGGCGGCGCAGATGGTTGACATAGACAGTCCCGTAGAGAGCGAAACGGGCTATTGGGTGAAGCGCGGCGATATGGCAGCCCAGAGCAAAGGCGATGTGCAGTACGCCCAAAATGCAGGGCAGCTGCGCCAGGTGGTCAGCAGTTTTCGCGAAAGAGGCATTGCCGACATCGTCGTCACGACGCACGAGGTGGGCGACCTTGTGAAGTTCTATGGCGTCGAGGGGACAGACTTCTTCCGCATCACTTATCCCACCGACGACGGACAGACGAAGTTCGACGACGAGAAACGCAACGGCCAGGCCCACCACTACACGTTCGATGTGTCGGTGCTGCACCGTGAAGCCGAACGGTTGTCACAGCTGACGGGCGTCAGCATCTATGGCGGTGATGCCATCGTGCGGGTCGACGGCACGTTTGCCATCATCGACTTCAACGACTGGCCCAGCTTCTCGCGATGCAGAGAGGAAGCGGCAGCGGCCATTGTAGGAAAATTAGAAAATTATAGAATTAAAGAATTGAGACAATTATAGAATTATAGTTTGAAAATGAGATATACGGAGTTTAAAGAGATGCTACAGGCATCGATGAAATCGAAAGATACGGAGGAGTGGCTTGATGTCTATTTTACCCGGCCTATTGGCTTGGTGTTCGCCATCTTCTGGAACAAGCTCGGCGTCCATCCCAACGCTATCACTATTCTCTCCATCTTCCTCGGTGTCGGGGCGGGATTCATGTTCTACCACACCGACCTGTGGCACAACATCATGGGTGTCGTGTTGTTGATGCTGGCCAATTTCTGCGACTCCACCGATGGGCAGATGGCCCGCTTGACGGGCAAGAAGACGCTTATCGGGCGCATGCTCGACGGCTTCTCGGGCGACCTCTGGTTCTTTGCCATCTATGTTGCCCTCTGCCTGAGGATGCAGGGACAGTTTATTCCCGGTACGAACACACATTGGGGTATCGGTATCTGGGTGCTGGCTTTCGTGGCTGGTGTGATGTGCCATTCTCCGCAGAGCTCGCTGGCCGACTACTATCGGCAGATCCACCTCTTCTTCCTGAAAGGCAAGGAAGGTAGCGAGCTCGACAACTACCGGCAGCAGCGTGCCGTCTACGAGTCGCTGCCCAAGGAGAAATGGCTCGACCGCCTGTTCTTTTATAATTATGCCAACTATTGCAAGAGTCAGGAGCGGCGCACCCCGCGTTTCCAGGAGTTCTTCAAGCAATACAATGCGTTGAGGAGCGAGGAGCAAGCTGCAAGCAGCGAGATTGCTGAGCAGTTCATCGTCGGCAGTCGTCCGCTGATGAAGTTCACCAACATCCTGACCTTCAATGTCCGCGCCATCACCATCTACGCCACTTGTCTGCTGAACATCCCCTGGCTCTACTTCCTCGTTGAAATCATCATCATGAGCCTCCTCTATATCTATATGCACCATCGCCACGAGAGTCTCTGCCAGCGGCTGACGATGGAAATAGAAAAGTCGAAGAATTGAAAAAACAGAAATCGTGAAGAGATACGTTTTATTTGCAATATGCCTCGTTCTGGCTGTCTGCAACGTGCAGGCACAGAAGATCAAGGGTGTCATCGTCGACGACAATACCGGCGACAGCATACCATACGCCAGTGCCGTCTATAAGGGACATCATGTCATGGTGGCGGGAAATGCCTCCGGACAATTTTCCATCGACCGCCGCGAAGGATGGTACCTCACATTCTCAGCGGTGGGCTACAAACCGCTGAAGATGCTCATCACCAAAGGCCTCGACAACTACCTGCGTGTCCGACTGAAACCCGAAGACACGCAGTTGGCCAACGTCACCGTCAAGGCGAAGCGCAACCGCTATTCGAGAAAGGACAACCCTGCCGTGGAGCTGATGCGGCGCGTCATAGCGGCCAAGAAGAAGACCGACTTGGCCAACCACGACTTCTATCAGTACAACAGGTACCAGAAGATGACGCTCGCCTTCAATGAGATAACACCAACGGCGCTGAACAACGAGTTCTTCAACAAACGGCAATGGCTGAAAAACCAGGTGGAGCCTTGCGAGCTGAACAACAAGCTCATCCTGCCCATCAGCGTCGATGAGACGGTGACGCGACATATCTATCGCAAGAATCCCAAGAGCGAGAAGACCATCGTCATGGGACAGAACTCTACCGGCATCAACGAACTCTTCGAGACGGGCGACATCCTGACAACGGCCCTGAAGGATGTCTTCACCGACGTAGATATCTACGACGACGAGATTCGTCTGTTCCAATATCCCTTCACTTCGCCCATCGGAAAGGGAGCCATCAGCTTCTACCGATACTATATAGAAGATACGGTGAAGGTGGGGCGCGACTCGTGCTTCCACATCCAGTTTATGCCCAACAACCAGCAGGACTTCGGCTTCCGCGGCGAGCTCTATATCCTCAAGGACAGCTCGCTGCACGTGAAGCAGTGCAACCTGACTATTCCGAAGAAGAGCGATGTCAACTTCGTCGACAACATGCAGGTGAGGCAGACCTACGAACAGCTCGACAACGGCGAGTGGGTGCTCTCCGAAGACGATATGTTCGTAGAGCTGAAGGTGGCCAGCTTCCTGAGCAAGGCTATCGTCATCAAGACAACACGAATGCAAGACTATGCCTTCGAGGAAATCAACAAGAAGCTCTTCAAGGGGAAACAGAAGGAACGACACGAGGCCAATGCCAAGATGCGAGGCGATGAGTTCTGGAACGAGTTCCGCTCTGTCAAACTCACCAAGAGCGAGGAGGGCATGGGCGACTTCCTCGCCAGCATCGAGAAGATAAAGGGCTTCAAGTATGTGATGTTTGTGCTTCGAGCCTTCGTCGAGAACTTCGTCGATACTGGCACGAAGAAGCATCCGTCGAAAGTGGACATCGGTCCCATCAACACCATGTTCACCAGCAACTTCATCGACGACATACGCCTCCGTCTGAGTGCGCAGACAACAGCCAACCTCGACTCGAACCTCTTCGTCCGTGGCTACGTTGCCTATGGTACGGGGTCGAAGAAGTGGTACTACAAGGGCGATCTCATCTATTCGTTCAACAAGAAGAACTACCTGCCGCGCGAGTTCCCGCAGCGCACGCTGACCTTCAGCTCGTCGTACGACATCGAGTCGCCATCGGACAAGTTCGTCCATACCGACAAGGATAATGTCTTCACGGCCTTCAAGTGGAGCACCGTCGACAAGATGCTCTTCTACAACCGACAGTCGCTCACCTTCGAACGTGAGGAGGAGTTTGGCTTCAAGACAACGGTATCGCTGAAAACGGAACAGAACGAGGCGGCAGGCGAACTCTTCTTCATACCGATGTCGGAGAGTCACGACCGATCGCTGTGGACCAATTTCAGTCATCCCATGCCCGCCTTTGCCGACCCCAACGTGCATTATGTCCAGTCGCGGAAGATACGCACCACCGAGCTGCATGCGCAGATACGCTTCGCTCCGGGCGAGACGTTCATCAATACCAAGCAGCGCCGACTGCCCATCAACCTCGATGCACCTGTCTTCACGCTCGGACATACACTCGGACTGAAAGGTTTCCTCGGAGGCGACTACTCGTACAACTTCACCGAGGCTACCATCTACAAGCGCTTCTGGATGCCCCACAACTGGGGAAAGATAGACCTCTACGTCAAGGGTGGTATCCAGTGGAATAAGGTGCCTTACCCGCTGCTCATCATGCCGGCTGCCAACCTGTCGTATATCATCGAAGACGAGACGTTTAACCTCGTCAACAACATGGAGTTCCTCAACGACCGATACGTCTCGGGCGACCTCTCATGGGACCTCAATGGTAAAATCTTCAACCGTATACCGCTGCTCAAAAAGCTAAAGTGGCGTGAGTTTATTGGTGTGAAGATGCTCTGGGGCGACCTCTCCGACAAGAACAACCCCTTCCTCGAACAGAACGCCAACGACCCCATACTCATGATGTTCCCCGACGGTGCGCATGTCATGGACCGCAAGAAGCCTTATGTCGAGCTGATTGCAGGTGTGCACAACATCTTCAAGATTCTGCACATCCAGTATGTTCGTCGTCTCAACTACCTCGACCTGCCCACTGCCCATAAGCACGGCATCCGACTGATGATGCGGCTCACCTTCTAATTCCTACATCAATGAAAGCTTATATCTTCGACTACGGAGGAACGCTCGACACCCGAGGCAACCACTGGGGACGAGTCATCTGGCATGCCTACGAAAGGGCGGCCATACCGGTTTCGTGGGAACAATACCGCGAAGCTTATGTCTATGCTGAGCGTACCTTGGGACGCAATCCCATCGTCACGCCCACCTGGACGTTCAAAAAACTGCTCGACGTGAAACTGCGCCTGCAGATGGAATATCTTTTCACCAAAGGCTATTGGACGGCCGACAAGAAACTCTTTACCACCACACAGCTCTCCCTGCTCGACGACCTCTACACGCAAGTGCGCGAGGTGACGACCGAAAGCCGGCAGGTTCTTGAGCAAATCAACATGCCCATGGTGCTGGTGAGCAATTTCTATGGCAATATCAACGTGGTGCTGCAGGAGTTCCGCATGGCCCATCTGTTCCAAAAGGTCATCGAGTCGGCTGTCGTAGGTATCCGTAAACCTGATGCCCGCATCTTCGCTTTGGGCATTGAGGCGCTCCAATTGAAGCCCGAGGAGGTGACCGTCGTGGGCGACAGCATCTCGAAAGACATTGTTCCCGCTCGCTCTTTAGGCTGCCACACCGTGTGGTTCAAGGGCGAGAGCTGGGACGACAAGGTGGAAGACGAAACGATTCCCGACCGAATCATCACCCAACTGCAACAGCTGCTCTGATCTTTTTTATTTGCATCATCACAAAAATCCCTTACGCGCGCGTACCTTTATTATATATAATAGGTACGCGCTCTTCTTTTTCCTTTTTATCTGATCATTGATAAGCAGATGACCAATGTTTGGTCTTGCCATGACCAATATTGGGTAACATGATGACCAACGTTTGGTCGCCCGATGACCAGCGTTCGGCCATTTTCCTGGTTATCTCACTTTAGCGCACTTTTTCTATCGTTTGAGGGCTGTTTTTGTTGTTGTTTTGTAATAAAAACAGAAAAAATCGTGCTTTTTTTGAAAAAAGTTCCGAAAATGTTTGGTGGGTTCGAAAAAACACCGTACCTTTGCATCCGCTTTCGAGAAAAATCGAGAGTTACAAAGAAAGAGATCTTTGAAAAGCTTACATGAACAGGTAATAGTAGTACAAGATAAGCGTTTGTATAACAAAACTCTTCGGAGTTATGTTTGTACAACGGGTACAAAAGCAACCGTCTTTCAATTTTTGTCCAGCTTCGTGCCGGACAATAGAAAAAGGTACTTTAAACAAAGATACGGAGCGTCCTACAGTCAGCAGACACGTTGTATACCTTATATATTATAGGGTTATCGACAAAGATATTTTTACAATGGAGAGTTTGATCCTGGCTCAGGATGAACGCTAGCTACAGGCTTAACACATGCAAGTCGAGGGGCATCATG
>Ga0310695_10002916_pt1 | contig 34789 bp, 32 predicted proteins | sample RumenRJG_04DNA_FD_203882 | JGI IMG/M metagenome (GOLD analysis project Ga0310695, IMG submission 203882) | Bovine rumen microbial communities from Lethbridge, Alberta, Canada - RJG_04 (v2) (version 2) | ecosystem: Host-associated > Mammals > Digestive system > Stomach > Rumen | place: Canada... | reverse complement strand
ACGCCCCGGTTTTTTTATTGCAGCAGGCTTGCCGCTTTATCGACATCCTCCGCAGCTACAACCACGGAGATACTGAGCTCTTCCCCGCCCTGGGCACTGGCGATGATGTTGATGCCGGCTTCTCCCAGTTTACTGTAAACGGCAGCGGAAGTGCCGGGCAGGTTGCGCATGCGGCTGCCAAACACCGTGACGATGCCTACCGCCTGGTTGAGCACCACAACGTCGTCCAGCGGAAGCAGCGGATTGTCCTTGAACAGGCCGCGGATGGCCGCCTGGGCTTTTTCCTGCTCCTGGGAACGAACCGCAAAACTGATGGAATATTCGGAAGAGGTTTGGGCGATGAAACGCACATTGACCCCCGCCGTTGCCAGGCAGGAGAAAATGGCGCCGGACATGCCCACGCGGCCCAGAAGGCCGGTCCCGTACACCGTGACAAGGTCCAGGTCCTTGTCCGAAAGGACGGCGGTCTTGTGCGCGGAGCCCGTGGAAATGAGCGTACCTTCAAAAGCATCGTCCTCGATATCCTTTACCAGGATGGGAATGCCGGCATTCTTGGCCGGCCAGATGGCATAGGAAGAGAAAGGTGCACGGTCCGAGGCACAGTAGTGCGCGGCTTCGTCGTAGGTGATGGCCTCCTGGCCCTCTACGCCATGGGCTTCCACATGGAATTCGATGGTGGTTGCCTTTAAAACGGCGGCGATAAGGGCGGCCATCAAGTGGGCACCGTCTTTTCCCACACGCACCACGTAGCCGGAAGTGAGCCGGCCGTAACCGCCGGAAATCACCAGCGGGGCGTTGCCTTGACAGCGGGCTATGATTTGCTCTTTGGAGGCGTTCCAGTCAAAGTGCTGCTCGCCTTTGGAGTCACTGCTGCAAATCATGAGCTCTGTGCCATCCAGAAGTTTCCCCTGCACGTGCTGGTTCACGGCCTCCGCGCACAGGCGGGCGCATTTGGCCATCACATAGTCCTCAATGGCCACGGACGAGGTTTGCACGTACATGGCTTCCCTGAGGTAGGTAGAAATGGTGTCGATGCTTTTTTCCACCATCTGGACGTACGCAGGATTCACCGCCATGTCCAGGAAATACTTCCGGATGGCCTCCATATCCTCCCCGGCCGATTGTTTCTCCTGGATGGTTTTCCGGATGGCTTCGCGGAACATGCCTTCGATGGTGCGCTGCGGCCGGATGACGGCGATGGTGTCCGGTGCGCACAGGCTTGCAATCTTTCCAATGGAACGTTGCTTAAGGACGAATGCTTTTACTATCATGGTGCAAATTTTAATTAGCCGTTACGAACCACAAATATAACCATTTCGTTCCGTTTGGTCAAGAGATGCGCCGGTATTCTTCCCGCCTTTGGAGATGTCTTTTTTTCTTCTTACCTTCGTGAGATAGTAAACCACACTGATTATGACCAAAACCAATAGCCTGATGGTCCGATACGGCATCTCCACCCTGGGTCTCCTGGTAGTAGCGCTGGGTGTGGGCCTGTCCATCAAATCCAACCTGGGTATCGCGCCCCTTTCCTGCATCCCTACCGTCCTGAGCCTCCGCTTCACCCATGTTTCCGTGGGCACGTTCACCTGGATATTCAACCTGCTGTTCATCGTACTGCAGGCCGCCATCCTTCGCAAAGACTTCAAATGGGAACACGTGCTGCAGGTGCTGCCCATCCTCATCTTCGGCTACATGGTAGACGGCGCCATCTGGCTGTTTGACGCCCTCAAGTCCCCCGCCACCAACTACGTGGTGCAAATCCTGCTGTGCCTGGGCGCCGTGGTGCTCACCGCCGTGGGCATCCGCCTGGAAGTGGTGGGCCAGGGATGGATTCTCCCGGCCGACAACACCCTGTACATTATCACGCTGCGCACGGGCGCACGCTTCTCCGTTGTCAAAATCCTCATGGACGTGGCGCTGGTAGTCATTACGGTGCTGCTGGCCCTGTGGTTCTTCGGCCTTCTCACCGGCAACGGCCACACCATGGTGGTCCGGGAAGGCACCCTGATTCAGGCCCTCCTTACCGGCGCCTGCATGCATGTGACGGATTCCCTGCTGAACCGATGGCTGGAGCCGGTGGTAGCCCGGGCCCGGAAATAAGCCCCCCTGGTTGAATTCCTGAATCCAAAAAAAAGGACTTCCTTTCGGAAATCCTTTGTAGTAGCGGAGGCTGGACTCGAACCAACGACCTCCGGGTTATGAGCCCGACGAGCTACCAACTGCTCTACTCCGCGATGTGGATTGCAAAGGTAGGGACTTTTTCCGGAATTACCAAATTTTATTTGAGAAAATTCAGGATTCCCTGCAGTTCAGTGGTCTTAAACGCCTTTTGCTCACCGCTTTGCAGGTTCTTCAAATTTACGGTACCATCCTGCATCTCGTTGCTGCCATTGATGGAAATGAAGGGAATTCCCTTCCGCTCTGCGTACTCGAACTGCTTGCGGAGCTTCACGGCATCCGGATACACTTCCACGGCAATGCCGGCCGCACGGAGGTCACGCGCGATGGGCAGAACGTACTTGAGTTCATCGGCCCCCATCACGGCGAAGAGCAGCGTGGTGGCCTGTTCCAGCTCCGCCGGGAATAGTTCCAGGCCGGTGAGAACATCGTAAATGCGGTCTGCGCCAAAGGAAATGCCCACGCCGGAGAGGTCCGGAAGGCCGAAGATGCCGGTGAGGTTGTCGTAGCGGCCACCGCCGCAGATGCTGCCAATCTCCCAATCCAGCGCCTTTACCTCGAAGATGGCGCCCGTATAATAATTAAGGCCGCGCGCGAGCGAGAGGTCCAGTTCCACCGGCGCCTGGATGCCCACCGCGTCGATAAGGCCAAACAACTCTTCTACCTCTTCCAGGCCCTTGAGGCCCGTCTGGGAGCTAATTCCGGAGGCGCTGCCGCCCTGGAACAGCTGGCGCATGGCACCAAGTTTATCGGCAAAACTGCCTTCCAGCGAAAGAATTTGGCCGATGACGGCGATACCCTGCTCCGAGAGGCCCTTCTCCGCCATTTCTTCCTTCACTTTGTCCAGGCCGATTTTATCCAGTTTGTCGATAGCAACGGTGATATCTACTACCTTGTCCGGAGCACCGGCAATTTCCGCGAAGCCCGTGAGCACCTTGCGGTTGTTGATGTGGATGCCCACACGCACGCCCAGTTTGCCGAAGACGGCATCGACCATCTGTACCAGTTCCAGTTCGTTTACCTGCGAACGCGTGCCAATCACGTCTACGTCGCACTGGTAGAACTCGCGGTAGCGGCCCTTCTGGGGGCGGTCCGCCCGCCAGACAGGCTGAATCTGGAAGCGCTTGAACGGAAATGAAATCTCGTTCTGGTGCTGTACCACAAAACGGGCGAAAGGCACAGTAAGGTCATAGCGAAGGCCTTTTTCCGGTGCCAGCGTGGCCTTTTCACCACTGTTCTGGATGCGGAACAGCAGTTTGTCGCCTTCTTCGCCGTATTTTCCCAGCAACGTGGAGAGGTTCTCCATGGCCGGCGTCTCTATCTGCTGATAGCCGAAGGCGCGGAAAACGCTGCGGATGGTATCGAAAATATAATTGCGGCGGGCCATTTCAATTTGGCCGAAATCGCGGGTCCCCTTTGGTATGGAAGGCTTCTGTACAGACATTGTTTCAAAATTTTTACAAAATTAAGAAATTTTCTGTATATTTGCATTCCCGTTGCGAGATTAGCTCAGTTGGTAGAGCGTTGGCTTCCCAAGCCGAAGGTCGCGAGTTCGAGCCTCGTATCTCGCTCAAGGCCGGCAGTGGAATTGTTCCGCCGCCGGTCTTTTTTACTTTCTCAGGTACTGAGCCCGCTCTTCTTGCGGAAATTTTTCGATGGCGTACCGCAACATGGTACGGGGCATGGTGGAGATGCGGGGCGTGAGGAAGGCTTTGAGTGCATCCTGGTCGCGCTTCCCGGCCTCACGGAGCAACCAGCCTACGGCTTTGTGAATGAGGTCGTGGGGATGATGAAGGAGGATGTCGGAGATGGCAAATGTGTCGTCCAACTGCCCATGCCGAACAAAAGTCATGGTGCTGACAATACCGATTCGCTGCTCCCACAGGGTACGGCCGTCCCGCGCCAGATGGTAAAGGAGGCTGCGGTCCTTCTGCGGAAGCAGCCACTGCCCCAGCAACGGATAACAGGACAGGTCCACCAGGTCCCAGTTATTAATCCGGTCTGTATGGGAGAGATAAAAGTCTATGCAGTAGCGCTTTATTGGAAGAATGCGCTCCGGAGAAACATCGTCTCCAAAACAAGGTCCTGCAGCGCTCCACTTTCCGGGATGGGAAAAGATTTCCACCAGGGTCAGAAGGGCAGCGAGTCGAACCTCATGGTACTCGCTGGCCATGCATTCCTCCAGGTGTTCCGGACTCACCTCCCGCCAGCATGCTTTCACCACTTGGCGGGTAACCGGGACCTTAATGCCCAGAAACACATCCCCCTCACCGTACTGGCCGGGGCCGGTTTTGAAGAAGCGCGCCAACCCCGGCACCTGGGCAGGGTCGGCATGGCTTAGCATGGTATGAAGCAGTTCATTCATTTCCCCAAAGATACTGCTTTTTGCATAAAAAACAGCACCCGACGCCATCGAAACGAAGCGTGGCACAAGATACACTCGCCCTTCGGGCTCGGTATGACAAGCGCAGGGTATTGACAAATCGGCAAAGAATGGGTATCTTTGTACCCTCAACCACATAGACATGAACAAACTAATTGAACTCAACCCTAACGAAGTGGTGTCTTTCCTGGAAAAGATGCCCGAGGATTTCACCCGCGAAGACATGCTGCATTTCATCTGCGAGAAAGGTATCCGGATGATTGATTTCATGTATCCGGCAGAAGACGGCCGCGTGAAAACCCTCAATTTTACCATAAACAGCCTGGCCTATGCCGAAACCATCCTTACGGAAGGCGAACGTGTGGACGGTTCCAGCCTGTTTCCCTCCTTCATCGAGGCCGGCAACAGCGACCTGTACGTAATCCCCCGCTACCGGACGGCCTTCGTGGACCCGTTCAACGAGATTCCCACCCTGTGCTTCCTCTGCGGCTTCTTTGACAAGAACGGCGAGCCCTTCGATTGCGCGCCGCACGCCACCCTCATGCGCGCGGAAAAAGCCTTTGAAAAGTCCACCGGCCTGCAGTTCGAGGCCATGGGAGAGCTGGAATACTACGTTATCTGTGAGGAAGACAAACTGTTCCCCGCCACGGACCAGAAGGGCTACCATGAGAGCGAGCCTTTCGCCAAACTGAACGACTTCCGCCGCGAATGCATGGACCATGTAGCCAAAACCGGCGGCCAAATCAAATACGGCCACAGTGAAGTGGGCAACTTCACCCTGGACGGGAAAGTGTACGAACAGAACGAAATCGAGTTCCTCCCCTGCCCCGTGGAAACCGCCGCAGACCAGCTTCTGCTGGCCAAATGGGTCATCCGCAACCTGGCATACCGCTACGGACTGGACGTGAGCTTCGCCCCCAAGATTACCACCGGCAAGGCCGGATCCGGCATGCACATCCACATGCGCCTGATGAAAGACGGAAAGAACGTCACCCTGGGAAGCGACGGAAAACTCTCGGAAGAAGCGCGCGCCGCCATCGCCGGCCTCATGACCATGGCCCCGTCCATCACCGCCTTTGGCAACAAGAATCCCACCTCCTATTTCCGTCTGGTACCGCACCAGGAGGCTCCCACCAATGTTTGCTGGGGCGATTGCAACCGCAGCGCCCTGGTCCGCGTCCCGCTGGGCTGGAGCGCCGGCACGGACATGTGCTCCAAGGCCAATCCCAAGGAAAAAGCCGCCAACCTGGACACCACCGGAAAGCAGACCTTCGAGATGCGCAGCCCGGACTGCAGTGCCGATATTTATCAGCTCATGGCCGGCCTGTGCGTAGCCGCCCGTATCGGCTTGGAAATGCCGCGTGAAAAGGCGCTGAAGATTGCCGCCGACACCTATGTGGACATGGACATCCACAAGAGCGAAAACGCCGCCCGCCTGGCAACGCTCCAGCAACTGCCCACCTGCTGCACGGAAAGTGCAAATTGCCTGGAGAAGGTCCGCGCCACGTACGAGGCCGCAGATGTCTTCCGCCCGCGCATGATAGACGGCATCCTGAAGGCCCTACGGGCTCATAACGACACCCAACTGCACCGGGAAGCCCGTAACGATACCAAACTTATGAGAAGGCTTGTAGAGCAGTATTTCTACTGCGGTTAGGACTTTTTACACCCCGATTAGGATAAGTCAAAAATTCACCGGCCCCTCGCAATCGCTGCGAAGGGCCGGTTACTTAACCTAAACTTAAACTATGAAAAACTTCGTTGCAAAAATAAGAATAAGAATTGATTATCACAACTTTTTGTGCCTGATTTTTGCAAATTTTAACAAAAGAAGTTTTTCGCCGTACTTTTCGAATAGGATTTTTGCTTTCAGATCCGGGACCTGTCCGGTAATTTCAAGGACTTTTCCTGCCCCAAAACGGTTGTGTTCTATCTGGTCTCCCACCCGGAAGGAAGACGCAGGTTCCGGAACAAAGTTCGGGTCGATCAGCGGCGGGCGCTCGGGTTCAGAGGGGCGGGAGGGCTGAGATGCCCGGTCGGGGCCGGGCATGACGGGACGGCCGGGACTCGTCATGGCCGGCTTGACCGGCCATCTCCCGGCGCCACCGGACCAGCGGAAGCCGCCTTCGGAACTGCCGCCGCCAAAGCGGGGACGGTCTTCGTCCGGAGCGGCGGCGGGCATGAGCTCCTCCCGGCGGAGCGGGGCGTCCAGGTACTGCGGAGCCAGTTCCTTGAGGAAGCGGCTGGGAGCGTTGGACTCGTGCTTACCGTTGCGCATGCGCGTTTGGGCGAAGGAGAGGGACACCGCCCGCTTGGCGCGGGTGAGGGCCACATAGAACAGCCTGCGCTCCTCCTCCAGGTCTGAGGGGGTGGCCATCCAGCCACCGGACGGAAACAGGTTCTCTTCCATACCCGCCACAAACACATACGGGAATTCCAACCCCTTGGCCGTGTGCACCGTCATAAGTGCCACTTTGTTATTGGTCTCGTCCTCTGCCACATCCACATTGGACAGCAGCGATACATTCTCCAGATAATCCGCCAGCGTCACGCGCGGCAGTTCCGCATCCGACACCAGCGAAGCGTCCTGCACGGCGCCGTCCTCCACCAGCGAATTCCGGTAATCCCCGTGCTGCTCCTCTACATAGGCCTTGACACTGTTGAGAAGTTCCTCCACATTGGAGAACCGGGACTGTCCCTCCACGGAAGTATCGGCCTTGTAAAAGAGGTAAATGCCGCTTTCCGAGGCCAGGGACATGGCTGCGTCATAGGCATCCCCCTGCGCAGCCTCTGCTGCTGCTTTGCCCATCATGGTGCAGAATGCCTGTATTTTGCCGATAGCCGCTCCCTTAAGGCCGAAAGACTCCAGATTGGGCAGCGCCGCTGCTTGAAACAGTGACACACGCGATGCCTGGGCTGCGGCGACAAGGGCGCTCAAGGATGTGTCGCCGATGCCTCTTGTGGGCTTATTGACAACACGCTTAAACGACTCATCGTCATTGAGATTCACGGCTAACTTAAAGTAGGCCATGAGGTCTTTAACCTCTGCCCGTTCAAAAAACGAATTGCCGGAATAAATCATGTAGGGGATGTTGCGGCGGCGAAGTTGCTCTTCCAGCGCGCGGGACTGCGAGTTGGTGCGGTAGAGGATGGCAAAATCGGCATACTCCGCCTGGGCCTCCCGCATGCGGGCGAGGATGGCGTAGGCAATCTGCTGGGCCTCTTCCTGCTCGGTAAAGGAGCGCACCAGGTGAATCACCTCCCCTTTCTCCCCCATGGAAACGCACTGTTTGGGAATGCGGCCCTCGTTGTGGGCGATAAGGGAATTGGCGGCGTTCACAATGGTTTGGGTGGAACGGTAGTTCCGTTCCAGACGAAACACCTTAGCCCCCGGGAAATCCTTCTGGAAATTGAGGATGTTCTGGATTTGGGCACCGCGAAAGCCATAGATGGACTGGGAATCGTCCCCCACCACGCAGATATTCCGGTGGCCGGCGGCCAGCTTTTTGAGGATGATGTACTGGGCCATGTTGGTATCCTGATACTCGTCCACCAGAATGTGACTGAAGCGGCCGGAAATGGCCTCCAGGGCCTCCGGGCTGCGTTTCAGGAGGATATTCAGGTATAGGAGGATATCGTCAAAATCCATGACGCCGGACTGGCGGCACAGCTCGCAGTAGCGGGCATAGATGCGGTAGATTTCCGGCTTTTTGTGGTGGTTGTCGTCTTCCCGGAAACCGCCTGAGCCGTTCATATAGGGCGTGGGGGTTACAAGGTCATTCTTGGCCTTGGAGATGCGACTGAGCACCTCCTTGGGCTTGTAGGTTTTGTCGTCCAGTTCCAGCTGCTTGATGCAGGTTTTGACGGCGCTCACGGAATCCGTGGTGTCGTAAATGGTAAAGGTGGCCGGGAAGCCGATAACGCCAGCGTACTCCCGCAGGAAGCGAATGAAGATGGAGTGGAAGGTGCCCATCCAGATTTTCCGCGCCTGCCGCTCCCCCACCATGAGGGCGATACGCTCTTTCATCTCCCCCGCCGCCTTTTTAGTAAAGGTAAGCGAGAGAATCCGCTCCGGCGGAATCCCTTTCTCAATCAGATATGCAATTCTGGAAGTCAGTACCCGGGTTTTACCCGAACCTGCACCAGCGACAATCAACATCGGCCCCTCGATACATTCAACGGCCTTCTTCTGCTCAGGATTCAAATCCCTCAAAATCTCACTCATATAGACCTGTATTTATAGGGCGAAATTAGTAAAAATTTTGTAACTTCGCGCAGTATTTTTTGCAAATACACAAAACTGTATCAATAATGTCAAACAATCTCGCTTTGAAAAAGGGTCTGGACGTTCCCATTAAGGGAGCCGCCAAGCCCGAAGTCATCAAAACCGTGAGCCCGGACATTGTTGCTGTCAAGCCTACAGACATCCACGGCCTGGTTCCCAGGCTGCTGGTCAAAGAAGGCGATGCAGTAAAAGCCGGTTCTCCCGTGATGGCTGACAAACAGCGCCCGGAGATTCTCCTCACCTCGCCCGTCAGCGGCACCGTGCAGCAGATCGTCCGCGGCGAAAAGAGAAAATTGCTGGCAGTTCTGGTAAAGGCAAGTGCTAAACAGGACTATGTGGACTTTGGCACCAAGGCTCCGGCTTCGGCGGCAGAGACCAAGGAACTTCTCCTGAAGAGCGGCCTGTGGGTTTCCCTCATTCAGCGCCCTTACGGCGTCATGGCCAACCCCGAACTTACGCCCAAGGCAATTTTCGTATCCTCCTTCAACACGGCTCCGCTTGCCGCAGACAGCGAATTTGTCCTGGCCGATGCCCTCACGGACATCCAGGCTGGCATTGACGCGCTTGCCAAAGTGGCTCCCGTGCATGTCTCTTATCGCAAGGGTTCCCGCTTCGCCCAGGTGAAGAATGCATCCCTGCACGAAGTCTCCGGTCCCCATCCGGCCGGCAACGTAGGCGTACAAATCAGCCACATCGCCCCCATCCAGAAGGGTGAGACCGTGTGGACGGTATCCCTGCTGCTCCTTGCTGCCATCGGCCATGTTGTGAACACCGGCAAGCTGGATCTCACCCGCAAGGTGGCCGTCACCGGCCCAGCCGCGGAGAAGACCGGTTATGTAGTCTGCCTCCCCGGCACGCCCGTCCAGGCCATCACCTCCGTCAAGGAAGGAGTGCGCGTTGTGGGCGGCGACGCCCTCAGCGGCGAATGCCTGGGTGCAGAAGGCTACATCGGCCTTTTTGAGAACCAGCTCACCCTCCTGAAGGAAGGCACCGAACGCGAATGGTTCGGCTGGGCCAAGGTGTTCCGTCCTTCCGTATTCAGCTCCTCCTGGTGCTACTTCTCCTGGCTCACGCCCAAGAAGAAGTACAACATGGACACCAATCTGCACGGCGGTCCCCGCGCCTTCGTGGAAACCAAATGCTTCGAGGATGTCACCCCCATGGACATCTTCCCCATCTATCTCATCAAGGCCTGCCTGGCCGGCGACATCGAGAAAATGGAGAAATTCGGCATCTATGAAGTGCTTCCGGAAGACCTCGCCCTGTGCGACTTCGTAGACCCTTCCAAGAACGAGATCCAGGCCATTATCCAAAAGGGTATCGACCTCATGATCAAAGAAATGGCATAAGACTATGGCAGAAGAGAAAAAACCCTGGTGGTATTCCACCTATGACGCTTTTGATACCTTCCTGCGCGTACCGGGTACGGTAACCCGCAAGGGCGCCCATGTGCGTGACGGTATCGACCTTAAGCGTGTGATGATCATGGTTGTGGTCGCACTGGTTCCCGCTGCCTTGTTCGGCATGTACAATGTGGGTCTCCAGACTTCCACCGTTTATGGCCTGGACTGGGGCTTCTGGCAGATGTTCTTCTATGGACTGCTGCGGATGCTTCCCCTGTTCGTGGTCTCCTATGTAGTGGGCCTTGCCATTGAGTTTGCAAGTTCCCAGATTCGCGGAGAAGAAGTGAACGAGGGGTACCTCGTCACCGGCTTCCTCATTCCCCTGATTGTTCCCGTGGACGTTCCCCTGTGGATGCTCGCCCTGGCCGTTGCGTTCTCCGTGATCTTCGTGAAGGAGGTCTTCGGCGGCACCGGCATGAACATTTGGAATCCGGCCCTGGTGGCTCGCGCCTTCCTGTTCTTCTCCTATCCTTCCAGCATGTCCGGCTCCAGCGTGTGGGTTTCCAAGACCTGGGTACCCGCCCTCAAGGACGTGGATGCCATCAGCGCAGCCACCCCGCTGGCCATCGCCCATGACGGTGCCTTCGACGCCGCCACCGGTGCCGTGGGCCAGTACTCCTTCATGGATATGGTATGGGGCTTCATTCCCGGTTCCACCGGTGAAACCAGCGTCATCGCCATCCTGCTGGGTGGTATCCTCCTGGTTTGGAGCGGTGTGGCTTCCTGGAAGATCATGGTGAGCTCCATCGCCGGCGGCCTTCTGGTCGGCTGGCTGGGGCAAATTGCAGGTGCTACCGCCGTTCCCTGCTACTACCAGCTGGTGATGGGCGGCTTCCTGTTCGGCTCCGTCTTCATGGCCACCGACCCTGTCACCGCCGCCCAGACGGAAACCGGCAAGTGGATCTACGGCTTCCTCGTAGGTGCCCTGGCCGTGGTTGTGCGTCTGTGGAACCCCGGTTACATGGAAGGCATGATGCTCGCCATCCTGCTCATGAACACCTTTGCTCCGCTCATCGACCACTGCGTAGTGTCCGTGCACACCAGCCGCAGGGCCAAGAAAGCTGTTAACGCCTAAAGGATTTGCGCTATGAATACAAATAATAATGTATATACCGTCATCTACACCACCGTCATTGTGGTGGTAGTAGCAGCGCTCCTTGCATTCGTCTCCCAAAGCCTCAAGGCCAAGCAGGATGCGAATGAAAAGGCCGATACCATCTCCCAGATGCTCACCGCCGCCGGTTACGCCACCAAGGCAGACCTGGAAAAGCTGGGCAACACCGCCGTTCTGGCCAAGTACGACGAGGAGATTGAAAAAGCTTTTGTGATTGATCTGGAAGGCAATGAGCTCCGCGCGCTGGAAGGCAACTCTGTCTACAGCCCCAAGCAGCTCAAGCGCCAGAACTACAACCTCAAGGGCGGTCCCAACAAAACTGGTGAACCGGAACTTCCCGTGTTCATCTTCAAGAACGGCCGCACCGTGGTTCCCATCTACGGAGCCGGTCTGTGGGGTCCCATCTGGGGCTACATCTCCTTCAACACCGATTTGGAAACCATCGGCGGCGCCTATTTCGACCATGAGTCCGAGACCGCCGGCCTGGGTGCCAAAATCAAGGATGACCCTTCCTTCCAGGCGGAGTTCGTTGGCGAAAAGGCGAACTTTGCCGATGTCAACGTCTTCGAGATCGTGAAGGGTGGCGCGCCCAAGGATGCAGAAGGCAAATCCCTGATTGACAACAAGATTGACGCTATCACCGGCGCCACCATGACCTCCAACGGTCTGGATGCCGCCATTGACACCTGGCTGGCCGCCTACGCCAAGTATTTCAAGGCCAACAAGCCGGCCTGCGACAAGCCTTGCTGCCAGGCCGATGTCATTTCGAGCGAAGTCGAGAAATCTAATAGTGAGGAGGAATAAGCCATGGATGCAAAACTGAAAGAAACCATTCTGAACCCCATTTTCAAGGGGAACCCCATTACCGTCCTGGTGCTGGGCATTTGCTCCTCCCTGGCGGTTACCGTAACGCTGAAAGGCGCCCTGGTGATGGCCCTGTCCGTCATCGTGGTAACAGGCATCTCCAGCCTCATCCTTTCCCTGCTCCGTAACACCATTCCCGGTCGTGTGCGTATCATCGTCCAGCTGGTGGTGGTAGCCATGATGGTTATCCTGGTGGACCAAATCCTCAAAAGCTTTGAAGCCACCTATGCCATTGACAAGCAGCTGTCCGTGTACATCGGCCTCATCATCACCAACTGTATTGTGATGGGCCGTATCGAGGCTTTCGCCCTGGGCAACAAGCCCTGGCCCAGCTTCCTGGACGGCGTTGCCAACGGTGCCGGTTACGGGATGATTCTCCTTATCGTTGCCTTCTTCCGCGAGCTCCTGGGCAGCGGAACCCTGTTCGGCTTCGATATCCTGAACCGCTTCGGTTACGTTCCCAACAACCTGGTCATCCTGCCGCCCTTCGCCCTCATCCTCCTGGGATGCATCGTGTGGGTGCAGCGCAGCATCCAGAAAGACCTGCAGGAAAAATAAAGTACATGCCCTATGGAATATCTTAGCTTATTCGTAAAGTCCATCTTTGTGGACAACATGATTTTCGCTTACTTCCTGGGAATGTGCTCGTTCCTGGCGGTATCGAAAAACGTGAAGACCGCTGCCGGCCTGGGCCTCGCAGTCATCTTCGTGCTCCTGGTTACGCTTCCCATCAACTATCTCCTCAATACCTATGTGCTGGCACCCGACGCCCTCATTGAAGGGGTGGACCTGAGTTTCCTCAGCTTCATCATCTTCATTGCCGTCATCGCCGCTATTGTGCAGATTGTGGAAATGGTGGTAGAGAAGTTCTCTCCCGAACTCTATTCCGCGCTGGGTATCTTCCTGCCGCTGATTGCCGTGAACTGCGCCATTCTGGGCGGTTCCCTGTTCATGCAGCAGAAAGACTTCCTGAACATTGGCGAGGCCACGGTGTACTCCCTGGGTTCCGGCCTTGGCTGGTTCCTGGCCATCGTTTCCCTGGCCGCCATCCGCGAGAAGATGAGCTACTCCAACGTTCCGGCCGCTCTCAAGGGCCTGGGTATCACCTTTATCACCGTGGGTCTGATGGGTATCGCCTTCATGACCTTCATGGGCATAGCACTGTAGGAGGAAAGCATTATGGGTAATACAATTATCTACTCCATCATCGTCATTACAGTAGTGACCCTGATTCTGGTGGCCCTCCTCCTTTGGATCAAGAGCGCCCTCACCCCCTCCGGTACCGTCAAGATTAACATTAACAACGGCACCAAAGAGCTGGAAGTAACTCCCGGCGGCGACGTCATGCATACGCTGGCAGACCACGGCATCTTCCTTCCCTCCGCCTGCGGCGGCAAGGCCAACTGCGGCCAGTGCAAACTGCAGGTGCTGGAAGGCGGCGGCACCATCCTTCCCACAGAAACGGGCTTCTTCTCCCGCAAACAAATCAAGGAAGGCTGGCGTCTGGGATGCCAGGTGAAGGTAAAGGACAACATCCAGATTGCCGTTCCGGAAAGCGCCCTGAGCGTGAAAAAGCTGGAATGCGAGGTCATCTCCAACGAGAATGTTGCCACCTTCATCAAGGAATTCACCGTCAAGCTTCCGGAAGGCGAGCACATTGACTTCAAGTCCGGTGAATACATCCAGATCGATATCCCCGAATACGAGGCCGACTTTGCCGACATGGGCGTGGCCGATATCTACAAGGGCGACTGGGAGAAGTACGGTATCACTTCCCTGAAGTTCAAGAACACCGTGCCCACCATCCGCGCTTACTCGATGGCCTCGTATCCCGCCGAGAAAGACCTCATCAAGCTGAATGTGCGTATCGCGACCCCTCCGTTCGACCGCACCCAGCCCAAGGGCGTATTCAAGTTTGTCCCCGGCGTTCCTCCGGGAATTGCCTCCACCTATGTGTTCTCCCGCAAACCCGGAGACAAGGTGATGATTTCCGGTCCCTACGGTGAGTTCCTGCTCCCGAAGGACGACCCTGACAGCCAGGAATACGTATTCGTGGGCGGCGGCGCCGGCATGGCTCCCCTGCGCTCCCACATCATGCACCTGTTCAAAACCCTCAAGACCAAGAGGGAAGTGCACTTCTTCTACGGCGCCCGCGCCCTGGTGGAAGCCTTCTACCTGGAAGACTTTGCGGAGATTGAGAAGGAATTCCCGAACTTCCACTTCCACCTGGCCCTGGACCGTCCGGACCCGGCAGCCGATGCAGCCGGCGTAAAGTACACCGCCGGTTTTGTTCACAACGTAATGAACGAGACCTACCTGAAGAACCACGAGGCCCCCGAGGATATCAAATACTTCATGTGCGGTCCGCCCATGATGACCAAGTGCGTATGCGACCTTCTGGACAGCCTGGGTGTTGCCCCCGAGAGCATCCTCTTCGATAACTTCGGCGGTTAACAGTCCCCCAAAAAATCGGCAGAAAAAGTTTTTTTTCAACCGATTTACATACAGAAAAAGTGTTGTTTCACGAAAAAACATGTGAAACAACACTTTCTTTTTACCGATGCTTGGAAGTGTGCCCGGGCCTGTTGTAGCTTTGCCGGCAACATAAAACAACACGTCATCATGACACGAAGCGAAAAAACAGGCCGGACTCTCAATCGACACTACCTTTCATCTTCACTGCGCCCTTCCGCGTGCCGCGCCTCTGCGACAATGCTGGCTGCATTCCTGCAGCTGCCGGCCTTTTTTTCCTCGTGTAGCTCACACGCCTACACGCCTGATACGGCGCCTGTATATACCACGATTCAATGGACCAAAACGCCTGCCCCCGAGGCGGTGGACCTCTTTTTCTTTGAGACCCAAGGCAGCCAGCTCCTGGATGCGTATCAGCAAGTTGTGCAGTTGGACCGGGAAAAGCCCGTGTACGGGATATGCGCCTTGGGAGAAAAATACCTGGTAGCCCTCTCGGGAGCGGCCGGGGAGACCGCCCGCTGGGCCGATATCCGCACGCTGGGAAACTTGCAAAAGCACGTTTTCTCGCTGGCGGAGGAATCGGCCCGGACTCCCCTTCTCTTTGGTCAGGCGCAACTGGAAGCGGGTGCCTCAAGGCGGTGTGTCCTGAACATGCAACCACTGCTCACGGCCATCCGGCTACGCTCCGTCTCCTGCGACTTTCTGGGGCGGCCGTATTTTGGCGAACCTTTTTTTCTTACCCAAATCTTCCTGACATACGCCGGCTCCGAGTACCGTCCGCTGGAAGGAGGAGACGGAGAGCCGGTGTCGTGGGTGAACCCGGGGTACCTGGACACGGTGGCCCTGCGCGCATTCAAAGAGCCCTCCCTGCTATGGCAGAAGGGGCCGGGAGAGGTAAGCTGGACGCCGGTGTACACGGAGCAAACCTTCTACTGCTATCCCGGCAGCCGGACCCGACTGGTACTGGAGGCCCGGTACGATACCCTCACCTGCTACTATCCCATTCCCTTGCCGCAGCTGGTGGCGGGAACCTGTCTGGAAATGGATGTCACCCTCACACGGCTGGGGGCGTCGGACCCGGATTTTCCAACTGTGAGCGGGGCGGTTTCCCTTCATACCCAACGGATTCCCTGGGAAATGCGGGAACCGGTAACTGTCACCTATTGAGCCATGAAACCATACCTTCTTTATCTATTCTTCCTATTGTTCGTTTTGTTCGGATGCACGCGTGCAGATCTCTCCACAATCTCTGTCAGCTTTTCCTTACTACCTGAGAGCAATTCCCCCACGCGTGCAAACGACCCCGACGAAGACCGCATCGCAGACTACAACCTGTTCATTTTCAACGCATACGGGCTGCTGGAAGAAAAGGTGTATGTTTCCTCCAGGCAACTGGAAACAGAGGACGGCGTGGTTACCCACCATACAAGGCTCATGCAAAATGTACCCTACACCATCCTGGCCGCGGCCAACCTGGGCTACGAACTCCCCTGCCGCACCCTGGCGGAGGCCAAGGCCTATCGCTACCACATGGCCTACCCGGACGAGTTCACACCGGGCATACCCATGGCGGTTGTCCTGGATAACGTCCGGGTGGGTGAAGACGGCCACTTTCCCCTGCCCCTGAAGCGACTGATGGCGCGCGTGGACCTCAGGATAGACCGGACCGGCCTGGACCCGGACGTCCAGTTTACGGTGCGCAGCATCCAGATTGGCGGCTGCCCCTCTTCCGTTCAGCTGTTCAACGTACAAAGCAAGGCGGAATCCCGGGAACACATCTTCCGGGAAGGCTATGTGAAAAGCTGGCGGGAAGTGGATGCGCTGAATAGAGAGGTGAGCCTGGGAATGAGCGGTACCTGTCCCTTTTACCTCCTGGAAAACTGCCAGGGAGACCTGCTGGAAAGCGTCACCACCGACCAAGGGAAGGTGTTCCAAAACAGCCTATACCAGGAGGTTTGTTCCTACATCGAGATTAAGGCCGACTACCGCTCCCCGCTTTGGAACAGCCGCAGCGACAGTTTCCTCATCTACCGCTTCTACCTGGGCGAGAACCTGAACAACTTTGACGTGGTGCGGAATGTGTGCTACCAGGTAACCGTGCGGCCGGAAGGCGACGGCCTGAGGGAAGACAGCTGGCGGGTGGATAAAAGCGGCCTGGAGCCAGCAGAAAAAGCCTTTATCCTGCATCCGGCGGCCTACAATGAGTGCCGGAGCGGCGAAGATTTTCACCTCTGGTGCGAAGTGCGGCCCGCCGGAACGCCCATGACCATTGACCCGCTGGCCCACGCCACTGACCCACGGGTGCAGGAAGTTTATGACTATACGGTGGACGACGACGGCTACGGGCTCACCCTGCACACCAGGAAAGGCGGCTCCGCCGTAGTGTATTTCAAGGCCGGTCCGCCGGTGAACCGGGATACCCTGGCCATGGTGGTCGTGGACCCGTAACTCAGTGCTTTTTGAGCCACCGCTTAACCTTGAACAAGCGGTAGCGGTACTTGAGGGAAGACATGGCGCTGCCTGGTACCTGCATCACCTCTTCCCTCAGGAAGGGAAATTCCCCAAAAATGGAAGGGGAAAAGCAGATAGCTTTCCATCCGCAATAGGCATACAAATAAGGCAGAAAACGGTCGATGGGGCTCTTCCTTCCCCGCCAGTAGGCAATGAGCTGCAGGAAATTACGGGCCGATGCCGCATCCCGCTCTGCCTTCTGCACATTGGAAATAGAAGATCTACGGTCCCTCCTGTAATGGTAGAGCGGCTGCGGGACCCGCACGCAGGTATGGGCATAGAGGAACACCTGTGCAAGCAGTACCATATCCTCGTGCATGCCGATGGTGGGGAAAAACAATTCCTGCCGGAAAAGGCTCCGGCGAATGAGTTTATTCCACACATAGGCACCGGCATGGAAACACATGAAAGCATCTGCATACGCCTGGCAATCGGCATAGGCACGCACCTTTTTTTTCTTCCGGTGCCCGTCTTCATACTCATGATAAGCATAACAATAGGCCACGTCGGCCTGTGCGCCTTCAATGGCTTTGAGGAGTTCCTCCACCATGTTTTCTTCCAGCCAGTCATCGGAATCTACATGCAAGACATAGATACCCGAGGCCGCTTTGAGCCCGGTCAGACGGGCCTGGGGCAAGCCGCCATTTTCTTTACGAATCACCTGTACCCTGCGCTCCGGATACCGGGCCAGCACCCCTTGTAATACAGAGAGCGAACCATCCTTGCACCCGTCGTCCACAAAAATGAACTCGCAATCTTGCCAGGCCGTTTGCCGAAGGAGTGATTCGGCACACCGCCCTATGTAAGGTTCCACCCCGTAAAACGGGACGATTACCGATACTTTTACCTGAGACATAGCCATAGTTTAAGGATAAGTTGTTGTATGAGCAAAACGCGACGACGGGGCATCAGGGGCAGTTTCCGGGCCTTTTCCTTCAGGAAAGGATAGTCGGTGAACAGGCTGCGGTCCATTGAATATCCCACCCAGGCAGCGCGAAGAAAGAGCTCGTTCTCCAGCCCCGTTACAGGGGAATCGGCCTGCCCGGCAAAAGCGCAGTAGAAGTCCATCATGTTGCGGGCGCTGCGGGAACGGCGTACAGCTTTTTTTACCCGTGTGGCACTGCCCCGGTTGGTGCGGTCGTAATGATATAGGCCTTCCTTGAGTTGCACCACCTTCCGGGCCCTATAGAGCGCCTGCGTGCAGAACACCAGGTCTTCGTGCATGGAATAGACCGGATAGAAAAGGCCCTCACAGAAGCCTCTGCGCCAGAATTTATTCCATACGTAACCATACGCGCCGTCATTGTACAGGCGCCGGCGGAAAAGGCCGGTATCGGCAATGGAACTGGCTTTCTCGCTATCCAGTTTGCTGCGCCTGGCGTACTCCTTCCAGAAATCGAACACCACGACGTCGGCCTGCGTAGCCTGTGCATAAGCCACCAGTTTCTCAATGGCGCAGGTATCCAGCCAATCATCGGAGTCCACCATGAGCACATATTCCCCTCTTGCCGCTTCCAGGCCGGTTTTTCTTGCCAGCGACTGCCCCTCGTTGGGCTTGGAGAGGATTTGGACGCGCTGAGCCACGGCCGGATATTCCGACAAAACTTCCTTGAGTACAGCTACGGAACGGTCCGGCGAGCTGTCGTCCACAAAGAGGAACTCCACCTCCGGGTAAGTCTGTGCAAAAAGGCTCCGAGCGCAGCGGGAGATGTACGCCTCCACACCATAAACGGGCACAATGACGGAAACAAGCGGCTGCATCAGAATAGATTTTGGAAACGGTTAGGAATACGGACCACAATTTTAAGCCCCAGCATGCCCGGTTTGTTCCAGGCATAGGGCGGACGGAAAAGGGCTTGCAGGCGGCGAGACAGGCGGGTCCAACGGTCAAAATCGCGGGCCTTGAGTTCCGTCACCAGGCGGATGGCGCGCGAGCGCTTTTGCATGTGCTTACCCCATCCCTGTGCCAGACGGTCCTTATCCCGGAAGCGGTCTTGCAGGCGTTTCATGTCAAAGTAGCCAAAATGGAACAAATACAAATCCTTGGCTATATGGAAGTTATGTCCTTTGATCCGATGAAAGCCGCTGCCCCAGGTAAGGGGCGCCGCCAAAATGGACGGCTTGGTATAACGCGTGCCGATCTGGGCATAATGCCGCTGGTTCAGGAAGGGTTTGTCTTCCGTGATGTCCGGTTCCTCGCCCATTTTCTGGCCGAAATCCAGTCCCAGGGCCGAGAGGGAGCCGTTCACCCGGATGCCGCTCAGGTACTCCAGCAGGGTTTTTCCCAGCTTGGGATCCACCACCACAAACTCGTCTGCGTCTACGCCGATGACAAGGTCATACCCGCCGGCAAGGAGTTCCGCCGCCTTCCCGGAGAGGAACTTGAGCCGGCCTTTCTCGGCCGATACCACCTGCGTCCCTATCTTTTCCACCGCGCAGGCGTGCGTGCCCGCGCAGAAGGGCGCCACCTGCTGGTCCAGACCATCGTAGAAGATATACAGATGCTCTTTTCCGCCCAGTTCCCGGGAATAGTACTCCACCCACTTGCGCAGGTAGAAATCGTCGTTACGGACCATGGTAATGGCGGCTATCTTTTTCATACGCGTAAGTATTTGGCAGTAAATGTATTCCCCTTGGCGGCAAGGTCTTCCGGCGTACCGGCGAACACCACTTCCCCGCCCCGGTCTCCGGCGTCCGGTCCCAGGTCGATCACCCAGTCTGCGCTGCGGATTACGTCCAGGTTGTGCTCCACCACAATGACGGTATGGCCCTTGCCGATAAGGACATCGAACGCCTTCAGGAGCTTTTCCACGTCAAAGAAATGGAGGCCCGTTGTGGGCTCGTCAAAGATAAAGAGGATGCGCTCCCGCCCGCCTTCTGCCAGCGAGAGGAAATAGGCCAGCTTGATGCGCTGGCTCTCGCCGCCGGAAAGGGTGCTGGAAGGCTGCCCCAGCTTGATATAGCCAAGCCCCACGTCGACCAGCGGCTGCAACTTGGCGGCAATGGTTTGGGCGGCTTCCTCCTTTTGCGCGCCAAAGAAGGCGATGGCCTCTTCCACGCTCATGTTCAGGATGTCGTCCACGTTCTTGTCCTGGTACTTCACCTCCAGGATTTCCGGCTTGAAACGCTTGCCGCCGCAGCTTTCGCACACCATGGTGACATCGGCCATGAACTGCATGCCGATCCGCACAAAACCGTCTCCCTGGCACTCCGGGCAGCGGCCGCCGTCCTGGTTGAAGGAGAAGTACGACGGCGTGAAACCGTTGATTTTGGCATATTGCTGCTCGCTCAGGAGCTTGCGGATATCGTCATAGATTTTCAGGTACGTGACGGCGTTGGAACGGCTGCTTTTGCCGATAGGGTTCTGGTCCACGTATTCCACGCGCGTGATGCGGCTCAGGTCCCCCGCCAGGCCTTTGAACGTGCCCGGAAGGTCTCCGGTTTCGTTGATGCGCCGGTGCAGGGCCGGATACAGGATGTCTCCCACCAGCGAGCTTTTACCGCTGCCGGAAACGCCCGTAACCACGGTGAATGCGTTTAACGGGAACTGTACGTCAATGTCCTTAAGGTTATTCTGCATGGCCCCCTGCACGGTGATGGAATAGTGCCAGGGGTTCTTCTCCCGCACGTACGGCTTGCGGATGCCCGCCAGGTACTGCAGGGTGAGCGAGCGCTCTGTCATCCCGAGCGCAGTCGAAGGAACTCCCTGAAACACCACTTCTCCCCCATTCACGCCGGCCTTGGGCCCAAGGTCAATGAGGCAGTCCGCCGCGCGGATAATCTCCGGGTCATGCTCCACCACCACCACCGTATTGCCAATGTCCCTCAGGCGCTTAAGGACGGCAATGAGGCGGTCCGTATCCCGCGGATGCAGGCCGATGGAGGGCTCGTCCAGGATGTACATGGACCCCACCAGGGAACTGCCCAGGGCCGTTACCAGGTTCACCCGCTGGCTTTCACCGCCGGAGAGGGTGTTCATGGTGCGGCTGAGGGTAAGATACCCAAGCCCCACGTCCTGGATGCACTGCAGGCGGTAGCAGATTTCCTCGATGGCCTTCCCGGCTACGCCCAGCTCGTATTCCGAAAGAGAAAGGTTCCGAAACCAGGAAAGGAGCTCCTCCACCGTCATGGAGAGCAGGTCATGGATGGTTTTTCCGCCTATTTTAACGTACAGGGCCTCTTTCCGCAGCCGGCTGCCGCCACAGGCGTGGCAGGTGGTGCGGCCGGAATAGCGGCTGAGCATGTATTTGTACTGAATCTTATAACGGTTGGCCTCTACCCACTCGAAGAACTCGTTGATGCCCACAATGGTGCTTTCGTCGCCCATGGTGGAACGGGCGTCCCACAGCGTACGTTTCTGCGCGTCCGTGAGTTTGCAATAAGGTTCGAAGATGGGGATGCCATATTTATCGGCATTCTTTACCACCTGGTCTTTGAACCAGCCCATTTTTTCTCCGCGCCAGCAGGCGATGGCGCCGTCGTAAATGCTTTTGGTCTTGTCCGGGACTACCAGGTCCTCGCTCACGCCCACGATCTTGCCCAGGCCGCCGCACACCGGGCAGGCGCCCAGCGGCGAGTTAAAGCTGAAGAGGTATTCGTCCGGTTGCCGGAAGGTGAGTCCGTCCCGCTCGAAACGGGAGCAGAAATGCACTATCGCACAAGCCCCGCTTCGCATTTCTTCCTTGAGGGGGCTCTGCCCCCTCGATTCGAGCTTATACAGAGCCATGTCGCCACCGCCTTTGTCGAAGGCGGTCTGGATGGAGGCATGAAGCCGCGTGCGGAGGTCATCGTCCAGCGCGCCTTTTACCTTCACGCGGTCTACCAGAAGCCACAGGCCTTCCGGGTACTTGCCGTCCATTTGCATGACGTCCTCGATGGCATATAAGGTACTATCGGCAGGAGAAAACAGGCGGCCGAAGCCCTCTTCCTTGAGCGAGAGCATGAGCTCCACCCGGTCCTGGCGGCTGTCCCAATGGAGGTCCGCCAGAATGTACCACGCCCCTTCCGTGAGGGCCTCCAGCACATCCTTGACGGTATGAGCCTTCACCTCTTCCCCGCTTACCGGCGAGTACGTACGGCCAATACGGGCGAACAGGATGCGCAAGTAGTCGTAGATTTCCGTGGTGGTGGCAACCGTGGAACGCGGGTTGCGGATATTCACCTTTTGCTCGATGGCAATGGCCGGCGGAATGCCTTCTATGGCATCTACGTCCGGTTTTACCATGCGGCCCAGGAACTGCCGGGCATAGGAGGAAAGGCTCTCTGCGAAACGGCGCTGGCCTTCCGCAAAGAGGGTATCAAAAGCCAGGGAACTTTTTCCGCTGCCGCTCACGCCGGTAACCACAACCAGCCGGTTACGGGGAATCTCCACCGTAATGTTTTTCAGGTTGTTTACCCGGGCGTTTTTAATGATGATGTTTCCTTCTACCGGCATATCGGTACAAAGGTACTAAATTTTCTCCAGATTCTGCGGAGGAATGTAGGTGGTGGCCACGGCGACAATGCCTTCTATCACCACCAGCAGGCGGCGGTCCCGGCGGATGCGCTTGATATACCCTTCTGCGCCCCTCAGCGGGCCCTCTTTTACGCGGACGCGGTCTCCGCTCGCAAAGCGGGCAATATCGTCACTGGCAAAAAATTCCAGGCCTTTGGAGCCATTGTCCACCACCAGCCGGAAGCAGGCCATTTCTTTATCCGGGATGGAGGTGAGCTTCCGTTCGCCGCTCTGATACGTACTATAAATGTACCCGCGCATGTTGTTATTGGCGTCGCGCTCCTTCATATACGCATCCACCTCCGAAAGCTGCTCCTCCGCACAATGGACAAACAGAAGAGAAGTAACCAGCGGCTTGCGCTGATAAATCAGGGCCCCTTCCACAATGTAACGGGAATCCCGGTGCTCGGGCGCCTTGGCCAGCCGTTTCCGGGCCAGGATATGCGCAATGCCTTTAAGCAGTACTTTTTGAACGGGAATATAAGTGTCGATGCCCCGGGCATTCAGATAGTCCTCCACGTCGAAGGCTTTGTTGAAGAAAATCTTCAACGCGTACCATTTCATCTGTGGTGCTTCTTCCATGGGCCAAGTCTTAGGGAATGCAAAGATACCACTTTTTTTGGCGCTACAAGATGAAAAATAAAAATATCTTAAAAATTTTTGAAGAACCCCTTGCAAATTCAAAAATTGTTCGTACCTTTGCAATCCCGAAAGGGAAGTTCACTGAAAACTTGGTGCGGTAGTTCAGTCGGTTTAGAATACCGGCCTGTCACGCCGGGGGTCGCGAGTTCGAGCCTCGTCCGCACCGCAAAGCCTCTTAAGTCCTGATTATCAATGGCTTAGGAGGCTTTGTTTTTGTCTTTTCGGGCCGTTTTCAGGCCCAAAACCACCCCAAAAACAGCTCCTTTGACTGTAAAAAACTGTTAAAAACTGTTAATTTTTGTCAAAATCATTGAGAAATCATTGAGAAAACAGTGAGAAAATGCGTGACGTCGAACAAATTCTCAATGGAAAAGGAGCTATTATGGCAAAGTTTTCTTTTTATTTGGACACCCGTAAGGCTGTCGACGGTGGGGTCTATCCCCTGGTGCTGAATCTTGCGCACCAAAGCAAAGCGTCACGCATTCCTCTTGGTATGCGATTCACAAAGGAAGAATGGGAGGCATCGCTTTTATCGATGTCCCATGAGCCCAGAAACAAATGGACGGCAAAGACTGAGGAGGCTTATTTGGCCAAAAGTCAGTATGATGTCAATCTCGCTAGACTTATCAAGGAGGTGGACATAGAAGAATTAACGGTGAACGAAATCAGAAATTTGCTTCTTGAAAGGGTTACCGGCTTCACCAAGTCCAGAGAAAAAAAGAAGATGGACGAGGTCAAGAAGAGTCTTTTCCTTCCCCACTACCGGAAGTTCATGGAGAGCCGTGTCGCTCCCGGTACGCGTGAGATATATAATCGCACTTTGAAAAAAATATTGGAGTATGATGAAAATGCGGAAAAGCTGACGTTCGATATGATTGACAAGGACTGGCTTATGGGGTTTGATTCCCATCTTGCATTAACGATGTGTGCAAATAGCCGTAATATTCACTTCCGTAATATCCGGGCAACGTTCAATGAGGCGATAGGCGACAAACTCACGACCAACTACCCGTTCGAGAACTATAAGCTTCCTAAGTTGGAGGAGACGAAAAAATTAGCTCTTGCATTAGATAAGATTAGAAAATTGAAAAACTATCCGTGCGAGGCATGGCAGGAAGAATATCGGGATATGTTCATGCTTCAGTTCTATCTTATCGGCATTAATTTGGTGGATCTTCTGACGGCAAAACCGGAGGACTTGGTAGATGGACGATTTGAGTATCGGCGTAATAAGACCCATAAACTTTATTCAATTAAGGTAGAGCCGGAGGCGATGGCTATTATAGAAAAATATCGGGGCGAGAAGTATCTCCTCTCCCCGATGGACCGATACACGAATCACAAAAATTACCTTCAGCATATGAATCGTGCTTTGAAAAAGATTGGCTTGCATTACACGACTTCGCAAAAAAAGACCGGAACTGCATTCTTCCCGAAACTTTCGTCTGCTTGGGCACGTCATACCTGGGCGACTGTTGCATCGGCCTTGGACATCCCCGTTGAACTGATTGGGCGGGCGATGGGGCATTCCTGGATAAAAAAGATTGTTACTTCAATCTATATTGACTTTGACATGCGGAAGGTGGACGATGCCAACCGGAAGGTCATAGATGCGGTCTGCGGGACACCGGCACAAAAGAAAAGAGGCCGGCCCAAGAAGGGCCAGGCCTAGTTTACAATCTTGTAGTAACAGCGCCGTATGTCAGCCCCGCAGACATACGGCCTGTTTGAATTTCTGTACTTCCTGGGGATTATCCAGCCTTTTTCTATGAGTTTGTAAAGGCTGGGGCGGGATATTCCCAGGAGCTTTGCGGCAGCGGAGATGGAGTATCGGCCCGTCTCGGAGATGGGCGGCAATTCCGGAACCATGGGCATTACCTCCCGAGGGACAGGCCCGCTTTATATCCCCGGGAAGCTTGAAGCATCTCATTCAGGTCTTTGTGCTGATGATATAGTTCCGACATATCCTTCACATCCTTCCCTTCCATTAAGTTTTGTATCTGGCTCAGACACTCTTCCCCGGCTTTGTCATTGTCCAGAAAGCAACTGGCCGAGGCGTGAGCGGCTATGTAGTCGGCCGCCTGCTTGAGATTGGCCACCGAGTTAAGGATGACCGTGTCGCAGCCCGGTTTATCGGCCCCTTGCATAACGCGCCAGGACAGAAAATCAAAGAAGCCTTCAAAAACGGCGACGTTGGCCGATGTGGGCGAAGAGGATATCCGGCCCGTTGGCGTGAGCGTCGTGACGGAGGCTTTGTCGGTCCATTTCATGCCGTTGGGCGCATTGAGCGCAAAGCCTCCGGCGTTGTTGGGAAAGCCGAGCATGGTGAAATGCTGGTCCTTCTTCGGGTTGTAAACCTGAAGCTGTTTGCAGTAAATGCGGGCCAGGCGCAGCGGGATGCTGCGCACCTCCAGATAACGGGCGATGTAGTTGCTGGTTATTTCCTTTACGGAAGTAATGCGGCTTTTCTTTCCGTCGGTGTCTTCCTTCAGTTGTTTTTTGGCATCCTCGATGGCGCGGAGTTCCGGAGACAGAGAGGAAATAAAATGGACAGCCTCGGCCTTGGAGCAGCGGAGAACCATCTGCACCAGCTTGACGTTGGTGCCTCCCTCCCCGATGCCGAAGTCGTACCAGAGATTCTTTTTCCTGTCGATGTGCAGCGAAGCGTCTTTCTCATCCCTCAGGGGCGAGAACCATTTATCCTTCTGCGCCCCGCGCTTCGCACCCAGGGCCTCGAGAATCTTCTCCAAAGGATAATTGTAAATTGGCTTGTCAAACATACCCTTCAAATCTTTCTTTAACTTTTTTTGGCGATTACAAAAATTCCCCTTATATTTGTCCCAGAAAATTGGACGAAGTAAGCTAATTTTTGTTTTAGTCTCTATATTTGGATAGGATTCCAAAAAATATTGACTGGTGCAAAGAAAAGCAAGTTCCAAATAAAACGCAAATTTCAACACACGGTTTTTATGGAAAACAAGGACGAAAAAGTGGCAAAATCAACGGCCGCAGAAGGCGCTGAAAAGGCGAAATCCCGCAATGTTCGGCATATTTTACCTGGAAAGAAAAAAGGAACGCGCCTGCGTCCCATCTTCGATATCCTGGTGGACGAAAACCTCTCTATCGCTGAACTGGCACGCCGTTGTGGAATGGCCAAGCAGAGCATGAGCACGCGCTTTGCCGTGGATGACTGCCGCATCTCTGAATTTGAAAAGATGGCCGAGGCCCTCGGGTATGAAGCCAAGATTGTAGTCACTCCCAAGGAACAGGCTTAGCCTCTATTCAGTTCTTCCTGAACAAAGTTCGCCACCTCTTGACGGATGCGCCTGTAGTTCTGCTCTACCAGAAGGCGCATCTGAACCTCTGAGAGGTCAATGAGTTTGGGGACGTGTGAATTGTTTCTGGGAGGTTCACCGGCATCAATCTCACCGCAGAAGACTTTCGGATGAATCTTCTGCTTGTAAGTATCGGCCACATAGCCGCAGAAGGAGCCCTGTGAGAGGGCTTCTATCTTATCCGGAGGGAGCACATCCTTGAGCTGGTAGGAAATGGTGAGGTGCTCGGATGTGTCTCCTTGCTGCAAGGAACGGCTTTCCTTCTCCACCTTGCCGAAGGACTTGCTTAAGTTCTCGGCCGTTTCCCCCTTGACGGATCCGGCGAAGACATTTCCCACCGTGTTGAAAATGACGTTGGATTCCTTTGTGTCGTAGTCCCGCACCAGCTGGCTTTTGTCCTGGGCGCCCAGGACGACGGCGATTTTGTTGCTTCGGCCGGTGTCGATAAGATTGTCAAGACCTTTGAGATAGATGGTAGGAAGTTCGTCGATGAGAATGCCGCTGTGCATCTTTCCGGGCACGTTCACCTGTTTGAAGAGCTGAGACATCATAAGGGCCAGCGTTGTTCCGTAGATGCTCTGACGGCGGGGGTTGTTGGCTATGCAGACAATTTTGGGCTCTTCGGGATTGTTGATGTCCAGGGAGAAATCGTCCCCCGAGAGAATCCAATAGAGGGTTTTGGAGGAAAAACGGTTCAGCGGGACACGGGCCGATGCAATCTGCCCCTGTAGCTGCTCGAAGGCTTTGTCCTTCATGGCATCCATGAAGGTGTTTCGCTTCACTTCCAGCTCATCATAGCGCGTGAGGATGTCAAAGACATCGCGGTAGTCCTGCCCCATGAGTTCAATCAGATGCGGGAAAGTGCAGTACTTCCCTTTCTTGTAAATCTTAAGGAACCAGATTAGCAGGTCTACGTAACACCGGGCACTGAGGGTGAAGAAGTCACTGTTTTTCTCCTCTCCCCGGTTGGCGTTCTTCAGGATGAGCTCAGCTATTTCCGTGGAGTCAATCGGGTCTTCCAGATAACGCGGGTGGATGGGATTGAAGCGGTGGGAATGCAGCGGATCATCGAAATTTACCACATACATCTTCGGCTTTACCTCGTAACAGTCGTAGTTGTCCAGCAACTCATTCAGGACTAACTCGGTAAGATCCGGCGCCTTGTAGTCGTATACACAGAGGGAATACGCTTTCTGGATCATGCCACGGATATAGGGCCCGTAGATACTTTTCGTCTTGCCGGAGCCGGGCGTCCCCAGGACCATCGTTCCCCGCTGTGGGGAGACTACATTGATATACCCCTTGTGTAGATGCCCTTTGTACTGGTAGGTCATGGGAATATTGATGCTGTCTTGGTTCTCTATGAGCTTTTCGCACTGTGGAAAGGTATCCCAATAATCCGGCAGGTTCCCGTCAAAACTCCGGTACAATCGGCCCAGAGCGATGGCCCCGAACAGATACAGCAGGTATCCGGCCAGCATGGCTATGACGAACACCACGCCTGGAGGCATCAGGCAGGAGCCGAAGAAAAGCGCCAGGCCGCTTCCTATCAGACCCGCGATAGCTTTCCAGTCCGTGTGTTTGGAATTGCCGCTTCTTACCAGCGCAAAAAGAGAGGCAAAGAGCAGGCACACCAACCTTGGCGGAATCCGGGCGTCCATTGTACCGGACAGATAGAAGTTCCGGATAATCCGGTCTGTAAGCCAGTTGCTCAGGCCCATCGCCACCCACATGGGATAGGCGTAATAGTAGATTATAAAGATGAGTATTCCCCCTGAAAGGAGGAAGAACATCGTGTATGTAGGCTTTGTTTCTTTTTCCATATCGGTCTATCTTCTTCCCGGCCCGATGCGCTTTTTGCGCGGGCCGTATCTGTCATCCTCGTGCTTGCGGCTTTTATGGTATCCCAGCGCGTCCAGCACAGCCATGGCGGTTTCCCGAAGGACGGAGTCCTTCTCCGAAGGCGTCAGCCTTCCCCTTTCATCTTTTCCTTTTTCCCATACCTCGCTTCGAACCTTTTCCACAGCACTGACCGGAAGGCCTTTCAGGTCTCCGCTGAAGACGGTATGCTTGGCATGGTCGATATAGAAGACATTCTCCACATGACCGTCTTTCCCCTTGGAGACAATCATGGAGATGTTCTTCTTCATAAGCAGGGCGTTCACTTCACGCTTGTCTTTCCCGTCCACCAAGGCCTTTGCCACAATGCGGACCATTCGCTCCTCCTCGGCCGATTTGTCAACGCTGCGGGCCTTCTCCATGTGATTGACGATAGCTTCAATGTTCGGCACCTCAAGACGCTTTTCCGGGATAGGCTCCGTGCATCTTTTTCCCGTATGCAAATCGATACCGGCATAGGTAAGGTATATTTTCCTGACACTCTTTGGCAGATCCACCGCTACCCCGAAATGGCGCATTAACTTCTGATACTGCTCTATTGAGGTGAAGTGGTATTTCATGGCCTGTTTTACGATGTCCTCAATCTGTTTTTTAACATTCCCGTCCGATTTGTTGAAGCGCTGATAGATGACGCGCGGGTCCTCCACCAGTTCTGCATCTTCGGGCAGGAAATCCGGCGGCGGATTCTTTTCCAGCCACTGTTCAAAGGCCTCCATATCTTTATTGGGATCCGGGACATGCTCTGCCGGTTTTTTCTCTTCCCCGTTGCCGATGGTAAAGCCATATTTTTTCGCCAGCTTCTCCAGCAGTTTCTGGCAACGGACGTGTTCCTTGGAATCGTTGATCTTTTTTCCGTTTGCATCAACCCGTACGGAGACCACGTGATAGTGTTCCCGGTCAATGTCGTTGTGACGGAAAATGATGACAGGCTGGTCACCATAGCCCAGACCTGCCATCAATTCGCGGGTAAAAGCGACAATCTTTTCGTCCGTCATGTTATCATTCTTCCCCGGATTGACAGACATGTGGAAAGACGGTTTGGTACAGCGTTTCCGGCCGTTTTCATAACGGATTAATGTGTCCAAAGGATTATTGGGGTCGTCGATTTTGTTCATGTAGAGTATCGTTGCGACCCCGTTTTCCACCTTGAACTCATTATAGTTGAAGGAGCGGGTAACACTCTCGGCCGGCGGGCTGATTTTAACAACCATGACACATAAGGGATGATAGATTGACGCTATACCTCTCCCGGAGTCAGTTCTCCTTGGGAACGGGAGCGAGGTCCAGATTCATTACCCAGACGTCCAGATTGACAAAAGTCTTGTCATCCTTGTTGACAACCGCCACTTTCAGGGAACCCATAACCGTCACAAACCGGCCTTTTTTGAGATATTCGGCCACACCGGTTTTCTTCATCCTACAGGTATAGTACGTAGGCTTCTCTTCTTTGTCACGGCCATCGTTAACAGCCACATCGAAACGAATGAACTCGTTCCCCTCCTTGCCCGAAACAACCTCGCAGTCCTTGGCCAGGTTGCCGGAAATAATCACATTCTGCATACGCAATTCATTTAGATGTTAAACTTGAGTTATCGCTGTCTCCGGATTCCGGAGAATCAGTTTCCATTACGCGGGCATACAACTCATTCACTACTTTTACCATGTCTTCCATCATGCGTTTCATCTCCAGGGTGTCCCGGTCTATATCTCGCCGGTTTACGATGAGATTTCCTTTCTTGTCATGGAGTTTTGACAGTGTATTGAGCGCCTTGACCCGCTGATTATAGTTCACGCCGATCTGACGTAACTCTGAACGCAACATCGTCACCTGACGTGCTAAATTCGCATCAGTCCTGCTATAATTTCTGCGTTGAATACGGGTGGAAAACAGGATGTCACGAATGTATATTGACATGGACCTGTAGCCCGACAATTCCATTTGAAGCTGTAACTTCTCAAACTCTTTTCCTGAAAATCGTATTCCAACAATACGGCTTCTAATCTCTCTCATCGCGATCTTCAATCATTAAACAATCATCCCCTCAAGCCCCGGAACAAAGGCCCACGGCAGTGCAAGACGGCCCGTCAGGGACGGTGTTCGTTTAACGAACACACATCTTGCAATTTGAGCTAAGCCCAAATTCGCCATGGAATTCCAAAGAACTGGCGGCAAATGTAAGGATTCTTTTTCAAAAGTCCAAATTGTTAGTATTGCGTCTTGATAATTTGGACGATTGCGGAAAAGTTGCTATGTTTGCAGGCAGACTTGTGGATTAGTAGATTTGTCGAGCCGTCTATTTGCGGATGGGCAAACTGGTTTGCTGGCAGACGAGTTGATTTGCAGATAGGAAGATTAGCGAACTTGCCGATTTGTAGAATTGTCTAATTGTAGAATTGCAGGCTTGCAGATTTGTAGATGTGCAGAAATTGTGATTTGCAGAGAAAATGATTTGCAGAGGTGTCTGCAAGCAGAGATATATACTGATGAGAAATGATGGGAGGATTGTTATGGAAGAAATGAATCAGTTGGAGATGTTCATGGAGGAGCTGGGGCACAAGAAGAAGTCGGAGGTTTCGGATGAAAAGGAAACTGAGGCGGCGCCCCCGGTACCGCAGAAAACGAAGTCAAGGAAGACGAAGCGGAGTGGCGGTGAGGATAGGTCGGCATGTATCAGGGTATCGGCGGGGACGCTGAAGAAGATGAAACTGCTGGCCATCTGGATGGATGAGAATGGGCAGAGCCAGCGGGCGACGCTGATGTCGATTGCCGAGGAGGCTGTCGAATGTCTCATTGACGAGCGCTACCCCAAGGCTAAAAAATACACAGAACGATAGGAAACGTTTCTTTTTTGCGAAACGGATATTCCGCTGATAGTCAGATGATTACGAAAGCGTTTAAACAAAAAATCAGCGATTTTTTGTCAATTATCCGTTTAGGAACCACCATAATCAATTGATATACAGCGAGTTGTAAGTTAAACGTTTCTTTTTGTGATGAAACGGATAATTTGTTATTTATTTGTAGCTCCGAAGGAGACGGATGGCCGATGTTGGCCGGGCGTATATCCCCTTCGGGAGCTGTTATGAGTTCTGGCAATTGGATATCCACCGCCGCAGAGCTGCTGGCGCTGGCGATGTATGTATTTCTAGCTTACTGGCTGTTGATGAAGTTGGTCGAATGGCTGGCAAGGAAGACGGCGCGGAAGAAAAGGAACAAGCCGAAAGAGGATGAGTCGGCTCCCCACCATCGGAATTACGGGACGAGACGGGATGGCAAGAAGAGCGGCAGGCAGTTCTGGCGGCGGGGTTGGTATGGGAGGCGGTATCCTGAGTGGGAGCGGTGGAACGGGAAACAGACGGATTATGTGGGTGGAATGTTCCATGAGATTGGCATTGGGGGCTTTCGGGCAGTGTATTGCATGGACTATTACCCAAAGAATAAGTACCCGGATACGGCATTGTCGGCAGAGAAGGTACGGGCGCGCGAGTTTCTGCTTGGAATGAAGGATGGGAGGTTCTGGGAGAAATCGGCCGATATTCTGGAGCATTACCTTTTGGGGCATTTCTGGAAGGATGACCTGAAATATTGGGCGGTTTGTTATATTCCTGCGTCATCGGCAGAGAAAACCCGGCAGCGGTTTGCGCGATTGGATTCCCATGTGCGTATGCGGACAGGAATCCGTGGCGGGCTGGACTGGATTCGCGTGACGCGGGACAGAAGTCCTACACGGGAAGGTTCGAAACAGGACGATACGACTTGGAATCTGTTTTTCGATGCGGAGAAGATTCGCGGGCGGCGGATTGTGCTGGTGGATGACATCACTACGCGCGGGATGTCGTTTGTGCAATGCGCAAGGAAACTGATGGATTTCGGAGCCGTGGAGGTGGTGGGGTTTTTCTTTGGGAAGAGTGTACGCTAAGTATATTTATTGCATTTTGCCATAAAATGATTATTTTTGCATTAAATTTATTGCATTATGGCACAAGTTTCTATGACGGTACGGATGGATTCCGGTCTCAAATCCTCATTTGATGCGCTCTGCTCCCAGTTTGGCATGAGCGCCAATACTGCTATGAATATCTTTGCCAAGGCTGTGGTCCAGCGTGGCAAGATTCCTTTTGAAATCCGGGGTGACAAAGTTGCTGCGGCCGAAGAAAGCGAGGGCCTTAAAGCATACCGTAAGCTTCGCGCATTGGCGGAGTCCGGGGCCTTCCCCGAGCTCTCTCTGGATGAGATTAATGATGAAATACGCGAAGTCCGAAAATCACAATGAGCATTTTCGCTGTTTACGATACCAATATCCTGGTGTCTGGTCTTTTGTCCAAACGTCCGGATTCTGCAGTAGTGCTTACGCTGGAGGCATTGCTGAATAAGGAGGTCATCCCCCTTTATAATCAAGAAATCCTTGACGAATACAAGGAAGTTTTGCATCGGGACAAATTCAAATTACCCAAGGAACTGGTTGACAGCGTAGTGGGCCAGATTGAAAAGGATGGCATAGCGGCGGACCGCGTTCACTCTGACGAAGAATTCATAGATCTGGATGATGCCGTTTTCTACGAGGTCGCTTTGTCAAAGGAAGACACTTTCCTGGTGACGGGCAATGCAAAGCACTTTCCCAAGACGCCGATCGTTGTTTCTCCTGCCGAGTTCTTGAAAATACTGGGGAAACGCTGATGGGAGTATTCTCTTATTTATAGTCGGAGCCGGGCGGGCGGACTTGTCCGGCTGCCGGGCTCTGTGGGTGCGCGACCCGAGGGACAGTCTGGTGCCGGCTTGCCGGTGCCAGTCTGTCACCGGGTTGGACTTCGGCGGCAGCTCTGCTGACGTCAAGGTCCAAAGCGCGGAATGGCTCCGACGAAGTGGCCGGCTTGCCGGACGCTTGGTCGGAGCATGGGTTGAGGTTAGGAAGACACCGAGAATTCGAATTTAGTGAGTTGCCTTTAAGTATTGCAAATCACCATACCAGTAGCTGGCAGTGCAGCCACCATCGATAAGAAAATCTGCACCGCTGATGAAACGACCGCGAGAGGACATCAGGAACTCTGCCAAATCGCCTACCTCATCAGGTGTCCCTGCACGATGGGCTGGCATGCCGGCTATCATGTCAAGATAACCCTTGGCACGAGGGCCGTGCAGCTCATCATTAGCCAATGGCGTGATGATGATGCCAGGCGAGATGCTATTGATTGTAGCACCTCGTTTCGCCCAGCGACAGGCTTCGTAGGCCACACGGAGCACGTTGCAACGCTTAGAATACTGATATGCTTTCAGTGTATCGTTTATCTCCTTGATGAACGGCAATTGCATCAGTTCATCCACTGGTGACATTGCCAGTGCATCGTTCTGCTCCTGCGGTAGGGCTGGCAGACGGTGACCACTTTGTGACGAAATGATGATGCCGGAACCACCATCGGCCATTACCTTGCCGAATTCCTCCAGAAGTACGCTTGTGCCGTAAAGATCAACGCGAAGAATCTCCCTCACGGGAGCCTGTGAAGGAGATACGCCAGCCGCATTCACCAAGTGTTTCACATCCCCCTTACTTATGGTAAAATCCACCAGCGCAAGGATGTCCTCCTTGTTTCCAAGGTCACATCGAATGGTGGAACACTCGAAGCCTGCGTCTTCCAGTGTCTTGGCAGTTCGCTTGGCATTCTCTTCACTATAGTCGGCAAGTACCACGTGCTTGCCTGCTGACACGCGACGGATTATCGCCTGTCCGATGCTTCCTGCACCTACTAATACTGATACTTCTTTCATTTGTAAACCCCGATTTGTCTTACTCTGCAAATGTAATCATTTTCCGTGAGATGGAGAGCCGGGCGGGCGGACTTGTCCGGCTGCCGAGCTCTGTGGGTGCGCGGCCCGAGGGACAGTCTGGTGCCGGCTTGCCGGTGCCAGTCTGTCACCGGGTTGGACTTCGGCGGCAGCTCTGCTGACGTCAAGGTCCAAAGCGCGGAGTGGCTCCGACGAAGTGGCCGGCTTGCCGGACGCTTGGTCGGAGCATGGGTTGAGGTTAGGAAGACACCGGGAATTCGAATTTAAGGCCAAATATTGCTTAGCTGCTCAAACACTTCCGGAATGGTAGCCCAGCCAACGTTGTCCGCGCCGATCCTGACCATTATCAGTTTTTTGTGCGGGTTGATGTAAAGAACCTGATTATATATGCCTATTGCGTAAAAGCCCGGATACTGCCCTGTTTCAA
>Ga0310695_10002915_pt1 | contig 34823 bp, 34 predicted proteins | sample RumenRJG_04DNA_FD_203882 | JGI IMG/M metagenome (GOLD analysis project Ga0310695, IMG submission 203882) | Bovine rumen microbial communities from Lethbridge, Alberta, Canada - RJG_04 (v2) (version 2) | ecosystem: Host-associated > Mammals > Digestive system > Stomach > Rumen | place: Canada... | reverse complement strand
AATATAGAAACAATCCTCAAGTTCTGCAAAGAATGCTCATTCTCAAACAACTTGAGCCATATCCTCATAAGACACTTGATGAAGTGCTTAAATTGTCTGAGAAGAATTTGCTCGACCCAAAGAAGGTCATGCTTAAGCTTAACTTCAGCAGTTACATTGATAGATTTGAACGTGAGAATATCAACATCATACAGTTTGGAGCGAATAAATCACTCAAAGATAAAATATCAGTTATTAACAAAAAGCTATTAGATTATGTCACAGAAGACCAAAAAGCAGCTGCAGCAGGAGCTGAAGGAGCTCAGCAGCGAGAAGGAGCAGCTTCTGCAAGCGAAGAAGGCCAATGAGAAGACCTTCACAAAGGAGCAGCAGGAACGGCTTAGTAAGGTAACGGAGGACATCGTTGACCTGGAAGAGCAGATTGAGCTCGCTCCAGCTGATGAGGCTCCAAAGGCAGCAACAGCAGCCAAAAATTATGAAGTACCTAAAGGCACTGAGAAGTTGGTACACGTAAAGCTCTCGACTGGTAATCGTTTCGACCCGAAGACCGGCAAAGAGATTAACAAGCCTGTTCCTCAGATGTTCAACTATGGTGAGTGGCAGTTGTTCAAGAAGAACTACAAGCTTCTTGGCTACACTATCACTGAGGTTATGAATGACCCATTCAAAGATGCAACTGCTCTGATTGGCAAGTAATTAACAACTTAAATACCCAAAGTTATGTTAACAGTAGAAATGCTTCAGCAGAATACTCAGCTTTCAGGATTGACAGTTGAGCAGTTCAATGCCATAGCTGAAATGTCTCGTAATGACGAGAATACAGTAATTGGTACTAAGATTGGTGCCCTGCACGGGCAGTATGACAGCGACATTTTGAGTATTACAGGTGTTGCGAAGAACTCTGGTGAGAAAAGCTACGATTACCTCAAGCGTGTGCTCAATGCAAATAAGACCGACCTTGAGACATTAGCCACAACCAAACAAGAGTTGGCAACAGCAAAGGCTAAGGTTACAAGTCTTGAGAAGAAGATTGCTGAAGGTGCTCAGGATGAGACACTGAAGCAGCAGCTCAAAGATGCTAAGCAGCAGGTTACTCAGCTTCAGAATCAGCTTACTACTAAGCAGCAGGAGTTTGATACTGAGAAGCAGAAGCTTCAGGCACAGCTCCAGTCTACTCATGTAGATTATGCTTTTGCAGCTGCTACAAGTGGTCTTAAGTTCAAGACTGGTATCACTGAAGGTGTTCAGAAGACACTTCTTAACGCTGCTAAAGCAGAAGTTCTTCAGCGTGGAACACCCGAGTTCCAGCAGAATGCTGATGGCACTCAGAAGCTTGTCTTCCGTGGAGCTGATGGCAACGTGTTGAACAATCCTAAGAACAATCTCAATCCTTACACATTTGAAGAGCTCATTATGGAGACTTCAATTAAGGATGTGATTGACACTGGTCGCAAGCAGCCTGGTGGTGGCACTGGTCCTCTTGGCGGAGGTGGTGGAGGTGGTTCAGTACTTGACCTCTCCAGTATGAGAACTCAGCTTGAAGCTGATAAAGCAATTGAAGCTTATCTGCTTGGAAATGGTATCACTCGTGATTCTGCTGAGTTTGCTGAGCAGTCGATGCAGCTGCGCAATGAGAACAATGTAGCAAGTTTGCCTATTCGATAAGTGAATCTGATGTCTGGGCTGTAAAAGGGTAATGCACCACAGCATCGCACTAAATAATAAGTTTAACAATTAAAAATTAACAGACTATGAGTTTAGTATTGACTCGCATCCAGAACATTCGAGCAAATTCGAATCTGGACAAGTATGAGTTTCGCCCGAGTCGCTATGGTGCACTGGACGCTTTCTTAGTTCAGTCAAATGACCCTACTGGTATTTTGACCGACGAGCTTAAGGCTAAAGCCCGCATCTCTATCGGCAACACTCTCGAAACTCCAGTGATTGACTATGATGGTGGTATCACTATCGGTAACACACGTGAGCTGACTATCGCTGACAGCGAAAACACTTCTCGTATGGTAACCATCACGTTTGCAACCTATTCGTTCGGCTTTACTATTGCTCCTGCAATGTACATGAACAACGAGATTGGTATTCAGCGTGACTTCGAGACCAAGCTGATGAAGTACATCTACAAGTTGGCTCAGACCCTTGATGAGGCCGCTTTGACCAAGCTTGCTGCTGCCAAGACTGTTGTCATTAAGAACCCGCTTCTATATGACAAGACTGGTAATGTCATCAATGCTAAGTGGACAGAGCGTGAGAACCTGCTCGGTGACTTGAATGTCATCATGGGTGCTAACGACTTTTATGGCCAGTTGCATGTTGTCGGTGATGCAGGCGTTGAGAGCATCGTGAAGAAGCTCGCTCAGAAGGACCTGTACAATATCGAGAACAAGCGCAACGAGTACAGTGACAAGATTCTCCATTTCACCAACCATATTGCTGCTGCTGAGGGCAAGTATGCTCAGGGCTATGCAATCAATGCTGGTTCTCTTGGTCTCTTGACCCGCTTCGAGCGTGACTGCTTGCTCGGTACTGTTTCTGGTGACGGACACGAGTGGGGTATTGCTACTCTGCCTCTGCTGAACATTCCTTGTGGTACTTACTTCTACGATTCTGTTGGCAACTACTCTGCTATCGCAGGTGCAGCAACTGCCGATATGACCCGTACTCGTAAAGAGCACTATGGCTTCGCAGTAGATATTGCGTTCCTGACCGCTTACAACAGCGTTCCTTCTGGTGAGGGTGCTTTGGCAAGTCCTATCTTGGCCTTCAACATCTCTAGTGAGAATGCTTCGTACGGTCTGCCTGTTCAGGTGACGGCGCCAATCCCTACGACATAAGCGTTCTTTTCAACAATGATTTCAGCAATGATTTCAAGAAGGACGCTTAGGTTAAAACCTGGTAGCAGTTCATAATTGTTATCACTTTGGGTGCGGGAGCGTCTGGTAGAAATACTTAGATGCTCCCGTTATCCAATTAAATGAATACATCTTATGGTAAGAATACAAGAAATACAAGAAGGTTTATTACACCTTATCGGCTGGAGACAGAGCTATGATGCCAATGACGGTGTAATTTCTGAAGCATTAACACAGTCTGAGAGTGGACTTTATTATCAAGATGTTCATGCTTTGTTAACGCTGCAGAATTTGCAAAGTATAGCTCCTGATTTTAGCAACATACAGTATCCTGAGCATTCTGCAGAAGAAGCTTATGCCAAAGGTGTAGTTGTCACAGATAGTAATAAGCACTACAAGTCATTAAAAGCTGTGCCTGAGAATATTCAGATTACAGACGCAGAATATTGGATTGAGACCAATCCATTTTCTGAATGGCTTGAGACTAAGACGAAAGCTTGTATTACAAAAGCTATCAATTGCTATGTTAATGAGAAGATAGCAAAGGGTACATACAAGACTTTGTGTGAAAAGAAAACATTGTTTGATGGCACTGGACGCATCTATGATACAATCAAGAATAAGAACAATCTTGTTGGATTTGAAATTGTACCGATTAGAGCGAAGGGCGTCACTACAAAAATAAATAGATTTGGTCTGCAGTTCTCAGAACCAGGCGATTATACTATTCTTGTTATGCACTCGAGCTTAATGGAACCATTCTATCAGGAAACATTCACTAAGCGAGTAGGTAATAACATTGAATGGTTTACTCCAAGTCAGGAGCTTTATCTGCCTTATGAGACTGATGAAATAGATGCTGGTGGCAGTTGGTATATTTGCTATTTGCAGTCACAACTACCAGCAGAAAGTCAAGCTATTCGTAAGAGTCGAGATTGGTCAAAAGGTCCATGCAACGAATGCTCAAGACACGAATATGAAACATGGCGTATCTGGTCAAGATATATTGAGATACATCCATTCTACGTCAATGAGGAATTTGTGCCAGTAGTAGATGAGCAAGTTCAGTTGTGGGATGTTGAAAATAATATCTATGACTATAGCACTAATTATGGCTTGAATCTCGATATAACAGTTGCATGTGATATAACTGATTTTATCATTGAACAGAAGATGATGTTTACTGATTATCTCGGTAAATCACTTGCTGTTGACTTCTTACGCGAATTTGCATACAACCCTAATGTTCGTACAAACAGGCACAGCATAAATGCTTCAAGACCTGATATTCTATATGAGATTGATGGTGATTCATCATCTATGAAGAAGTCAGGCATGAGTTATCAACTTGAATTGGCCTCAAAAGCTATTCAAGTAAGCACTGAAGGAATGGACAGAGTTTGCTTACCTTGTGTAAATCATGGAATTAAATACAGAACTGTATAATGGCTAAATACTACAATGCATCTATTCGTAATCTGGTTTATAGACTGAGAAAGTTTAAACCAGTTTTGGAAAGTGCGTTGAAAGAAGAAGTTGAAAATTATGCAGATTTTTTAACTGATTCTGTTCGTATTCAGTTGGATATGGGTCTTGATGGCTTCTATGATAAGATTCAACCACCGTACGCGCCAAGAACAATTAAGAATAAAATAAGAAAAGGACAACCAACAGATAGAGTAACTCTTAAAGATACTGGAGATTTCTATGCTTCATTACATGTTGAATTTGATGAAGATGGATTTAGGATAGTATCAAATGATGATAAAGCAAAATATCTTTTGGCAAAATATGGTGATGCTATACTTCGATTACCTAATGAGGATTTTACAAGATTCTTAAGGTTTTATATACGACCAGCACTTGCATACAGAATGAAAGAATATTTAGAAAATGGTGGAGCGTAATGTAAAAATACCGAAAAAAGAGAATCCAGTATTGCTTGACAAAGTTATACAGGATATTCAAGATACTTTGGCTGAAAAGCTTAAGTGGCTTAATTATGCTTTTGGAAGAGCTTATAAGCTTGTTGAGCATAATAGTGACGGCAGTAAGTTTATTTACCCAGCAGCTTATATTGGTAATTCAGAATATGTTTCACTGCTTCCTAATGACAATTTTGGAAACTTCTCTTGGTTTGATTTATATGACCCACAAGAGATAACAGCAGTAGTTCAGTCACTTCCTCAGTTCACATTTAGTGGAGCTCTTGTATTTTGGTTTGACCTCAATAGTATTTTTGCAGATGCAGATGCAATGTATATTGAGGAAGTCAAAGATGAAATTATACGAGTGTTAACTGGTCCTGGTCTTGTAAAGAATCAAGGTAGATTAGAGATAAAAAACATATATGAGCGATTTGAGAACATATATAAAGGATATGCTCTCGAGAAGATTTATAATAACTACTCTTATAAAGGAGAAGGCATACAAGCAATTGATAAACAATTCTTTATGCATCCTTATGCTGGTCTTCGTTTTGAATTTGAAATGACAACAAGAGAATTATGTCAACGTTATATCAAGCCATAGTTGTTGCTTTAGTTGCAACATTTATAATTTTGTTCTTAGGCAAAACTGGTCTTAGGACAAAATTCAGAGATTGGAATGACAAAATAGGAATTTCAATTGTAGCTGATATGCTAGAATGTGATTTCTGTTTGAGTTTTTGGATTTGCTTGTTTGTAGCACTAAGCCTTTGGGCTTTTGGTTATGAACCACATTTATTAGTTCTGCTCTGCGCACCTCCGATAACAAGATATTTACTATAAAAAATCCCAAAGTATGAAAGTAGTAACAATTAAAGGACACATAATAAAGCTATATGATAGCATTGATGAGCTACCTATAGTCAACTTCCAGAAATACAATAAGTGTGTTCTTATTGATTCTGGATTAGGCTCAGATGTAGATTCTGTAGACAGCCATATTGTAAACATTGCAAGATTTATAAATTCTGGCGATAAGAAACAAGCTATGTTAGAGCTACAGAATATGAGACAGAACTTGCACATGATTGTTAGTAATGTTTCACCAAAACATTTGGCATTTGCTGCTCTTATACATAGCATCGATGGCAAAGAGCAGAATGACCTTTCGGATACTAATTTACAAGAGCTGATTGATTATTTGAATGAGATGCCTCATGGATTATTATTAGATATTCTTGCAGGGCTCAAAAAAAAACTTTCAACCGAATTAGAGACATACTTCCCAAGTGAGTTTGACAGTGCAAAAGAAAAAGAGGCTTACAGCAAGTTAAAAATGAAGCTTATCTTACAGCTTCAAGAGATTGCAGAAGATACAGATAAAGCATCTGAAATAGCTGAAATAGACAAGTTCCTTTTTAGCTTGCACAAGCCTAAAAGCTTTATTGGTAAAGATTCACAGGAAATTAAGTATGATAAACAGTTTGAGAGTGCATGCATGATTATAAGTCAGAAGACAGGATTGAATGCTAAAAACATGACTGTTTTAGAGTTTTACAACACTCTTACAAATTTGCAGAAGCAAGCTGAAGCAGAGAAAAAAGCATATAAGCGAACAAATAGAACTTAGAAATTATGGATGAGAGTAAAATTAAGTACGAGGACCTTATAAGTCCAGATGATTCCATTAAGAATCTTATTGCTCAACTTGATGAGCTCAATAAGACTTATGGAGCTATGCTTGAAGTAATTAAAACTGGTGCTAAGGATATAGTAAACAGCATCAAGTCAATGAGCACAGCTACGTCTGAAGGCCGAGCAGAAATTGATGAAGCAACAATTGCTGCTAATAGGCTAACTCGTGCACAGAAAGAGCTCAAGTTTGCAATGTCAGATACAGGTAAAGAAGTTGCTTGGCTTAAATCACAGACGACTTCTTATAACAAGATGTCTGTTGAAATGCGAGCTCAATCACAAGCTCTCATTGGCTCTTATGATAAACTGAAGTCTGAATTGAAAGAACAAATAGCACTGTGGAAAGCTCTCAGTGAGACCGAGAGAAAAGGTGCTATGGGTACAGAGACCCTTGAAAATATTCTTTCAATGAAGTCACGATTAGCTGAGCTTGATGGACAACTTAAGCTGCATGTTCAAAGCTTATCTGAAGTACAAAGAGCTGAACAGCGATTGAACTTCTTGCGTAGTGAAGAAGGCCAGAAACTTATAGAGCTAAAGCGACAAATTCGTGATTTAACGTCAACTCATAAAGAAGCTAAGCCTCCAGTTGATGAAATAGCAAGAGCAACCGAGAAATACATGAAAGCTTCAAGTGAGGCTAATGTTCAATTACAAGAACTAAACCAGAAAACACGAGAAGCTAATCAGATTGCTAAGCTTACGGCTAGAATAAATACTTCTGAGGTTGGTTCATATAATCAGCTTGCTGCACAGTATGAGCTTAATAAAATAAAGCTTAATGCTATGTCGCATGAAGAGCGATATGCGACTGCTGCAGGAAAAGACTTAGAAGAACAAACTTTGAATCTGTATAAGCAGATGATAAGAATGCAAGAAGCTACTGGTAATCATAGATTGTCAGTTGGTAATTATAAACTTGCATGGAATGGACTTGGTAATGCGATGAACCAAGTCATTCGTGAATTGCCATCCGCTACTATGGGAATGAATACATTCTTCTTGGCTATTTCTAATAATATTCCAGTTCTTATTGATGAAATTGACAGAGTGCGCCAGAGGAATAAGCTTCTTGCAGCAGAAGGTAAAGCTACAACGTCTGTTGTTAAGACTATAACAGGAGCAATTTTCAGTTGGCAAACAGCTCTTATCTTGTGTCTTACTGCTTTGTCAATGCATGGCAAGGAAATTCTCGATTGGATTAGTAAAGCTATTAAAGGCAGAGCAGCAGCAATTAAGTTCACAGAAGCTATGGATAACATGGTCGAAGAACTTGATAAAACAAATGGCTCATACGGTAAAAATATTACAGAATTAAAGAAACTATCGAATGAATGGAAAAATCTTACAAATGATAAAGAAAGAAAGCAGTGGATTTTAGATAATAAAACTGCTTTTGACCAACTCGATGTATCTGTTAGAAATGTATCAGATGCAGAAAATATATTTGCAGACCATACTGAAGTTATGGTTAATGCACTCAAAGCTCGTGCTAAAGCTGCTGCAGCTATGAAGCTTGCAGCTGATAAATATGAAGAAGCTCTTATAAAAGAAGCAGAAGCTGAAGCAGAAGCTGCAAAAGGACCAAATTGGCAAGATAAGCTTGTAGCAGGTACAGCACAAGCAGGAGCTTCACAAGCTGGACTACGACCAGGTGAATTTGAAGATATAGCAGAAGCTAATAAGCAAAGTAGAATACGTAACCTTAAAGAAGAAGCTAAAGCTGCTAATGATGCTGCTGACCAATATTTCAGAATGGCAGAAGCTATTACAGCAGAATCTGATGCTGCTTTAAAAGCTGCTGGTATTGATTCTAAACATAAGACTAAAAAGGAACCTAAAGGACCACGTCAGCGTGACCTTACAGACCAAATATGGCGTAATGACCTTTCTATACGTAAAAAGTATGAATTGAGTCTTTCTGAATTGCAGCGAAATGAATTTGAGAAACGCCGTATTGAGGCTACTGACCAAGCAAATCAGACTATCAGAGAGATGCAGGAAAAGTTCCGTAAAAATCAAACTTTTTTGACAAATCCTGATAATAAATTTAAGCCTCTAACTGCTGAGCAAAGAGAACAAATTGAACAACAGCAGAAAGAAATCGGAGCTATCATTGAAAATACAAGAAGGAAGCTTGAAATAGATTTGACCAACTTACAATATGAGTATGAGGTTGATAGAAATAAAAAGCTTCGTCAAGTAATGCAATGGAGGCTTGATGATATAGCTGAAGACATTGAAAAAGAAAAGCAATTAAGATTACAACAACTTGAAGAGCAAGAAAGTTTATATACAACTAAAGGAGCTACAGAAGAAGGTGGTGAAGTTGTAGTAACTGGCTCAATGTCTCCTGAAGAAATAGCTAAGTTCCAAAGAGAACGTGAGCGTATCATTGCTGAATATGATAATATCATTTACAATATGAAAGCTAAGAGCATTGAAGCTCAGCTTGAACTTGTAAAGAAAGGCTCTGATGAAGAACTTGCTATATTACTAAATCAAAATGAAGTTGCACGTCAGTTAGCTCTTGCACAAAATAGACTTAAGCCAGCTGAAGAGCGCCAAAGTGAATCTGAAATAAATGCTCAGTTTAATAAACGTGGTGCTCAGATTAAAGGTCAAACTCAAATGAGCAATTTTGACCAAGCCCAAAAAGCTGCAGAAGCTGAGTTCAATATTGTAAAGCGAAATGAAAATGAAATAACAATCTTTAAGCTTAAAGCTGAACAAGACCGATGGAAGGAAATGCTTAAGCTTGCAAAAGAAGGAGCTTTAGATTGGTCTGATGCACAGATTAAAGAAGCAGAAGCTACTATTAAAAAGCTTCAAAGGGAGATTGATGAAGCTGGTAACTTCATGAATCTTATATCAGAAAAAGGATTTGGTGGAGCATTGCTCACTAAGCTTGGATTTGATGATGACCAGATTGAAGCACTTGAAGAAGCTGTTAGTATTGTACTCGATAATATTAAAGCTATTGCTGATGCAGAAGTAGAAGCAGCTGAACAAGCTGTTGCTGCTGCTGAGAAACGAGTAGAAGCAGCTCAAAAAGCTTATGACGCTGAGATTGAAGCTCGTAATAACGGATACGCAAATAATGTAGCTACTGCTAAGAAGGAACTTCAACAAGAAAAGCGTAATCAAGCAGCTAAGCAAAAAATGCTTGAAGAAGCCCAGCGTAGACAAGAAGCAATCAATACTGTTGTTCAAGCTTCATCTCTTATTACAGCTTCAGCTAACTTGTGGAGTTCATTCTCAAGTATTCCTATTGTAGGTCCAGCACTTGCTATTGCTGCTATTGCTGCTATGTGGACATCATTTGCAGTCGCTAAAGTTAAAGCTGCACAAGTAACAAAAGCTGCATCACAAGAATATGGAGAAGGCGGTCTTGAGTTCTTAGAAGGAGGCTCACACGCATCTGGCAATGATATAGACTTGCAAACAAGAAATTCAAAAGGTAAGAATATGCGAGCTGAAGGTGGTGAAGCAATGGCTATTATCAATAAACATAGTACTCGTAAATATCATAAAATGTTACCGCAAATAGTTGATAGTATTAATAAAGGCACTTTTGAAGATAAGATAATTGGAGCTTTTAGAACTGGTGACCAGCTTGCGCAATCAATATTTGTTAATCAGCAGTTAGTTGATTTATCACAACTTGAAGAAGATGTTAGAGCTCTTAAGAAGAACAGTGAAAAGCAATATTATGCTTTACATGATGGCTCATATATTGAAAAGACAAAAAATGTTACACGCTTTATTCATTAAGCATTATGGAAACAAAGAATAAATTTTATGTACTAAAGAGTAATTTGGATGCAAAGCTTTCTACTTATTCTTATAATGTAAGTACAGGTGAATCACAAGTTGTAGCAGATACTTATGGTTTTCCTACAAGTTTTTCGATTGTAGGAAATAGAGCAAATAATGTTAATTACAAACCTGTTTTTGTATTAGCTCCTGATATTTTGTACTACAATATAGATGTTCTTTGTTATGATAATTCTGGTAATCTTTTAGGTCATAAGTCAGATACTTATAGATATACTGGCGGAAGAAAAATTCTTGAACTTTTAGCAGGTACGACTGAGATAAAAGTTAATTTTAATACACCAGCAAAAGATTATAGCCAAGAAGATGCAAGAATATGGTTCTATGTTGGATATGAAGTAATATCTCATCATAAAAAGTTAGAGCTACAGAATAAAAAAGAAAATGGTCAAATGTTCTTTCGTGAATCATTGAATGGAACATCTAAATTATTTGGCGATGATTATAACTTTGTTGAATCAGCATATCTTGAACAAAATCTTATTTTTATAGTTTGTGATAAAGAAGGTAACTATATTGCAAAAAACAATTTTAATAAAACTGATTGTAAGTTTGATAGATGTAAACATTCTGTTCAGTTGAAATTATCACCAGAGGATAAATATTCACAGATTCTTGACAAATATGATAATACTTACGATATAATTAAACTTGCACCAGCTATTACGCGTCTTACTTTAACTAAACGAATGGCATATCAGATTTATATAGCCGGTGCAAATAATATAACGACAGTTGCAAATGGTACTTATTGGGAAGATGACGTAAATGAAGTTATTGATGATTATGAGCTTTTAAAGAATAAATATTACTTTGCAAAAGTTGGAGATAGTAAATATGAAATACATCTTGAAGGATTTAATTATGATATAAATACAACATTTCTTGTTGATAAAAATTCAAGTGTTTGGAATGCAACTTCACAAGTACATGTTTGGATAGATGGTCAAGAGACTGTATATACGATGCCAGCATCAATTAAATTTACAAAAATTCGTAATGCTGGTACTGCACAACAAGAAGGTGACCCATGGGCATACATGCTTATTGATGGAACGTCAGATGGCTTAATAAATGTAGGTACAGATGAATCTCCAAGTTATGTTTATGCCGGAGATGCATATAGAATTGAAATATATACGGGTTTAAATGGAACAGGTACTAAGATATATCAATCATATCATCTATTTTGTACAAATAATACAAATGGATTTTTGATGTCACCAGGAGAAGATACTTACATAATGGTTAGAATTGAACAACCTATTCCAATGAAAAATCCAGAGCCAGAGCGATTTAGCCTTGGTAATAATATTATTGAATATGCTATTTGCGCGCGTGTAATCAGTGATATTGATGAAGTAATAGTTGGAGGAGAAACGTATAGATTGTATGATATACCGAATGACGATTTTACATTTACACGTGCAAACTACAAAAAATGCATTGGCATTATAGGATTGACATTGCATCAGGTTGCTGCAACTTCAGAAAAACCTACTAAATATGGAATGGATGATTATGGAAGATATTTTACAAGTAATTTCTTAGGCTCTATGTCATTTTTATACGGACGTCCTATTCCAGTTAGTAGAAGTGCTTGGGCTAATACGAGTATATGGGTTACATTTGGTGATAGCTGGGTGACAGATTTTGAAGCTAAGTTTAGAAAGCAGTTTACTCTTAAAGATGCTTATGCTCTTGAAGATGTAATATCTGCTATGCTTGCTAAAATTGACCCAAATATTACGCATGAAGGAACTTCTGATTATAGTCAATTTTTATATAGTGGAACTTCTCCTATTAGCTGGGACACTGCAAGAAATGGCTATAAAATCTACATTGCTCCGAAATCAAATATTTTAAAAGGTAATTATGACCAAGCCGCACAAAAAGCTGAGCTTACTTTTGAGCAACTTATGAAAATGTTAAGAGATTGCTTTAAATGTTATTGGTTTATTGATGACCAAAATAGATTTAGGATTGAGCATGTAACATATTTCTTAAAAGGAATGAGTTATACAAATCCAGTTGTGCAATTTGATTTAACGCAGAAGTTTGATAAGTTTAATAAAAAACAAGCTTTATATTGTCAACAAAATACCGAGTTTGAGAAAACAGAATTGACTTCACGGTATGAATTTGCTTGGATGGATGATTGCACAGATTTATTTGGCAATAACAGTATTGATGTAATATCTAAATATATACAAAAAGACAAAACAGAAGATGTCAATGCTGATACATTTAGCTCTGATATTGATTTGATGCTTTATTGTCCTGATAAGTTTAATCCTGATGGGTTTGCATTACTTGTTGCAAGAGCTTCTGATGGTAAAGTTCCTATTGTTAGTTCAAGTGCATTTAAAGATGATGAGTATATTGGTCCAATGGGTGATGGTAGTTATAGTGCAACACCTCAGAACTATTTAGCTTCATGGCTTTATCTTATGCGATACTATACGTTTGATATGCCTGCAAACAATATTGAATATGATGGGCTTATTCTAACAGATGCAATGCGAGTTAAAGGAATTAAAAAATGTATGAAGCATGATATAGAATTTCCATCGAGTCAATTAAGTATAAACATAAATCAGCTTATTAAAACAGAAATAGGAAATGGCTATATTGAAGAAGTATCAACTAACTTAGATACAAATATGACAAAAATAGAGTTAAGATATGAACCTGAATAAGAATAGTTAAAATTTGGTAAAAAACTTTAAAATACTTTCGTGGTTCAAATTTATTTTGTATATTTGCGATATAATCAATAATAGTATGGCTAATCCTGTTTGTCTATCTCCGCTTAAGTTTTATGATGATATTGCTAAACAATCTCATCGTAAATCTTATGCCCATGGCCATATTTCTCCACTATTTACAAAAATCCACAGACTTCCGCCTTTTCAATTTATAATACCGAGCTACCTATCACATATCAATAATGCTGGCGGAAATGTAGATAATCCACAATATACAAGTACTTCCGGTGTAAATGCTTGTCTTGAAGAACTTTATATAAACGGTTTTCAAACTGGTTATCACTTTAGTTATTTTACATGGAATGGGAGTGTTGCAACTATTGTTATAAAAGATAGCAATGATAACGTTATACTCTTTGTAAATGGTAGGTCAGCAACTATCGGAGAAGTATTTAAGTATACACAAAATGGTGTAACTTTATATGCTATTTTTACATCATCTACACATAATATTTCACCTCAAAATTCAAGTATTCTTGAAGATGCTCTTAGTCTCAATAAAAATCCAAAAATTAGTGATTATATAGATACAGATTCATTATCTGCTTATTTATATGATGCAAAAACTGATAGTTTAATTAGTAGTAATGTAATTTCAAGTTTAGTAAATAATGGATTTATGCTCAATGCATATAAAGGCTATAAAGTTGCATCATATAATTCTAACAAAGCTATTTTTACAAATTTATCAGAAGGTTTGTATTATATTAAAATAGCATCTGATAATGATATTTGGGCTTATTATTCTGAAGTGTTTTGCTTCACTGAAGTTACGCACGACCTTATTGAAATAGAATATTGGAATGAATCAGGAGATTTTAGTATAAAAAATGGAATAGTTGCTTTTACTAATAATTTTCATTTCAAATTACTTCTTAAGTCAGAACTTGGTAAACCAGAATATAGTTTCGAAGAAGAAAGTACTAAGCGCTTAGGCTACGTTTTCATAGAAAGTCAAGTAAGCAAAAAGATATATAAGTTTAATACTGTTGTACCTGAGTTTATTTGTGATGCTATGAGGCTTATACGCCTTTGTGACAATAAGCTTATTCGTAGCCTTGACGAAGAATATGACGCAATGTCCTTTGAAATGGAAGCTGAATGGCAGACACAAGGAGACTTAGCATCAGTCAATTGTGAATTTGAAACAGATAGTGTAATCGTTAATCTTGGAGGTTTTGTACCTGATAAGCTTGGCGGTGATTACAATAATGATTACAATGATGATTTTGACAAAGAGTAAAAGAAAGGAGCTGTTATGGGAATTAAAGCAGAAAAAACAGATGGTACAAGAAGCTTTTGGCTCTCACGGTTTACATTCGTGATATGCTTTTTTGTATCGGTGGGCTTAATAATTGGCGGTTTCTTTGTCCCACCTATGGGAGTCATTGATGGCTCAGTGTTAACCGCTATTGGTGAACTTTTGCTATTTCCTACTTTACTTTATGCTTATCGTGCTTTGGAACTCGGCTACAAAGTTAAATTTCAAAAAGGCGAAACAAGCATAGAAGTACACAAAAATGAAGACTGTGGCCATAAGTCTTAGAGATAATTTATTTAATTGTTTAACAACTTAAAACATTTGTAAAAATGAACGAAAAAGAAGGAATCAACATTCTGCCTGTTGTTGGAGGTGGCAGTAACACAGACACGGCTACTGCAATGGCTATGATGAATAACAATCCGTGGATGTATCTGGTTATGCTCGCTCTCTTCGGTGGCGGCAATTGGGGCTTTGGCAACCGTGGTGGTGTCGGTCCTGGTGCAGCTGCTCTCGACATTGAGACCCAGAACAAGCTGAACAGCCTCCAGGCGCAGATTAACGATAACAATAACAACCAGTGGGCTCGTGAGGCTATCCAGGGTAACACCTTTGCTATTAGCCAGTTGTCGCAGAACCTTGGTGTTAACTACAACGCCCTTTCTGCTGCTATCAGCAATGTCAAGGATGCTATTTTCCAGGTTGGTGCTCAGAATGGTATGGGCTTTGCTGGTGTAACCAACGCCATCAATCTTGGCAACCTGAACTTGGTTCAGCAGCTCAAGGATTGTTGCTGTGGTCTTAAGACACAGATTCTGGAGCAGGGCTATCAGGGTCGTATCGAGACTATCAATCAGACCAACGAGCTCAAGGACTCTCAGCGTGTTGAGAATGGCTTTACTCGTGCAGAGCTCGCATCGTTCCGCCAGGCATGGGAGAACTCTCGCTATCAGGATGTTGTGGCTGAGAAGACACGTCTACAGACCGAACTTGACCTGTTGCGTACTCAGCAGGGTGACCAGGCTCGTTTCAACGTGCTTGAAGGCCAGTTCAAGCATCTGGAGTGGGAGATGCAGCAGTTTATCAATACTTACAGTGGTGGTACTAAGGTTGCTTCTCAGAACAATGGCTAAATCATCCTCCGAGGGGGTTGTATGGCTTCGCCTGCAGCCCTTCTCGGAGCTCATTAACATATAAAATTCGGAGGATAGAAGATGAATAACTTTATTTTATTTAAGGACCTCACACCTGGAAGCATTATTTATGCTCTTATAAAAAATCCAGATGAGCTGAACTACGTTGAAGGTTCAATTGTAACAGTCGGACAGCAACGAGTAGATATGCCTGATTTTAAGAATGGCCAAGTACCAAATTTTTCACAGGCACCAAAAACTGTAGTTGATGTGACTTATAGTCTTGATGGTAAGAACTATACTGATGCAGTAGATGTAACAGCTTATATGTTCCCAACTGAAAAGCCAGGAGCTATTTCGCTTATTACAACTGACAAAGAGCCAATCATTCGTGAGCTCCATGCTACATGTAAGCGTAGTGAGGACTATATCAAGAATGTAGAAACAGAAGTGCCGCGTAACAAAAAGCGTATCGATGACTGTAAGGCTCTTATTGGACTTCTTGATACCAAATACGCCGAGAAGCAAGAATTAGAAAATCGTATAAAGAAGCTTGAGGATGGTAATGCTGAGACTAACAAGCTTCTGAACCAGATATTAAATAAACTCAAGTAGTTATGAAAGAAGAATTTTTGAAACTGTACGACTATATAGTCAATTCAGAAGACCCTGAGAAGATGCATGTTCTTGGCCAAGTAGTTAAGAGCATGATGAATCGTTTTATTGAGAGTTATCCACAGTGGGCACGTGAATATTTGGACACTTTGCAAGCAGTTAAGTGGTGTAACTACTTGACAGCCAAAGAAGCTGAACAAATTGTTGCCAATATGCAACCAAAGCCTTTGTGGAATCGTACTGCTTGGGAGGGAATGATGACAAATCTTGGTCTGCCGATGCAGGATGAGCCTCACTATAATCAGGAAGCTCTCTATGTAACGATGCAAATGATTTGTTCAGATGATGCAGAGACACTGATGAGCTATCTTGGTATGCAAGACCTGAACAATGGCAATCGTGAAATTCTCTTTAAGCTTGTCTACAAACTTGCTCTTAACAAACTTTGTGACAAGGATAAGATGTTCAATATTCGTGAATATTTTAAACTGTAAACAACTATGGCTGATACAACTGCATTAAAAAATAGAATCCGCGCTGCTATTAAGGCTAATGATAATCAAGAGATTACAGGCCCTGTATTGCAGCAATCTCTACTTGATATAGTAGATGAGCTAAATGGAGCAACAGAAACTGAAGCTTCTCAACGCCAGAATGGTGATAGCACTTTACAGCAAGGCATTAATACAGAAAGAGAAAGAGCTCAAAATGCTGAACAACAATTAGGTCAAAGAATAACACGGGAGATAGGACAAGCAAGACAAGATTTCAATGGCGAATTTGATAAACTTGAACTGGCGGATGTTACTGGTTCTGGTGTTCAGTCTACTGAATTATCAATAGCCCTTAATAAAAATAATGGCACTCCTCAAGACCCAGAGATACAAATCATTGATACTATTGTTATTCCTTCTGCTACAAATCAGAAAGCTGGTCTTCTTAATTCTCAAGATAAAAATCAGATTGATAACATAAAATTTATACCAACCAGTACAGCTGGTGTAAACAATTGTGTTAAAGAACTTTATATCGATGGTTGGCAAGAAGGCTTTTATTTTAATTATTTTACCTGGAACGGTTCTGTTACAAGTATTGTTATTAAAAACAGTAACGGTGATGATGTATTATTTGCCAATGCTAAAGCTGCAACAGTAGGAGAAGTATTTAAGCATTCTCAAAACGGAGTATCTCTATATGCTGTTTTCACATCTTCTACATATGATATATCTCCTCAAGTTTCTAATATTTTAGAAAGTGCTCATAATATAAGCAAGAATCCAACTATTGAAGCTTATATTATAAAAAATTTGAAGGTAGAAACAGATGCAACTATTATAGAAAATAGCGAAAATCCTGTTCAAGGAGGAGCTGTATATAATGCTCTTTATAAAACGCGCTTCACAGATACAAGAGGTGTAAATAACTGCATTAAAGAACTTTATATCGAAGGTTGGCAAGATGGTTATTATTTTAACTGGTTTACTTGGAATGGTTCTAAGATTACGATAGTTGTTAAAGACAGCAATGGAAACGATGTTGTTTTTGTAAACAATGTATCTGCTACTGCTGGAGAAGTATCTAAATTTGAACGCAACAGCGTAAAAATATATGTTGTTTTAACTACATCAACATATAGCATTGCTCCGCAGAGAACAAATGCACTTGATGATGCATTTAATATAGGAAAGAGCCCTAATATTCTATTATATAAAGCTTCTGAACAAAATGGAGGTGGAGAAGCTTTTTATACAGATAATGCATCACTGAACGCATGTCTTGAAGAACTTTATGTTACTGGATTGCAAGAAGGCTATCGTTTTAATTATTTTACATGGGATGGTTCTATTGCAACTATTGTCATTAGAGACAGTAGTGATAATGTTATATTATTTGCCAATGCTAGAGCCGCAACAATAGGAGAAGTATTTAAATATTCTCAGAACGGAGTATCACTATATGCTGTTTTCACATCTTCTACACACAGTGTGTCTCCTCAGAATAGCGCGATTCTCAGTGATGCTCGTAGCTTGAATAAGAATCCTAAAATTGAAGCTTATATTTCTTTAGAACCAACAAACCAAAAATTAGATGATGAAATAAAAGCCTCAAGAGAGTTATGCATATCAAGATTTGACTTTGGTAACGTGTTACCAGGAGCAGACCATAATGCAAGCTGGATTTCTATCAGCAGACGCATGGATGATACTTATGATTCAGTATTGTCTTTTGCAAATAAAACGCATAGCGCAGTTACAAATAAGTTTTTTGATTTTTATAGTGTTGGTAGAAAGCCAAGAGGAGCAAAATACATAACAGAAAGAACAAGTTATGTCGACGACACCGTAGGAATAAATGGTTTGAGTACTTCTGATGCTATTATGCTTGCTGTGATAGTTGGAGCAGTAAACAATGCTGATGGTGATAATCCAACTATGGCTAAGTGGCATACTGGTGGTGCTCATGCATATGGAGACTCAGCTTCTGGTTCATCTGCAACAATGAGAGAAATCAGTAATACAGTAAGAGTTGATGGTAAGCTTGTTAATATAGGAGACATAGGCATAAGAGGTAATATTTGTACAATAGATGTTATAAATAATGTACAAGGATATAATACTTGTAAAGAAGATGGAACTGGGCGAGAAATTGTTCAACAAAAATTCCATGTTGAAATCACAAAAGATTATTGTGATGTATATACAGAGCTTGTAGCGTTAGAAGATATAATTGTCTACGGTAGCAATTCTATTACTGGTATGAATGTTAAAGAAATGACAGGTTTTAGATTTATAGGCTCACAATCTAAACGTGGTTTCTATACATTTAATAACACTGGTGTGGTTCCAAGTAACGGTGACAATAGAATAAATGCTTTAAGAATAGAAAATGGCGACTATATTGTTGACACTGAGTGTGATTTAGATTACGGACTTGGAAACAAGCTTATGAGTAGTTCATTTAACCTTATCGTTACTATAGCTGGAAAAGCTTATTTTAGCAATATACCAGAAAATAGTCAGATTGAACTCTCTGAAGGTGATTCTATAAGCTGGAAAGTAAGACTAAAAGTTAGAAAGAAATAATGATAGTACTAATAGACAATGGCCATGGAGCCAATACTCCTGGCAAATGTTCTCCAGACAAGCAGATTCGCGAGTATTCCTATGCTCGCGAAATTGCTTCTTTGCTTGAACATAAACTTAAAGAAAAAGGCATAACAGCAATAAGAATCGTAACCGAAGAGAACGATGTGCCACTAAATACACGCGTCTCCAGAGTTAATACAATCTGTAAAGAGTTTGGAGCTCAGAATTGTTGTGTTGTAAGTATTCATCTTGATGCTTGTCCACCAAATGATGGCAAATGGCATAATGCGAGAGGCTTTAGTGTAAGAGTTGCTAAGAATGCAAGTAGTAGAAGCAAAAAGCTCGCAAAGCTTTTATATGAACAAGCAGAGGCACTCAACCTAAAAGGCAATCGTTCAGTTCCACCTGAGAAGTATTGGGTGCAGAACCTTGCAATCTGTAGAGATACAAACTGTGCTGCAGTTCTTACTGAAAATCTGTTTCAAGATAATAAAGAAGATGTAGCCTTTCTGCTATCTAAAGAAGGGAAAGATGCTATAGTTCAACTTCATTTGAATGGAATAATGAATTATATAAGTTCTTCGGAACACTAGTTATTAACTTAAAATTGTACAATTATGAGTAAAGAACAAATTGATTATTTGCTGAGCAAGTTTGCAACAGGCGACCAGATTGATGGCGAAGGAGCACTTAAGGAAATCCTTGTCCAGCTTGTAGGTTCAAGCGTTCCTACTGAAGTAACAAACATCACCGAGATTGATGGAGAAATTCTTGACAGCCTTCAGGTCGGCGACAAGATTGTCAAAATTACAGGTAAGCAGAAGCACCTGTATGTAGTAACCTACAAAGGTGAAGGTGTTGGTGAAGGTATTTGTCTTACTTACACTGATGCAGCTGGTACAGAAACTGTATCTTATGACTACACTGCTGATGGATGGGTTTATAACTCGACTGATAAGGGTCAATTTGCTTAACTATTAGCAGTTTAAAATCGCTCCAGAACGCTCCAGTTTAGCCTGGTCGCGTCTGGAGCTTTTTAGCGATTAATAATAAAGGAAAATAATTAAGCGCGACCAGAGCGCTCAAAATAGCTCAGTTTGTTATGAACAAAAATGTATTAAATTTTTTAGTGATAGTTATCTTCATAGCTTTATCTATTTTTTCTGCTAAATATATAGGTAATTTACAAAGAGAAAACAAGCGATTGACTAATAACCAAGCAGTGTTATTAGATTCAATGCAAACCTATAAAGTTGCTGATAGCCTCAATGTAGCTAAAATCAATGTACTTGAGCTTTCATTATCAGATTATAAGAGATATCGAGAAGAAGATGCTGCTTTGATTAAGAAGCTTAAAGCTGATAAGCTCTCAGCCACAACTTCTATAAATGCTACTACAACAACTGACATCAAGACTCCTGTCAAAGATTCAATTATTTACAAAGATAGAGTTGTACCAATTGACACTGTGAAACAAATCAATTATGATTCTAAATGGACATCGGTACACGGTTATTTAGCAAATGATACTATCAACTTGAATATCATAAATCGAGAAGAGCTTTTAATAGCAGAGAGCTTTGTTAAGAAGAGATTCATTGGTATCAAATTACCAATTTGGCTATTTGGATATAAAACAAAGTCAGTTGATGTTGTTTCTAAAAATCCAAATACTGAAATAAAGAATCTTGAATATATCCAAATTTACAAATAATGCTGGAAACAATAAACAATTGAAACAATAATTTCCTATATTCTATATTTAGCTTTTAGAATTTTACATTTTATAAATTCTTGAAATTAAAGCCTCCGAATTATAAGAAATTATTGTTTACATTGTTTATTTTGCTATAAAGCGCTGATTTTCAACGGCTTAGAGAGAAACAATGAATTGTTTATGTTGTTTACTTTTGTTTATTAACATCTTTTAACAAATAATTTTATATTTTTCACTAAAAAAATTTTTCTGTGTCAAAATAAAACAGTACTTTTGCAGCAAGAAAATTAAATAATAAAAATGTATAATATGGGACAAACATTCGACATCAACAAAGTCATTGAGCACTACAAGCTCGATGTTAATGAAGTCGCAGAGGCTCTGTTTCCACATGTGCGCTATAAGACACTTGCACTGAACCGAGTACTCAAAGGCGAAGCTTATTTAGACACTCAGCAAATTGAAGTACTTGCTAAACTCGCTGGTGTACTTATTCAAGATTTGTTCACTTTTGGTGAATGGAAAGGTGGACATGAAGACGGCTGTGTTATCATGACGCGTGGAGAATATAAAGTAAAGCTCAATTACAATGGAGTGTATATGACACTTACAAAAGGCTCACAAGTTGTAGCACAAGAGCTTACAAGTCCCAAAAGCATTTCGATTGATGATTTTATATCACATATTGATTCATTAATTAAAAGTAATTAAATTATGGAACCTATCAAAATTGAAGTAAGCGTAGAGCTTAATCTGTCAGAAGATGTGAAGAACTTTGTAGCATCTTTAGTTTCTAATTCATCAAAGCCAGCAGCATCTGCAGCTAAGCCTGCTCCAGCTCCTGCTAAACCAGCAGCACCAGCAGCTAAACCTGCTTCAGCTCCTGCTAAGCCAGCTGAAAAGCCTGCAGAAGATAAGGCTGAAGTATCTATTGAAGACGTGCGTAAGGCACTTGCTTCTAAGGTTGCTAACCATCGTGCTGAGATTAAGGACAAGCTTGACGAGTTCGGTGCTCCGTCAGTAACTAAGCTTGACCCTGCTAAGTATCAGGAAATGCTTGATTACCTCAACTCTCTTGACTAATGGCAACAACATCATCAACAAAACAGCCAAAAAGCAAGAATGCTCCAAAGCAGCATAGCGAAAGAGAGCATGCTCTGCTTAGTGCTTCAGGTGCAAGTAGGTGGTTAAATTGTACGCCATCCGCACGTCTTGAAGATAAATTTGGAGTTCGTGAGACTTCAGTTTATGCACAAGAGGGAACACTTGCACATGAAATGTCTGAGTTGTACATTCGTCATGATGTGCTCGAAGACATACCAGCTGATGAGTTTGATGCTGGACTTGAGCGAATTATGGCTCATGAGCTGTTTGATGCTGAAATGCTTGAGGTTGTACCTATTTATGTTGACTATGTGGCCACAGAGACACGAGCAGCACGAGAGGTCAATCCAATGGCAACTACAGAAATTGAGCAAGTTCTTGATTTAACTGAATATGTGCCAGAGAGTTTCGGAACTGCTGACTGCGTGATTATCAACGATGACATCATGGAAGTCATTGATTTGAAGTACGGAAAAGGTGTTCCTGTATATGCAACTCACAATAAGCAACTTATGCTTTATGGACTTGGTGCTCTGCGTAAGTATGACACTCTGTTCGATATTAAAAGTGTAAAGTTGACAATTGTTCAGCCACGCATAAACAATATCTCTACATGGGAAATATCAGTTGAAGACCTTCTCGACTGGGCTATTAATGAACTTAAGCCAGCTGCTAAATTAGCATTTGAAGGCAAAGGTGAATTAAAGTCAGGTGATTGGTGCAAATTCTGTTCATTGAAGAATAAATGTAAAGCTTTAGCAGAAAAGCAATTAGAGTTGGCAATGTATGAATTTGCAGACCCTGAGTTGATGACTGATGAAGAAGTTGCAGATGTTCTTACTCGAGTAGAGCAGCTTGTTGAATGGGCAAACAGTGTCAAGGAATATGCTCTTAAACAAGCAATCGAGAACAAGAAAATCTGGCCTGGCTTTAAGCTCGTAGAAGGCACAAGCAGACGTAAATGGATTGATGACGAAGAGAAGATAGCTGAAACAATATTCTCAAAATTCCCTGAAGCATCAGAAGATGAGATATATACAATGAAGCTTAAAACAATATCAGATATTGAAAAGCTTTATGGCAAGAAGAAAGTTGCTGAAGCCCTCTCTGAAGTTATCATTAAACCACAAGGTAAGCCAACTCTTGTTTCAGCTGATGATAAGCGTCCAGCTCTTGGCATCGAAGATGCAATTAAAGATTTCAAGTAACCCAAGTAATAACATTTAAATTTAAACAATTATGCCAGAAAATTCAACAAAAGTAGTAACAGGCAAAGTTCGCTTCTGCTACGTAAATGTGTTTGAGCCCACAGCTCTTAACGATGGAGATACTCCGAAGTACAACATCTGTATTCTTATTCCGAAGTCTGATACAAAGACTCTCGAGGCTATTCGCAATGCAGTTGAGGCAGCTAAGACTGCTGGTAAGTCTAAGCTTGCAGACAAGAATGGCAAGATTCCTTCTACCATTAAGCTTCCTCTTCGTGATGGTGATGAAGAGCGCAGTGATGACCCAGCTTATGAAGGCATGATGTTCATCAATGCTAACTCTACTCGTAAGCCAACTGTAGTTGACAAGGACCTCAATCCTATCATGTCACAGGAGGAGTTCTACTCTGGTTGCTATGGCCGTGCATCAATCAACTTCTATGCTTTCAATGTTCAGTCTAAAGGCATTGCTGCTGGACTTCAGAACTTGCAGAAGCTCGAGGATGGTGAGATGCTCGCTGGTGGTTCAACTGCTGAGGAGGACTTCGGTGGTGAAAATCAGTGGGACGATGACCTCATGTAAATCTGCTTGATTTCATTTGTTAGGAGTGTGAGCTTTTGTCCAGACGTACACGGATAAGCGAACGGTGGTCGTGAGAAAACAGGCTTAAAGTCCTATTGCTCACCTCCTAACTTTTTACTTGGACCTGTAATGTAAGCGGTGCATAAACAGAGGGCAATTCCATAACTGCTTTCATACTGCCATATTACTATCTGTTTTGAGGAAGTTCGACTCTTTCCAGGTCCACTATTATTTTATTCATTTTTAATATAAGCAGATTTATGGACAAAAGAGTTTACAGTATGCTTGCTGAGCAAGTAGTTTTCTCTGGCACAGAAGATGAGTGCGCAGAGTATGTAAGAGACAACAATTCAGATATTAACCAATTATATGTAGTTGGAAATGAGACACTCTGATTTGTTTATCGATATTGAAACATATTCATCAGTTGACATTAAGACGTGTGGCTCATATAAGTATATAGAATCACCAGATTTTGAGATACTTATTGTCGGCTATGCTTTTGATGATGAAGATGTTACAGTGATTGACCTTGCTCAAGGTGAGGAATTACCAGAAGATTTTGTTGATGCATTGTTTGATGAGAGTATTAAAAAACATGCACACAATGCAGTATTTGAACGTACAGCATTTAGACGAATAGGATATGATATTCCTGTTGAAAATTGGTACTGTACACTTGTGAAGTCAGCATATTGTGGCTTACCTCTTGGACTGGACCAAGTTTCAAAAGTTCTTGATTTACAAGACAAGAAACTTGATACAGGAAAAGCTCTTATTAAGTATTTCTCATGTCCTTGTAAGCCAACTAAGATTAATGGCTTTAGGAACAGAAACTATCCATGGGATGCGCCTGAAAAATGGGAAATGTATAAGGAATATAACAAGTATGACGTGCTTTCTGAACGCGAGATTTATAATCTTCTTGCTTGTTATGAAATTCCTGAATTTGAGAGGTCAATGTATATATTAGACCAAACAATTAATGACAGAGGCATTCTTGTTGATATGGAACTTGCTCAGTCAGCAATTGCTGTTGATGGAGTGTATACAGAAATGCTTTTGAAACAATCAAAAGAGATTACTGGACTTGAGAATCCAAATTCAGTTGCTCAATTGAAAAAATGGTATTGTACATATAAAGCAGATATAGTTGAAGCCAACTTGACACAGAAAGATAAGGATTATCTAAAAACAGCAAATGGTCAGTTCTACGACCCAGATAATCAATCAATGGCTGCTGATGCTATTAAAATGCTTTTACAACTTGAAGCTGTGCACATGGATGATGAGCTTACTACTGTTCTTGAAAACAGACAAAAGCTTGGACGTTCTTCTGTTAAAAAGTATTATGCAATGTTGAATTGTGCAATGAGTGACAACAGAGTTCGTGGTACATTTCAATTCTACGGAGCAAATAGAACTGGACGATGGGCTGGACGTTTGTTGCAGTTACAGAATCTTTCTAAAAACCATACTTCTGACATTGATACACCGCGTAACTTAATACGTGAGCGTGACTGGGAAACAGTTGATATGTTGTATGGAGATGTATCTGACATTCTCTCACAGCTTGTTAGAACAGCTCTTATCGCTCCAGATGGCATGACATACTGTGTTGCTGACTTCTCTGCTATTGAGGCACGCGTAGTCTCTTGGTTGGCCGATGAAGAATGGCGTATGAATGTATTTAGAGGTGATGGCAAAATCTATGAAGCCGCTGGAGCTCGTATGTTCAATGTTCCTATTGAATCTATAACAAAAGGCTCTGATTTAAGAGCAAAAGCTAAGAATGCTGAGCTTGCTCTTGGTTATGGTGGTTCATTAGGCGCAATGAAACGAATGGGCGGTGATAAAATGGGCATGAGTGATAATGAAATGATGCACATTGTAAAACTTTGGCGTGATGCAGACCCAAAGATAGTTGCATTATGGTCTGAGATTGAACGATGTGCTCATGAAGCAGTTAAATATAGAAGACGAGTAGTTGGTACTCCTCGCAATCTTGTATTCAATTGTAATGGAGAGTTCTTCACAATACAGTTGCCTTCTGGCCGTAGTTTGTTCTACTATCATCCAACATTCAAACAGAAAATGGTCGGCAGAAGATTGTCAAATTTGCTATATTATGAAGGACTCAATCAGGAAACAAAAGCTTGGGGACAGATTGACACTTATGGTGGAAAATTGACTGAGAACATTGTACAAGCTATTTCACGTGATTTACTTGGATATGCAATGAAGAATCTTGAAGCTGCTGGTTATGGTATAACTATGCACGTGCATGATGAAGCAATTGCGGAAGTTCCTGATGACGGACATGCTGAAGAGCATCTTGATAACATGATTAAAATAATGAGCAAAGCACCAGATTGGGCATCAGACTTACCACTGAATGCAGCTGGATTTACTTCTAAATATTACCAGAAAGATTAATTATGGCTGAGTTTAATTTACAATATGATGGAAAACTTGATATTGCCACAGGATTAGCTTTTGATAGTAGAGTTTGGAAGAATAAATCAATATTATGGTCTAAACTCGTACAAAGGCTATCAGAACCAATTGTAACTGGAGAGACATATAAGCAGTTTATAGCTGCGAGCAAAGCTGAACAAGGTCGTATCAAGGATGTAGGTGGATTCGTAGGAGGTTCACTGCTTAATGGAAAACGTAAAAAAGAATCTGTCAAATATAGGCAGCTTCTTACACTTGATATTGACTTCTCTCATGATAATTTTTGGTGGGACTTCACAATGCTATATGGATGTGCAGCATTTATACATTCAACACATAAGTCATCACCAGAAAAACCAAGACATCGTTTGATAATACCACTGTCGAGAGAAGTATCAGCTGAAGAATATGAACCTATTGCCAGACGAGTAGCTGGAGATATGAATATAGAGTTGTTTGACCAATCAACTTATGAAGTCAATCGACTTATGTTCTGGCCATCAATATCATGTGATGCTGAGTTCTATTATGAAATACAAGATGGACCATTCTTAGATGCAGATGAAGTATTAGCTACTTATTCAGATTGGAAAAATGTTGAAGAGTGGCCACGTTCTGCTTCACAAACAGAAGCTATAACAGCTGCTATTGAAAAGCAAGGAGACCCAACTGAAAAGAAAGGTATCATTGGAGCATTTTGTCGTACTCATACAATCCAAGATGCTATTGAAACATTTCTATCTGATATATATGAAGAAGCTGGAGAGAATCGATATACTTATATTAAAGGTTCTACTGCTGCTGGCGCTATTGTCTATGATGATATGTTTCTATATTCTCATCACGGAACAGACCCAGCAGGAGGACGACTTTGTAACGCTTTCGACCTTGTTAGAATACATAAGTTTGGGCATTTAGACACTGGCAAAGAGAAAGAAGACAAACAGAAGCCAAGCTTTAAAGCTATGGAAGAGTTTGTAACTTCTGATAAAGCTACAAGAAGAGAAATTGCAAATGAAAGATTCGCTGAAGCTAAGTATGACTTTGAGCAACCAATAGAAGAAGATTATGATAACTCATGGGCAGAAGAGCTTACAGTGAATGCAAAAGGCGAATATGATAACTCAGCGCCAAACATAAACTTAATATTACAAAATGACCAAATACTAAAGGACTGTTATTCACTCAACACATTTGATTTCAGAAGATACGTACTACGTAATACTCCATGGAGAAAGATTGAAAGCTCGAAGACGCCTGAGCCTATGCGAGACGTCGACTACTCTGGTATTCGAAACTACATTGAATGTATCTATGGAATAAATTCGTCTATGAAAATTGATGATGCTTTCGCAATCGATGTAGAGAAAAGAGGATTTCATCCAATTCAGCAGTATATACTTAGTACTGAATGGGACCACGTAAATAGAGTTGATACACTTTTAATTGATTACTTTGGTTGTGACGATAATGCTTATACAAGAGCTGCTATTCGTAAGAGCTTATGCGCTGCAGTAGCACGTGTATTTGAACCAGGTACTAAGTTTGATATGGTACTTATATTAGTTGGAGAACAAGGTACGTATAAATCAACTTTTCTTAGAAAGCTTGGCGCCAATTGGTTCTCTGATACATTCACAACAGTTCAAGGAAAAGAAGCTTATGAGCAGTTACAAGGTGCTTGGATAATTGAAATGGCTGAGCTTTCAGCTCTTAAAAAATCAGAGGTTGAAAACATTAAGCAATTTATAAGCAAATGTGATGATGCTTTTAGACCAGCTTATGGCAGAACAGTTGAAATTTATAAGAGGCAGTGCGTGTTCTTTGGAACTACAAATGATACTGACTTCTTAAAAGACTCAACTGGAAATAGACGTTTCAATCCTGTAGATATCCATCCTGAGTTTGCTACTAAATCTGTCAAAGATGATTTAAACGAAGAAGAAGTAAAACAAATCTGGGCAGAAGCTTATGAGCTTTGGAAACAAGGTGAGCAGCTTTATTTCGATGATAGTGAAGGAGTTCTTGCACGTGCAGAACAGCATAAACACACTGCGACCGATGAACGTAGAGGTGTCATTGAATCATTTCTTGAGCGAATGCTTCCAGATGATTGGGACAAAAAAGACCTTTACGACAGACGTACATGGCTTGACGACCCACTTTCTAACAATGGAACTTGGAAACGTGATTTTATTTGTATGGCTGAAATATGGTGTGAATGCTTGCAAAAAGATAAAACAGATATGTCGCGTTATAATACCCGTGAAATAAATGATATTATGCGCTCTCTTCCTGATTGGGAGTTTGTACCTTCAACTAAGAATTTTCCAATATATGGTAAACAGAAATATTACAGACGAAAAGATAGCTTAATGTAATTATGATTATAGATTTTAAGTATAAAGATAGTAAAGGCAAATATCAGTCTATCACTAAAAATATGGACCCAGCATGTTTGCAAGTTGAAAAAGTCTTCATTGGGCGTCAGCATTATTGGATTGAAAAACGAGAACTCCATTTAAATGAACCAAAAATAGTAGTATGGCTAAAATCTTAATAACTTCATATAAAGTTGATAACTGTAGTTGGCATAAAACAAATATTGAGCTTAATAAATCAAATCTTGAAGCTGTAAGAAAAGGTATATTGAGCTCATATCCAGGAGCTAAACAATGCTTATTTATCTATGAAGAAAAAGGATAATGAGAAACTGGTCGAACGTAAGCTTGTAGAGATGTGTAAAGAGTTTGGTGCTTTATGTATTAAGCTGTTGACATATCAGTTTACGGGTTTACCTGACCGCATGTGCTTATTTCCTCATGGTATAATAGTATTTGTTGAGCTAAAATCAACTGGAGAAAAGCCACGTAAGATTCAATTAGCAGTACATAAGAAGCTAAGAGAACTCGGCTTCAGAGTAGAAGTCATTGATACAATAGAAGATGTTGAAAATTTAGTTTTTGAATTAACATGCGAATAATGGACGAAAGCAATTTACACTCATATCAACGCGCTTGTGTTGAACATATAATACGAACTCCATTTTGCGGAGTTTTCTTGGAGATGGGGTTGGGAAAAACTGTCTCTACACTTACTGCTATAAATTATTTGATGTATGATTACTTAGAAGTCAGCAAAGTTCTTGTGATTGCACCAAAGAGAGTAGCTGAAACAGTATGGCAAGAAGAAGCTGAGCAATGGGACCACTTAAAGCATCTTACATTTTCAAAGATTATAGGAACCCAATTTCAACGAGTAAAAGCACTAAATGAAAAAGCTGATATTTATGTCATTTCTCGTGATAATATTGCATGGCTTTGTGCATATTATGGTGGAATGAAACTACCGTTTGATATGATTGTTGTTGATGAGCTCAGTAGTTTCAAATCATATAAATCTCAGCGCTTCAAAGCTCTTAAAGTATGTCAACCAGCATTTAAGCGCTTTGTTGGTCTCACAGGAACTCCTGCACCGAATGGACTTATAGATTTGTGGCCACAGATATATTTGATGGACAGAGGAGCTCGTCTTGGTAAAACTATATCAAGCTATCGCTCAATGTATTTTAGACCTGGAAAGACAAATGGCAATGTTGTATATTCATATGATTTGCTTGCAAATTCTGAGAATCTTATACATGAGAAGATTAAAGATATTTGTATAAGCATGAAAGCTGAAGATTACATACAAATGCCAATGCGAACAGATAACTTTATTAAACTTAGACTACCGCAAGAGCTTAAACAAAAATATAATGAGTTTGAACGAGAAAAAGTTCTTGAGCTGATAGATACAACAAATGATGAATCAACAGAAATAAATGTTGTGAATGCAGCAGCTCTATCAAATAAACTTTTGCAATTTGCTAACGGAGCTATGTATGATGAGAACTCTGAAGTTCACGAGATACATTCAATTAAAATTGATGCACTCAAAGAAATTATTGAAGATGCAAACGGCAAATCAGTTTTAGTTGCGTGGACATATAGATTTGATAGAGATAGACTAATGGAGGCTCTTGCTAAGTATAAACCACGAGAACTTAAAAAGCCAGAAGACATTTATGACTGGAATCATGGCAAAGTCCAAGTGATGCTCGCACACCCAGCTTCAGCTGGTCATGGTCTTAATCTTCAAGCTGGTGGTTCAATAGTTGTTTGGTTTGGTCTTACGTGGTCATTAGAGTTGTATCAGCAGTTTAATGCTCGACTTTATAGACAAGGACAAGACAAACATGTTATTATTAATCACCTTGTAATGGTTGATACTCATGATGCTGACGTCATTAGTGCTATTAAGCAAAAGGCTATTAAGCAAAATGGGTTAATGGAAAGTATTAAAGCTAAAATTGAAAAATATAAAAAGAGAAATGGATAGTGTATTGGATATTCAAGTTGGAGGTAATCATTACAAAGACCTTCAGATGCAGCCTATTGTTCTAATAACGAAGGCTAATTGTGACTTCATTCAAGGATGTATTATTAAGTACATTTCCAGGTACAAAAATAAAAATGGCAAGCAAGATATTGAGAAGTGCATTCACTACGCACAGCTTGCAATAGAGCTGTTGCCAGATGAAAAGAACTATTTAAATATTGGCTTGGGTTACAGTTATATAAAAGCTAATAGCTTGAATCATTACCAATCAGATATTATTATTGCTACATTACAACGTGATTTCCTATTAGTTATACGTAGTTGCAAAGCCTTGATTAAATCAGAGTATTAACTATTTTTAACAGATAATTTCATATATTTAACTAAAAAAATTTTTATTTGTCGAAATAAATCAGTACTTTTGCAGATGTAATAATTATAGTTTTTCATATTCAAATTAACAGTTATGGTAACAACAAAAGACATTCAAGTTTTGGACATGTTTATGCAAGCACATGACATTCCTTATGTGTTAACAGGCACGGCTGCACTTATGGTGCATGGCATTTTGCCAGAAGGTTATGTAGCAGATGATATTGATGTCATCGTGCTGGTTAACAAAAAAGAAGATTCACACAAATTCAATCAAGTAGAAAAAACATTAACTGAGCTACAATCACTTTCTGGTAATGAAAAGTGTGAAAGTTATGATGTGATTACATTCAATGCAAATGGCATAAAGGTTAATGCTTTTATGAATGGTAGAGAGTATTGCAAACAAGAAGATGGCAATACTTATAATTATGTCGGAGGTTTTGGTGAAGAAGGCCTCTATCGCATAATGATTATTTGTGGAAGACGCATTAAAGTTTCTTGTGTTAATTGCATACTTACTGCTAAATTCCGTCTCAGAAGAATGAAAGACTACATGTTTGCCAAAGACCTCGCATCAACAATTCTAAATATTGGATTTTAATTATGAATAAGAACTTTTTATTAATTTCACTCGGCCACAATAGTTCAGCAATATTTGTTGACAACAGTGACCCTCAGCAACAAGAGATTATTGGTTATGAACAAGAACGCTTATCAGGTATTAAAGCTGATAGCCAATTTCCTCGTGATGCTATAAACGAGATTACTAAGCATGTTCCATCATGTAAGCTTAAAGGCTGTTGTGTGCTTATATCGCACTGGTTCAATTTTGGTCCTCATTTGATGGCTAACAAGTACATAACTAGGAATGATATTGATTGGCTTCACTACATTTGTGGTGATGACATTCATATGTGTGAAAAAGGATTTACACATCATGACGCTCATGCTTATAGTGCATACGAGTTCTTCAAATATCACAAAGGTGGTTATGATGTGAAAGGCCCAGTTATGTGTTTGGTTGTTGACGGCTTTGGTAACAATGAAGAGATTCTTTCGCTGTATACAACAGACGAAATTAAAGGCATAAGCTTAGTTCGCAGAGTGTATGGCTATGATGCTTCTCTTGGTCTTATGTATCAATACGCTACAGCTTTCGTTGGCATGAAAGAAAATCAAGACGAGTATAAGTTCCTCGGCTATGAAGCTCATATTGATGAATATATAGATGAACAACAGCTTGACATGCTTGACCATTATATTGATGTTCAGAAAGAGCGACTCATCAAATGGTTTGATACACATTCAAAAGAGCCAGAATACTATCCTTCAAATGAAGTTATTGATTTCAAGCTGCTTAACAAAGTACGTGAAGACTGGTATGGAGTATTTACAGAAGTACTGAAGTCAATTGGGTTCCATTCTGATACACACAGCTTTGCAGCACGATGTGTTATTGCATACTTCATTCAGCAGCTGTGTGAAAGAACTCTAGTTGCTTGGCTGAAAGATAACTACAATCCTGAGAATCTTATTGTAGCCGGCGGAGTTTTCTACAATGTGAAACTTAATCAAACACTATGTGAAAAATGCACACAAAAGCTGTTTTCAGTTATGCCATTAGCTGGTGACCAAGGTGCAGCAATTGGTATGTATGCAAAGCATTGCGATAGGCAGTTTGAGTTTGGTGACCTTTGTTGGGGTAAGCGTGGCTTCTATAATGCAGAGAAACTCGTTAAACAAAAACAAGATAAAAATCCTCGTATTGGATATGTCAAAGTTAAATCATCTACTGAACTCGAAGAGATTCAGAAAAATATTGCACGATGCATTGCTGATAATAATATTGTCAATCTTGTTATGGGCAATATGGAGTTTGGTCCTCGTGCGTTGTGCCACACCTCCACTTTATTTCTCCCCACAAGCGAGAACGTTCATTGCAATAATGTAATGAATGGCAGAAATGAAGTTATGCCATGTGCTCCTGTTTGCAAGAGAGACAATGCATATGAGTTGTTTGAAAATGCAAATGATTATGGAGTTGATTCAGTAGTCGGCTCAGACAAATATATGATTTGTACGCATACTTATGCTAAGCCTTACAGTAATCATTATGGAGGCATTATGCATAAGAAACCTCTTGAAGATAGCTTCACAGGTAGACCTCAAATTGTGGACGTAGATGAGTTTATTTATGGAGTTCTTGATTGTGTTGAACAGATTACAGATTACAAGGCTCTTGTTAATACAAGCTTCAATGTTCATGGACGTCCAATTGCGTTTGATACTATCAGCATTCTGCAGAACTACGAATACCAATGTGAGCATGCAATTGAAGGCAAAGAGCCATATTTGTTTATTATTGTAACTGAGTAGAATTATGGCAAAGTTAATATTATTCTCTGGAGGTTGTAACTCTGGTAAGACCACTACACTCAAGGCTGTAGCTTCTAAGCTACAGAGCCTTGGGTATAAAGTGAACATATTGGATGAGATTATCCGTAAAGAAACTGATAAGCCAATTGATGAGCTTCGTAAAGATGCTAAAGCATATCTGCAGTTACAGGATAAAATCATCAGAGCCAAGATTGAACAGGAAAAAGCTGCAATAGAAGATAATAGAACAGATGACATTTACCTTGCTGATAGAGCTGTAACTGATTCACTATTTTATCTTGAAAACTATGTTGACAAGAGCCAGCTTGATGAAGAAGGCTTAAAACTTTTTTGCAGATTGCACAGTTCTGTTCATGAGTACTTGAAACGTTATTTCTGGCGATATTCTCTTGTTGTTGAGTTCCAACCAGTAGCAGTACGAGAACTTGATTTGTTCCGTCCAGTTCATATCGATATGATGAAGAACTATGAAGGTATCTGTATTGCACGTTTGAATTACTGCTATTCAAATGGGTACAAAAAGCAGAACTTTATGGTTGCTGACCTCAACTACATGAAACTTGAAGAGGCTGTTGATAAAATCATAGAAAAAGCTGAATTATGAGTGAAGTAGAAAATAGCATAAGCGCTCCACGTAGATTATTCACAAATAGGCACTGGTTAGCTGTCTATTGGCGATGCTTATCTCAAGATAACTTTCCATTTGATGATGCTAAGTATCATGAGTCAATCGGCATAGACTATGCACTCAATCCGCTATATGACCACGTCGCAAGCCAGAATATGAGTGTATTTGACCCGAAGAAAGCAGCAGCTATGTATTTCTGGTATAAAATGGCAGACAGAGAAGATACATCAATCACAAAGTATTTTCCTGAATATAAGTGCTGTATTGATAAGAACCATAAAAAGTTCAACTCAAACTACGGTTATTATGCAAAAGAAGGACTTAGACGCTGTATAAATGAGCTGTTGTCAAAAAAGTCATCTCGTCAAGCTTGCTTTATGATTAACAATAACACAGCGATGGAACCAAGTTCTATTGATAAATTGTGTACTAATGCAATTATGTTCTTCATCAGAGGCAACTGCTTGCACATGATTGTTCAAATGCGTTCAAGTAATCTTCTGACACTACTCCCATATGATATGTTCATATTCTCTACTTGGTATGCTAAAGTGTACAATGCACTTATTAGTGAATATCCGATGTTGAGACTTGCACAAATCAAAGTTCAAGTAGCCAGTCTTCACTATTATCAAACTGATTTTGTGGCCAAAGCTGATGAAACAGAAAGCCACAATCTTAAATACATATTCAGTTATGATGATATGTGTGACCATAACTTCGAAAACATTCTCGAAAGTAAACTTCTTAAGTTCTTAAATGTATGATAACAAAAGAAAAATTT
>Ga0310695_10002913_pt1 | contig 34853 bp, 30 predicted proteins | sample RumenRJG_04DNA_FD_203882 | JGI IMG/M metagenome (GOLD analysis project Ga0310695, IMG submission 203882) | Bovine rumen microbial communities from Lethbridge, Alberta, Canada - RJG_04 (v2) (version 2) | ecosystem: Host-associated > Mammals > Digestive system > Stomach > Rumen | place: Canada... | reverse complement strand
AGTCAAGAATCTAGGCAAAAGCAATATATCTACTTTTGATATTTTGTTAAAAGCCGGTCATATGAGAATGATAAAACAAGATAAAATTTGGAAACTTTGTAATACTAGAAAGAAGGATCTAGAATTGTTAGAAAAAATTAATTTTGTACCAGATCATCAACTTACCGTAAATTAGATTTACTGCAAAAAAATTGAGGACTGTACCATATGTACAGAAACCTCAATGATTGTGATTAACAAGGATATAATCAATACATAATTACAACAGAGCCAATATTTTTAATCTGCTTCCCGTCAGCCACGGCAGACTGCAGAAAGAGATAAAAAAATGCAGTAAACAATCAGTTTATACCGCAGAACAGTTTACTGTCTCAACGTTCCGCAAAACTGAATTTTTACTGCATTCAGCAAAGATGAGTCTGTCCGCAATTATTTATTCACGGATGAAATTGGTAAACACCTTTCCCGCCTGTTCCGGCGCCGCGATACCGGCATTTCTTCCGGCCTCTATGCTCTTTAGCAGCCATGCCATGTTGCGGCCCAGGATCTGCATAATCTGCATGCCTTCCTCATCCTTTACAACCTCTTCAGGAGAATTGCCGTGAACAATATTCCAGTATCTGGAGGACACCACCGGCATTTCAGCATAGGCAAAATATTTGTTAATCACATCCAGTGTTGCGGTTGTTCCGCCTCGTCTTGCCGAAGCAACCGCACAGGCCGGTTTGAGACGGAGATCCTTTTCCGCTGAAACAAACAGCCGGTCGAGAAATGAAACAATTTCACCGCTCGGAGAGGCGAAATATACCGGAGAACCGACCACCAGACCGTCTGCCGATTTGATTTTTTCATGAACCTCATTCACAAGCTCGGTAAGACTTCCGTTCAGAACCTGACTGCCGATCTGAACAATTTCAGTTTCGATTCCGGCCTCCTTAAGCGCATCCGCCACATGCGACAATGCGGTAAATGTACATCCTTTGATTCTTCTGCTGCCGTTTAACAGTAAAACTTTCATTGCAAACTCCAAATAATAAAATCATAACAGTAGCTTTTAGTCTAGCAGAATTCTCGGAAAAATAATCCTGTATCAGCGGCATTTAACGTTTTTTTTCCTTATTTTTGATCTGAATCCGGTTACAGAGCACAATCAGCACACAATTAGTTCAAAAGATTGTTCAATTCATTTGATTTTTAAAAATCAGAAATTTATAATTTCAGTCATGCCGCTGTAGCTCAGTTGGTAGAGCACCTGATTCGTAATCAGTTGGTCGCCAGTTCGATTCTGGCCTGCGGCACCATGTTTCTTTTTGCCGTGTGTCTGTGGCAGTCGTCGCTGCACTTCCCTTCTTTCTTTCCTCCATGTTCAATTCAGACCGGCCTTGCGCATCCTGCGGCTTTGCAGTTCCTTTGAATCACTGAGCATAAAAAACAATAAAAAATCCTTCTGCGGAAACGATCCTGAACTATCAGGACAGAGTCTGTCAGACGGATGTATTTACTGCGGATTGAGTAACGGATTATCCGGCAATGGAAGCCTTGACGCTTGCACATGCCTTTGCCAGCTGATCGGCACAGGATGTTCCCTTGTTGCGGCAGAGATTGCCGGAACACTTGTCTATAATCTGATCCAGCGTCCATCCTTCAAGCAGTTTGCTGATCATTTTAAGATTACCGTCGCATCCGCCGTAAAAAACAATATTTTTTACGACTCCGTTCTCTACATCGAATTCAATCTGCTTAGCGCAGCAGATTTCAGTGGAATAAGAATATCTCATATCATCTCCAAAATCATGTATTCCATTTATTAAGCAGGCTGCATCTGAATGAAACTTATGCTTTTTTGTTCTGTTCCTTCAGCTGCTTAAGATCCTTCAGTTCCTTTTCATCGGTTACAGTCTCGGCATTCTGCAGGATCTGCTGCTTGTTGGCTTTAACATACTGCTCTATTGCTGCCTCGACCGCCGCTTTCTTCAGCTCCTCAAAAGGGAAAACCGCCCCGCATTTCAGACACTGAACATGCTGACCGTCCTTGAAAAGTTTATTCTGGGCATTGGCAAATTCATTACTGCCGCATTTTAAACATTTTAATTCTACTTTCATTCTGATTTTTTAATTCCTATACTTAAAATCTGGGTTGTTCCCGCTACAGCAGTACCTTCAAAATATCCGAAAAGATTGTTACGATCATCCTTGTGCAGTTCAACATTGGAAATCACCACCGGAGTAATGGTTGACTTGGCATTCTTTTCCAGAAATTCCAGATCAAGTTCAATCAGCGGATCACCGATTCTGACACTCTGACCTTTTTCCGCAATTCTTTTAAAACCCTGGCCGCGGAGTTCAACGGTATCAATACCGAAATGAATCAGTACCTCAATGCCGTTTTCGGCGGTAACCACAAGACAGTGGTTCGTTTCAAATATCTGCGAAACAACACCGTCCACCGGTGACACTATAACATTGCCCGTAGGCTTGATAGCCACTCCGTCGCCCGCAATTTTTTCAGAGAAAACCACATCCGGAACATCCGTAATAGGAATAACCTCTCCGCTGATCGGGGAATAAATCAGGAAACCGTTTGAATCCAGTTTGGGCTCATTTATTAAATGTTTAAGTTTATTGATAAAACCGAAAGCCATTACACTAACCTTAAAATAAAAAACCGATTATAAACTCAGTCTCATTTTAACCTAAAAGCAGATAAAAGCGACGAATAATTTTAGAAAATATCGTTAAAAATCCGCACAAAAAAAATCCGGAGATCAAAATTCTCCGGACTCTCAGGAATTAAGTAACCGCCTGAAACTATTTTGCCACGTTTTTGTACAGATAATCTCTGAGAATATCCCATTCAGGCTTGAAGGTTTCAGAAAGAACCTTCATGTCGGCACGATCGGCAAGAGCAGGAGGAAGAGCAATATCCGTTCCTAAAATGCGATCCACGTTTTCCTTGAATTTGGCTGGTGCGGCGGTGCACAGGAATATACCTGTCTCGCCTTCCTTCAGATTATCCTGCAGCAGAGACCATGCGATGGTGCCGTGAGGCTCGCCCACATATCCCTGTGCATACAGTTTCTTCATGGCATCCTCGGTCTGCGCGTCATTCAGAGCGCCGTATGCCAGTTCACTCAGATTCCAGCCCTTAACCTTGAATAATTCCTCAACACGAGGCCAGTTGTTAGGACGGCTTACATCCATTGCATTGGAAAGAGTAGGAATTGTTTCCTTAGGATCCCACTTGCCGGTTGCAAGATATCTAGGTACTGTATCGTTTGCATTTGTTGACACCACAAAACGGCTGATGTTGAGACCGCATGCCTTTGCAAGCAGACCTGCAGTGATGTCGCCGAAGTTTCCGGAAGGAACGGAAACAACAACATTGTCCCGTTTATCCTTAGGAAGCTGGGCTACGGCTTCAAAATAGTAGCACACCTGAGCCAGCAGTCTGCTGATATTGATTGAGTTGGCAGAGTTAAGACCGATATCCTCTTTCAGCTTCTGATCATCAAAAGCCTTCTTTACCAGAGCCTGACAGTCATCGAAAGTGCCTTCAACAGCAATGGTTCTGATGTTTTTGCCTAATGTGCAGAATAATTTTTCCTGCAGATTGCTGATTTTTCCCTTTGGATAAAGGATAACGACATCAATATTTTCAAGACCGTAGAAAGCGTGCGCAACAGCTGCACCGGTATCGCCGGATGTTGCAGTTAAAATGGTGATATGTCTGCCGTTTGATACAGCCTGAAGAGCCTGTGCCATGAATCTTCCGCCGAAATCCTTGAATGCCAGTGTAGGACCGTGGAACAGTTCCAGTGCATATGAATTTTCTGAAACCTTTACCAGAGGAGCCGGGAATGTGAAAGCTCTTGCAAGAACCTGATCCAGTTCCGGAAGTTCGTCACCCAGGAAATTGCGCAAAACAATTTCAGATCTTTTTACCAGAGGCAAATCCAGAATTTCATCAACATTCGGAATAGCTTTAATCTCTGAAGGGAAAAACAAACCCTGCTGTCTGCCTAAACCCTGTCTCACAGCCTGGGCAAAATTTACAACTTCGCTGTGATCTTTAATATTATATAACTGCATTATAAATCCTAAATTAATCTATGATATTTCATCGGAGTTCGTGTCAGGAGCCGGAATTCCGCAACAGACTCCGCCATTCTGACAATCAAACCTTCAGGCAACCCGGAAAACAGGTTTAAACATCCCGTTTCCTGCCCGGATCCACTGCCATCAATTATAGAGTAAACTCAAAAATTTGTCGATAAATAATCCGTCCGCGTCCGTAAAACCGCCAGCCGCATGGTTACTGTTCATTACCGTTTCAGCGGTATCAGTCCGAATGCCGCAAGCGGCTGATTTCAGTTCCGTGTGTCTGTCACAGTTCTCCGAACAGATCATATTCATTGGCATCGTAGATTTCCGTTCTGATTATCGAGCCGATCTCGGGCAGACGGGAACTCTGATCTTTATCATACGGAATATAAATCTGTCCGTCTATCTCGGGCGAATCGAATCTGGAACGAGTTATAATAACCTGTTCCTCGTAATCAATATCATCCACTATCGCATCCTGAACGGTACCGATTTTTTTCTTCATGTTCTCCAGAGAGATTTTCTGCTGAATCTCCATGAAACGGCTGTAACGTTCCTCCTTGACCTCCTCGGAGATCTGATTCGGAAGTTCGCCGGCCTTTACGCCGTCGACATTACTGTATTTGAAGCATCCAACGCGGTCGAGTTTAACCTTTTCAATGAAATCCAGAAGATTCCGGAAATCCTTTTCCGTTTCTCCGGGGAAACCCACGATACAGGAGGTTCTGATGCACAGTTCCGGGATCTGCTCCTTCCAGCTTAAGATTCTGTCGGCCAGCTGTTCGATATTGCCCGGACGTTTCATAAGTTTCAGGATATCGGGACTCGAATGCTGGAACGGAATGTCAAGATACGGAATGATTCCGCCGTCCTTCATGTAAGGAAGCAGTTTTTCGATGGTATTGTACGGATAAAGATAATGAAGTCTCACCCATACATCCTTGCGGGCAAGAAAATCCACCAGGGAAATAATATCACTGGTATACTCCGCGCCTTGATAAACCCGCTTTTCCTTCGGTAGATCCCTGCCATAGGCCAGCGTATCCTGGGCTACAATAATAAGTTCCCTGTTTCCGCGCTCGATCAGTCTGTCAACCTCGTACATGATTTCGTCAATCGGACGGGAGATCATCTTTCCTCGCAATCCGGGGATGGCGCAGAACGAACAGTGATTGGAGCATCCCTCCGATATTTTCACATAGGAATAATGAGCGGGCGTGAGTTTTGTTCCGGGAACGGGAGCATCACTGAAACAGAAAGATTTTCCGTTGTTAAGAGGCAGAGCGCTGCAGATCAGACGGTTTACCTCGTCATAGTTCTGCGGACCTGTAATACCTACAAGATTCGGATGGTTGAACAGCTGTGAAAGATAACGGTGTCTTGCACCGAGACATCCTGTCACCACCACCGGTTTTCCGGTGTCAAGCGCTTCCCTGATGGATTCAACCGATTCCTCGATTGAAGGGTTGATAAAACCGCATGTATTGACCACTATCAGATCACTGTCCTGATAATTGCCTGCAATCCTGTAACCGTTTTTCTGCAGCAGAGTAATCATATGCTCCGCGTCGACAAGGTTTTTGCAACATCCCAGAGAAATAAATCCAATCCTGTTTTTCATTTGAATCTGCCAGTTTATATTAAGAACAATCCTTATGTCCGTAAGATACTACTAGAGATCATTGCTAAAAACAAGTGCGCGAAAATAAAAAAGGAACCGATTCTTCTCCGGTTCCCTCCTGAAAATTCAAACTGCCGAATTATTTGAATTTGCGTCCGTCATGGAACGCTTTTCCAACTATTTCACCCAGTTTGAGATAATTGTGATTAACAGGATCATAACTGATCGGTTCCAGCTTGAACGGATCGATTTTTCCTGATGCATCAAGTATCGATTCATCCGCGTTTACATTCACGATTTCGCCGATCAGACAGCAGGTCTGCGGATCATAGCTGATTACCCTGCATTCGATGGTCATTCGGAATTCCTCGAAATAAGGAGCATTCACAAATTCGCTTTTCACCGGATGAAGACCGCATTTTGACACCTTGTCCTGATCCTTGTTGCCGGATACGATTCCGACATAATCGCATTCAGCCATATGAGAGGCATCACCGATACTTACGGTAAATGCGCCTGATTTCTGCAGATTGGCCGCGGTTTTATGAGTTGAATCAATACAGATCATGATTTTCTGATCGTCACAGATCCCGCCCCATGCGGCATTCATTGCATTTGGAACATTATTTTCATCATAGGTTCCGATGATATATACAGGCATAGGAAATGAATATGGTTTTGCACCGAAATTTACTCTCATGGCTCTTCCTTAAATCTTCTTGCCAAGTTTCTGTCTCAGATAAACACCGCTTCCAAGTAAACCCACACTGTTATGTGTAACAATATATACAGGAATTTCTGAAAGATATTTGTTGAAACGGCCTTTGTCCTCAAAGGCTGCACGGAATTTTGAATCCTTGAAGTAATCCACAAAGCGAGGAGCAATACCGCCGGCAATGTAAACACCGCCGAAAGCACCGATATTAAGAGCCAGATTACCGCCGAAACGTCCCATCAGGGTGCAGAAAAGGGTAAATGCCTTCACACAGTCATCATCAGTTTTGTTGATTGCATGTTCGGTAATGTCCTTAGGCTCGTAGTTCTGAGGTTCGCGGTTCGCGCAGCGTGCCATTGCATTGTAGATATTGAGGAGTCCCGGACCTGAAAGAATTCTTTCACATGATACATGACCGAATACCTTTCTCAGCTGAAGCAGAAGCTGATCCTCCTCGTCATTGTGCGGAGCAAAGTCAACGTGACCGCCTTCACCCGGCAGAGGGATCCATACGCCGTTGTAATTAATCAGATGTGCAACACCAAGACCGGTGCCGGCACCGTAAATTGCAATAGGACGATCCTTCTGAGGTTCACCGCCGCCGAGTTTAACCTTGTCTTCCTCCTTAAGTGCAGGAATCGCCATTGAAACCGCTGTAAAGTCATTAATGATTTCCAGGGTGGTCAAACCCATGTTCTTCTTCATTTCCGCAGTGGAGAAAGCCCATGTGTGATTGGTCATCTGAACCCAGTCACCCATGATCGGACACGCAATCGCAATACATGCATGTTCAACACTGGTGTCAACATCCTTTAAATACTGTCTGGCACATGCTTCCAGAGTATCGTAATCCAGTCCTGAATATACTCTGGTAGCTGAAATTTCACCTGATTCGATATCGCATAAAGAAAAACGTGCATTGGTTCCGCCAATGTCACCAACTAAAGCAAATGACATAAAAGTTATCCCTCAATAGTCATAAAATTAATAATTAACAAACATCCCGGTAATTGTAGCACGAAGGTCACGGACTTGGCACGATTTAAATGGTTTTAATATCATTTTTCACCCGTGGCTTCACACTAAATCCCGAGCATGCAGATAAATATCCGCCGATTCCGTCAGACAGCGGCGCTATTTTATAACCGACAAAATCATCCTGCACTTACTCTTGAAAAAATTCAGCAGAAACAGAGGTTAAACAAAGATGTTCATACCGCTGTTGGTCAAGTTTCCGGAAAATTCGTTTAAATATATTTACATCTGAAAAAGAGGAACTGCATATGCATAAGAAAAAGGACAGCAGACAGGAAAACCGTCCCTGTCCGCTGTCAGCAATTCTGTCTTGGTCAGTTCTAAACTCTTTCCACGTTGTTTACAGGATCAAGCCTGTCAAACCGGCGGATTTTATTTTCAATGTCACCTACCAGCTGACCGCACGCCGCGTCAATATCGTCACCGCGTGTTTTGCGGATAACAGTGGTAAAACCGTAGCTCATCAGAATTTTCACAAAATGATTAATGCGGTTGTTGCTTGGTTTCTGGAATTCGCTGTCAGGATGAGGATTAAAAGGAATAAGATTGATCTTGCAGGGGATCCTCTTTAACAGACGGGCCAGTTCGTGGGCATTTTCTTCGTTGTCATTGAAATTGGCAAGAAGAATATACTCTATGGTTATTCTGCCGTGATTGGCATTTGATTTATTGTTATATCTGATTACCGCATCCATCACATCCTTCAGCGGATAGCGTTCATTAACCGGCATGATGCGGGAACGGAGCTCATCATTCGGAGCGTGCAGAGACAGCGCCAGCGCCACGTCAGTCATTTCCGAAAGCTGATCTATGGCCGGAGGAATACCTGCGGTTGAAATCGTCACACGGCGCTTTGACAGTCCGAAGCCATAGTCATCAAGCATGATATCCGTTGCTTCCACCGTATTATTCAGATTAAGCAGAGGCTCGCCCATTCCCATAAGCACAACATTGGAAATTGCACGTTCGGCGGTTTTATTGGTAAAACCTAGAACTTTGGTCGCTCTCCATACCTGACCGATAATTTCACTGACCTTCAGATTGCGGTTGAAACCCTGCTTTCCTGTGGAGCAGAAGGCGCAGTTCAGCGGGCATCCTGCCTGAGTGGAAATGCAAAGAGTTGCGCGATCATCCTCAGGGATATACACAGATTCGATTTCCTGACCGTCTCCCACATCCATGGCCCATTTTATGGTACCATCGGACGAGCGCTGTTCACGGCTGATATCAATCGCCTTGATATAGGCGATTTCCTTCAGCTTGGCGCGAAGATTCTTGTTAAGATCGGTCATATAATCAAAATCGTCACAGCCGTAGCGGTAGATCCACTTCATGAGCTGATCTGCACGAAACGGCTTCTCATCAATCCGGGCAAAAAACTGACGCAGTGATTTACGATTAAAATCCAGCAGATTAACCTGTTCGGTAACTAATTCAGACATCCGTACTACCTGGTGCGCGGACAGATTTCACTTTCAGAGAAGAAAAATGAAATTTCCTCCTGAGCGGTTTCAACGGAATCGGAACCGTGCACAGCATTTTCCTCCACACTGTGGGCATAATCTGAACGGATGGTACCGGTTCTTGCTTTCTTCGGATCGGTATCACCGATGATTTCACGATGCTTTCTAACCGCATCCTCGCCTTCAAGCACCTGCATCATTACAGGACCGGAAATCATGTAATCAACCAGTTCCATAAAAAATTTCTTGTTGCGGTGCTGTGCATAGAAACGCATTGCCTGTTCCGGACGAAGATGAACCATCTTTGCCGCAATAATTCTCAGACCGGCATTTTCATAACGGTGGTAAACATCACCGATTAAATCTCTTGCCACAACATCCGGTTTAATAATTGATAAAGTTCTTTCAATACCCATAACCTTTTTTCCCCCTTGCAATAATTAACTATTGTTTTGATTAAAAATTTCAGATATTTTGCTTATTATCACCCAATAAATCAACTCTTATACTTAAAAATAGTTAACTGCACACCAAAATGCCCGATAAATTTGAGCAAATTACTTAACCGATCACATTTTCTATGAATTTTACCACAGATCTGAAACCGTGACCCTTGGCTCCCGAGGAATAATATTCATTCGGATTCTTCTGGAACGAAGCTCCGAGGTCAATATGCAGCCACGGCTGATCCTTCTTTACAAAGTATGACAGAAACGCCGCCGCGGTGCTTGCTCCCGCCGTTCCCTCGGCCGACACTGAATTTACAATATCGGTATTCACTCCTTTAACAAGACTGCGATGGAATCTGTCCAGAGGAAGCGGCCATGCTCTTTCATTCTCCTCCTCGGCGCTCTGCTTGAACAGGAATGAAAGTTTTTCATCAAAACTGAGAGCCGCATTGTAGTCGCGTCCGAGCGCAACCTTTGCCGCACCGGTCAAGGTTGCTATATCGATAATAAGTTTCGGAGATGATTTCTGCGCCTCTATCAGTCCGTCTGCGAGCACCAGACGACCCTCGGCATCGGTATTCATCACCTCGACGGAAACACCGTTCGGATAAAAGAGCTGATCTCCCGGTTTATACGAGGAACCGCCCACCATATTCTCGGCGCAGCAGATAATAAGTTTAACATGGTACGGCAGACCTCTCAGCATTATTATACCCAGTGCCGCCACGGCAGTCGCCGCTCCGCCCATGTCTGATTTCATCAGCAGCATGCCGTCGGCCGACTTGAGACTGTATCCGCCTGAATCAAAGGTAATGCCCTTTCCAACCAGAGCCACGTCAACCGTTTCTGTATTGTTCGGATTGTATTCCGCAATGAAGACGCACGACTTGTTGTCCGAACCGCGGCCTACCGCCTCGGTTCCCACATATTCATGATCGAGAAGTTCATTGTAATGAACCGTCTTCATGGAAAGACTTTCATCATCTGCACAGTTTGCCAGGAAATCCTCGCATTCCAGAGCAAACTGCTCGGGACACAGTTCACTTGCCGGAGTATTGATTACCACCTTAAGCCAGTCGAATACCGATACATAGTCATCCAGTTTTCTGATAACCTCCGGATCATCGAATTCGGCAAGACCGATCCTGTTCTTGTCAAAAGCCGAATTGTATCCGACCAGAAATGCATAGGTATTGTCAAAATTCCATCCGGCACCGTCAAGTTTGACATCCTTGAAACCGAGAGAATCAAATCTGCGGCCTGCAGCGGTAACACTGAACAAATCGCAGTGATCCGGGGTCAGATGAATATAACCGCAGTCATCCTGAATACTAACCAGAGGATCCTCTCCCCAGATTCCGTCATAACATTCTTCCGTCAAATAAATCTTCAATTGTTTCGTACTCATTCCCTGCTCCTTATCTTAATGCCGACAGCGATTTGGTAACCGCCATGAATGCACGGTTCAAATCATCCTCCGTGGTGTAGCGGCCTACTGAAAATCTGATTGAACTGTATGCCAGACTGCGTGGCACCCCGATGGATGTAAGCACATATGAGGGCTCCATGCTTGCAGATGTGCAGGCTGACCCCGATGATACCGCAATATCTGTCAGCGATGACAGGAAGGTGTCTCCGTCAACACCGCTGAAGGAAACATTCAGATTGCCGCACACTCTGTGCTCATAACTTCCGTTCAGTGTTACACCGGGCAGAGATGATAATTTTTTCCACAGTCTGTCGCGCAGTGTTCTTATATGTTCTCTTTCCTCGTCAAAGGTCTCCTGCAGGATACGGCATGCCTCGCCCATTCCGACAATCTGATGGGTGGCAAGTGTTCCCGAACGGTAGCCGCGTTCGTGTCCGCCTCCGTGTATAATGGGAACAAGTTCAATCTTCGGCTGACGGCGCACATACAGAGCTCCGATGCCTTTAGGTCCGTAGATTTTGTGGGAGGACATGGATATCAGATCGAGATTCTGCTCATTTACGTTAATGCTCTCCTTTCCCAGACTCTGAGCGGCATCAGTGTGAAAAACAATATTTCTTTCACGGCAGAGATCACCTATGGCTTTAATATCGGTTACCGTGCCGATTTCATTGTTCACATGCATCAGACTCACCAGAACAGTTTTATCGGTAACAGCTTCGGCAACGGCATCAACTGAAATAATACCGTCACGTCCTGGTTTAAGATATGTAACCTCAAAGCCCTGGGATTCAAGATATCTGCAGGTGTCCAGCACCGCCTTGTGCTCGATCATGCTGGTTATGATGTGATTGCCGTGTTCCCGGCGGGCAAGGGCTGCTCCCTTTATGGCCATATTGTCGCATTCGGTGGCACCGGAGGTGAAAATTATCTCCCTGGGATCCGCTCCGATCAGATCGGCAATCTGGTTTCTGGCAATGTCGACAGCCTCGGCCGCCAGCCATCCGTACCGGTGGGAGCGGGAGGCGGCATTGCCGAAATTGCCGTCCATGGTTAAACATTCAAACATTTTTTCCGCTACACGGGGATCTACCGGTGTAGTAGCGGCATAATCAAGGTATACCGGTTTATTTGGCTTATTCATTTCTGTGATCTATGGTTCTGGTAACTGAAGAAAGTATTCCGCGCAGAATATTTATATCGTCCCTGGTTAAAAAAGGACGGGTAAAAATACGTTTAATCTTGCGCATGATATGACCGCGATTATTTTCGTGCAGAAAACCTGTTGTCTGCAGAACATCCTCAAGATGACTGTAAAATCCGAGAACCTCGTCCCCGCCGGCAATCTGCTCCTTTTCCAGAAATTTTTCCGAAGTATGAACAATTTCCTGCCTCATCGGGTCGTTTCCTAAATATTTTAGGAAAGACTGACGAATTTCATAGCTTAAAACCTGCACAGCCATGGCAAGATTGAGCGAAGAATAATCAGGATTGGCCGGTATGGTAACATGATAATTGCAGATTTCAAGTTCTTCATTGGTAAGACCGGTACGTTCGCAGCCGAACATAACCGCAATTCTGCTGCCGGCCTTTGCCTGTTCAATAACAAAACCGCCCATTTCGTGAGGATCAAGCAGAGGGCGTTCATAAGTTCTGCGTCTTGCGGAAGCTCCGATTATCAGTGTTGAGCCCTCAAGCGCTTCGGCAAGCGTCGGCACCACCCTTGCTTTTTTAAGCAGATCTTCCGCTCCTGCGGACAATGCATAGGACTGTTCGTCAATCTGATGTTCCGGATAAGCCAGGATCAGATTGGACAAACCCATGGTTTTCATTGCTCTTGCAGCTGAACCGATATTGCCGGGATGAGATGTGTTTACCAGTACAATATTAATTTGATTCAGAAGGCTGCTCTGATTTGTTGCTGTCATCTGTTTTCTGATTGTTGTTTTCTATGCTTTCTTTGTTATCGCTGTTATCTTTGTTTTTTTCGCTCTCTGACTGGGGCTGTCTGTCTCCGCCGTCTTCCTCATCCTTGAAGAAATTTGCCAGAGCCAGTTCTGAGGTGGTATATTCCATGAAGTAAGGAACCTTCTGTGCCTTGCTCAGTACAAAAAACAGTTTCGCAAGATCCTTCTGATTGCGGTTGTACAAATCCAGTCCGACATAATAATATGCTTCACATAAATTTTCAGCCTTGACACTGGTATTATCCGGATCGCTGAGTTTTTTTGCATCTTCAATCAGGGACACGAAATCCTCGGTATTAATTGCGTGAATAATGGAAAACGCCCATGATTTCTTCAGATTTTCCGATTCGGTACGTTCCTCCACCCTTTTCAGGAATGCACGTGCCTCGGGCCAGTTGATTCTTCCCAGAACTCCATAGAGATGAAGTTTGTTATACAGATAGTAATCGCTGTTCTGATCGGAATATTCGTCTGCTGTTAGAAACAGGGTTGCGGCGGCATCGTAATTGCCCAGGAAAAAATTGTTGAGGGCGCGGTACATCTGACTGAGAGACTGACCTTTGACACCGGTCATATCCGTAAGATCCTCCACCACAGCCAGAGAATCGTTTGACAGAGCAAGCTTGTTGCGGGCCTGGAGACTCATCATTCTGATATTTTCAATATCAATTTTGTTTTTAACTCCTTCCTTGCTTTCATCCCTGCCGGTTACCGCCATCAGAGCAATTGATTTGTAGACATATTCATCCACCGATGCAGCCGGATCCACATTAAGCGATGCCAGAGCGGCTCTGCTGTACAGTTCCAGAAGCTTGTCAATTACATCGTCGGGAACACGCTTTTTAAATTCCGCAAGGAGCTGCTTTGCAGAATCGTTTTTGCCTGCCTTTGCAAGCTGTTTGCTGTAATTTGCAATCTGCAGCATGGATGCAAGCGAAACATCAGGATATGCAGCTTCCAGATTGAACAGCGCATTGCGGAAATTTTCGAGCAGTTTGGCACGGTTTTCTTCATTTCTGGTCCGTTCGATGGGAAGTAATCCGATATCTACATCAATTCTCCATTCACGAGGTACGAATTCCACTCTTTTGGAATAATTTTTTCCAACCAGCTGCCCCTCAAGAGGCTGAGAGACTTCCTGAAGTTCGTAATCCGAAATCGTACTTTCACAACCGACAATTCCGGTTATGGAACAAATTGAAAGCAAAGCAGCATAAAAGTAATGTAACATACACAAACCTACTCAAAATTACACTGTTACAAAGTTTAAGGAATTATAACACATCTGAGAGGATACATTGTATTTTTTGATCTGAAGTTCAGCATGATGAAAGGCCCCGACATCCGCGCCGGAAAACCGTTCCGGAAATTTCGTCACTCTTATGAATAAAAAAACGCCCGGAAACTCCCAAGGAAATTCCGGACGCTCTCAATTTGAAAGTCTTACGCTGTCCTAGCGGCTACTCATCAATAGACTCGACAAATTCCTCGTCGTCTCCGCGAACCGGAGGAGGAGGAGGAAGAAGATTTTCACGTGTCATACCGAAGAATTTAGCCAGACCTGATGCCACATAAACAGATGAGAAGGTACCTACCACAATACCTACTGTCAGAGCAAAGGCAAAACCGAAAATCATCGGGCCGCCGAGAAACAGCAGAGCAAGTACGGTAAACATGGTGGTTCCAGAGGTAATAACTGTTCTGCTCAGAGTCTCGGTAATGGAAATATCGATAATATCGTCCATTGACTTGTCGCGGATCAGTCTTGCCTTTTCACGGATACGGTCAAATACAACGATGGTATCGTTAAGCGAATAACCGATGATGGTAAGTACTGCGGCAAGCACAGTCAAATCGAATTCCAGATCGAAAATCGAAAACACCGCCAGGGTTATGATGGTATCGTGCACCAGCGCGATAACCGCACCTGTAGCCATTCTCCATTCAAAACGGAAAGCAACGTATGCCAGAATGCACAGCAGTGATACAAACACAGAAATAATACCGCTTTCCACCAGATCTGAACCTACGGAAGGACCTACATATTCAACACGGTTAAGTTTTGCACCCGGCTGAATAGTCTGAACAGAGTTGAAAATCTTGGTTGAAAGAACCTTCTGATCCATGCCTTCCACAGGTTTGATTCTGATCATGGCAATTTTTGATGATCCGAAATGCTGCACCACAGGAGAATCAATTTTAAGTTCAGACAGTTTGGCTCTGATGTCGGCAAGTTCAATATCATTCGGATATTCAACCTCGATGGTAACACCGCCGGTAAAATCCAGACCGAAATTAAGACCCTTTACACCGACAACAATAAAAGAAGCTAAAACCAGCAGCATTGCCACAGCTGTCATGAACTTGGCAATCGCCATAAAGCGGATAGTCTTTTTAGGATTAATTATTTTAAACATTTAACACCACTCCACTATATAGGTAATTTCTTCAGATTCTTCTTGCCGCCGTAAAGCGCGTTTACAATCGCACGGCTTACGGTAATCGCGGTAAACAAAGAACACAGAATACCAATCATAAGCACCAGAGCAAAGCCCTTAACCGCACCTGTACCCACAGCGAACAGAACAAGGGCTGTCGCAAGAGTTGTCAGGTTGGAATCCAGAATGGTTACAAACGCGCGTCCGTAACCGATATCAATTGCATTCTGAACATTGACACCGCGTTCCAGTTCCTCACGTATACGTTCGTAAATCAGCACGTTGGCATCAATCGCCATACCCATGGTCAGCACGATACCGGCAATACCAGGCATGGTCATAACCGCTCCCGGAATAATCGACATGATACCTACCAGGAATACAAGGTTGCACAGCAGGGCAATATCGGCAATAATACCGAATACGCTGTAGTATACAGCCATAAACACAAGTGTCAGCCCCATACCTACAACCATTGCTCTTACACCGGAATCAATGTTCTGCTGTCCGAGGCTAGGTCCTATGGTACGTTCCTCTACAATCTGGATCGGCGCAATCAGGGCACCGGCACGTAAAATAAGTGCAAGATTGTGAGCTTCGGTAGGATTTGAAATTCCGGTAATACGGAAACTTGAACCGAGCTGAGACTGAATGGTAGCCATATTGGCAACTGTCTTGTGGGTTTCAAAAATTGTTGAACCGTCAGGACGCTTGTTCTTGGTTGCCTTCTGTTCGATAAACACGGTAGCCATCATTGCGCCTACGTGATCCTTGGTGAAATTCGACATCTTGCTGCCGCCTGCACTGTCAAGCTTGATGTTAACCTGAGGACGTCCGTATTCATCAAAACCGGAATTGGCGTCGGTAATATGATCACCGGTCAGAATAACATGCTTGTCAAGCGCAACAACCCTTCCCTCTGCGGTAGTCAGATATTCAACATTCGGATTTGCACTCTGGGAAGCCGCTTCGGCAGAACTCAGATCTGCAGACTTGTCAACAAGACGGAATTCCAGAGTAGCCGTGGTGCCGAGAATTTCCTTGGCACGGGCTGTATCCTGAATACCTGGCAGTTCGATAACAATGCGATCCGCACCCTGTCTCTGAACCAGAGGTTCAGCAACACCAAGTTCGTTAACACGGTTACGGATAATGGTAATATTCTGTTCCACTGCACTGGTCTTCAGTTCCTGAATACGTGCATCGGTCAGACTGATCTGGGAATAGAATTTTTCATCCTGTTCGTAATCATTGAACACGATTCCCGGGATCTTGCTTCTGAATTCGCTTTCACCCTTTGCACGATCTTCTTCCGAAGCAAATGCCACCGTAACTGTTCCGTTTACATCACGAACGGATGCACGGCGGATTTTGTTATCCTTAAGAATGGAACGGCAGTCCTGCACCAGCTGCTCCCTGGCTTTGCCCATCGCGGTATTCATATCAATTTCTTCAAGGAAATGAACGCCGCCGCGCAGGTCAAGGCCGAGTTTCAGCGGACCTGCACCTATTGCAGACAGAAACTTCGGTGTGCTTGAAGCAAGGTTGATCGCAACGGAATAACTCTCGCCCAGCGCATCTGAAATAATATCCTTGGCTTTCAGCTGATCTGTTTCATTGAAGAAACGCATCAGAAGCTGACCCTTTTCCAGTTCGGTCTTTTTGATCTTGATACCTGAATCGTTTACTTTCTTTTCAAGATCGGTTACCACCGACTGAACCACGTCTATACCCTTCTTGCCGGAAACCTGCACCGCAGGATCCTCTCCGAAAAGGTTAGGAATTGCATAAATAGTAGACAGTACAACCACTACTATTACCAGCAGATTTTTCCACAACGGAAATTTATTTAACACTTTTGACTCCAGACTACTTTAAAGAACCGATTGTTCCTTTCGGAAGAACATTCATAATATAATCTTTACTGATGGTAACAGGAACGCCCCTGCTGATTTCTATCACGGCATATTCACTGTCCTGCTTGTATTCGATAAGCTTGCCGCAGATTCCGCTGCGGATCTGAACCTCATCGCCGACTGCTATCTTGGATAACAGATTCTGCTTTTCCTTCATCGCTTTCTTGTTCGGCAGTATTGTCACTACATACATAATCACAATAAACACCACGATTAAAATAATCATTGAACCAAAACCGCCCTCAGGGTTTCCTGCAGCAGCAGTAGTTTCGGCAGCATTGGCAACAGCAAATAAATCCATTCTGATTTCCTTAATTTTTTAAATAACCAACTCTATAATAAATAGGGTCTATTCCTATTAATATCAATCCAGCGGCGGAACATTTTTTCCTAATCCGGCATAAAACTCCGCCACAAATTCCTCAAAGCAACCGTTATCAAGACTCTCTCTGATTTTCTTCATAAGCTCTTCATAATAGTAGAGATTATGTATTGAATTCAGACGGGCACCGAGAATTTCCTTGCATTTATCAAGATGATGCAGATAGGCCCTCGAATAATGACGGCACGTATAGCAGCCGCAGTCAGGATCAAGCGGTGATAAATCCTTCGCATACCGGGAGTTTCTCAGTTTGATAACACCCTTGTGAGTGAACAGATGCGCATTTCTTGCATTCCTTGTCGGCATCACGCAGTCAAACATATCAATACCGCGGCGTACAGCCTCGACAATATCCTCCGGTTTGCCTACACCCATAAGATAACGAGGTTTATCCTGCGGCAGCAGATCGAGAACGAAATTCAGAATTCTTTCACGATCCTCCTTCGGCTCGCCTACGGCCAGACCGCCGACAGCATAACCGTCAAAACCGATCTCCAAAAGACTTTTAACCGATTCACGTCTCAGTTCCTCGTACACGCCGCCCTGAACAATACCGAACAGAGCATTCGGATTATTCAGTCTTATGAATTCGTTTTTGGAACGCTTCGCCCATCTCATGGATAATCTCATTGAGCTTGCGGCATATTCCAGTGTTGCAGGATATGGAGTGCATTCATCAAAACTCATAACAATATCTGAACCCAGATCGTACTGAATCTGCATCGATACCTCGGGAGACAGGAATACATTGTCTCCGTTTATCGGATTCTTGAAATATACACCTTCCTCTTTGATTTTGCGCAGTTTTCCAAGACTGAACACCTGGAATCCGCCCGAATCGGTCAGAATAGGTTTGTCCCAGTGCATAAAATCATGAAGATCGCCGTGAAGCCTGATAATTTCGGTTCCAGGTCTCAGCCAGAGATGAAAGGTATTGCCGAGAATAATCTCGGCATTCAAATCCTTTATTTCCTCAGGAGTAACACCTTTGACAGTGCCGCATGTTCCAACCGGCATGAAGGCCGGAGTCTCCACGGTTCCGCGATCAAATACCATCTGTCCGCGGCGCGCTTTTCCCTGGGATTTTATTAAATTAAATTTCATATTCTGTCAGTTAGTTTTCCTAGTGATATACATTGCATCGCCGTAACTGAAAAAACGGTACTTTTCAGCAACAGCATGTTCGTATGCCTGCATGGTATGTTCATAACCGGCAAAGGCGCTGACCAGCATAATCAGTGTAGACTGCGGCAGATGGAAATTGGTAATCAGCGCATCCACCACCTTGTACTGATATCCAGGATAAATAAATATCGATGTATCCTTGTTGTATTCATGCATGTTCTCGACAGAGCCGTATTCCTGAGCGCAGCTTTCAAGCGAACGAATTGATGTTGTGCCTACTGCAACAACCTTTCCGCCGTTCCTCTTGGTTTCCCTGATCAGTTCGGTAACCTCCTCCGGCACATGAACAAATTCAGCATGCATCTTATGATCTTCAATTCTTGATTCCTTTACGGGCTGAAATGTTCCGGCGCCTACATGCAAAGTCACAAAAGCTGTTTTTACTCCCTTGTCACGTATTCTTTCAATCAGAGCCTCATCAAAATGAAGTCCTGCGGTAGGAGCTGCAACTGCTCCGGGGATCCTGCCGTATACAGTCTGATAGTCATCCTTGTCTGACGAATCATCCGGGCGGTTGATATACGGAGGCAGCGGCACATGACCAATCCTGTCAAGAACGTCAAATACCGATTCATCGGTATCCTTGAGACTGAGAACAAACAGATCATCCTGGCGATCCACAACCTCAAATCTGTATTCGCCGACAATAATCACAGATCCGATTTTCGGGGATCTTGAAGCTCTGGTATGAGCAAGAATGCGATCCTTTGTATAGATACGTTCCACGAGGATCTCAACCTTTGCCCCGGTTTCCTTGTTTCCGAAAATTCTTGCAGGGATAACCTTGGTATCATTAAATACAAGAAGATCTCCAGGTTTAAGAAAATCTATCACCTGATAAAACTTCAAATCCTGTGTTTCACCGGTATTTCCGTCGAGTGCAAGAAGTCTGCATCCGGTACGATCCTTACACGGATACTGGGCAATAAGCTCCTGCGGTAAATTAAAATTAAAATCAGTAAGTTGCATATGTTCACAATTCTCCACGAGATGTAAATTTTACACTAAAAGCAAAAAATTAACATTAAAAAACTTAAGCCAAGTCAAAAGATAAATCTGCATCATCAGACGGTTCAGTGAAATCTGAAGTTTTCGGATATGAATGTGTCATGCATCATAACAGTCGAACAATACGTAACTTTCACAGTACCGCCGGATAAATTATGAAAATGACTGAAGAATGTGTTTGAAAGAAAATCAAGAATAATTACCAAACTAAAAAAGGGTGTCTGGAAGACACCCGAATATCAGTTTGGCAAATATAATAGTAGTTGTAATTAAATCTTATTAGGTTCTGTTATACTTTGATGTTCTTGGGAATGCAATTCCGTTTTCATCAAACAAGTAACATGCCTGAGGAGGAATACCTACAACAAGTGTATCACCGGTATCCACAGGGATTTCAGATGCAGCCTTAACTGTAAAGTCTTCACCGTCAACATCCATGTATACGAATGATTCAGCACCGAGGTGTTCAGCAACGTTAACAAGACCGTTGATGCGACCTACAGCATCCGGATGATCGGTTGGAACGAGATGCTCTGGTCTGATACCCAATTCAACAACATCACCAACTTTTGCACGGCGTGCATCAACATTGGCAGTAATGATATCACCGGTATTCAGTTTAACCTTGCAAACCTTTTCCTGAATATCAATCAGAGAACCTTTCAGGAAGTTCATCTTAGGAGAACCGATAAATCCTGCAACAAACTTGTTCTGAGGATTGTGATATAACTCCAGTGGAGAACCGAACTGTTCAAGGTTGGTTTCAGCAGAATCCTGCAGAGGGCTTAAAACACAGATCTTGTCAGCCAGAGTCATAGCTTCAACCTGGTCGTGTGTTACGTAAATAATTGTTGCATTCAATTCCTGATGTAATTTTGCAATTTCGATACGCATCTTAACACGCAAAGCGGCATCAAGGTTTGATAACGGTTCGTCGAACAGGAATACGGAAGGCTGCTGAACGATACAACGACCGATTGCCACACGCTGTCTCTGACCACCGGACAATGCCTTTGGTTTACGTTGCAGGAACTGCATCAGACCAAGCATTTCTGCAGCTTTGTTAACACGCTTGCGGATTGATTCCTTATCCATTTTCTTTAATTTCAAACCGAATGCCATGTTATCAAACACATTCATGTGCGGATACAGAGCGTATGACTGGAACACCATACCGATGTTACGATCTACAGGAGGAACGTCATTCATGTACTGACCGCCGATCAGAAGTTCTCCTGAAGTGATATCCTCAAGACCTGCAATCATTCTCAACAGAGTTGACTTACCACATCCTGATGGTCCTACGAATACGATAAATTCACCATCAGCAATTTCCATATTGATATTTCTAAGTGTATCTTTTAAAACACCTAAACGATAATTCTTTAATACATTCTTTAATACTACGTCAGCCATTTTTAGCCTCTTAAATTATAAAATCTTATCATAGGGAACAACATGTGCTGTTCCCACAAAAAATTAACCCTTTACACCACCAGCAGTCAAACCGCCAATCAGATACTTCTGCGCCCACAAGAACACAACAGTGATTGGGAAACCGGACATAACAGCGGCAGCCGCGAAATCACCCCACAAATAGTTTTGAGGGTATAAGTACATCTGAGAACCTACTGCCAAGGTCTTGCCGGTATCAGGTACCGAGGTCAGGAGCAATGATGCAACAGGAACTTCTGTAATTGTACCGATAAATGAAAGAATAAACACTACCGCGAGAATAGGTACTGATAACGGTAACAGTACCAGACGGAATGCCTGCCATGGTGTAGCACCATCAATTGCGGCAGCTTCTTCCAATGAAGGGTCAATTGTTTCGAAATAACCTTTAATGGTCCAAATGTGCAGCGCAATACCGCCCATATACGACAATATCAAACCACCGTGGGTATTCAGACCGAATGCCGGGAGATACTCACCGAGTTTATCGAACAATGCGTAAATAGCAACTAACGCAAGCACTGACGGGAACATCTGAACAATCAGCATTACATTCAGAATTGTCTCTTTACCATGGAATCTCAAACGTGCAAATGCATAAGCAGATGTAGTGGATAAAACCAAAATAAAGAATGAAGTCAATACAGAAATATATACTGAGTTCCATAACCACATTTTAACCGGGAACGGCGGCTTAACCATCTTGCCGTTGATTTCCACAGGTGTATCTGGGTTGGCGAGAGCCAGTTTCCAGTGTTCCAGAGAGAACTCGTCTCCGGTAGGAATGATACTACCAACAGAGAAGTTACCGGTTCTGAAAGAAATTGCAGTAACCATGATTAACGGGAACATAATAACGCAGATAAACGCAATCATTAGAACATGAGCAACTGCAATTCTATATTTAATACTTTTTGGTTGAACAATAGCCATTTATAAATTCTCCTCTTAAGCAATTGGTTTTTCTTCAGCCAACTTACGTGTAAACCACAACTGCAGTACAGCGATTGCACCTACTAAGATAAAGATCAGAGTAGCAATTGCAGCAGCTAAACCGTAATTCTGACCACCATTGCCTTGGAACGCTATACGGTAGGTATAGCTTACGAGCAAATCTGTTTCACCAGCCTGTGGATTTGCATCCAGAATATCTGGAGAACCGTTGGTTAACAACATGATCAAAACGAAGTTATTGAAGTTAAACGCGAACGAAGCAATCAACAGCGGAGTTAAAGGTTTAATCAATAACGGTAATGTAATGCTGAAGAAGTTATCAATGAATGATGAACCATCCATAGCTGATGCTTCGTACAAATCTTCAGGAATTGATTTCAGAAGACCCATACATAAGATCATCATGTAAGGATAACCTAACCATGCATTAACGATTAAGATCATGGATTTAGCCATAATCGGACTACTGAACCAAGGGATTTCAAAATCCTTAACAGTGTCTGCGGACATGAAAATACCGAGGAATGACTTGATGATCGCATTGATTTCACCGAATGATTCGTTGAACAAACCTCTGAACACCAAGATGGAAATAAATGCAGGAACCGCATATGGAAGAATGAGGAATACACGGTAGATTGATCTGCCTTTCAGGAATTCCCATTGAACCAGACATGCCAGCACCATACCGATGGCAAGTGTAATGAATACAGTCAGAGCAGCAAATACAACCGTCCATACGAAAATTTTGAAGAACGGACCTCTTACGCCTTCATCTTCGAAAATTGTAGAAAAGTTATGGAAACCAACTGCAATCTTGAAGCCTGGAACATAGTTGTCGCCTACTGCATGACCTTTATCATTCAGATAACGATAGAAACCAACGTTTTCATCAGGAGCAAAGTATTTACCTGTTTCATTATCCTTCAACAGATTCTTATGTGTATAGTAAATACCGCCAGGGAGCTGTGCACCGTATAAAACCTGGTCATATTTATTAATTACAGCTTCAAACTTCTTCATCTGAGTCTTGCGCAGTCTTACGCTTGTTTCAGGAAGAATCAAATCAACCTTGTCGAGGGCTGGTTTGTAAACAGTATTGATTTCTGCAGGTTTAACGGAATCGTTTAAAGAAGCCATACAGTCTTCAAACGCAATATCGTTTCCTTCAGGATCTTTACAGTCATTGTTATCAGGACCGTGGTACGGAGAAAGATTAACTGTCTGAACCGGAGATTCACTTGACTTTGCAAGTTCAGCTTTTGTCTTGATCTTAAAATACTCAGAGATGAAGAGCTTCTTGCTATCATCATCTTTCTGTAAAACAATCTGACCTTGTCTGTTAACCGAAGACTGCGGATTCTTTACCAGCAGTTTGAACAGATAAGTTCCGCCACCTTCCTGATCTGCAGGAATTCTATATACCTTATCCAGGTGGAATTTCATTGCTCTGTCAACTGTCAGAGTATGATCACCGGAATAGTTGGTAAATGCAATTGAAATGGTATAAATCATCGGGAAGATAATGAACGTTACCATACCTGCGATAGCAGGGAACGCATATCTGTGTGCATAGGTTTTCTTGTTCAAGAAAATAATAACACCTGATGTAACCACTACAAGAACTAAGAGAGGGAATGCAACATCACCCTTCAAATACATAGAGACTACCATGTAGCCTGAATATGCAACAATAATAACTACTATAAGCCATTTCAGCCACGCCAAAGGAGACATGACCTCAGACCCTAAGTTCGCTTTTCCGTTTGCCATATACAAACACCTATTTAACTTGCCAAAAAGAACACAAAAAAAACTCCCTCAACCAACAGCGGGAGGGAGCCGAAAAAATAATACTATTGACTAATACGTTGAGCAGCTGTGTCTAATGCATCTTTAACTGTCTGACGACCAACAGTTGCATTCTTAAGAGCTTGACCAAATGCAGACCAGAATCTGTTCATTTCAGCTACGTTAGGCATTGGTTCGCCGTTTACAGCGTTAGCCATGGTTGCCTTGATACGTGGATCTGATTCAAGTTTCTTCTGGAATGATTTCAATGCGGCAGCACCGATCTTCTTATCATTGTTAACAACTTCCAAACCCTTATCGGTTAATAAGTAGTTCTGAATGAATTCGATAGCCAAATCCTTGTTAGGAGACTGAGCATTGATTGCCAGACCCTGAACACCTACGAATGCCTTAGCTGGCTTGCCTGCTAACTTAGGTAATGGATTAACGGTGTATTCAACTTTTCCGTCATAGTTAGCCCATGACCATGGTCCGTTGATGATACATGCAACATCGCCCTTGCTGAAGTTTGAATCCATAACACCGTAGTCAACACCCTTGTCCATAACTTTGTTCTTAACCATATCTGTTAAGAATTGAACACCCTGTAAAGCACCGGCATTGTTAACACCTGGGTCTTTAACATCGTACTGACCTGGAGCGGTCTTCTTGAACACGTAACCGCCGTTAGCAGCGATTAATGGATATGAGAAGTATGGATTGGTGTAATCCCACATAACAGCACGTTTGCCTTTCTTCTGTAAATCTGCATCTAATTTAGCAAAATCTTCGAAGTTTTCTGGAGCTTTTGGAGCTAATTTCTTGTTACAAATCAAGCCGATAGCTTCTACAGACATTGGGTAACCATAGATCTTGCCATCAATTGTCAATGCATCCCAAGCGAATTTCTGGAATTTATCCTGAACAGCCTTATCTGGGTTTAATTCAGATAATAAACCTGCTTTAGCCCATTCACCGAAACGGTCGTGAGCCCACATGAAAATATCTGGACCATTACCGGTAGAAGCTGCTTGCTGGAACTTGTTTTCTACTCCATCAGGATGTGCTACTTCAACAGGAACACCTTGTTCTTCGGTAAATTTCTTACCTACTGCAGCGATACCATCATATGATTTATCACCGTTTACCCAAATAACAAGTTTACCTTCTTCGATAGAAGCACTTGCCATTGAAGACAAACCTAATGTTGCAGCTGCAACTAAAGTAGCAATAATTTTCTTATTCATTAGCTATTTCCTTTATAAAAATATAACCAAAATAATTTTTGATGATTTTATTAACCAACAGAGTGCATATTAATGTTTTTTTCAATTCAATCCTATGATGTATATCTCAAAAAATGAATTTTTTTACAAAAAAAACCGCACTTTGCATAGTATTTATCCAATTTATGTGATTATCAAATAATCAAACATATTGTGTCAAACCGATACAATGATAACAATTTATTGTGTTTTGCAAAAACTTTTCCTAATTATTTAAACCGATATTTTGAACCACGTTGCAAATGTGGCTTAAACACGTTCGTATTGACTAATATTTAGGCTGAATACACACGTTTACTCCCGGGCTGCCGGATCTCTGTCTTAACAGTGTTCATCATTAATTAAAGTAGCAATTTACCATGAATTGATAAACAAAATTTGATAGAATTAGCAAAATAAAAAGTATCAGAATTTATAACCCGTTATAAACATTATAAAAGATATGAAGTCACTGCAAAGCTATAAAAAATTTATTCCATATTCAGACAGAGTGTTTTCATCCGTTGAGTGGTGTCACTGGTTTCTTCTGTTTAATGTCTTTATATCCATACTTATTTCAATCAGATACAACCTGAATATAAATTATAATTTTTCCCAGTTCGGCTACATATATCAGATCCTGAATCTGTTCGGCCACCTGTGGTTCATTAATTTTGTATTTTTCCTCTTTGTCATGTTCCCTTCGGCATTCATAATAACGAACAGCAAAACATACAAGGTATTCTGCGTGATTCTTGAAATACTGGTGCAGACGTCACTGCTCATCGATACCCAGATATTCCATTATTTCAAATTTCACATCAACCCTACTCTCCTGCAGATTTTCAGTGAAAATTCGAACTACCAGTCGGGAATGAACTTCAATTTCCTCTATGTAACTGTTCCGAGCCTCATCGTAATCGAAATAGTTCTGGCGAAATATGCAAAGCACAAGGCGAACAAGCACAGAAACAACTGGATATCAGTTACATGTCTGGTAACATTCATCGGTTCGTTTGCACTTACACATCTTATCCACATATGGGCCGACTACACCGACTATCAGCCTATACTGGTACAGGATTCAACACTGCCGCTTTCCTACCCTATGACGGCAAAATCCTTTATTGCAAAAAACGACTGGATAGTTCTGCCCGCCGCTGATAACGAAACAACCGCAAGAGAAATGAAATACCCTCTTTCCAGGATTACTGTCAATCCGCATAATGTCAGAAAATACAACTATCTCATTATCAGTGTCAAAGGCTGGAATTATGAATCACTGAATTCAAAGCTTATGCCGTTCACCGACCGTTTCTCAAAAAAGACCCAGTTCTTTACCAGACATTATGCCGCAAATTCATCCTCCGAAAATGCAATGTTTTCGTTTTTCTACGGTCTTAGTCCCCAGTATTTCAACACCGCATCGGCAAACAATATTTCACCGGTGCTGATTGAAGAACTGCAGCACGAGGAATATCATGTCCGAACTTTCATCAGCAATGAAACAAATGACAAAACAATTCTGGACACCAGTACTTTCAGTACCATAAGAGAACGTATTCCTGAAACGCTTAACAACGATCTGAAAACAGCAAATGCGGTTGTTTCATTCCTCGAGAAATTAAACAGCATCAATTCTGCAAATCAGGCTCCGCAGTTTATCTATGTTTCTCTGGCCGATCCGTCAATACTTAAAAACGAATCAGGAATAGTAAGATTCAGCCCAACCATTTCCAATGACGAGGGCAAGCTGCTTACCCGCAAAATCAATACAAAGAAGATCGAGGAACTCCGGAACGCGTACGCGAATTCCATCTACAGCACTGATCTGATGATTGAAAAAATTATCACTGCTCTTGAAAAAACATCCCTTAAAAACAATACGATTGTGATCCTTGCAGGAGAATTCGGATTCGAGCTGGGATACAACGATGCCTGGGATTTCGGTTACAGCGGAGATTACACCTACAACAAGCTTCATGTGCCGTTCATGATTTATGATCAGACTGAAACAGCAAGAAAGTACGACAAGCTGACAAGCCATACGGATCTTGCTCCTACTCTGCTGGAAAAATATCTTGGAGTAACAACACCTTACAGTGAATATTCGACCGGTAACAATCTTTTTGAAAAGGATAATCCGGCTGAATTCATAATCAGCGGCGACAGCAGTATCGTCTATATTGTCGAAAACGATCAGATAACCAAAATCAATAACCGCGGCAATCTGTTTGTAACAGACAGCACAGACCACAAGAAGACGGTCAACATTAAAATGCCGACACTGCTGAAAGCAATGCGGCAGCTGAACAAATTCAACAACAATTAGAATTACCAAATAAGGACGTAATCATGCTTGTAGAAATTAATGAACAGAATATTAAGACGGAGATTATTGAAAAATCTCAGACAGGTAGCGTTATCGTTTATATTTTTCATTCACAGGCTGCAGATCAGGTTGAACTGAAAAACAAAATCAATGCATACATCGGCAGTGCGGATCTCAGTTTTGCCTGCGTTGATATTGCCAATGACGCACTTCAGGCCGTGGCATACCAGTTCCAGCTGAATGCACTGCCTGCTCTGGCAGTAGTGAAGGAATCCCGTGTTGTCGGAATTCTGCAGGGGGATGAGATTGTTCCTAATTATGAAAATCTGTTAAATGACTACATACCTCAGGAAGATCAGCTGCTGGCCGATGAAGCTGCCAAGCTGCTCCAGGAGCAGAAGACAGACGAGGCCCTGTCAAAAATCAACAAGGCTCTTCAACTTAAAAATCAGACCAGATATCGTCTGATTAAAGCCGATATTTTCATAAAACAGAATAAACTCGATGATGCCGAGGCTATTATCAACGCCTGCAGCATGGAAGATCAGCTCAATGAAAAGGATTACTACAGCAACCTTAAATCAGCTCTGGAACTTGCTAAAAAAGCAATGGATAATTCACCGGTTGAAGAGCTTAAGAAAAAACTGGCAGAGGATCCTGACAATCTGGATTTGAAAATCGAAATTGCAGTTCAGTATAACCAGCTTAACAACAAGGTGGAGGCTCTTAACTATCTTTTTGAAGTCCTCAAAAAGGATATCAATTATAAAGATGCCAAACAGACCTTCCTGGATATTATTGCAACCATGGGCGCTTCAGCAGAGGCTTCAAGCTTCAGAAGAAAACTGTACTCTCTTATGTACTAGTACAGGTTTGTCACAGCCGGATTCATCAGGAAGAAAAAAACTGCAGCCGGTCTGAACAGGATAATTCAGAAACATTCAAAAACGGTCATTGTTTTAAACAATGACCGTTTCTGTTTGAACATAAGAATAAGAAACGGAATATTACCGTTTCGGGAAACTACTGCTCCTTTGTGCTGTTTGGCAGTTTATTCTGAGCATCTGTGTGCTCAAGCTTATCCTGTTCATCAAGCGGACTGTCATCCTCCTTGTATTCACCGCGTGGCCAGAGAGTAATGATTGTTTTGATCAGTGTGGCCAGTGGAATTGCAAAGAACACGCCCCAGAATCCCCAGAGAGATCCGAATACCAGAACCGATGACAAAATCACAAACGGATGAAGTTTCATCTTTTCAGAGAACAGTTTCGGTACTAGCACGTTACCGTCAAGGATCTGAATTACCACATATACCAGGATCAGCCACCAGAAAGTCGAACACATGCCGAACTGGTACAGTGCGACACCTGCCACAGGAATGGTAACAATCGCGGCACCGATGTACGGAATCACCACGGAAAGACCCACGGAAATACCAAGCAGAATCGAGTAATTCAGGTCAAAGAACTTGAAAGCAAGGAAGTTAACAACTGCAATTATGCAGATGTGAACAAATTTTCCACTGATATAGTTCATCAGCTGCTGGTTCATTTTAACCCATACCTTGGTAGCAAGACTCAGATTAGGAGGAAACACGCATTTCAGACTTTCCAGCAGATCGTTTTTATCCTTCAGCATGAAGAATGAAAGCAGAGGAACAATAATCAGATAGGTTATAAAAGATGTCAGATTAACCAGATATGACGGAAGTTTCTCCTGAATAATTGATGAACTGTATTCGGCAAGCTTGTCCTTGGCGACATCCGACAGCAGAGAGAAATCCACATACTCGGCCACCGCCGGATACTCTTTTGTTTTGCTGAGAACATAATTTTCTACGGTATTAAGCATATCCGGTATTTTTCTGAACAGATTTGTAACCTGCTCAACCAGAACAGGAAGCAGCATAATCATACCGATAATCAGCAGTGAAAAGAATACAAACATGAATAATGATGTTGAAACACCCCGGCTCAGCCATTTTCTTCTTTCAAGAATGCCTATCGGCCATTCCAGAATATAGGAAACACCGAGAGCTATCAGAATCGGAGTCAGAACATCTGTAAAGAAATAAATTATTAAACAAATAAAGGTCAATAAAATAAAGAGTGTTGCCGCATTCGGGTCGCTCAGCAGATTTTTATACCAATCCTTTAATACCTTAACCATTACAACTTCCTTAAATAAAAAAAAGCACGCCGCAACCATACAGCATCATGAACATGCAACTTCATGTCACGGACAAACGCAAAATTATCACACTCTCGATGTGATGTAAATACAGTTCGGAAAAAGATTTTTACGATTGCTGTCTTATTTGCCGTACCGCAGATGATTCATTAGCGAGTTACCGAAATCAGAAACAATAATTTCTGCCGTAAATGTCAGATTAATCAATTCATTATCTTAATTACAGGTTGCATACGGCAACTTTACCAATATAATAGATCCGTATCTCATTACGGCATTCGAACTTGTTGTAAAATCAGCATTGGATTATAGAAACAAATCAATGCCTAATGGGATTGATTACTCATTGTTTATTATATAGGAGAACTACATGACCTGTAAGTTAAAGTTACTCGTTCTAAGTTGTATATCCGCATTTGCTTTATCAGGATGTATAATCATCGATGACGGTTTTATTTACGATGACGGCTATCATCATGCACCGCCGCCACCTCCGCCGCCTCACCATCATCACCATGCACCGCCGCCTCCGCCGCACCATCATCATGCGCCGCCTCCTCCGCCGCACCATCATCATGCGCCGCCTCCTCCGCCGCACCATCGTCATGCGCCGCCTCCTCCGCCGCACCATCGTCATGCGCCGCCTCCTCGTCATCACGTCGGTCTAGGTCCGAGACCAGGTCCGCACGGTGGTCCCGGTCCGAAACCAATGCATTCAAGCAGTCATCACCACAGATAAAGTAAACAGAAAAATTTACTTTTGATGTCAACTCTGTAATAATCAGTTGCCGGTTTACGAAAAGCCGGCAACTTTTTTATTTTTTGATTGTCAAAGTGTCAGCATTCAAATCAGGCATTAAGGCTTAAAAATTGAAACGAGTTATCCTAACAGCTATCGGATTAACCTTCGGTGTATCGAATTCAATCGCTGGAGATCTTGAATCGGATCTGCAGAAGGCGTTAAACGAGCGCTACAACCGCAGTTATTATTACAATAACAGCGATACCGATAATCTTCTGCCGCAGATCGGAACCGTCGGTTCAACCACCATAACCACCCAGGAGGAGAAGGTTTTCGGAAAATACTTTTTCAAAAAGGCACGTCAGCACCTCAATATCATCGATGATCCTGTTCTTGATGAATATATCGGCACTCTAGGATCAAGGCTCATCTCCCATGCCAACAACGTTCATTTTCCTTTCAATTTTTTTCTGGTTAACGATCCGAAACTTAACGCCGCGGCATTTCTGGGGGGAAATGTCAAAGTGAACGCGGGGCTCTTCACCTACGCCGACAACGAAAGCCAGCTTGCCTCGGTTCTGGCCCATGAAATCACCCATGTAACCCAAAGGCATCTGGCACGTTTCATTGAAGACGCATACAGCCGGCAGACAAAAACCATAGGAGCTATCGTAGGTTCTATTGTTATTGCGCTTATCAATCCTGTTATCGGCATGGCGGCACTCAATGCAACTCTGGCTCTTAATATTCAGAACACCATCAACTACACCAGAAGCGATGAACTTGAGGCTGATCATATCGGAATAGATCTGCTATACCGTGCAGGATTCGATCCCGGCGAAATGGCGGTATTTTTCAATAAGCTTACCTCAATGGGCAGACGAACCATCCCTGCAAATCTTATCGATCACCCTATTCCGGAGGTCCGCGTAGCCGATGCCCGCAGCAGAGCAATGCGCTACCCGCCGGTTAAAACCGATGAAAATATCAATTTCTACTTTGCCAAAGCCAGGATATTTGTAAGATTTTCGGAAAACAGCGCGGATTTCTGCGTTGAACATTTCACCAGACTTCTGGAAAAAAATCAGAACTCCGGCAGATACAACCGCTCATACCTTCTCTACGGTTTAACCCTCGCCTACATAAAGAAAAACGATTACACCAATGCCAGACGGTACTTTAACATGATCGGCGCCGAATACCGCAACAATCTTTTCATGCTGGACACTTTCTCGGATCTTGAACTTCTGAAGAACAACACCTCCGAGGTAATCAGAGTTCTGACAGAACGACTGAAATTCACTCCGCGGAGCCCTACCATTATTCTTAATCTGGCAGTAGCCTACATTAAAGCAAACAATGCAAAAAAAGCCCTGAAACTTCTGGAGGATCTTGCAAAGCAGCAGCCTGACAATCTGCAGGTGCAGGATCTGCTCAGTGACTGTTACAAGTCTCTCAGAATGAAGATGGAATATTACATTTCACTCGGGAAACGTTTTGCTCTGGTCAGTGACTACACCAAATCAAATATGAACTACAACTATGCCTACCAGTATGCGAAAACAAGACTGGACAAGGCAAAAATCAACGCTCTGATAGTTTTGAACGAACAGAACAGAAAATCAGACGCCCAGTTTGAAAAATAAGCGGAAGCGGCAGTCGTACATCTGGCTGGCAGAAGGAAAAGCGTACTGAAGCTCCGGGAAATTTTTTTGACAATGAAAAACATGCAGATTGCTGTGATTCAGGCGCTGTCCGTCCTGCAGCGGAGAAAACGCACCCTCTGAAAAAAAACTGCATTCAGCTAAAAAATGAACGGTTTACTAATCTAAATATCCAGTTTCATTTGTGAAACATCGGAAACCACCTTCTTGACAACAGGAATTGTGATTTTCACATTGTTTTCCGTTGCGTAGGCGATCAGCTGTTCTGTTGTTTTCACAACATTGGGCAGATTCCATGTTATTCTTCTGTAAATAAAATCAATAACCTTTTCACTGATTTCAAGACTTCTGATCTTAAACATGCATCTGATCAGTGTCTTAAGTTCATCGCCGCTTAAAGGTTCCAGATAGAATGTTTCACCCCATTGAAGCCTGGTTCTAAGATCGTTAAGTGAAAATTCCAGTTCAGAAGGCAGTCCCGTTGCGGCAAAAATCACATGACATCTGTTACTCTGACGGGCACGGTTGATAAAGGAATACAAGGCTATTTCCCATTCACGATCACCCGCTACAGCATCAAGATCGTCAATAAGCAGATAATCCATGGAGTCCATGTCCTCGAATACCGCCTCTCCCATATCTCTTATATCCGGATCAGCAAGGGAAAAATACATTCCCGACTGATTACGGGACATAATATCGGAAACAGCATAAAGAAGGTGGGTTTTACCGCATGCCTTCGGAGCATAGATAAAAGTCTGCAAAAACTCGTGTTCAGGCTGCAGCAGATTATTAATCAGTCCCTGATTGCGCCCTACCACAAAGGTATTCAGCGATTTCTCATCATTGTATTCGTATGTAAAAGTCAACTGTTCCACAAACTTCCCGCGACCTTATTGCAGCCGTCACCGGCTGCAAGCTGTTCAATACCGTTCCGGCCGTATAATTACAGCTTACGGTTTGATGTATCCTTGATTGAATCCGGATCGGTGATAGGAATCGCCTCCATTTCCTCGTAACCGCCGTCATTCTGTTCCTTCTTAGGCACGGCAGGTTCTCCGCTTCTGTTATCCGCCGCCGGAGCACTGTCCTGCTTAGGTGTTTCCGCAGGTTTTGCGGCATTGCCGCTGTCTCCCGGAACCTTTTCAGACTTTTTCTCCTTGCCTACTGTTTCGGTAGTCACACTCTGCTCACCGCTGTGATCGGCATTCGCGGTTTCAACAGCAGGGGTGTTTTTTCTCTGCACATCGAAAAGATAATTGAAAGGCTTTGACGGATCAGGTATATACAGACCAGGTATATCCGCAATTTTCTGGGAAATTCCGTTGAAATCCTTGTTTATGGTCAGCTCATAAACCAGCTGATCAGCCTGGGACTGTGAAAGCATAACCTTGTTGATTCCAGCGATGTTCTTCAGTGATTTCTCCACAAAAATCACATCCTGGAATTTTACCACGTTTGCAATTACCACTCTCACCCTGTTGCTGTTTACAACGCCGCCGAACAAATCCAAACGGTTGTATGAGCCGCCGGAACTTCCTCCCGCAGCATGCTTTTCTCCATTGTCGGCACCGTTGTTTTCTATTGTCGCCTCATCCGGATTCAGAGCTTTGTTGCTCTCATGTCTGAAACCGGAGCTTTCTGCCACCGGAGGCACATCCTCGTCTGAAATATACTCCGGATGCTGCTTGGCAAAAAACTTCACCACATCCTTGGCAACAATTCTGCCGAGGTCGTGAGGAACACCGTGAGCAACGGACTGATAAACAGGAGCACCTGAACCGGCCTCATAGATTTTCCATACCAGGTCGCCGTGATCGGTGTTATAACCCTGAATGGTACCGGCAATATAATATCTGGTTGCATATCTGCCGTTGGCCGCACCAAGTGAATTCACATCAAAATTCTGAATTGCCTGTTCGCTGATATACAGCGCATCGTCACTGTCCATAATGGGAAGATAGAATTTAAGACCATAGGATGATGCGGTCTGCATAAGACTTGCAGTGAAGGAATTGGTATTGCTTTCACTCATAATATCGCTGATATTATACTTTTCATCGTAAATGCTCATCCATACCATCACATCCGGTCTTGCCTCCAGATAAAGCGGAATATTCTGGCTTCTGAGCAGCTGCAGCACCTTGATGCGGTCGAAATTAAGAACAAGATCTCGGTTCTGAAAGCCGATGTTGTCTATGTAGTAATCAATTGAACGGCCGTTAAGATTAACCGTGTCATAGACCCCGCCGGATAGTTTTTCGGCAAGACCGTTCAGAGCATCCCTGTAAACCTTTGAACGATCCGGAGATGCGTTTTCCTGACTCGGAACAACCACGGAAAATTCCTGATCTGTAAGATTTCTGGACAAGGTTCCGGCCTGCGCTGAAAATGAAAATACAGCGCCCAGCACTAAAAGCAGTAAATTATTTCTTTTCATAATCTTCATAATCTTCATATATTCCGTAAACGCTCCATAATAACCTTTGATGCTACTTAAGATTGTTTAAAATCAACAATCCAACCTTTTCTTTTTTCAATAAGGTTTAACTTTTTATAGGAAATACCACTTGAAATAATATTTCCATCTATATCTTTAACAAGGTAAGAGCCACTATGTCTCCTACCGTATATAAATCCTGTCTGATTGTTTATCCTGACTTTATCAAACAGTCTGAATCCGTGAATCATGTAAGGTGATTGATTAAGTTTTCTTATGCCGCCTTTTAAAGTTTTAAACTTATGTATCTG
>Ga0310695_10002910_pt1 | contig 34870 bp, 26 predicted proteins | sample RumenRJG_04DNA_FD_203882 | JGI IMG/M metagenome (GOLD analysis project Ga0310695, IMG submission 203882) | Bovine rumen microbial communities from Lethbridge, Alberta, Canada - RJG_04 (v2) (version 2) | ecosystem: Host-associated > Mammals > Digestive system > Stomach > Rumen | place: Canada... | reverse complement strand
AATGTAAATAGGGATTTTTGGATAACAGGTTTTTATATGGGCGAAAAAGTCATCATAGAGAAAATGCTTGAAGACTATAATGACGTTTTTGCGGATATTGTTAACACGCTTTTGTTCGGTGGTGAAAAAATTATAGATCCGAATGATTTGGAAAGCAAATCCGCAATATCGAATTATAAAGCCGACGGCAAGGTTCGCGAATTGGAGCGGGATGTTGTCAAGCTCTGGAAGAAATATAATATCCGGATCGCCTGTATAGGTTTGGAAAATCAGACGGTTCCGGATCCTTATATGATCCTGAGAGTTGCCGGATATGACGGAACCGAATACAGATCTCAGCTGAATAACCTTGGCCGGGGTGAAACACCCTATCCGGTAGTAACGCTTGTTTTGTATTTTGGTTACGAAAAACGCTGGGATCAGCCAATCTCTTTGTACGAGGCTTTGAACGTTCCGGATATTCTGAAACCTTATGTCAATGATATAAAACTGAATTTATTTGAGATCGCTTATCTGGATCGATCAACAGTTGATAAATTTCAAAGTGATTTCAAAGTTGTTGCTGATTATTTTGTACAAATGCGTGAAAACCGGAATTACGAGCCAGGTACCGAGGAACTGAATCATATTCAGGCTGTTTTGCAGTTGTTGAATGTTATGGATCAAGATCACCGGTTTGAGATGAAAATGAATGAAGAAAATGAGAAAGGAAAGGTAAAAACGATGTCTGAATGGCTTACTATGGTTATTAATGACAGCGAAGCCCGTGGAGAAGCTCGTGGTGAGGCTCGAGGCGAAGCTCGCGGCGAGATACGAGGTGAAAATCGTTTTGCTAAATTGATAAAGATATTACTTACACAGGGAAGAACTGAAGACGTGTCAAAAGCCGCGGATGATCCGGAATATCGTGATGTCCTGTATAAGGAATTTCAAATTGCATAATTAGTGAATCAGAGGTAATAGATGGACAACACACCCTGGTATATGAACGCCTACTTTTATCAAATCTATCCGCGATCCTTCATGGATGGAAATGGTGACGGTTACGGCGATTTTGTCGGTATTACGCAAAAACTGGATTATCTGAAATCCCTCGGGATCGACTGTATCTGGATCCAGCCGATCTATCCTTCACCAATGTTCGATGACGGATATGACATCAGTGACTTCGTGAACGTGGATCCGCGATTCGGCACGCTGGAAGAATATCATCAGCTGATCGACGCGGTTCATGCGCATGGCATGAAGATCATCATGGACCTGGTGATGAATCACTGCTCAAGCGAGCATCCCTGGTTCCAGGAGGCACGCAAAGACCGCAATTCCAAATACCGTGACTATTTCGTCTGGTCTGATACCGATCAAAAGTATCTTGAGACCCGCATCATTTTCACCGATACACAGAAATCCAACTGGGCCTGGGATGATGTCGCCGGACAGTATTATTGGCACCGTTTCTATCCCCAGCAGCCGGATCTGAACTTTGATAACCCGGAAGTCCAGGAGGCGATGCTGAACGTCATGCGCCACTGGATGGATCTCGGAATCGACGGTTTCCGTGCGGATGCAGTTCCCTACCTCTTTGAACGGGATGGCATGGAAAATGAAAACCTGCCGGAAACGCACGAATTCCTGAAGCGCTGCCGCAGACTGATGGACGAAGAATATCCCGGTGCAGTGCTGCTTTGTGAAGCCAACATGTGGCCGAAAGAAGTCCGGCCCTATTTTGCGGATGGCGATGAATTCCAGCTTGGCTTCCACTTCCCGCTGATGCCGCGTATCTTCATGTCCCTTGGGAAGCAGAATGCCGAATCACTCGTAAAGATCCTCAAAGATACCCCGGATATTCCCGAAAACTGCCAGTGGTGCACTTTCCTGCGCAACCATGACGAACTGACGCTGGAGATGGTCACTGAAGAAGACCGCCAGTGGATGTGGAATTTCTACGCACCGGACCCGGAAATGCGCAAAAATCTCGGTATCCGCCGCCGCCTCTGGCCGCTGCTGGATAATGATCCGAAGAAGGTTGCTCTGGCTTATTCCATGATGCTCACCATGCCCGGTTCCCCGGTCTTTTATTATGGGGATGAGATCGGCATGGGGGATGACATCCGACTCTATGACCGCAACGGTGTCCGTACCCTGATGCAGTGGGATAACACGAAAAACGGCGGTTTCTCTACAGCCGATAAGACCTGTATGCCGGTGATTGATGATCCGGTTTACGGGTATAAGCAGGTCAATGTAGCTGCCCAGGAAAATGATCCGGATTCCCATCTGAACATGATCCGCAGTCTGATGTCCACCCGAAAAGCCTCCGACGCACTTTGCCGCGGCAAGCTGGAATGGCTGGTAGATGGCGAAAATATTCCGGTTCTTGCGTATATTCGTGAAAGCGAGTATGATAAAGTATGGGTTCTTCAGAACATGACGGACAAAGAGCAGAGCTTTACATTAGATCTGCCTGAAGGTGTTTATTATGATTTGAACCATCCGGAATATAAAATATCCGGCAGTTCAGAAACGAAAATTAAACTTGCCCCGCGAGCTTTTTATTGGCTGCGAAAGAACTAACAGCTAATCGCTGATAGCTGACTTGTTGGAGGATTAACGAATGATCTATCAATATCATCAGGGTGAACAATTTGACAGCAGAGCGGCAGCAGAAACACTGCTTTCGGAAGCTTTGCCGAAACTGACGAAAAAGCATGCAGCATTTATCAAAAAAGACCCAGAAGCCTGGGCTGAGCTGGAAGACCGTCTCCATCAGTATCTGCCCCGCCTGACGGAGCTGTATTTTGATCTTTATAACGGCTGCATCGAGGCTTATCCTCAGTTTTTCAATTTGATCGATACCATGGCAGAAAACTGGGTAAAACGAGATGCTTATCTCCGAGCATCTGACCGGGACCGGCTTGCTGATCCGGACTGGTTCTGTTCCAATCAGATGATCGGTGCGGTGTGTTATGTTGATCTCTTTGCCGGGGATCTGAGCGGGATACGCAAAAAGCTGCCGTTCTTCAAAGAATTGGGCATCACTTATCTGCATCTGATGCCGCTCTTCAAATGTCCGGAAGGAAACAATGACGGCGGTTATGCGGTTTCTTCCTATCGCGAGGTGGATGAAAAACTGGGTACGGCTCAGCAGCTGCGAAAACTGGCTCAGGAATTCCGTGAAGCCGGAATTGCCCTGGCTGTGGATTTTGTCTTCAACCATACATCCAATGAACATGAATGGGCATTGAAAGCAAAGGCCGGTGACCCGGTCTATCAAAATTACTATTGGATGTTTGATGACCGTTCTGTCCCGGACCGCTATGAATCCTCCCTGCGTGAGATTTTCCCTGATGAGCATCCGGGTGCCTTCACCTGGTTTGAAGATATCCATAAATGGGTTTGGACCACCTTCCACTCCTATCAGTGGGATCTGAACTATCACAACCCCCAGGTGCTTAGCGCTATTGCCGACGAAATGCTTCACCTTGCAAACATGGGCGTGGATATTCTCCGATTGGATGCGGTTGCCTTCATCTGGAAGCAGATGGGTACGGTCTGCGAAAGCCTGCCGCAGGCTTATAAGCTGGTTGAAGTATTCAACCTGATCGCGCGCATCAGTGCACCTTCCCTGCTTTTCAAGTCGGAAGCAATCGTCCATCCGGACGAAGTGATCCGCTATATCGATCCCGCACTCTGCCGCCTTTCCTACAATCCGCTGCTGATGGCACTGATGTGGGAAGCCCTGGCGACCCGTGAGACAAAGCTGCTGGCAGCGTCCATGCGCAGCCGCTTCAATCTGCCGGAACACACCTCCTGGGTGAATTATATCCGCTGCCATGATGATATCGGCTGGACCTTCTCTGATGAAGATGCGGGGCGGCTGTGGATCAACGGTTATCCGCACCGTCAGTTCCTGAACTCCTTCTATACCGGAAAGTTCGAAGGCAGCTTCGCGAAGGGACTTCCCTTCCAGGAAAATCCGCACACCGGTGACTGCCGGATCTCCGGTATGCTGGCTTCACTGGCCGGTTTGGAAAAGGCACTGGCTGAGAACAACGAGACTGAGATCCAGTATTCGCTGGATCGCATCCAGCTGCTCTTCGGTATTACCATGTTCATCGGCGGCATGCCGCTGATCTATCTCGGAGATGAGATCGGTGAATTGAACGATTATTCCTATACGGATGATCCGGACAAAAAGGATGACAGCCGCTGGGTCCATCGTGTGCATTATGACTGGGCCGCCTGGAAAAAACGCAATGATGAAAATACGATTGCGGGTATGCTTTGGAACAGGATCAAAAACCTGATCGCGATCCGCAAATCCTACCCGGTTTTTTCCGTGCAGAACATCGAAGTTCCGCTGGAATACAACCAGCATATCTTCACCTTCATCAAGCGCAGTGAAAACGAGACCGTTCATGTGGTGGTGAACTTCAGTGAACACCGCGTGCAGCTTCCGGCCTCGGTCTTCAATTGCTTTGATAATGCGCCGACCGACCTGCTGACCGGCAAGGAATATCCCTATGGTCCGTTCACCGTCGAACCGTATCAGATCCTCTGCCTGTATCTGAAGGATTAGTTTATTGTTAATTCACATGGTGGTTTTGTGAGATGATGGTCATCTCACAAAACCACTGATTTTATTTAAAAGGGTAAAATTACTTTTAAACTTAAAATTTAAATTATGAAAATATTGAAGATAGTATAAAATTTAATTGAAAATATATTGAAGATAGGGTATTATTTTAAAAATAAAATATTGAAGAAAGTCTAAAAAGAAGTAAGATATATAAAAGTGTCGGTTTAAAATAATATGGAGTGCTATATGTACTTTCGACGCAAAGCTTATGATAAATTGATGGAATGGAAACAAAAATATGCTGATCAGTATGCCATTTTGCTGGAAGGGGCGAGACGGGTTGGTAAATCTACGATTGCGGAAGAATTCGCAAAAAAAGAATATGAAAGCTATATCCTAATTGATTTCGCAAATGTAAATAAAGACATTATTGATTGTTTTAACGATATTCATAATCTGGATTTATTTTTCTTGCGTATCCAAACGATAACCGGAACTCAATTGATTAAACATCGTTCCGTAATTATTTTTGATGAAGTCCAATTATTTCCCAAAGCTCGGCAGGCGATTAAGTATCTTGTCAAAGATGGACGTTACCATTATATTGAAACCGGCTCTTTGATTTCAATCAAAAAGAATGTGAAGGATATTCTTATCCCATCAGAGGAAATGAAACTGCCGGTATACCCAATGGATTACGAGGAGTTTTTGTGGGTAGTGAAACCGGGTTCATATCAAATTATTGAAGATTTGTATAGAACAGGAAAGAGTATTGGACAAGCGGTGCATAGAACTTTGATGAGAAATTTTCGCATATATATGGCAGTAGGGGGAATGCCTCAGGCTGTTCAGGCATATATTGATGGAAAAAGTTTTGCGGAAATTGATAGTGTGAAGCGATCAATCATACAGTTATATGAAGATGATTTTAGAAAAATCGATCCTTCAGGTAAAATTGCAATGCTCTATCATTCAATTCCCGGACAACTTTCAAAAGGTTTCAGGCGTTTTGCTTTTGAAAGAGCTGTTGGAAAGAAAAAAACAAATGGGGATGAACAGAAGATCTTTGATTTGATAGATTCCAGAACAGTTCTTGTCTGTTATAATACGACTGAACCAAGAGTCAGTTTATCTCTGACAAAGGATATTCATAGTTATAAAATGTATTCTTCTGACACGGGATTGTTTGTTACTCTTATGTTTATTGACAGACCAGCAGCAGAGAATGAGCTTTATAAGAAATTTCTTTCTGATAAATTACCTGCGAATTTGGGGTATCTTTATGAGAATGCGGTAGCACAAATGATAGCAGCCGGGAAACATGAGCTTTATTATCATACCTGGGAAAAGGAAAATTCTACGCATTATTATGAAGCAGATTTCCTGCTTGCGAATGGCGCAAAGGTAAATGCGGTTGAGGTAAAATCTTCAGGCTCGGGAAAGCATGAGTCACTTACTGTTTTCAAACGTAAATATTCTGATGTTGTAAATGAATGTTTTGTTATTTCACAAAAGGATGTTGGTTTCGAAAATGGTATTCGCTATCTGCCTGTGTATATGGTGCCATTTCTTGTATCGTAAGGTGAATGTATGGAACCAAATGTGAGACTTGTGAGCCTGCCGGAGCGGGCAGAGGATGGAAATAAGGGCAGCTTTGGCTGTGTGACGGTAGTGGGCGGATGCGAAAATTATCCCGGGGCAGCGATCTTATGCGGCAAAGCGGCTTATCGTGCCGGCTGCGGCCTTGTAGAGATGATCGTCCCGGAAATCGTGCGGACCATTGGCGCACCGGGGTTTACTGAGGCGGTTTGGAACTGTAAAGCCTTTGAAGAAGGAATGGTGCCGGAGCGCAGGAATTGTGTAACGGTCATCGGTCCGGGGTTGGGTACTGCTGCGGAGACTGCTGCAAAGCTGCCTTCACTGATCAACAGTGCTGCTATGTTCAGCAAATTGATCGTGCTGGATGCAGATGCTTTGAACCTTCTTTCCCGCGATTCAGGATGGTACGAAACCCTGCCGTCCGGATGTGTATTGACGCCGCATCCGGGGGAAATGTCGCGGCTGTGCGGTATGAGTGTGGCTGAGATCCAGGAGAACCGGGCGAAACTGGCTCTTGCCAAAGCGGTAGAGTGGCATCAGATTGTACTGCTGAAAGGCGCCCATACCGTCATTGCTTCACCGGATGGTTTTTATGTGGTTCTTCCTTATGCCACCTCGGCGCTTTCCATGGCCGGCAGCGGGGATGTCCTCTCCGGCATTATTGCGGGTTTTGCCGCCCAGGGTAAACCGGATTTCGATGCTGCCTGGCTGGGAGCTGAGATCCATGCCAGAGCCGGCCTTTGGGCTGCCGAAAAGTTTGGTAATTCTTATTCTGTAATGGCCGGTGACCTGCTGAATGCTCTCCCGGAAGTCATTACAAATTACGCACGCTGAAAGATCATGACAGCACGGGAAATATTAAAAGACATATTCGGATATGACAGTTTCCGTCCGGGTCAGGAGACTTTGGTCAATGCGATTCTTTCCGGCAGGGATGCGATGGGCATAATGCCGACAGGTGCCGGAAAGTCGATCTGTTTTCAGATCCCGTCTCTTACCTGGGAAGGGCTTACGCTTGTGATCTCTCCGTTGGTCTCGCTGATGCTGGACCAGGTGCTTTCGCTGAAGGAATACGGCATTCGTGCAGCTTTTCTGAACAGCAGCCTCACGCCCGGTCAACAGCGTACAGTCCTTTTGCGGGCAGCGAACCATGCCTATCAGATCATGTATGTTGCTCCGGAGCGATTGGCTTCTGAAGCATTCCGGGCTTTCTGCAGTTCCTATCCTATCCCGTTTGTGGCGGTGGATGAAGCACATTGTATTTCTCAATGGGGACACGCATTCCGGCCGGACTACCTTAAGATTAAACCATTTATCGACAGTTTGCCCAAACGTCCGGTGGTTGGCGCTTATACTGCCACGGCAACTGTGCGTGTTCGTCAGGACATTATCACTTCGCTCGGTCTGCGGAACCCGGTGGTGCAGGTGAACAGCTTCGACCGGCCGAACCTGAATTTTGAGGTCCTGACCGGCGACAAGAAGAACCGGCTGACCCGTTTTCTGAAGCATCATCGGGACGACAGCGGCATCATTTATTGCGGCACACGCAAGGAGGTAGAGGCTCTTTGCGAGGAACTGGGATGGATGGGTTTTGATACCACCCGCTACCATGCAGGACTTTCCGATAAGGAGCGGACCGATAATCAGAACGATTTTCTCTATGACCGCAAAAAGATAATGGTTGCGACGAATGCCTTTGGCATGGGGATCGATAAGTCGAACGTTTCCTATGTGATCCATTACAACATGCCGAAAAATATTGAATCCTATTATCAGGAAGCCGGCCGTGCCGGCCGTGACGGATCGCCTGCGGACTGTATTCTGCTCTATTCCGGCCAGGATGTCCGGCTGAACGAATTCCTGATCAAGACCTCCCTTGAAGAAAACAAAGAATTAAGTGATGCTGAGCGGACTGTCCGCATGAATAACGAACTGGAACTGCTGAAAAAGATGACTTTTTACGCAACCGGAAATGAATGCCTGCGGGTCCAGCTCCTGCGTTACTTCGGAGAGGAGTCTGCTCCCTGCGGGCATTGCTCCAACTGCCGTCTGTCTTATGAAACTGTTGATGTGACTGAAGAAACGCGAATCATTGTGGATTCACTCAGAGAACTGCAGAGCCAAAGACGGTTTTTCGGAAGGATCACGCTCAGAGATTTCTTTAAGGGACGGAAAACACAGACGCTGATCAATAAAAACCTTACCGGTACTCCAGGGTATGGTGCACTTTCCGATTTTTCTGCTGAGAGAATTCTGCAGATACTTGACTGGATGACCGATAATCAATGGCTTCGGAAAACCGATGGAGAATATCCTGTCCTGATGCTGGGCTCTCTGCCGCAAACCGGCGGCAAAGGCGAAGATAACCGCGTCCGGGCCAGCCTTCCGCTGGAAAAAGAACCCGAAAAATCAACCGGAAAGGGCAAGCTATCTTTGGATGAACCGTCAAACAGTTTGTTTGATGCACTTCGCAGGCTGAGAAAGGAGCTTGCAGACCAGCAGCATGTTCCGGCTTATGTGGTTTTCAGTGATGCGACACTGAGGGAAATCGCCAGTGTGCAGCCTGATACCTTCAGCCAGTTCAGGGCAATCAAAGGCGTCGGACAGGCAAAGGCTGTGAAATACAGCGGTCAGTTCATCATCTGCATTCGGGATTATAAGAACGGAAAAAAATAGATTTTATTCCCTGACACTTGTCATCATTTTTTCAAAAATCATTTATGTCTTATTACATGACAAAAGTCACATTGCTTAAATTGTAAATTTCCTTATATAATATTTTAGTATGTTTAAACGTCTCGAAAACGTTTTCGAGACTTCAGCAAAACAGAGGAGATCCGCAAATGAGTGAAATTGTATTGAAGCATATTGACAAATATTATGGAGACAGCCATGTATTGAAAGACATCAATCTGACGATCGAAGACGGTGATTTCATGACTTTGCTTGGTCCCTCGGGCTGCGGAAAAACGACGACCTTGCGTGTCATTTCCGGGCTTGAAAAACCGCAAAACGGGACGATGACGATCGATGGCGTTACGATGATCGATGCTCCGAATGCATTTTTTGAAGAGCCCAGCAAGCGGGGCTTGAATCTGGTTTTTCAGAGCTATGCTTTGTGGCCGCATATGACGGTTTATCAGAACATTTCTTTCGGCCTGAAAATCAAAAAACTTTCAAAAGATGAAATCGACAAGCGTGTGATGGATTCCCTTCGGACCCTGCGGATCGAACAATACAAAGACCGGTATCCGAATGAATTGTCCGGGGGGCAGCAGCAGCGTGTAGCAATTGCCCGCGCGATCGCTTCGAATCCAAAACTTCTGCTTTTGGATGAACCGTTGTCAAATCTTGATGCCCGTCTGCGTATTGATATGCGTGTTGAGCTGAAGCGCCTGCATCAGGAGACCGGGACGACGATCGTTTATGTGACTCACGACCAGCTGGAAGCCATGACCATGTCTACAAAGGTGGCTTTGTTCCGGGCCGGTGAAATTGCCCAGGTTGCCACACCGCTCGAATTATATACCAATCCGGTTGATATGGAGACAGCTGACTTTGTCGGCAGCCCGCGCATCAATATGATCGATGCCAAAGGTTTGTATGACGGGAAACTGCTGCATGTGAAGAGTATCCTCGGAGAATACAAATTTGAAAAGTCAACACTGAAGCTGGAAGAGGAAATTCCTTTGAACAGCGAATTTGACTGCGTTCTTGGGATCCGTCCGGAATTGATCAATATTCACACGAAAAAACCGGATCTCCAAAGTGCGGTTGAGGCTTCTGTTTATGCTACCCAGCCGGCAGGTCCGGAAACGATCCTCTCTTTGGATGTGCAGGGTACGGTGTTCTCCGCACTGCAGGTGGATCTGCGGAGATATGAGACAAATCAGAAGGTTTGGGTATCTTTGGATCCGAAGCGTGTCAATGTGTTCAATAAAGCGACGGAACGTTTGATCCGTTATGCTGAAGCCAGAGAAAAAACAGAAGGCGAAGGCTGATGCAGTCTTTTTGATTCATTCGGAGGATTGAAATATGAGTAAATCAGAAAAAGTTATTCAAAAAGGAAATCCGGTGATCAGGCTGAAGAATCAGGTCAAATCGATCCTTTGCAATCCGTTCAATCTGATCACGCTGATCGCGTTTATCATTCTGATCTGTCTGGTGGTGGTACCGCTCGTTTCATTGATCAAACAAACGCTGGTGCTGGACGCAACGGCCGCAAGGCGGGCCAAAGTGGACGAAGGTACCTTGTCCATCTATTACTGGCAGTATTTGCTTACAGGGAAAATGGCAAAATCGATGTTTTGGGTCCCGCTCTCCCATTCTCTGGTCGTTTCCATTTGCTCCTGTCTGGTCGCGGTGCCTATGGGTGCCATACTGGCCTGGCTGATGGTTCGCAGTGACATTCCCGGAAAACGAGTATTGTCCTTCCTGATCGTGATCGCCTATATGATGCCTTCCTGGTGCAAATCACAGGCGTGGCTGTCGATTTTCCGTAATACGCTGGGCGGTTCTCCCGGCATTTTGTATGGGATGGGCTGGCATGTCCCGGATTGGATCGCGTACGGTCCTTTTGCGATGGTGTGTGTGCTGTCGCTGCATTACTATGCCTTTACCTATATCATGCTGGCAGGATCACTTGGGACGATCAACTCGGAATTGGAGGAAATGGCACTGATCCAGGGTGCAAGCAAGAAGAATATCGTCCTGCAGATCACATTTCCGCTGGTGATGCCGGCATTTCTTTCTGCGACGATCATGACGCTCAGCAAAGCTATGGGCGGTTATTCTGTGGCTTCCTACCTTGGCACGCGTGTCCAGTATCACACATTATCAACGCGTCTGCACAACCAGATCAGCGGTGGTATGTCCGGTGTGGGGTATGCGATTGCGATCCTAATGATCCTGATGTCTGCCGGGTGTATTTTTGCCAACGACCGTCTGATCGGCACCCGCAAATCCTATTCAACGATCAATGGCAAGGGCGGCCGCAGTGTTGACCTGATGCTTGGCAAGTGGCGCATCCCGATGTTTCTGCTGGTGTGCCTGTTCCTGCTGATTGCCCTCATTGTCCCGATCATGAGCCTTGTGATCGAAAGTTTCCAGATCTCACCGGTAAACGGGATCACGCTGGATAATCTCACACTGCATAACTGGATCGGGAAGGAAGAAGATTCTTATTCCTATATCAATTATGAACCCGGAGTACTGCGGAATCCAAAGTTCACAAAAGCAGTGTGGAACACGGTGAAGCTCGGTGTGCTGGGTGCGATCATTGCATCGTTTATGGGACAGCTTTTCGGTTATATCAGCGTACGCGGACGCGGAAAATGGTATGGACGCGCGGTTGACCAACTGGTATTTATTCCTTACCTGATCCCTGCAGTCGCTTTTTCTGCTGTATATGTGGCCATGTTCAATAAACCGAAACTGGGCGGTCTGATCCCTTCCCTTTACGGAACGTTCATTTTGATCCTGCTGATCAGTGTCGTGAAGTATTTCCCTTATGCCAGTAAAGCCGGGTCTTCGACAATGATGCAGATCAATGTTGAACTGGAAGAAGCAGCTTCCATCAATGGCGCCGGATTCTTCCGTCGTATGGCTCAGATCATTTTCCCGATTGCGAAGAATGGATTTATGTCCGGTTTTATCCTGTCATTTATCAGTATCGCAAAGGAATTTGACCTGATATCATTGGTTATTAATGAAAAGAATACGACACTTTCCTATCTGACGTTTTCTTATACCAGTATGGGCTGCTACCAGCTTGCGGCAGCCAGTTCAGTCGTGATGATTTTGCTGATTTCCGTATGCTACCTGATCGCGAAGTATGTGTTCAAGGCAGATATTGTCAAGAGCTTCGGATAAGGGAGCAGTAAACCGATGTAGGTTGGATGACTCTGCGAAGAGTTTAAATAAAAATTGAGATAAGGAGAAAAAATGAAGAAATTGTTGATTGTCGTTCTGGCTTTTGCGGCGTTGTTTGCAATGACAGCCATTGCCGGTGCACAGGAATCCCTCGTTGTACGGGACGAGAGCGAATATGCGTCTATGACGATGGATGAGCTCTATCAGGAAGCTTTGAAGGAAGCAGCCGCCGGAAAGACACTTGTGGCTTATTCCAACAGCAGTTCAGTCACAAAATCCGCCACATTGTTTATGGAAGCTTATCCGGGAATTGTTGCGGAAGGCACCAAGATCAAAGCGGATCAACTCGAAGAAAAGATTCCTCTTGAATATGAAGGCTCTTCTTATGTGGATGTCATCGTTCTCAGTGATTCAACCGGGAGCATTTATCTTGACTGGTACAAGAAGGGTTATGTAATTGCCTATTATCCGGAATCCATCGAAAAAGACCTGATTCCTGAATATGCCCAATACGGTCTGCCGATCACCATCGAAGGCGATGTCTGGTATTACAACACTACCGCTTTCCCGGATGGCTGCCCGATCAAGAACTGGTGGGACATGGTTGAATTGAAGGAAGACGGCACGTCTGTTTATACCATTCTTGCCCATCCGATCTCCAACCTTTCCATGTCCTCCCTGTTCACCAACATGGTCCTGCATGCGGATATCCTGGAAGCAGATTATAAGGAAAAGTATGGCACTGATATCGAATATACCTATCCGGATGATATGGGTGTTGAAGAAAACAATGCCGGCTACGAATGGATCTACCGCTTCCTGCAGACCAATCATATCGAGAATAACGACGGTGATGAAATCATCGCTGCCGTCAATGAATCTACCGCGGAAAAACCGATCATTGGCTTTGCTTCCAGTCTGAAGCATGGTGATGCTCTGGAACTTGGCGAAACTGTTGATACTGTCCGCACGATGTCATTCAATGGTATCGGCAAGACGAAATATGTCTATCTGTTCTCCAAGACCGACAATCCGGCAGCTGCCCGTCTGTTCACAATGTTCATCATGGGAGGTGAAGACGGTAAAGGTGCCGGCTATGATGCATGGGTGAAGCGTATGGGCTGCTATCCGACACGCACCAGTGTGGATGCGATGGGATGGAATGAATACAGCTATGAAGATCTGAACGTTTTGGCCACTGATCTTGAATTTGTGAATTACAATTATCTGGATATTGTGGACTTCTACACCTATTTTGCTGAAGAACTGAAATAATCCTGTTCCTGCAGCAAAAAAAATTCAACGCTTATCCGGTGCGGAAGATTTCCGCACCGGATTTTATAAAACACAGATGAAAGAAAAAGATCCTTCAAAAGTTTCGTGGAAGCAGATGTTCCTTTTCACAAGGGATGGCAGACTGCAGAACCTTGATTTTATGTATGCCTTCTTCCTTGGAGTCGGGATACTGTTTATCAATTTTATCATCAGCAACAGGATGGCAGTGATCATTGAAAACCTTTTCACTTCATCCAGCCGCACACTGAAGAATTTCCTGGATATTATCATTCCGGCAGTTTTGTGCGGGTTGGCTGCATGGCTCCTGTTCCGTCTTATCAAAAAGAAGAAAATCGTATTGATGGCCTATTGCTTTTCTTTGGCGATACCGGTTATTTTTATTCTGGTGATCGTAATCATGGTTGACCGTGAGACTGTTGAAACGCTTCTTCCTCCATTTCTTGGAATTTTTGCAGCTCCGGGCTTGGCCGGGATGCTTACTGCTGCTTTGCTTTACCGGAAATGGCTGATCCTTAATCCGGATCCGATCCGGGAAGAAGAGCGTGAGCTGGCGGCCCGGCAGTAGAAATCGCCGCAAAATTATCTTTTAAAGTCTCAGGTTTTATTTCCGCAAGTTCATTTTGTATGCCTTGTTTTGAAGGTAAATCTTATTGTCCGCTAAGGCTTTGCGGAATTATGCCTGTATTCACCGGGTGTTTTCCCGGTAAGGCTGCGGAATTTGCGGATAAAATGCTCACTGCTCTCATACCCGACATTTGCGGCGATATCGATCACACTCAGTGAAGTATCCCGCAGCAGTTGTTTTGCGTTTTCGATCCGGATATTGGTCAGGAGCTGCATAAACGTTTGTCCGGTCGTTCGTTTGATCAATCTGGAAGCGTATTCCGGAGAATAATGGAATGCGTTGCTCAGAGAGGACAAAGTAACTTCGGATGCATTTTCCTGGATATATCTTGCAATTTTCATTGCGGTTTCGGAATCACCGGCTTTATCCTCGGGCATTACGCAGGATTCCATGTACCGCCGCAGCAGCAGAACGAAGATCCTGGTCACGATCGCATTGATCAGAACTGAATAATATGCCTCTTTTTCTAATGACTCGATACAAAGATCAATAAATGCATAGTGAAGATCTGTATCTTCCTGAGTGTCGAAAATCAGATAATCGATCCCGGATTTGCTGTACAGTGTGCTCATGAAGAAATTAGAAAGCAAATTGTCACCCTGCAGAATGCTGTAAAAATACTGACGGAAGGTAGATCTCCGGATCAGCACATCGATGATGATGCTTTCATCATTCACATCCAGCGAATGAGTGACCTTCGGCTGAATAAAACAGAGATCCCCTTTATGAAGAATTGAGACGTTTTCTCCAACCCGGTGCATACACCGTCCTTCAAGAACATAAAACATTTCAAAGAAGTTGTGGTGATGCGGAAGCGCCGGCGTATAGCAATTGTGTTTAAATACGTGGATGCCATCCCTCATGTCTTCAGAAAAATACCAGTTCTCAAGGTATTCCGGCGGTATAGTGTTTTTCCATTCCGGAACCAGCAGATGGCTGCTGTAAATTTTATCCTGATCTAATGAAGAAAGATATTCATCAAAACCGTCCGGAGAGGATTTTGCCAAACGGTAATTCCGATAAAAGATTTCACTGTCATTGAGTGTTCTCAGAGAATTTAAAAGCTGCTGTTCATTCATTTGTCTTATCCAATTTCAGTCAATCACATTGTTTATTACTGAATATTTTATATGGAAATATTGAAAAGAATAAATAAATATGGTTAATAATGTCAATAATTATCAATATTATAGGACAATTCCTGTCATTATTGTTATTGGAATGACTCTTATAATTTATTTATCGATCAACAATCGTAAGGATGCTTTATGGAACCGATCCTCACAGTAAGAAAAATGGACAAGAGTTTTGGTGCAACGATTGCATTGCGCCAGGTTGACCTGGATGTTTATCCGGGTGAGATTCGCGGTCTGATTGGAGAAAACGGCAGCGGAAAGTCGACCCTGACTTCCATCATCGCCGGCATCCAAAAAGCGGACAGCGGAGAGATCAGGTATAAAGGTGCCATTTGGCAGCCTGTTTCCATGATCGACGCTTTGGAACACGGAATCGGAATGATCGTACAGGAAACCGGTACCATTCCGGGAATCACCGTCGCGGAAAACCTGTTCCTTGGTGAAAGCAGCTCCTTCCGAAACAAGCTCGGCCTGGTCAGCCGCCGTGCGATGGAAAAGGAAAGCCGGAAAGCATTGGATGTTATTCACGCTGATCATATCCAGCCCGGAATGCTTACCGCGGCGCTGGACCTTCAGGAACGGAAACTGGTTGAGGTGGCGAAGGTGATGGTCAAAAAGCCGGAGATCCTGATCGTGGATGAAACGACCACAGCCCTTTCACAAAAAGGCCGTGAACTGCTCTACCAGCTGATGAATGATCTGAAGGAGCAGGGAAAAGCGGTGATTTTTATTTCCCACGACCTCGATGAGATCAAATCTGTTTGTGATACATTGACTGTTTTGCGCGACGGGAAAATTATCACCCACTTCAGCAAAGAAAACTATGACGATGATGCCATCAAAACCAGTATGATCGGCCGTGAGCTGCAGGGGGATTATTACCGTGCGGACAATGAAGCCTCCCGACAGGATACAGTTCTGCTGCAGGCGGATCACCTGACCGGCAGCGGGCTCAAAGATATTTCCCTGCAGATCCATGCCGGTGAGATCCTCGGTGTGGGCGGTTTGAGCGAATGCGGAATGCATGATCTCGGCAAGGCATTGTTCGGCAGTGCTTTTCTGGATGCGGGAACGGTATCAACAGAGGGGAAAAGCTATTCTTCCCCGAAAGAGGCCACAAAACTTGGCGTGGGATATGTCTCAAAAGAACGCGATACGGAATCCCTGTGCCAACAGGCCTCTATCCGGGACAATATTGCTATTGCGGGCCTGGATCACATTCAGAAGAATAAATTGATCCTGAAAAGCCGTGAAAGTGCCTATGTCCAAAAACAAATCGACGCCCTTTACATCAAATGCCGGCATATGGAGCAGCCGGTCAGCGCGATGAGCGGCGGAAACAAGCAGAAAGTCGTTTTCGGCAAGTGGCTGGGTGCCGGCAGCAAGGTTTTGATCCTGGACTGCCCGACCCGCGGCGTTGATATCGGTGTCAAACAAAGCATGTACCAGCTGATCACAAAAATGAAACAGGAAGGGAAAGCGATCCTGATCATCAGCGAGGAAATGGCGGAATTGATCGGGATGTGTGACCGGTTGCTGATCATGAAAGACGGTGCGGTGCAGAAAGAATTCCTGCGCGGTGAAATGAACGAATCTGACATTATCCGGTACATGATTTAAGGGGGGATCTAATGGGAAAACAAACACTGAAAGAACGAATTCCGGCATTTGCCTCCGTACTTGGACTGGTGATCCTGATCGCGGCATATTATGTCATCGGGATGATCCGCGACGCCAATGTGGCATATGGTCTGAAGGCTATTGTCAATCAGAGCGTTGTTGTGGCATTGGTCGCCACCGGAGCGGTGTTTATTTACACTCTTGGCAGTTTTGACATCAGCCTCGGCGCGGCGACCGGGGTCAGTGCCCTTTTGGGCGCAATGGCCTACAATGCAACCGGAAGCCTGCTGGTGATGTTCCTTGTCTGCATCGGGGTGGCATTGATCATCGGGTTCATCAACTCAACACTTGCCTCCGTTTTCAACCTGCCGATCTTTGTCACGACCGTCGCGATGATGAGCGTGCTCAGCGCGTTCATGCTGATCCTGATCGGCTGGAACGGGACCGGCGATACCATCAAAGTCAAAGCCCGGGATGTACGTCCGCTGGATAATATCCCTTTCAAAGTCTGTGTATTGGTTCTGTACCTTGCCCTGTGCTGGTTCATTTATACGCTGCTGCCAACCGGACGCGAAGCAAAATTCATCGGCGGCAACCCGCTCTGTGCGAAACTGTCCGGCATTGATGAGAAGCGCGCTGCGAAAATCGCAGCCATGATCTCGGCACTTGGGATCGGGCTTGGTGCGTTTCTTACGATCGTTTACGCCCCGACGCTGAACAAAGACGCTGCGGCCTCCATCGGGATGGATGTCATTATCGCCATCGTATTTGGAGGAATGCCGGTCTCCGGCGGACCGCGCAGCCGGATCCTTTCGGCAGTCGTCGGTGCCTTTTCCATGGGATTTTTGAGTCAGATCATGACCATGCTGAATCTTGGCAGCGGGTACGGTCAAATGATCAAGGCTGCCATCTTTATCCTTGTCGTCTTCATTGCCCTCGGCAATCAGCGCGGCAAACTGCTCACCAGGTAATCAACGCATCTATGCGTAAAAAAATAAGGAGAATACAATGAAAAACTTCAAGTCTGTTCTGGTTCTTGTACTGCTGTTCGTACTTGGACTGTCCTGCATGTCCGCCTCAGCTGCGAACGTGAAGATCGGTGTTCTGGTTTCCGATGCGACCTCCTCAGAAGCACTTGCTTTCCGTGCTTACTACACCGAATATATCGCCAAAGCCTATGATGTGGAATTCATCTACTCCGATGAGCTCACAGATGCCGCGGGTGAAAAAAGCGCGATCGATAACTTCATCGTCAATAACTGTAAGGCTGTCATCTCCCTTTCCAGCTTTGACCGTCCGGCCCAGATTGACCAGTGCGACGCTGCGGGGATCTATTATGCAGTTGCTACCGGTACGCTGACGGATGAACAGTATGAAGAATACAAGGATTATGAATTCTATGTCGGCGCAATCGGCCCGAGCATGGACATTGAATTCCAGGCCGGCTATGACATGGCTGCCTACTACCTGAAACAGGGCATGACCAAATTCGGTATGTTCGGCGGCGGTATCCCGTACTATGTTGACATGCACATCTACCGTGCAGCCGGTATGCTCTCAGCCATGGTTGAATTCGGTGGTGAAGGCGCGAACTATAAAGGCGCTGATAACCCGGGCGCGATCATCGGACAGATCTATGCTGACGGCGGGATCGATACCGGTAAGATCGGCAACATCGAACTGGCTGCCTATGTCGGCGGATACGACTTCAATGATGCCTGGTTCGGCAAGCTTGCCCAGATGGTCGGCACGGAAGGTATCGAAGCGATCCTTACCGTCGGCAGCGGTGTGGATGTTCTCGGCGGTTTCATTGCCGGTTCCAATGTGAAGCTTGCCACAGTTGACAGCTTCACGACCGCGATGGGAGAAGCTATGGACAGCGGTATTCTGGACTATGTCGCCGGTAAATTTGCTGCCTCCATCGGCCCGATCTTCGCAGCCACCCTGGATGCCATCAACGGCAGCCCGATCCGCGACAATGACGGCAATGCACTGGCTCTCGGTCAGGGCTACTGGGTCGCCACCAATTCCGAACAGTTCCAGCAGTTCAGCGCTGTGGACTCTTCCATGACCGATCCTGCCTATACCAAAGAGATCCTGGATCAATATGCCGGTGAAGGCGTCTCTTATGATGACTTCGCGAAATTTGTCAGCCAGTATTCCTTCGACGAAATCGTTGCGCTGAAGAAATAAGTTGATTCATGATGAGGACGGTTTGCTCCGTCCTCACGCTTTTCTGATAAAGCTGCAGGGTCAGATGCAGGCAGCTTTATCAAAAAAGCGCAATTTTCAGATCAAAAGGAGCAGCTTTTATGAAAAAGTCATCCATGTTGAAAAATATAGTGCTGAGTCTGTTGATTCCGGCTGCTGTATTTGCGGTTCTTGAAATCATCGCGGTGAGCAAAGGAGTGAAGCTTTTTACCAACGCTGACAGCTGGAAGCTTTTCTTCCGGGCTGTTGCCAACGTAACGCTGACTACATTTGCATTGTCCATCAATCTGGATTCAGGCCGCTTTGATTTCTCGCTGGGTGCGGTTTCCATGCTTTCCGCAACGATAGCCGGAACGATCTCACAGCAGGCAAACCTCGGACCATGGCCAACGCTTGGCATTGCCGTTCTGACTGCGGCGCTTCTCGGACTGATTCATGGGCTTGTTTACGTGATCACCCGTATTCCGCCCATCATCGTTTCACTGGGAATGACACTTTTTTATGAAGGCTGTGCATTTGCTTTTACCGGCGGCAAAGGGGTTTCGCTGGTTACCCGCCGTGATATCACCGGTTTTTCGCAGATCGGTAATTATATTTTGCTGATCGCAGCGGCTCTTGTGATCATCATTCTGCTTTTCGATTACACCCGCTTCGGTGCGGATTACCGTGCGCTGCTCAGCGGACAGAAGATCGCTGTCGAAACCGGTATTCATGAGATCTTCAATGCCCTGGCCTGTTACGCGATCAGCGGGGCCCTGATGGGAATGGTCGGGTTCATCAGCCTGGCAAACACCGGGTCACAGCAGATGAGTCTGAACTTTGGATCCATCGGGATCATGTTTACCGCGTTTCTCCCGATGTTCATCGGCGGCTGGATCGGACGCTATATCAACAAATGTGTCGGCATTCTGCTCGGTGCTGTCAGCATGGCGCTGATCTCCCTGGCATATGCCCGTTTCGATACGGCTTCATCTGTCCAGAGCATCGTTTCCGCCCTGCTGCTGGTCCTGTTCCTCATTTATCTGAATAATGAATTCGCGATCCTCAGCAAATTCCGCTCAAAGAAGGCTGTACTCTCATGATCGATCTCAAAGCAAATCCCTTTTACCTGAATGACAGCCAGATCGCCTGGGTACAGAATACGCTTGCATCCATGACAGAAGAAGAGAAGATCGGGCAGCTGTTCTTCCCGATCGGTTTCTCATCCGATGAAAATTATTTGCGCTATGAGATGCTGCGCTTTCATATCGGCGGGCTGCTGTTCAAGACCAGTCCGGCTAAAGAAATACGGACAGCACTCCAATTTGCTCAGGACAACAGCCGGATCCCGCTGCTCTGTGCAGCCAATCTGGAGTTTGGCTCCACCGGTTATATTGAAGAAGGTACGATGTTTGGCCAGCAGATGGCCATTGGTGCCGCCGGTGACACGAAACATGCGTACCGGATGGGCTATGTCTCCTGCAAAGAAGCTGCTGCTGTCGGATGCAATTTTGCCTTTGCACCGGTCAGCGACCTTGACCTGAACTGGCGCAACCCGATCGTCAATGTTCGCTCCTATGGAAACGATCCGGATAAAGTTCTGGAGATGTGCAGGGCCTATAAGCACGGAGCAGATGAAAGCAATGTCGCGGTTTCCGTGAAGCACTTCCCCGGTGACGGTGTCGATGAAGTCGATCAGCACCTGCTGGTCAGCGTCAATACGATGTCGGTCGATGAATGGGAATCCACATACGGGAAGATATACCGCGGGATGATCGAAGACGGGGCTATGTCCTTTATGGTCGGACATATTGATTTCCCCGCCTGGCGTTATCAGCAGGATCCCTCCCTCCCGAAAGCACTGGTTCCCGCCAGTCAATCCCCAGAACTGATGACCGGACTGCTGCGGGAGCATCTCGGATTCAACGGCCTGATCATTACGGATGCGACCCCGATGGTCGGCTACAACTGTGCCGCCAAACGCAGTGAAGCTGTTCCGCTGACGATCGCTGCAGGGGCGGATATGTTCCTGTTCAACAAAAGCCTGGAAGAGGATTACGCGTATATGTCCGATGGTATCCGCAACGGTCTGCTGACATGGGAGCGTGTCAATGATGCCGTCACCCGCATTCTTGCCATGAAAGCAGCGTTGGGACTGCACGAACGGCGGATGGGGGCCGATGACAATATGAATTGTATCGGCTGTGAAGAGCATCACCGCTGGGCACGGGAATGCGCGGATGAGGCGATCACGCTGGTGAAAGATACGGAAGGCAATCTGCCGCTGCGTCCGGAGAAGACAAAGCGGCTGCTGCTCCAAGTGCTGGGCGGATTCCCGAAAGAGGCTCATATTGCCGCATATATGAAGCAAAAACTGGAGAATGAAGGCTTTGCGGTCACGGTTTGGCAGCCGGAGGATTTCAGTACCTATCAATTCGGCGTCAAACCCTTTACGGATCGTTTTGACGCGGTTCTCTATCTCGGCAACGTGGAAAACGCCAGCAACAAGACGACGAACCGCATCAACTGGTCCACTTTCTGGGGACACGGAGACAATGTCCCCTGGTTCGTCCATGAGGTGCCGACGGTATTTGCTTCACTTGCCAATCCCTATCATCTGGTGGATGTTCCCATGATCAAGACGTACATCAACTGTTACTCCAATAATGATGAGACGCTGGATGCGCTGACGGAAAAACTGACCGGTAAAGATACCTTCCGGGGCTTCAGCCCGACGGATCCATTCTGCGGAAAAGAATACCTGCGGTATTGAGGACGATCTATGTTTGAAAATGAAAAAAAACACTGGCTGCAAATTGCCGAAAGCCTGAAGCCGACCTTGCGAAAAGAAATCGTTCGGCCTGTTTCCGGCATGCCGGAGCATACTTTAGCTGAAAACGAGAGCGTTATCCTGGATTTCGGAAATCATTACGTCGGAAAGCTGACTTTGAAACTGGCTTATGAAGGCAGCCATCCGGACGCACCCGCATGGCTGGCGATCAAATTCTGTGAGAATGAACGGGAACTGAACGAATCTGCAATGGATTATCACGGCTGGATCAGCAAGGGATGGATCCAGCAGGAAGAGATCCACGTGGACGTTCTCCCCGCTGAGGTGAAGCTTCCGAGGCGATATGCTTTCCGGTTTGTGAAAATCGACGTGCTTGCGCTCTCCTCGAAATATCAGCTTGTCATTGAAGACGCCGCTGCTGAGACATACACTGGTGCGGATGACACGATGGTCGAAAAAATACGGCTCGCGCCGGAAGATGCCCGGATCGATCAGGTGTCACTCCGAACGCTCCGGAACTGCATGCAGGATGTCTTTGAAGATGGACCGAAGCGCGACCGGCGTTTATGGCTGGGGGATCTGCGGCTGCAGGCACTGACAAATTCCGTCACTTACCGCAATTTTGATCTGGTCAAACGCTGCCTGTACCTGTTTGCGGGAACAGCGGATGAAAACGGACGGATCGCCGCCTGCCTTTTCACAGAGCCTGAAATTGAAGCGGACGATACATTCATGTTCGATTACTCGCTGTTTTTTATCCCGGCATTGCTGAACTATTCCCGGACCAGCGGGGATGAAGAAACTGAGAAAGATCTGCTGCCCATTGCGCTTCACCAATTGACTCTGGCTGAAGAAAGGTTTGATCAGAAAACGCAGCTGCTCCGGGACTTTGATGACCCGAGAAAGTGTTTTGTAGACTGGGTGCTCGAACTGAATAAGCAGACTGCGGCTCATTCGATCTGGATCTGCTGTGCTGAGGCTGCTCTGGAGCTCTCCTATGATCCGGCACTTGAGAAAAAAATAAGGCTGCGGAAGGATGCAGCCCGAGACGCCTGGTATGATGCAGACCGTCATTTGTTTGTCAGCGGCGAGTCAAAGCAGCTGTCACGGGCTTCCCAGGTTTGGGCAGTTCTTGCGGGAATTGTCACCGGAGAGGAAGCGGCGAAATGTCTGGATGCTCTCAATGAAGAAGCTGAGGCCGTTCCGATGGTAACGCCTTATATGATGCACCATTATGTCGAAGCTTTGTGCAAAGTCGGATATAAGCAAAAAGCGATTCAGGTCATCAGGGAGTATTGGGGCGCAATGGTGAAAGCCGGTGCGGATACTTTCTGGGAATTGTTCAATCCCGCCAATCCGGATGAATCCCCTTACGGGTCGCCGATCGTCAACAGTTACTGCCATGCCTGGAGTTGTACACCGTCATGGTTCCTGAGAAGCAAAATTCTGGAGTAAATTTATGAAATACAAAGGTATTATTTTTGATCTGGACGGTGTTATCTGCACAACCGATGAACAGCATTATCTTGCCTGGAAGGCGGCTGCGGACAAACTGGGTATCCCGTTTGACCGCGAACGTAATAATCTGCTGCGCGGTGTCAGCCGCATGGCTTGCGTTGATATTATACTGGAAAAGAGCAACAGACACTTTACGGATGAGGAAAAGCTGCAGATCGCCACAGAAAAAAACGACCTTTACCGCAAACTGCTGGGAAATCTGTCACCGGAAGATCTTTCCGGTGATGTCAGCAATACACTGAACACCCTGCGTGATTCCGGTTTAAAGCTTGCAATCGGTTCTTCCAGCAAAAACACACCGTTTATCCTGGAACGGATCGGTCTTGGTGATTTCTTTGACGCAGTCTCGGACGGGAATAACATCACGCATTCCAAACCGGATCCTGAAGTTTTTCTGAAAGCGGCAGCGATGCTGGACCTCGATCCAAAGGATTGTCTGGTCGTTGAGGATGCTCATGCCGGAGTAGAAGCAGCTGTCAATGGCGGTTTTGACTGTGCGGCGATGGGTGATGCCAGAGACGATGAACGGGCTGTTCTGTACCTGAGCAAATTCTCTGATCTGCTTGAAATTTTAAACTGAGATTCACTATATGAAATATTACCTCGCAATTGACATCGGAGCTTCTTCCGGACGGCATATCATTGGCTGGCGGGAAGGCTGCGATCTTCATACCCGGGAGATATACCGGTTCCCGAATGGTGTTACCGAATCGGAGGGACATCTGACCTGGGATGTTGAATCGTTGGAATCTCACGTCAAGGCAGGGATCGATGCGGCACTGAGCGAATTTCCGGAAATCGTGAGCCTGTCCATTGATACCTGGGGTGTGGACTATGTCTTGCTGAACGGAAATGAACCGATAGCTCCCTGCTATGCCTATCGGGACAGCAGGACGGAGAAAGTGATACCGCTCCTCCATCAGCGTATGGCATTTGAAGAGCTTTACCGCCGGACCGGTATCCAGTTCCAGCCGTTCAACACAATCTACCAGCTTTATGCGGACAAACTTGCGGGCAGGCTGGAAGAAGCAAGCGATTTTCTGATGATCCCGGAATTCCTGATGTACCGGCTGTGCGGGGTGAAATCTCACGAATACACCAATGCCACTACCGGCGGGATGATCAGCGCGGAAGCCGGTGAATATGACCCGGAGATCATCGAAACATTGGACCTGCCCGGACATCTGTTCCATCCGCTGCAAAGCCCCGGGACTGTCATTGGCGAGTACAAAGGCATAAAAATCATGCTATGCGCTACCCATGACACGGGCAGCGCGGTGGAAGGGATCCCGATGGAGGGCAATGAGCCTTACATTTCCAGCGGCACCTGGAGCCTGTTGGGCGTGAAGACGTCCAAGCCGATCACGGATGCGGCCAGCCAAAATGCAAACTGGAGCAATGAAGGCGGTGTGGGATATAACCGGTATCAGAAGAACATCATGGGCATGTGGCTTGTCAACCGGCTGCGGGAAGAACTCTGTCCGGAAAAGCCGTGGGCTGAAATCACACGGGAAGCTTCTGAAAGTGGTTTTGATGAAATCGTTGATGCCAATGCTCAGGCATTCCTGGCTCCGGCAAGCATGAAGGGTGCCTTTGACGAAGCGCTTCAGAAAAAGCCGGGGAACATCGTAGATTATTTCCGCTGCGCATACCGCAGTCTTGCCGTGAGCTACCGGGATGCGATCCGTGAACTGGAACACAACACCGGGAAACAATATGCCAGGATTTATATTGTGGGCGGCGGAGCAAAGAACGCTTTTCTGAATGAATTAACAGCGGAAGCAACCGGGAAGGAAGTGATTGCCTTACCCATTGAAGCGACCGCTTTGGGAAACCTGAAAATCCAAATGGAGGCAAACCATGAGTTATAACGATGCGAAAAAACGTTACGCGGCATTGGACGTGGATACGGAAGCCGCAATTGAAAAGTTGAAGACTGTTCCGGTTTCCCTGCACTGCTGGCAGGGAGATGATGTGCGCGGGTTTGACACGGATCCGAACAAACCGCTGACCGGCGGGATCCAGACCACCGGGAACTATCCGGGCAGGGCCCGCAATCCGGAAGAACTGATGGCAGACCTCGACATGGTCCTCGGCCTGATTCCCGGCACCCCGAAGATGAACCTGCACGCCAGCTATGCCATTTTCGAAGAGGGAGAATGGGTGGACCGGGATAAACTGGAACCGAAGCATTTCGCCAAATGGGTGGAATTCTGCAAAGAACGCGGCCTGGGCTGTGATTTCAACCCGACCTTCTTTTCCCACCCCAAATGCGATCCGCTGACACTTTCCTCCCCGAATGAGAATACACGGAAATTCTGGATCGATCACGGGAAAGCCTGTATCCGCATCTCGGAATATCTGGCGGAAGAACTGGGACAGAAGTGCGTGATGAACATCTGGACCGGTGACGGCTTCAAGGATATCCCCGCAGACCGCAAAGGTCCCCGTGTCCGCTATAAAGAATCGATCGATGCGATCCTCAGCGAACCTTATGATTTTGATAAAGTCAAACCCTGTGTTGAAAGCAAGGTATTCGGGATCGGTGTGGAAGCCTATACCGTCGGCAGTGCTGAATTCGCGCTGAGCTATGCGGCAGCGAACATGGACAAATGCATCCCGCTGATGGATAACGGTCACTATCACCCGACCGAAGTTGTGAGCGACAAGATCCCCTCCCTGCTGGCTTTCTTCCCCGAGATCGCACTGCACATCACCCGTCCGATCCGCTGGGACAGTGACCATGTAGTTCTCTTTGACGATGAGACAAAAGAGATCGCCCGTGAGATCGTCCGCTGCGGCGGCCTGGATGGCAGCGTGAACATTGCGCTGGATTACTTTGATGCCTCGATCAACCGTCTGGCAGCATGGACACTCGGTTACCGCAATGTCCAGAAGGCACTGCTCTATGCCCTGCTGCAGCCGAATGACAGCCTGAAAGCCCTGCAGGATCAGGACCGGTTCACAGAACTGTTGGTAGCCCAGGAAGAGCTGAAGACCATGCCCTTTGAGAGTGTCTGGAATGAATACTGCGAACGCTGCGGCAAACCGCTGGATGGCGAATGGCTGCAGTCCGTGTTGGATTACGAAGAAAAAGTTTTGAGGAACCGCAAATGAAAGATATCACCACTGCTCCCTTTTTTGTTGAATTTGTCCGCACTGCCACCAACATGTATGACCATGGTTGGGATGAACGCAACGGCGGCAACATCAGCCTGATGCTTGACGAAAGCGAGTTGAGCGAATATCTTGACACTGGAAAGGTGATCCGTACCATTCCAACCGAGTTTACCGCTCCCGAACTGGATGGTAAATATTTTCTGGTTACCGGTACCGGGAAGTATTTCAAGAATGTCCAATATGCTCCGGAAGTGAATTTGGGACTGGTGCGCCTGACGGATCAGGGACAGCAGGCGGAACTCTTGTGGGGATTCACTGATGGCGGCAAATTCACTAGTGAATTTCCGGCTCATATGATGAGCCATGCCGCGCGGCTGAAGGTCAACCCTGCCAATCGTGTGGTGATGCACTGCCATCCGGCGAACCTGCTGGCCATGACCTATGTCCATGACCTGGATGAGCGGGCCTTTACCCGTACGCTCTGGCAGATGTGCACTGAATGCATTGTCGTCTTTCCGGAAGGGGTCAATGTGCTGCCCTGGATGCTCTGCGGTACGAATGAGATCGGTGAAGCAACGGCCAAAAAGATGCTCACCGCCCGCCTTGTGGTTTGGAGCCAGCATGGCATTTACGGCGCCGGTACGGATCTGGATGAGACCTTCGGCCTGATCGAAACAGCTGAAAAGGCTGCAGAGATCTATATGAAGATCGCCCACCTGCCGCTGAAGAATACCATCACCGATGAGCAGATGCATCAGCTGGAAAAGCGATTCAATTTCAAAGCCAGAGCGGGATACCTGGATTGACCGTTCTCCTTTCGATATAAAACAGTCCCGTCCGGATCAGTTCGGACGGGACTGTTTTTGTTAACACACTCCGGGGATTGTCCCTTTATGGGACTGTCTCCTTTTTTTAGCCGAATTTCCTATGAAAACTATTCTTCAAGATACCATTTCTCAGCGTCCTTGCGGAATTGCGCGAGAGACGGTTCGTGCAGGTAGATCATGTGACCGGATTCATAATAGGTGAAGGTCAGATTCTTCTGATATGCGGGTTCCAGGAAAATATGGTCATAGACCCATTCCGCGGCGAAGAAGGGGGTAGCCAGGTCATAATAACCGCAGATGACCCAGACCTTGAGGTCTTTATTCTTTGCCATATCGTCGCGGATGATGTCCTGCTGCTGCAGGTAGGAATTATTGTTGTATTTCCAGTCTTTCCACAGGGAGGCAGAGACTATGTAGGGACGTTCGCATTTGAACCCAAGCTCCCGTCTGAAATAATCGTTGATGGCACTGCCGAAAGCGCCGTTGAGCTGATAGCAGGAGGGATCGTCCTCAAAGCTGCTGCCCACGTTGTTGCGGTCTGTCCCGGTGTAGCGGCTGTCAATGCGGCCGACGACAAGATGCTCATCGCGCAGCAATTCCTTGCAGAATTGTGAGATCTCGATGCGCAGGTTGGAGTTCAGAATGTATTGTTTCTTCAGCCCGGTGTAAGCTGCCAGCTTTTCTGCCAGTGCTTCCCGTTCCGCGGCTGTAAGGCGGCTGCCTTTGAAGAGTGCGGTGAGGTATTCTTCCTCGGCAAAGGAACGGACTTCGGCTGTAAAATCTTCGATGCTCATTTCCAGATATTTCGGGGCTGCCTTTTTGTAATACCAGGCATCCGCGGCATAGGTGGGCAGGAACAGGACGAAGGGCAGTTCATTGCCCGGATCGAATTCCAGTGTGGAAAAATCGTTGGCGGTAGAGATCAGCATCAGTCCGTTGAGTTCCAGACTGTATTCTTCGGAAAGGTATTTTGCCAGACCGACTGAGCGCGGCGTTCCGTAGGATTCCCCCGCCAGATATTTCGGGGAAGCCCAGCGTTCATTGCGTGTAACATAAAGCCGGATGAAATCCCCGACGGACTGGATATCATTTTTGTACCCAAGGAAATCCGCTTCCTTGTTGCCGACAATAGCACGGGAATAACCGGTCATCACCGGGTCAATGAAGACGAGGTCGGTCATGTCCAAAATTGAGTATTCGTTGTCGATGAGCGGTGCGGGGAACTTTATCACGTTCCCGTCCGCGTCAAGCTGTACGCGGCGGGGACCCAAGAATCCCAGATGCACCCACAGGGAAGCTGAACCCGGACCGCCGTTGAAGGAAAATGTCAGCGGACGTTCCGCGATGTCGCCCGGTTCATCGAGCGTGTAGGCGGTGAAAAAGATCTCGAAGCGGGGCTTTTCACCTTCGTAAATGCCGTCCTTCCGCGATTCCTGGCTCACGACCATCGTGCCGATGGTGACGGTGTAATTTACAGTCTTGCCATTGATGACAGCACTGTGTTTGGATGTGATGATGTTGTCCTGGGGTTTTTCAGCCGGGACGGCGTTCTCTTTTGTGGTTTCTTCTGCCATGATATTATTCCTTTACGTTGTAAAAATCTTTTGCCTGCTCCCTGAATTTCTTTAAGGAAGGTTCATGCATGTAGATCATGTGGCCGGATGGGTAGTAAGTGAGTTTGAGGTTCTCCTTCTGTCCGCCTTCGAGAAAAACGTGGCTGTAGATCCATTCGGCGGCGAAAAACGGTGTCGCCAGGTCATAATAGCCGCACAGCACCCAGGTCTTCAGGTTCCGGTTTTTCTGCATTGTCCGCTGCAGGATCTCTTCCTGCTGCATAAAGCGGTTTTCGAATTCCTTATAGCTCCAGGGACTGCCGAGATCCTCCTGGTAATTGTTGCTGAGCCGGTAGAGCTTGTCGTCTTCATAGCCCAACTCCTGGCTGAAATAAGCATTGACGGCCCCGGCAAAGGCACCGCGCAGCTGATAGGAGGAAGGATCGCCTTCCATTTTCTCACCGGCGTTATTGCCTTCATTTCCCGTGTAACGTCCATCGAAGCGTCCGATGACCAGATGCTCCCTGCGCAGCAGTTCTTTACAGAAGCGGTGGATCACAATGCGCAGGTTGGAATTCAGCACATATTCTTTGCTGAGCCCTGTGAAATCGGCGAGCTTCCGTGCGATCCGTTCCTTTTCAGCTTCATCCAGACGGGTTCCGAGGAACAGCGCGCGCATATATTCCCCGCCGGCAAAGGCGCGGGCTTCATCCATAAAAGCCGGCAGATCCATTTTCAGATAGCGCGCGGCTGCCTTTTTGTGGAACCAGGCATCAGCAGCGTAGGTGGGCAGGAAGAGGATGTAGGGCAGGTCATTGCCCGGGACGAATCGCAGCGTGGAATAGTCGATGGCGGTGGAAATCAGCATGATGCCGTTCAGGTCCATGCCGAATTTGGTTGAAAGATAATCTGCCACTCCTACCGAGCGGGCTGTCCCATAGGATTCTCCCGCGAGATATTTCGGGGAGGTCCAGCGTTTATTGCGGGTGATATATGTCCGGATAAAGTCACTGACGGATTGGATGTCGTTGCTGTAGCCGATGAAATCGGTGACTTTGTTCTCCGGCAGAGCACGGGAAAATCCGGTGGTGACCGGATCGACAAAAACGAGATCGGTCATATCCAGGATCGAGTAAGGATTATCCGTGAGTGGTGCGGGGAATTCCGGTACGTTGCCTTCACTGTCCAGTTTGACCCGGCGCGGACCTAAAAACCCGAGATGCACCCACATGGAGCTGCTGCCGGGACCGCCGTTATAGGAAAATGTGATCGGGCGTTTGCTCAGATCACCCGGCTCATCGAGCGTATAGGCGGTGAAAAAGATCTGATAGCGCTGGGATTCACCCTGGTACACTTCCGCCTTTGTGGATTCCTGGCTGATGACCATGGTGCCGACAGTGACCGTATAATGGATCTCCTTCCCGTTGATTTCAATGGTGTGGCTGCTTGTTACGAGATTGTCCTGCAGCTTTTCTGCAGATGTGACAGTTTCTTTTGAGGATTCTTCTGTCATTGTGTTACTCCTTGAGTTACAGTGAATCAGCTCTGTACGAGGAATATCCTTCGTAGGCGTAGCTATGATCAATGCCTTTCATGAAAAGTTTCCGGTCATTGATGCGGTCCGTCAGAGCCTGCCTGAGCAAAAGTTTGAGCTCAGTGTCACGGATCGGGCTGCGCTCCATCGCCAGCAGATAGTCTTCCTTATCGATTTTGCTCCAATCCACCACTTTGCCGGTCTCTGTTTTAAAAATCAGATCCAGCCAAATACGGGCTGCCCGGCCGTTTCCTTCCCGAAACGGATGAGCAACATTCATTTCGATATATTTTTCAACAATTTCATCAAAGGTTGATTGCGGCATTTGTTCCACTTTTTCAATGGCCGATTCAAGATACAAGACCGAGGTAAAGCGGAAATTTCCCTTGGCAAGATTGACATGGCGCATTTGTCCGGCAAAATCGTAGATCCTTTCAAAAAGAGCCTTATGAATTTCGGAAAGGCACCCAAAAGTTCCGGGCTGGAGCGAGTCAAGTTTTCCGCTGTCATAAAGATCGACAGCAGCTGCCTTGCTGAGTTTTTCTTCTGTTCGGGCTAATTCGATGGAATCCGTAATGCCCAATTTGTTTTCCAGCGTCATACTATTTTGTATCCAACTTCTCCTTTAGGAGCTGATTTTGCATTCCAAAGCTCTTGCTTCGCAAGGCGCGGCTCGATTGATCGTGTGTTGCCATAAGCTTCTGGCCGCGCCGGGTTTATTTAGCCGGGTCACGGGCCGGCTAAAGCCGCCCGCTGCCCCCGGCACCCCGGTTATGGTGTCAGGGTAGATCGATCTGTTTTACTGGACTTAACCGCATGGAGATGTATCTTGTTGTCCTCCTTTTATTCAACCCACTCCAGTTCAAAGTCTTCCCCGATGACGACGGTATCCCCGTCTTCAACACCGGCCTGGCGCAGCGCGTCTTCGATGCCGAGCGTCTTCATCAGGTTCTGGAAGCGGCGCAGGGAGCCCGGATGTTCCCAGAAGGTCATCTTGGCTGCCCGTTCGATGGCTGTGCCGCGTACGACATAATCACCGTAATCGTTGCGGCTGATCGTGAACTGGCGCGGATCATCTTCCGGTGTGTAAAGCGGCAGGACCTCATCCTCATCCACGGTTTCTTCCGGAGCGTTCTGGACCATTTCGTATAATTTCCAAAGGATCGGTTTGATGTTGCCGCTGGTTGCAGCGGACATGCTCATGGGTTCATATCCGCGCTCTTTGAGCTCTGCTTCAATTTCCGGCCATCGTTCTGCAGCTTCCGGAATGTCCATCTTGTTGTAAACGACGAGCTGGGTTTTTTCACCGAGATTGGCATCGAAGAGAGCCATTTCCTGGTTGATCTGGTCGAAATCGGCGATCGGGTCTTCGGATTCTCCGTTCAGTACGTGCAGGATCACCCGTGTCCGCTGGATGTGGCGCAGGAAGGAATCCCCCAGGCCGACACCCATGTGAGCCCCTTCGATCAGCCCCGGAACGTCGGACAGGACAATCGAGTGCTCCGCATCGAGTTCCGCAACACCGAGGTTCGGTTCAAGCGTGGTGAAAGGATAATTCGCGATTTTTGGCGTGGCATTGGTTGCCGCTGCCAGGAATGAGGATTTGCCGGCGTTCGGTACGCCGACGATGCCCACGTCCGCGATGAGCTTTAATTCCAATGCAAGGTATTTTTCCTCGCAGGGTGCACCTTTTTCAGCGGTGCGGGGAGCCTGGTTGGAGGGAGAAACAAAATGCGTGTTTCCTCTGCCGCCCCGTCCGCCTTTGCAGACAATAAGCTCCTGACCGTCATGAGTCAGGTCGCCCAACAGCGCTCCGGTTTCCTTTTCCCGGACGATCGTTCCAGCGGGCACCTTTACGATCAGGTTTTCCGCGGATTTGCCGGTCTGGTTATTGATCCCGCCCTTCTGCCCATCGGCAGCGATATAGCGGGTCTGGTGCCGGAAAGAAGCGAGTGTGTTCAGATGCCGGTCGACCTTCAGGATCAGGTCACCGCCCCGTCCGCCGTCACCGCCGTCAGGTCCGCCGCGGGAGACAAATTTCTCGCGGTGGAAATGCATAAATCCGTCTCCGCCTTTTCCGGAACGGACGTAAATTTCAGCTTCGTCTATAAACATTGATGATCGATCCCTTCTGTATTTTTAACTGATCATGGCGGGAAAACCGGAAACAGGCCATGACGTTTTTTGAGCCATATGCGAGCTGTCCCGATATTCCCGGATGAATCGCTGTGAATTTTTTATTCAGCTGGAGACAGTTACCCGCTGCATTCCTCTTCAGAACAGGCGGAGTAAACGTTTTTCCCTTAAAAAAATTATACTATAGATTATTCCATAACAGATTCGTGCCGGTGATTGTTGCATACGGTCTGTACTTTATGAATACAACAATACCTTAAGAAAAACTTAAAATACCTTAACAAAAAAGACTGTTTATTCTGATTATCGGAATAAATTACGGGGAAATATCCGATGAACCTGTAAATGGTATGAAAATTGCATTCATATTAAAATTTGGTTTGAAAAATCCAGCAGAGATAACCTTTTGCTCTGGAATTGTAGGGAGAAATGAATAATCCAAAAAGTATTCTGATCGTCTTATGTCTGTTTTTTGTCCTGTTGGTTCCCATATGCGCCGCGCTGGCCGCAGACGGGGACGGTACGATGCCTGCTTTGATTTTCAGCGGGGATTATGAAAAAGGGATGAGAATCTGGATAGGGAGCCTCCGGATCGATGATAATGATCCGTATGATTTTCGGGATCCGATCGCATGGATCGTCAACGAAAACGCGGAAGGTGTCACGGATGTTTATTCCGAAAATGTCCTGTTTCGGGCAAGGATCCATGATAAGGCAAGAATTGAGGATGGCCTTCAGGATCTGACCTATCCGGATACGGAGCTTTACAAGGTTACACTACCGAAATTTAAAAATTTATTCTTCTCTGAAGGAGAATCCGGCGCGTCGGGATCTTTCCGCCTGCCGGGAAATGTCGGCATCGCTCCCGGCAGATTGTGGTATATCATTGAACGTGAATTCAAGCCCTGCTGGCCGAATGATGTTTATATCGATGGAAATTATGAAAGACATCCGGAAAACTGGTGCGCTTATATCGTTTCCGGTGCCGGAGAAGAGTTTGTGCGGGCTGGATTCACGACCGGGATCCATAATGATTGGAATGTGCGCCCGGCATTTGATTTGAACGCTGAAAATATTATTTTTGCCGCACCTGACAACAGTTCGCGGGATTTTATCCGGCAGAATGGCGTTTTCACCGCGATTCCAGCTGTTCCTGAAAGTGACCTGAAACTCACTGTGGTGGACAGCAGCCGGGCCGGTTTCCGTGCGGATACGCAGGCAAGGACTGTTGTCCCGGAAGGCACCGTTACCGTGGATTTCTCCGGAGCAGAAACCGGATCCAATGAATATGCTGCTGTCATCCTTTTCGATGCTGAGGGGCATGGTCTTTATTATGCCCGGATCGCATCCGGAACTGCTGCAGGAACCGTACCTTTGGCTTTGCCTGCAGAGCTTCCCGAGGGTGAGTATCTTTTGAAGGTGTTCTCCTTCCGGCGGAACGGGGAACATCGGAGTGATTATGCCAGCCCGGCAGTGGAGATCCCGCTGCGGATCGCCACGCATGTCAAGGTCACCTTCCATGCCAATAACGGGGCAGATCCGGAAGCGCTGAGCGAACAGATGGTTCCTGTCAGCGCCGCGGCATCTTTGAGTCGGAATCAATTCAGCAATGAGGGATACGTTTTTGCGGGATGGAACACGGAACCTGATGGAAGCGGGCAAAGCTTCTCAGACGGTGCAATGGTGAGCCTGGATGACCATCTTGATCTCTACGCGATCTGGACAGAACCCACCGAACAGGGCATTACCATGTATCTCTTTGATGTGATGAACGATATGCGTGAACTGCCGCGGACCGGGATGACCGGGAATTTCGTGAGCGTTCAGCCGGATGATGTGAACTATAAAGATCTGAAGCTGGACCTGCTGCTCCCTTCCATTGATGCGGAAAGCCAGATCGTTTCTGTGGATGCGCTGGATGGTGCTTATCCGGTGGAATGGCTGGGAATGAAAGCCGGCCTGCTTTCCGGCAGCGACCAGCCCGGGACCGGGCACAGCATTATCGCTGCCCATAACACACTGAACGCCAGCGAATACGGCCCCTTTGCCCTGCTGAGTGAACTGGAAGAAGGCGACCTGTTCTTTGTCCAGGGACGGAACAACGAACTGATGACCTTCCGTGTGTACGAAAGTGCAAAGATCGGGGCATTCGATTTCGCCGCACTGCGCCAAAGCGTACTGCGCTATGACACCACAGTGACCCTGCTGACCTGTGAAGACGAACTGCCCGAAGGCGGCTATGCCTCCCGCCGCATCGTCTCCGGCGTCCGCGTGAAGTAAATGTAAAATCAACAGTCCAAAGCCTCTGTGGCTTATTCCGAAGACAGACCTCGTTTGGGGCTGTCTTCGTTTTAAAAACCACACATCGGGGACTGTCCTTTTATGGGACTGTCCCCACTGCTCCAGTACAGCGGAACAGAGAACCCGTCCCCGCCGACAAGGGGGCTTGGACCCGCAGGGGCTGGGACCCTTTGC
>Ga0310695_10002907_pt1 | contig 34894 bp, 23 predicted proteins | sample RumenRJG_04DNA_FD_203882 | JGI IMG/M metagenome (GOLD analysis project Ga0310695, IMG submission 203882) | Bovine rumen microbial communities from Lethbridge, Alberta, Canada - RJG_04 (v2) (version 2) | ecosystem: Host-associated > Mammals > Digestive system > Stomach > Rumen | place: Canada... | reverse complement strand
CCTCACCAGCCTTCTTGCCTTCCTGCAGGGAGCCCATCTGGCGGAGCATGTTCTCCTTCATCTCCTTCTTGGCCTTCTCGGTCACGTCTATTTTATAATAGGTAACCTTGTCTTCCTTGCCGGGCTCCAGCTTTACCTCGGGAGCGGTGGCCAGGTCGAACTTGAAGGTGAAATCGTTGCCCGACTTCCACTCGATTTCCTCCTGCTTCTCGCTGGTGAGCGGCTCGCCCAGGAGGTTGAGTTTGTTCTTGGTGATGTACTCGCTGAGGGCGTGGGAAACCACTTCGTTTACAGCCTCGACGAGGGCCTGGTCGCCATAGACGCGCTGAATGAGCGTCATAGGCACCATTCCTTTGCGGAATCCCTTGAATTCGGCCGTACGGCGGCGGTCGGCAAGCTTCTTCTTCTCATTGGCAACATAATCCTCTGCCGCCACGGCGATGCTCAGCTGAAACTGGAGATCATCGATCTTTTTCTTCGTTACTTTCATATTATACAATTATTTATTTGTTTTATTTTCAGGATATTCCACGCGCTCGTGGTGTACCTGCACCAGGTACTGCTTGAGCACGTTCTTCACGGTCACGAGGTCCTTGATGGAGAGGTCTGCCTCTTCCATCTGTCCCTCGTTCATCTTGCCCGCCACCATCTTTTCCACAAAGGCGTCCACCGACGCGGCGGAGTAGTCCGTGAGCGTGCGGGAGGCTGCCTCGATACTATCGCACAACATCAGGAGCACCTGCTCCTGCGTGCGCGGTTTGCGGCCGGGATAGGTAAATGCCTTCACCTGGGAAGCGTCGCCGCCGGCCTGGAGGTAGGTGTTCCAGAAGAAGCCGGTACGGCTGGTTCCGTGGTGGGTAATGATAAAATCGGTTATCACTTTGGGCAGGCCGATCCGGTTGGCGATTTCCAACCCATCGGTGACGTGCCGGATGATCCGGGAGGCGCTTTCCTCCGGGCTCAGGCCGCTGTGATAGCCTTTCCCGCCGGGGATAAGGGTTTCGTTCTCGATGAAGCAGGCGGGATTGTTCATCTTGCCGATATCGTGGTACAGGGCACCGGCGCGCACCAGCAGCACATTTGCACCGATGGAACGGGCGGCCGCTTCGGCCATGCTCATGACCTGGAGCGAGTGCTGGAAGGTACCGGGAGCCCGGTGATCGAGTTCACGCAAGGTGGAGTTGGACGTATCCGTCAGTTCCACGAGGCGGGAATTCGACACGAGGTTAAAGATCTTCTCGAACAGGTAGATGGCGGGATAACCGGCCACCGAGAGGAGCGATCCCAGGAACAGGAAGGCCACTTCCCGGTAGGGATTGCCGCTGACGGCATCGATAAACCGGAAACCAAAATACGTGATGAGCAGGGTCACGAAGACCACGGCGGCGGACAGGAACTGGTGCCAGCCCCGGTTGAAGAACTGGAAGCTGTAGAAGCCGCACAGGCCCGCCACGAGGAACATCACGAACAGGACCGGACCGCCCTCGCAGAAAATCAGCAGCGGGATGAGCGATACGATATAGACCGGAACGATGACCTTCGGTTTGAAGAAGGCGTGCAGGAAGGTGGCGCCCAGGGTAAAGGGCACCATGTACAGGAAGTCCGGGGCCGCCTTGCCGATGACCAGGGCGGTTACCGTGAGCAGCAGGAAAACAAGCTGGAGGTAGAGGTAACGGTTGGGCTCGGCAAAAATGGCCGGATTCGAGAAATAGATGATCAGGTAGAAGATGAGCACCAGCGCCAGGGCGATGAGGGCGTTCCCCAGCCAGAAAAGGATGCGGGGGCCCGTGTAGCCCATATTGGCTTCGTATTCCACCTTGTAGGAGTCCAGCATCTGGGCAATCTCGCCCGTGACCATCTCCCCTTCCGATACGATGAGCTGGCCTCTGTTCACGAAGCCCGACGTGGGGGAAATGTAGGAGGCGCTCTCGGCGTGCGTGAGGGCCGTCATCTGCTTGTCGTACACCAGGTTGGGGACGATGAGGTCGTACACGCCGGCTGCCCGGAGGATGGAGTCTACGTTGATGTAGGGGTATTTGGCGCCCACATCGGCCACCAGCTTGGCGCGCGCGGCGCTTTCCTTATAGACTTCCGTCACCGGACGCTGGACGGCCCGTTTTTCCCGCTGGATGAAGAGGACGGCGTTGGGGTCCCCTTTCTTGTCGGTCTTGACACCGGCATCGGAAACAATGCCCCGCTCGTACAGGGAGCGGATTTCGCCCACCACCGTGGACTTCAGGACCCCCAGGTCCAGGCCTTCGGCGGCCTTGATGTTCCGGTTGGCTACATCGGTGGCGTAGCGGTAGTACGGGACAATGCCGCCGTCCGACTTGCTCTTCTCCTCGAGGATCTGCTCCTCGGTCTTGAGGATCGGGAAATCGAACTGGGCGATGAGATTCTCGTGCTTCCACGGCGAACCCTTCCGGTAGTCGTAGCCGAACTTGGCGGTGCGCGGCATCAGGAGCACCAGCACCAGCCAGAGCAGGACCAGGGGAAGGTATTGTCCGGGTTTACCCGGGAGTCGGGACAGTTTCATACGCGGTGTTTACTTAAAAGGGCTGTCGGCCTCGCGAGCTATGTAGCCGTAGGTGAGGCGGTCGGTCAGGTTCGGGAAAAGCCGGTGGGCCCAGACCGTGGCCTTGCCCAGGAAGGTGAGGATTTTCTGCGAACGGCGCTGCTCCAGGGCCTTGGCCAGGTGCAGGGCGCAGTCTTCGGCACTCATCAGCTTGCCTTCCTCCAGCGGGGTCTTGCCCTGGGGCGTTCCGTCTGCCGTGAGGGCGGCGTTGCGCACGTTGGAGGCCGTATAGCCCGGGGCGAACACCAGGACGTTCAGGCCGTCTTTCAGGTGCTCGATACGCAGGGTGTCCAGGAAGCCGCGCACGGCGTACTTGGACGAGGAATAGCCCGTACGGGCCGGCAGGGCGCTGTATCCCGCGATGGAGATGACGCCTACCACGCTGCCCTTGGAGGCCAGCAGATACGGCAGGGCGTATTTGGTGCACTGCACCGTGCCCCAGAAATTCACGTCCATCAGCGAGCGGATTACCTTCAGGTCCAGGTCTTTGAACATGGCGCGCATGGAGATGCCGGCGTTGTTCACCAGGATGTCTATGCGGCCGAAGCGTTCCACCGTCTTTTCGATGAGGGTGCGGCAGTCTTCCTCGCTGGTAACGTCCGTCTTCACACAGAGGACGTTTTCCGCGTTGGGGCTTACCGAGGGGGCTTCCTGCTCCAGTTTGTCCAGGCTGCGGGCGGCCATCACCACCTTGGCCCCGTAACTGCCGAACAGACGGGCAGAAGCCAACCCGATCCCCGAGCTGGCTCCTGTGATGATGATTACCTTGTCCTTGAAGGTGTCTGCAAGCATACTATTTTACCGTCATGGCGGCGATATCGTCGCCGTCGTACAGGCCGGCATCGAGTTTCGCCTTGATTTCCTTGAAGACCTTGAGCGTGTAGTTCACGTCCTCCATGGTATGGGCGGCCGTGCAGACGATTCGGAAGATGATCATGCCCTTGGGGATAACCGGGTAGATGACCATCGAACAGAAGATGCGGTAGTTCTCCCGGAGGTCCTTGGCCATCTTGGTGGCCTGGGCGATTCCGCCCTTGATGTGGACCGGGGTTACGCAGGCTTCCGCCTCGCCGATGTCGAATCCTTCCTCCTTAAAGCCATTCTGGATGGCGTGGGTGATGGCCCAGCACTTCTTGCGGAGCTCGTCGCCTTCCGGGGAGTCGATGATTTCCATTCGCTTGATGTTACCGATAACCAGCGGCATCGGGAGCGATTTGGCGTACATCTGGCTGCGCATGTTGGCGCGGAGGTAGTTGATGATGGCGTGCGGGCCGGCTACGAAGCCGCCGATGGAAGCCATACTCTTGGCAAAGGCGCCGATATACAGGTCGATTCCGTCCATCACGCCGAAGTGCTCGGAGGTTCCCCTTCCGTGAGGGCCCAGCAGGCCGAAGCCGTGGGCATCGTCGATGAGGATGCGGAATTTGTATTTCTGCTTCAGGGCCACCAGGCCGTCCAGTTTGCCCAGGGCGCCGGTCATACCGAACACACCCTCGGTGATGAGGAGCACGCCGCCGCCGTTTTCTTCAGCCTCGGCGCAGGCGCGGGCGAGGACCTTTTCGGCATCGGCCAGGTTGTTGTGGCGATATTTGTATTTGCTGCCGATATGCAGGCGGATACCGTCCAGCAGGCAGGCGTGGCACTCGGCGTCGTAGACGATGACGTCGTGGCGGGCCGTGAGGGCGTCAATGGTAGAGACAATACCCTGATAGCCAAAGTTGTACAGGAAGGCGTCCTCCTTCTTCTCGAAGTCGGCGAAAATCTTTTCCAGTTTCTCGTGATAACGCGTGTGACCGGACATCATGCGGGCGCCCATCGGATAGGCAAGGCCCCAGTCCGCCGCCGCCTGGGCGTCGGCTTTGCGCACCTCGGGGTGATTGGCCAGGCCGAGGTAGTTGTTCAGGGACCAGTTCAGCACGGGGATGCCGTTAAAGGTCATGTGCGGGCCCAGCTCGCCTTCCAGGCGGGGGTACATGTAGTAACCGAAACCTTGTTCGAAATACTGGCCGATAGGGCCGCCGCTGTCGCGTTCGATACGATCAAAAATATCCAACATATCTATTTGTAAATTAATTGCTTAAGCATCAATATTCGCATAATGTGCGTTCTCCTCGATGAACTGCCGGCGCGGCGGGACATCGTCGCCCATGAGCATGGAGAAGGTCCGCTCGGCCTCGGCCGCGTTCTCGATGGTGATCTGGCGCAGGCGGCGGCGGGACGGGTCCATGGTGGTGTCCCACAGCTGCTGGTCGCTCATTTCACCCAGACCTTTGTAGCGCTGCACGGTGACGCCCTTGTCGGTACCCTTGCCCAGCCGGGCGGTCGCTTCGGCGCGCTGGTCATCGGTCCAGCAATAGACCTCTTCCTTGCCTTTCTTGACGAGGTAGAGGGGCGGTGTGGCCAGGTAGACGTAGCCGTTCTTGATGAGGTCGAACATATAGCGGAAGAAGAAGGTCAGGATGAGGCAGGCAATGTGGGAACCGTCCACATCGGCATCGGTCATGATGATGACCTTGTGGTAGCGGAGCTTGCTCAGGTCCATGTGCTTCTCGCCAGATTCGTCTTCCACGGCCACGGTAACGCCCAGGGCCGTGTAGATGTTGCGGATTTCCTCGCTGTCGAAGGCGCGGTCGCCGGCGGCTTTCTCCACGTTCAGGATCTTGCCTCGGAGCGGCAGGATGGCCTGGATGCGGCGGTCGCGGCCCTGCTTGGCGGTACCGCCTGCGGAATCACCCTCCACCAGGAAGAGCTCGCAGGATTCGGGGTTACGCTCGGAGCAGTCGGCCAGTTTGCCCGGCATGCCGGCGCCGCCCATCGGGCTCTTGCGCTGGACCATTTCACGGGCTTTGCGGGCGGCGTTGCGCGCCGTTGCGGCCAGGACGATCTTCTCGATGATGATCTTGGCCAGCTTGGGGTTCTCTTCCAGATAGGTGTCCATAGCCGCGGCCGTGGCCTGGGAGACAGCGGAGGTGGCCTCCGGGTTGCCCAGCTTGGTCTTGGTCTGGCCTTCGAACTGCGGCTCGGCCACCTTCACGGAGATGACGGCCGTAAGGCCCTCGCGGAAGTCCTCGGGAGCCAGGTCGCCTTTGAACTTGGCCAGGAGGTTGTTCTTCTCTGCATAGTTCTTCAGGGAACGGGACAGGCCCATCTTGAAGCCCTGAAGGTGCGTACCGCCTTCGATGGTGTTGATATTGTTCACATACGAGAAAATGCGCTCGCTGTATCCGTTGTTGTACTGGAGGGCGATATCGATCGGAATCACCTTGTCGGAAGCCACGCAGATGGGATCGGGGATGAGCTTCGTGGCACCGGCGTCCAGGTAGTCGATGAATTCCTTCAGGCCTTCCTGCGAGTAGAAGACCTCGGAGCGGTGGGAACCGTCCTCGAGGGTCTCGCGCAGGTCCGTCAGGGAGATGTGGATGCCCTTGTTCAAGAAGGCCAACTCACGCAGGCGCTTGGCCAGGGTGTCATATTTGTACACGATGGTCTGCGTAAAGATCTCGGCGTCCGGATGGAAGGTGATGATGGTACCCGTGTCGTTGCAGGTACCCACGACCTCGACCGGTCCCAGGGGCTTTCCCTTGGAATATTTCTGGACGTGGATCTGTCCCTCGCGGTGTACCTCGGCCACCAGCAGGTCGGCCAGGGCGTTCACGCAGGATACGCCCACACCGTGCAGACCGCCGGACACCTTGTAGCTGTCCTTGCTGAACTTACCGCCGGCGTGCAGGACGGTCAGAACGACCTCCAGGGCGCTGCGGTGCTCCTTCGGGTGCATGCCCGTCGGGATACCGCGGCCGTTATCCTTAACCGTGATGGAGTTGTCCTCGTTGATGCTGACTTCGATTTCGTTGCAGAAGCCGGCCATCGCCTCGTCGATACTGTTATCCACGACCTCGTACACCAGGTGGTGAAGACCCCGCTCACCGATGTCGCCGATATACATGGAAGGGCGTTTACGCACGGCTTCCAGGCCTTCGAGAACCTGGATACTACTGGCTGAATACTGCTCTTCCGCCTGCTTCATTTCCTCATTTTCAATCATATTCCGTATAGTATTATAATAACTTGCAAAGATAGTAATTTATTCTAACATCATCAAATCTACATTTTGAAGCAAATGCCGGCCGTGAGGCTGAAGCCGCTCTCGGCAAAGCCCGGGTGGCGCTGGATGGTGGCATCCAGCAGGTTGGAGATCTGGGCCCAGAAGGAAAGCTTGCGCGAATAGCGGTACTCGCCCATCAGACCGAGGTCTACCCAGCCGGGGATGCGGGCTTCCGTGTGGTTGCCCGATGCGAGGCTGTAGATATCGCCCCGGCGGGCGATGGCGCCCTCGGCCCAAATGCCGGCGAAGATGCGCTCCTGCCAGTTGTAGACGGCGCGGACGTTACCGCCCAGGCGGGACGGCTCGAACACGCCGGAATACTCCTGCTTGTAGACGTTGGTGTGGTTGAACTGCACGCCGCCGTCCACGGCCACGCGGGAGCTGTTCCAGGCAGCCCGGAGGTCTACATAGAAGCGGTTGTAGTCTTTCCAGTTGATGGTTCCCAGGAGCATCTGCGGCTCGGTGGTGGCCAGGTTGTTCACATCCAGGACGGCATCCACCAGGCCGCCGGAAACGGAGGCGAATCCGGTGCAGAGGTCATACTGCAGACGGCCCAGCACCTGGCCGCGAAGGCCCAGGCGCACGTTGATGCGTTCGATGGTATTGTCCAGCAGGGCCGTGCTCTGATCCTGGACCATGGCGGTCACCAGGCGGTGATTGTCCTCCAGCAGGGAGGAATAGGTGTTCAGGCGGGCTCCGCCGGTTACATCGGCATAGAGGTTGAGCGTCTGCTCGATGGCCTGGTAGCTGGCGTGTACGGCCGGATAGAAGACCTGGCCTTTCTGGGTATAGAGTTCGGGCAGGCCGTTCAGCTGGTCGTCGTCGTGGAAGAGGAAGCCCACGGTGAAGCCCAAATCCAGGTTCAGTTTATCCTTTTTCAGCAGCAGGTGCGGCGTGGCGGAGAGGTTGGTTCCGCGGGCGCTCACCAGGTTGTTGTAGAAGGCCATATCCGCCTTCAGGTCTACCAGGGCGCGCATATCGTCCCGGAGCACCGGGCCGAAGGAACCGTCGAAGGAGAAGACCGTTTCGCCGAGGTCCATGCCGTCTGCGGCGTCCTTGCCGAAGCGCAGGCCCACGCCGGCGTCATAGAAGAAGCCGCCGGTTTCCACGCCCAGGGCACGGGCCCGGACCTTCATATCCAGGGCGTTGTACATCTTGTCCAGGACCGGATTGCGGAGAATCGGGAGGGGGTCCTTGGAGCCGATGCCCAGGTAACCGGCATCGAAACTCAGCTCTCCCCTGTCCCAGCCGTACCGGCCGTCAAAGCCGGCGCGCACCAGCAGGTCGCGGCCGGAGAAGGTTTCTCCCTTGTCGCCTTTCAGGTCATACACGGAGGTCGACACCCCGTCGCGCTCGGCTTTGACGGACCGCCAGTCTCCGAAGAAGCCCCGCAGTGAGCCATACAGACTCATTTGGAAGGCTCCGTCCAGCTCGGGGCTGAAGACGATATCGGCCTCGGGACGGAAGGCATAGCCGGCGCCGGCCCGCACGTACAGCAGCTGGCCCGGATAGGCTTCGCGCTGCGGCTTCATGTTCATCAGGTACGGGCTGAACTCATAGGCACCCTTGTACGGGTTCCCGAAGACGGAGTAGTCGAAGTCCGTATCGAAACGGAGCAGGGAGTCCGGCACGTTCATGGCCACGGTTCCCTTGTTGATATTCAGGTCCTTGCTTTCGTAGGTGCGGGTCACCTCTACGGTAGGATTCAGGTTCTGGGCCTGGAGGGCGGCACCGGCGCACAGGGCGGCCACCGCCAGGATATAGCTCTTGTTCATCATTACTCGCTCATTTTCTGAAGTTTCTCAAGGCGCATACGGACGTTATCCGGCACGTCGTCGTCCGGACCGAAAGGCGTGTAGCCGTTCTTGACGCTCTCGAAGGTGGCCTTTGCCTGGACCATATTGTCCCGCTCGGCGAAGGAGTCACCCAGGACGATGAAGGCCTTGGCCAGCCAGTAATTCTGGCCGGGAGCATCCTGGGCCAGCTTGTAGACGCGTTTTTCCACGTCGGCAAAGTCGCCGGTGTCGTAGCTGCGCTGGATCAGCTGGTAGCAGGCCTCGGCACCTTCGTCCGTGGAAGGATAGCGGCTCAGGTTCTCGAAGAGGCTGAAGGCCTTGTCGCGGTCGCTTCGGGCCAGGGAGGCCTTGGCTATCACGTAGTCGGCCTCGCGGATGAGGTCGTTGGTGGCGGACTTGTCCGCTTTCACGACATCGGCGGCGGCCAGGGCTTCTTCCCATTTGTGGCCGCGGTAGGCGGAGCGCATGGCTCCGATGCGGCCGGCAGTCACGTTCCCGTCGATACGGGCCACGGTCTGCAGCTTCTGGTAGGCGTCGTAGGCGTCGTTGTATTTCTCCATACCGTAGCTCAAGTCGGCCAGGGCACGGGCGGCCGGCTCGGCGAATTCACCGCCGCTCACCTTGGCGTAGGCGTCGCAGGCAGGTTCCTTCTTGTCCATGGCCCGGAGGCATTCGGCCGTGTAGAACCAGGTCTGCTCTACGCGGGAGCCGTTGGGGTATTTGCTGCGGTAGGTCTCCAGGGAGCCCAGGGCCTTGCCGTAGTTGCCCGCCAGGTAGAGCTGCTCGCCAGCGTTGAAGTAGAGGGTTTCCTTCTCGGCATCGGTCTTGTTGGCCACGGCGCCCACCTTCTCGGCATAAGCCAGGTAGGCATCGGCCTGACCTTCAGACTGATAGATGGATTCTACGGCCAGCATGGCATCCTCGGCAAAGCCGGTTTCGGAGAGGTTCTCCACCACCTGCTTGTAGTAATCGAGGGCCTGGGCGGCCTCGCCGCGGTTGCGGCTGATCATACCTAGTTCGATGAGGGCGCGGGCGGCGAAGGTGTTGTCCTTCGTGGTGCCCTTGAGGGTCTTGAAAGCGCGGACGGCGTCGTCCTCGTCGTTCACGGCCACGTAGGCGCGGCCCAGTTCGTAAAGGGTCTCGCTGTACCAGGCCGTGTTCGGGGAGGCGTCCTTGACGGCGCTCAGCACCTCTATCCGCTCGTTCTTGGCACCGGTAAGGCCGTAAGCCAGGCCGCACTGGTACCAGGGGTAGAGGTCGTCCGTGACGCCGCCGTACGCCTCGATGGCCTGTTTGTATCCGGCGATGGCATCCTTGTAGTCCTTGCGGTAGAAGTCGCAGTCGGCCCGGCGCACGGCGGCGTCACGGGCAAAGGCGGGGTTCCCTTCGCGAAGGTATTTGTCGAACCATTTCGACGCATCGGCCCAGGAGCCGTCGCGGAAATAGGTGTAGGCAATGTCGTACGGGATTTTCTTTCCCTCCTCGCGGCCGTCCAGGGCCGAGGTGTTGTACAGGTCGGTGAGGGTGTTGCGCGCCTGGGCGAACTGACCGGCGTTGTAGTACGATTCGGCCAGCCAGTAGCGGGCCAGCTGGTTGAAGGGGTCGCGGCGGTCCCCATAGTAGGCGGCGGCGCGCAGCATCGGAACGGCATCCCGCCAGGAACCGTTGGAGATGAGCTGGTTGGCACGCAGGTAATTGGCCTTCATATAGTTGCCGCGCATATCGGGCGTAAGGTCGTCTACGTTGTCGTAGGCGGCCACGGCGCCGGCGTAGTCACGGTTGTACAGGGCGGCCAGGGCCTGGTAGGACCAGATCTTGTCGTTCTTCTGCTTGTTGTTGTATTTGGCAATGTAGTCGCTGAACACCGAGGTGTCGTGGTTCAGGTCGAAGGCCAGTTTGGCGTAGTTGAAATAGGCGTCTTCCTGGATAGCGGCGTCGAAGGCCAGGACGGAAGCGTCCTTGAAGGCGTCCATGGCGGCCACCTTGTTCTTGGTCTTGATGTAGGCGTAACCCAGCTGGTAGTTGGCAATCTGGCCCAGGGAATCCACCCGGTCCGTCATCATGGTGAAATTCTCCACCGCGCCCTGCCAGTCTTCCACCGCATACAGGACCGAGCCGGCATAGAACCAGTCGCTGCGGTTCATCCGGGGTTTCTCCTTCAGGATGCTGTCGTAGTAGGAACGGGCCTTCTTGGCATCGCCCATCACCAGGTAGGACTCGCTCAGGATACGGGCCAGGTGCGGCTGGCGCTCCTCGGGCACGCTGTCATACAGGGCGATTCCGTTTTCCACCACATAGCGGTAGTCCTTCTGCATAAACTTGCACTCCAGCAGGTAGTAGTTGGACAGGTCCGTAAAGCGCGGGTCCTTGGCCGACTGCTCAAACCAGGTGCAGGCCGTGGGGAATTCCTTGTTCGCGTAGGCGATGTAGCCCAGGGCATAACGGGAAGGGCCCGTGTAGTCCGAGAAGGGCATTTTCTGGATTTCCTCCATGCCGCGGCGGGCGTTCGCCAGGTCTCCCCTGCCAAAGTCGCTGTAGGCACGCTTGAAGGTGTATTCCGCCAGTTCATCCTCGGGAAGGGCACGCGGGTCAACGAGCATAAATTCCAGGGAGGCTGCCTCGTAGTCCTCTTTGTTGAAATAGTTCAATCCCATGCGGTAGTGGATGCGGTCTGTCATCCGGGCGCCGGGATAGTCGGCTTCATACGCCTCTACCAGGGATTCGTAACCGGGGGTCTGGAGGGTGGCGGCGCAGAGGACCGCATAGCCGCGGGCTTCAACATCGTCGCCCAAGGACTCAAACAGCGTCTGTGCACGTTCGTACATTCCCCCTTCGTACAGGCCGATAGCTTCGCGCATGATGCGCCGGGAAGAGCCGTCGCCGGCCTGGGCTCCCGCACCGGAAAGAAGGGCTGCGGCGAGGATTGCCGCCATGAATTTTCTCTTCATATTTACTTGAAATAATTTTATCAAAGTATAATATGCAAATTTAATCAATTTTCACTACATTTGCGAATAAATCGTGACTAAATTTCAGACAAAATGGCGATTATTTCATTCCAGGGAACCGATATCCTGAACGGCGAGGACATTGTCATCTACGGGATGGACATGGAGATCGAAAAAGGCGACTTCGTGTACATCGTGGGAAAGGTGGGAACCGGCAAAACTTCCATCATCCGGACCATGATTGCCGAGCACCGTCCCGGCAAGGGTTCCGCGACGGTTTGCGGGTACGACCTGTCTACCATCCGCCCGAAAGAAATCCCCTTCCTGCGCCGCAAGCTGGGGGTGGTTTTCCAGGATTTCCAGCTGTTGACGGACCGCACGGTGGAGGACAACCTTTCCTTCGTGCTGAAGGCGACCGGATGGAAGGACCGCGTGGCGGCCGACCGGCGCATCCGCGAGGTGCTGGAGGCCGTGGGAATGGAAACGAAGGCCCACAAGATGCCGCACCAGCTTTCCGGCGGCGAACAGCAGCGCATCGCCATCGCCCGCGCCCTGCTGAACAAGCCCGAGGTGATCATTGCCGATGAGCCTACCGGCAACCTGGATGGCGAGACGGCGGAGGGCATCATGCAGCTGCTCACCCGCATCAACCGGGAAGAAGGCACCGCCATTGTCATGGTCACCCACAACCGGGCCATTTTCGAGCAATATCCCGGCCGCGTCTTCCTCTGCAAAGACGAAGCCTGCACGCCTATTTCCTAAAAATGACGCGAAAAGAGCGTTTTGCGGCCATTTTGGCCTGGTTCCGGGAGAATCGTCCGGCGGCGCAGACAGAGTTGCGCTTCGGCTCCCCTTTCCAGCTGCTGGTGGCGGTGGTCCTGTCTGCCCAGTGTACCGACAAACGCGTGAACCAGGTTACCCCGGCCCTTTTCGAACGCTTCCCCAGCCCGGAAAGCCTGGCGGCCGCCTCGTTCGAGGAGGTCTTCCCCTATGTGAAAAGCGTATCCTATCCCAATAGCAAGGCGACCCATCTGATTGGCCTTGCACAGAAGCTGGTGGCCGATTTCGGCGGGAATGTTCCGGAGGATATCGACGCGCTGATGAGCCTTCCGGGCGTGGGGCGCAAGACCGCCAACGTCATTGCCTCGGTGGTGTACGACCGTCCCGTCATCGCCGTGGACACCCACGTGTTCCGCGTATCGCACCGGCTGGGACTGTCGGACGGAAAAACGCCCCAGGCCGTTGAAAAGGACCTGGAGCGTTCGATTCCGGTGGCCGAGAGGGCCATTTCGCACCATTGGCTCATCCTGCACGGGCGCTATACCTGCGTGGCGCGCAAACCCAAATGCACCGCCTGCCCGCTGAATGCCTGGTGCCGGTTCTACAGCGTCTCGAAAGAGGCTTCCGTATAAAGCGGCGTCCCGTCTTTGGTCAAACCTTCCACCACCACGCGGAAACGGCCTTTGTAGGCCGGGGTCTGCACCTCTATCCGATGGCTCTTGCCGGCTTCCAGCTCAGTGAGCGGATGCCAGTACAGGGTCTGGCAGTCGGGCGTTCCCTTGGGCAGGATGACCGGCGGGCAGATGCCGTCAAAGTCGAAAATCCGCACCTGCTGGGGGAAGAGGGCCGTGGAGATGTTTCCCTTGGCGGTGATGAAGTTCACCACGCCGTCGTAGGTCCGCGTTCCCACGTTGTAGGTATGCGGGTAGATGAGGATATCGCTCAGTAAATCAGGGTCGAAGGCCAGCAGGTTTTCGTGGTAGGTCATGGGCACGCCGTCCAGCAGGGTCATGGAACCGCGGGCGAAGAGCGGCGGGCGCTGCGGGCCACCGTCGATGCGCACCTGAACCTGTTTGTGCTTTCCGTTGTCACGGCGCACACGGAGTTCCGGAATGAATTCGATGATCATTTCCTGGACGGAAGACATCTTGGTATAATCTGCCAGATGGTAGCCGATGCGCATCTTCTCATCCAGGCGGAGGGCGGTCCGCGCCGGCATGGGCGTCACCAGGGTGTCAATGTCCTGGGCGCGGAAATGGATCATGGCCTTGCGGCGGGCCTGGAGGGCGGCGCGAAGGTCTTCACACAGCACCAGGGGCTCGTCCGTCTGGGCACTCAGGTGGAGGAAGGGGTCGTCTATCACCAGGGAGCATTCGGCCGTTTCCGGCAGACCCAGTACCTCGCACACCAAATCCCGGCGGCCGAAGATATTCCCCGTCCGGAAGCGGTAGGAGCCGTAGGAGGTCTTCTCTCCGAGGTAAATATCGGCGGTGTTGCCCGGGGCCGATATGAGCGGCAGGCAAAGCGGGTCCTCCCAGGTGCGGGCGGCGTCGCGGCCTTCCAGGTGGCCGGTCAGGATCTCTCCTTCCAGGGTCGATAGGGTTCCCGCGGGGCATTTCGCGGCAGGCTGCGGGGCAACCGGTCCGGTGGAAGGCGTACCTTCCAAAGCATCGATCTTATAGACCGATACGCTCACGGTGGCGTCCGATGCGCACTGGAGGGTAACCGGGAAGCTTTCCTGCTGTCCGGCCGTGCGCTGGAGGGCAATCTGCACGCCCCGGCCCAGCGGGCGCTCCTCTTCCGCCTGGGGCAGATGTTCGGCAATCTGAACGGTCTTCTGGCGGACGTTGGCGTTGGTGTTGTAAATGCTGATCCGCCGGGCTCCGGCCAGGGGGTCTACCCCCTCTCCCAGACAGCTGGTATAGGCCGCCAGCAGATAGGTCCCGGTGGGGACGTTGCCCGGAATGGCCATCACGCCGCCCCCGCGGCCGCCCAGAAGGGAAAGCCGCATGGTGGCCGCCGTCCCATCGGTCGAGAGTAATTCCACATACGCCACCTTGCTCTGGGCAGACAGTTTCCGCCCGGAAGCCGTGGCATCGAAACAGAACGCGCTTACCCAGATGCAGTCTCCGGCCACATAGGTTGCCCGGTCGGTGGATATCCAGACCTGCTCCGGCACGAGCTGCGCCCCGCAGAGCAACGGCCACAAAAGGGTTCCTATCAACAATATCTTTTTCATAATTCGTTCTATTTGTGGCTATTGGGCCAGTATGAGGGTTTGTTCTTGGTGCCGGTCATGGTGCAGTCTACGCAGCGCCTGGGCGCCCAGATCATCTGCTCATCACCATCGTCATTGGTCACCAGGTAAAGCGGCCGCTCTCCCCGCGAGTAGAAATAATCGTAGCCTTTCTCATTGGACTCCGCTTCCGCCGGTTCTGACAAATCCGGATAGAAGAGGACGGTACGGTCTACCCGTCCCGTATAGTAGCGGGAACCCTCGAAGAAGGCGCGGGTCATAGCGGTCTGGCAGATGCCTACATAGCCCAGGACCAGTTCCGTGGAATCCTGCTCGCACCGCAGGTTGCCGCGCATGGCACTGGGATTGGGGCTGAACAGGTCTCCCTGGATATTGGACACCTCGTTCATATGGTGGATATAGGCGTAGCGGTCGGCCGAGATGCCGTAGGCCGTAACCGAGATGCAGTACAGTAACTGGCACCGGAGCGATGTCCGTTCAAACTCGGCAATCTGCCGGGCCGGCAGGGTGCGGCTGTTCAGGTCGCGGGTATCGGCCACGAAAACCTCCTTGGAGGACGCGGTGTTCCAGCAATAGTATTTGTCATACTCGCCCTGGATTTCCTCGTAGGCCTGGTTGCGCATATTATAGGGATCCACCCCGTAGCGGTAGAGGTAGAGCGGGAGGAAATCGGAATGGAATTCCCAATCTTCCTTGTACGTCCAGCAGAAGTAGCGGGTGTCTTCGGTCGGGCCCGTGAGCGTGAGCCGGACCTTGACGTTCCGATCGTCCGGGACAAAGTCGATCCGCTCGATGAGCGGCGCCTTTTCCACCTGCATCCAGTTGGAGCGGTAGACCTTCCCCGTGTTGGCATCGGTAAACACCACGCGGTAGGATTTATCGGCGGATGCCTCTTTCAGATTGAAGGAGAAGGTGATTTCGCTAACGCGTTCACGGGGCACACCGTTGATGATGGTACCGTCGCTGCATTCCACGTGGGCGTATCCGAAGATGGTATAATCTCTGGTATCATCCAACACATAGGTCGTGCTGGAGGAAGGAAGGGGCTGAAGGAGACGGACCGTCATGGAACTGGATTCGCCGATGACCAAGTCGCCTTCAAAGACAAGACAGCGGTCTACCGGAGGGGTTTCCGGATCGAACGGATAGATGCAGGATGCCGCCAGCAGAAGACCTGCAAAGTATAGGGCTATCTTTTTCATCAGAAGAGAATGTTCAAATTAATGTAAGGAATCTGGGTCGCAAAGACCGAAAGCATGTGTCCGGTCACTTTCTGGCCGCCTTCGGTGGTGTAGTAGACCGAGTACGGGTTCTTCCGTCCCGTCACGTTGTAGCAGCCGATGGTGACGCTGGCGTGCGCCAGGGCCTTCAGGTAATGGCCCGGGTCGATGTTGACGGCCAGGTCCAGCCGGAAATAGTCTGGAATGCGGTAGGCGTTGCGTTCCGAATAAGCCAGGCGGTAACCGCCGCCGTACCGGTAGTAACCGATGGGAATGGTCACGGGGCGTCCCGTGGCATATTCCAGGTTGGCGGAGAAGGAGTAGCGGCGCGTCAGTTTGAAGTTGGCCACAACCTTCACATCGTGGGGTTTGTCGTGCGGGGCATTATACCAGTCGCCCGCATTGATGGCCGCCAGTCCCCTGTCTTCCATTTCTTTCAGCAGGGAGCGGGACCAGGTGTAGGAGACCCAGCCGTTCAGGCGGCCGGCGCTCTTGCGGGCCATCAGCTCAATTCCGTAAGCCCGTCCATAGGTGGTCACCAGGTCATCGGCCAGGTCGGGATTCATGACCAACTTGGCGCCGCTCTTGTAATCCAGGTAGTTGCTCATCTGCTTCCAATAGACCTCGGCGCTCAGGTCCACCTGGCTGCCGAAGACCGTCCAGTACACGCCGGCGGCCGCCTGCCAGCCCGTGGTAGGCTTGATCTGCTCGCCGGAAAGCTTCCAGGTATCCATCGGGGAGATGGAGGAGGAATTGGAAATCAGGTGGATGTTCTGCCGCATGGTGTTGAAGCCCGCCTTGAGGGAGAGGTTGTCCTGTACGGCATATTTTCCGGAGATCCGGAATTCCGGACCGAAGTAGAATTTCGAGGGATCCATGGCGGCGAAGACGTTCAGGCGGGCGCCTCCCTCCACGGTCAGTTTCTCGGCCGCCTGCCAGGTGTCCCCGAAGTAGAGGGCGCCTTCCAGGGCCTTTTCGGCCGGAAGGGAATGGTCCGGGACCAGGGACGTGCTGAAGGCCGGTTTCATATGTCCGCCCTGCAGGTTGTAGAACATGCCCTGACCACCATAGATAAAGGTATGGTTGCGGTATTTTCGCTCAAAGTCCAATTTGGCCCAGATCTGGTCTATCCGGGTATCCAGGATGTAGCCTTCCGTTTCGCTGAAGGTGTTCTCCAGGGTGTTGCTGTACTGGTCGAAACCGGCGCTGAGCGTGCGGGTCCTGGAGGCGTTGGGCTTGTTGATCCAGGCAAGGGAGGCATTCAGGTTGTGGTAGCGGAAGGTAGTATCGCCCGAGAAGGAGAAGCGGTCGGCCGACCAGTATCCGCTCAGGCGGATGGTGTTGTGGTCGTCGGCCTTGTGGGTAACGGAGAGGTTCGCATCGCTGAAACCGGCCTTTCCGCCGGCATAACCGCTGTCGTCGGGCAGCAGGCCCAGGATCCAGTCCGAATAAGTGATACGTCCACCCAGGACAAAGGTCGTCCGGTCCTTCTGGAGGGGTCCTTCAATCTGTAACCGGCTGGTTAGCAGACCGATACCCACGGAACCCTTGACCTGTTTCGGGTCACCGTCCTTGGATTTCACATCCAGCACGGACGAGATGCGGCCGCCGAAGTTGGCGGGGATGGAACTCTTGTACAGTTCCACGCCTTCCACCACATCGGGATTGAAGGCCGAGAAGATGCCGAACATGTGGCTGGGGTTGTAGAGGGTTCCGCCGTTGAAGAGAATCAGGTTCTGGTCGGCCGCTCCGCCGCGGACATTGAATCCGCCGGATGCCTCGCCCACGCTCTTTACGCCCGGGAGGGTGAGCACGGCCTTGATGACATCGCCCTCGCCGAAGGCGGAGGGAATCTTGGAGATGGTTTTCATGGAGACCGTCTCCACGCCGATCCGGGCGGTCCGGTGCGCGGCCATGCTCTCCGAGGAAATCAGGGCTCCGGACAGCTGGGTAACCTTTTCCTTCATGATGACGTCGAAGGTGCCGCTGCCGTTTACAACGACTTGCAGGTCCATGTCCTCGCGGGTGAATTCCGTGAAATGGAGCTTGTTTTCGCCCGTGGGAACGGTGATGCGGTAGAAGCCTTTCTTATTGGACTGCACATAGGTGCGCGTGCGCTCGTCATAAACCGTGACGGCCTCCAGCGGTTCGCCCGTGGCCAGGTCGCGGATATAGCCCGAGATGGTAGCACGGGGTCCCTTCTGGGTGCGGGCGTCGCCAATCGTATAGACCTTGTTGCGGAAGGTAGCCAGGACGGCATTCTCGTCCACTACCGGATCCGGTTCCCGGTCCTGTACGGAAAAATACGCGGCGGGCAGGTCCTCGTCGTAATGCGGCTTCAGGACGCGCACACCCGTCTTTCTGGCCCGATAGGAATATTCCGAGGGCTCCCACAGCACGAGTTTCGGGCTGATGGCCGGCTCGCCGCCCTTATCCACCAGACGCATGACCGTTTCGGCATACCGGTCGATATCTTTCCGGCCGACGTTGCGATAATCGGCCTCCTGGCGGATGGCCCGGCGCTGCGCGGGATACAGGCGCCGCAGGTCGCCGGCGTTACTGAAGGGAATCAGTTTCCCGTCCTTCAGCACACAGTACTGCGGCACATACCGGAAGTGCTCCAGGAGTTCATAGTTGTATTCCGGATCGAAATAACCGATAACGGCGCCGTTCTTATCGCCCGGTTCGGAGTAGAACACCTTGCGGGTCTGCTTCAGGGCGGCATCGGATCCTTCATACAGGACCAGCCAGTAACCCTCGGGAGCGTCCTTATACCCCTGGTAGCGAAGGTTGACGAACAACTGGTTCCCGATGGTAAACCACGAGACCTGCTCGCGGGCCACCACGGTACCCACCATGGAGTCGTCGGCTCTTGCCAGGAGTTCCTGCTCCACGGCATCCACATTCAACCAGACGTTCTCATACAAGACGCCGTTGTACAGGACAGAGCCTTTGCGGTATTCCGGAGACACCAGGAAGGGCGTACCGTTATACTTGGTCAGATAAGGCGTCGCCTGCCGGCCCTGTAAGAGCACGGCATAGGAATCATTCTGCGCGATGAGCGGCATCGTCCCTGCCAAAAAGAGGACGAATAGCCAGATTCTTTTCAAATTCATGCACAAATATAAGAATTAGTCTGTATCTTTGAAACAAAAAATATACCATTTTCGCATGAAGAAAAAGATCTTTTTCTGGGCCGTTTGCCTGCTGGCCGGATTCCAGGCCGCAAGGGCCCAGGATTTCCCCGAATCCTGCCCGGATGAATGTACCAGCATCGCCGTGGGCCGGCTGGCCACCACGGACGGTTCCGTGTTTACCTCGCACACCTGTGACGGCGTTTCCCACAGCTGGGTGAGCATCGAAAAAGCCGCCGACCATCCGCGCGGCGCCATGACGCAGATTTATAAAGGAACGCGCAAGAATTTCTTCCGGGGCGATACCACCGGCGTGAAAATCGTGGGCGAGATTCCCCAGGTGGCCCATACCTATGCCTACCTGAATACCGGCTACCCTTCCCTGAACGAGAAACAGGTGGCCATCGGCGAGACCACGTTCAGCGGTCCGGACACCCTCCGCAATTACGGTTCGATGTTCGTGGTGGAGGAACTCTGCCGCCTGGCCCTGGAGCGCTGCGACAATGCCCGCGACGCCGTGATCCTCATGGGTTCGCTGGGAGAAAAATACGGCTATGCCGATGGCGGCGAATGCCTGACGGTGGCCGACAAGAATGAGGTCTGGTTCTTCGAGATTCTGGGCTGCGGCCGGGGACAGAAAGGTGCCGTCTGGGCCGCCCAGCGCGTTCCGGACGGGGAGGTGGCCGTATCGGCCAATATCCCCCGCATCGGCCGGCTCCGCCGCGGAGACCCCGACTTCCTTTGCTCGGACAATATCGAAACGGTGGCCCGCAAATACAACCTTTGGGATGGCGAGGGAGACTTCGTTTTCTGGAAAGCCTTTAATGCCGCCTATGGTAACGGACGCAATTTCCGTGAGCGCGAATGGTTCATTTTCAATACGTTAGCCCCTTCGCTGCAGCTTAGCTTCGACGCCCCCGAACTCCCCTTCTCCGTGAAACCGGACACCCTGGTGGACGTTCGGACCCTGAACGACATCCTGCGCAGCACCTATGAGGGGACCTTCCTGGATATGACCCAGAATTGGAAGATGACGGTGCCCGCGAAGAACGGCAAACCCGAGCAGACGCTCGTGAGCCCGCTGGCGAATCCCTGGCTTACCACCGATATGCGCAACACCCTGAATACCATCGCTCCGGGAACCATCGAGTTCCGCCGGACGGTGGCGGTTTGCTGGTGTTCCTACTCGACCGTGATCCAGCTTCGTTCCTGGCTGCCGGACGCGGTGGGCGGCATCTGCTGGCTGGCCTATGACAACCCCGGCCAGAGTCCGCGTTTCCCGATTTTCGCCGGCGGCACTTCCCTGCCCTCCGCCTTTGATTTCTGCGGACACAAGAAATACGTTCCCGACTGCGCCCTGTGGCTGTTCCGCCGGGCCAACCGCCTGGCTACCGTGGCCTGGCAGACGGACAAGGCCATTATGCTGCCCAAGGTCCTGGAACTGGAAAACGAGGCGCTGGACGCCGTTTCCTCCTTGGAACCGAACGCCGCGCCTGCGGAACTGGATGCCTTGACGGCCCGCCTGTTCCAGCATGCTGCCGATGAATGGAAGGTGTTGGAAGAAACCTTCTGGGCCAAGCACGGCCGCGGTTTCTAGAGGACGTTATCGATCCACTCGACATTGTGCGTCGACCAGAAGACCGGTCGCAACGCTTCATGGATTTTGCGCAGTCCCTGTTCCAGGCGGCTGCGCAAATCGCCTTCGCGAATCTCTACCCGGCGGACCTTGCCGCTGATGGTTTTGGGAAGGGCGGATACGAATTCCACAACGCGCGGGTATTTGTACGGGGCGGTATGCGTTTTTACGAAGTTCTGGATGTCCTTTTTCAGGTCTTCCCCCGCCTGCGAACGCCATTTGCGGCCCAGGACGATGGTGGCCTTGACCACCATACCCCGGATATCGTCCGGAACCCCGGTGACGGCGCATTCCACCACGGCGGGATGCTGCATGAGGACGCTCTCCACCTCGAACGGGCTGATCCGGTAGCCGCTGCTCTTGATCACGTCGTCGTTGCGGCCCACGAACCAGAAATAACCATCCTCGTCGCGCCAGGCTACGTCGCCGGTGTGGTAGACGCCGTCGTGCCAGACCTTGGCCGTTTTTTCATCGTCCTTGTAGTAGCCTTTGAAGAGACCGAGGGGCTTGCCTTTATCGGTCCGGACCACAATTTCTCCCCGCTCGCCGGGTTTGGCGGGCGTTCCGTCCGGAAGCAGCAGGTCTATGTCGTACTGGGGATTGGGCAGGCCCATGCTGCCGGGCTTGGGTTTCATCCACGGGAAGGTGCCAAGGGTCATGGTGGTTTCGGTCTGGCCGAAGCCTTCGCGCAGTTCCAGGCCCGTGAGTTCCTTGAATTTTTCGTAGACCGCGCCGTTCAGGGCCTCGCCGGCCGTGCAGGCCCAGCGCAGGGAGCGGAGGTCGTACTTGGAGAAGTCTTCTTGAATAAGGAATCGGTAAATGGTAGGCGGTGCGCAGAGCGATGTGATGTGGTAATCGGACATCTTCTGCAGGAGGTCAGCGGGTGTGAATTTCTTGTGATCGTAGACAAAGACGGTGGCGCCGGCGAACCACTGACCGTACATCTTGCCCCAGACGGCCTTGCCCCAGCCGGTGTCGGCGATGGTCAGGTGGAGGCTGTCCGGGCCCAGGTTGTGCCAGTAGACGCCCGTTACCAGATGGCCCAGGGCGTAGGTGAAGTCGTGGGCCACCATTTTGGGTTCCCCGCTGGTTCCGGAGGTGAAATACATCAGCATGGTGTCGCTGTTCTCGTTCCGGCCGAAGAGGTCGTCGGCTTCTTTGCGCATCCGGCTGCGGTAGAGCGGCAGGCTGGCCTGCTGCCATTCGCTGGCATAGTCGCGGAATCCGGCCGGGACCAGCGGGCCGATGCTGACGGCTTCGCGGACGGTCGGACATTCGGGAAGGGCTTCGCTGATGTGTTCCAGGATGGATTCTTCCCCGGCGCACAGGATGACTTTGATATCGGCCCGCTGGCAGCGGTAGATGATGTCGTGAGCCGTGAGCAGGTGCGTGGCGGGGATGGCGACGGCGCCGATTTTGTGGAGTGCCAGCATGGATACCCAGAACTCGTAGCGGCGGCCCAGCATAAGCATGACGCTGTCGCCGCGCCGGATGCCCAGTTGCAGGAGGTAGGCTGCCGCCTGGTCGGACATCTCTTTCAGGTCCTGGAAGGTGAAGCGTTTCTCCTCACCTTGGTCGTTGGTCCACAGCAGGGCCAGTTTATCCGGCGCCTCCTGGGCCCAGACATCCATGACGTCATAGGCGAAGTTGAAATGCTCCGGCACGTTGATGTGGAAATGACGGACAAAGTCCTCCTGGGAAACAAATTCCGTCTGGTGTAAGAAACGTTCAATCATACAATTACAATTTTTTACGGGACAAATGTAAGTACTTCGTACTAGTACGGGAAATAATTGTGGCAGAAGCCCCCAGATGTGGCGGGAATAGACGCTTTTGGGGCAGGAATGCCAAATTTGGGGTGAAAATTTCGCCACCACCAGGCATCAATCCCACCGTCGGTCGGGCTACGTCTGGGGTGCGGGATGAAGCCGGATGGCGCCATCCCGCAACGGGCAGGGGTGGTCCGGCTGGGCAGGGGTGTGCGGTGGACGGGTATGGGTGTGCGTGAGGGAGCAGGAGGGAGTGTGCGTGGGAAAGGTGAAGAGGGGCCCTGAGCGTTGGAAGGAGGTGGAAGCGAGGACGGCCTTTCCCCAGAGCCGCCCGCAGCTTCCACCAGCCGCCGCAGTTGGCGGGTTCTGCGGCGGCGCCCCCTGCCCTGACGGAATTAACTCTGGTTTCCCCTGAACCAAACCTGAAAAGTGTCAGTAGTCTCGGTTAAAAAGGGGAGACTACTATCACCCAGACCACCGACTTCCGGGATCTGGGGCTCCTATGTGGATAGTCCCCACTTGAAACCACCCACTATCCATACCAGAGGACGTTTTCCCGGACGGTCACCTTTCAAAACCGGGGACCGTCCACGCCAGAGGCCGTTTTTCCGGATGGTCACCTTTCAAAACTGGGGACCATCCACACCAGAGGCCGTTTTCCCGGACGGTCGCCCCTTCCAACCGGGGACCGTCCACGCTGGGACCTGTTTTCCCGGACGGTCAACGCTTGGAGCGGGGCGGGACGGTACGAGGCGACATGCCACCCTCGGCTAGGGGGTGCCTGCGAAGCGATTGGCCTTGTGCGGATCGCGCAGGCGGGGGTCGCCGGTGCCGCCCCAGCCCGCGACGTTAAGAAAGCTTGCTCTGCGACGCCAACAAGGCCACCCCGTGACACCAAGAAAACCGGCACCACCGCCGCTCAACGGCCCGGAGCGGCGGCTACGGCTCGGCCGGGCTGCGGGGAACTCAACCCAAAAGGTTCTCCTCCCCGGCCGGCCGTTGCCGGAGCCAGTCCAAGGGCATTTGAAGGTGCATTTGGAAGTGCTTGATACTCAGACATATCCCAGAAAGCCGGTTCCTAAAATACCGGAACCGGCTTTACGGGATGTCGCTGAGTCATAGATAGTTAAGAATGCAGTCTGGGTTGGTCCGACCTCGTAAAGACAAAAAAAGGTCGGCACGGATGGTGTCGACCGGAAGGATTTGTGTGGTGAGGATAACTGGATTTGAACCAGTGACCTCTTGCCTGTCAAGCAAGCGCTCTAAACCAACTGAGCTATACCCTCATTTTTCATTATAAAGACCAGGCTGTCGTCTGGTCTTTTGTGCTCCCTCAGGGGCTCGAACCCTGGACCCCAACATTAAGAGTGTCGTGCTCTACCAACTGAGCTAAGGAAGCAATCCTTGTATTTCTGTGACCCGTTCGGGACTCGAACCCGAGGCCCCAACATTAAAAGTGTTGTGCTCTACCAACTGAGCTAACGAGTCCTCCAACCTTTTCGGCTTTATGTCTCCGAATCGGGAATGCAAAGGTATCCCTCTTTTTCGACTTATCCAAATTTTTTTACGATTTTTTTAGAAAAAATTGCGGGCCCATCCTCACTGCTTCGGTGCCGAATACTCCTTGATGTGTTGCTCGTCGGCCAGGCGGCACACCAGCACATTCCCGTCTTTCACAGAAACGATATATCCGTCAAGCCCTTGCACCACAATCGACTTGGCTCCGGCGGCATGGACGATGCAGTTTCGGGTATCGAAAAGACGCACGTCCTCCCCCACCGCGGCATTGCCGTCGGCATCGGCATCGATATGCTCCTTCACGGAACTCCAGCCCCCCAGGTCGCTCCAGCCCAGATCGCCCGCGATCACGAATATCCGGGACGATTTTTCCATGACCGCATAGTCGATGGATATCTTCTCGCAGGTGGGGAAAAGTTTCTGCAGCGCGGCAGCCTCGCCGGGGGTATAGAACGCGGGGGCGAGCTCGTCCATCACCCCGCAAATCTGCGGAGCGTGCGCGCGAAGTTCCCGGGTGATGGTGGACAGGCGCCACACGAAGATGCCGGCGTTCCAGAAATAGTTGCCGGCAGCGAGGTATTCCTTGGCCACCTCCAGCGTGGGTTTCTCCTTGAATTCCAGTACTTTAACCACTTTGTCGCGGACGGTTTCGCTGGAGCAGATGTAGCCGTAACCGGTGTCCGGACGCGTAGGGGCGATGCCCACCGTGACGATGGCATCGGACCCGGCGGTGAAGGCCAGGGCGTCGGAGATCACGCGGGCAAACTGCTCCTTTTCCAGCACGAGGGCGTCGGCCGGGGTCACCACCACATTGGCATCGGGATGCTTCACGCCGATTTTCCAGCAGGCATAGGCGATGCAGGGAGCGGTGTTGCGCGGCTCGGGCTCGGCCAGGATCTGATCTGCCGGAATCCCGGGAAGTTGCTCCCGCACCTTTTCCACGTAGCGCTGGCCCGTTACCACCCAGATATGGTCCATGGGACACACCTGCAGGAAGCGTTCTACCGTCAACTGAATCAATGTCTTACCTACGCCAAGCACGTCGATGAACTGCTTGGGCGTCTCCGGAACGCTGATGGGCCAGAGGCGGCTTCCAACCCCGCCGGCCATGATGACAACATGGGTCTCCATACTGAAAATTTTTGTAAATGTAGCGAATTTTTCTTATATTGCACAAACATATAAAAGAACACAAAAACTCTTTTTGTTATGAAGAAATACATTGCTGAGTGCATCGGAACGGCTGTTCTGACACTTCTGGGCTGCGGAACCGCAGTCTTTGTCGGTTGTGCGACCCCTGCCGGCGTCGCTGCTACCGCCCTTGCCTTCGGTCTGTCCGTCATCGCCATGGCGTACACCATTGGCAGCATCTCCGGATGCCACATCAACCCTGCCATCACCCTGGGCGTTTTCCTGTCCGGCCGGATGAGCCTGAAAGAGGCTGTGGGTTACTGGATTGGCCAGTTCATCGGTGGCCTGGTGGGTGCAGCCATCCTGCTGCTCATCTGCAACATGTCCAACTTTGAGATGGGCGGCGCCAACACGGCGAACGCTGCGAACGGCATTACCGCCGGCGGCGCTTTCGTCATCGAGATTATCGCCACCTTCATCTTCGTCCTGGTGGTGCTTGGCTCCACGGCCAAGAACGGTGCGGGCAACCTGGCCGGCATCGCCATCGGCCTTACCCTGGTGCTCATCCACCTGGTTTGCATCAACCTGACCGGTACCTCCGTCAACCCGGCCCGTTCCTTCGGTCCGGCCCTGCTGGTGGGTAGTGAGGCTCTCAAACAGCTGTGGATCTTCATCATCGCCCCGCTCGTAGGCGGTGCCCTGAGCGCCGTCGTGTGGAATGCCATCGCCCCTTCGGAATAGCCTCATGAAGACACAAGCAGAACTCACCCACATTGCCGCCCAGTTCCAGATTAGCGGGAACATCTTGGAAATCAAGCCGTTAGGAAACGGCCTCATTAACGATACCTTCCAGGTCATCACCGACGGACCGGACAACTACGTGCTCCAGCGGGTCAACAACGCCATCTTCCAGGACGTGGATTTGCTCCAGTCCAATATCGAGGCGGTGACGCGCCACATCCGCGGCAAACTGGAAGCCGCCGGAGAGAGCGACATCGACCGCAAGGTCCTGCGTTTCGTGCCCGTAAAAGGCAGCGGCAAAACCTATTGGACCGATGGTCAGACCTTCTGGCGCATCTCGGTGTTCATCCGCAACGCGTTCACGTACGAGACCGTCAACCCGGAATATTCCTACTATGCCGGCAAGGCGTTCGGGCATTTCGAGGCGATGCTGGCCGATATTCCCGACCGTCTGGGCGAGACCATCCCGGATTTCCACAATATGGAACTGCGGGCACGCCAGCTGCGGGAAGCCGTTGCGGCCGATGCAGCCGGGCGGATGGCCGATCCCGCCGTCAAGGCGCTCGTAGAGGAGATCCAAACGTACGAGGAAGAGATGTGCAAGGCGGAACGGATGTACCGCGAAGGCACCCTTCCCAAACGCATCTGCCACTGCGACACCAAGGTGAACAATATGCTGTTCGGTGCCAACGGGGAGATTCTCTGCGTGATCGATCTGGATACCGTGATGCCGAGCTTCGTTTTCTCGGATTTCGGAGACTTCCTGCGCACGGCCGCCAATACCGGTGCCGAGGACGACAAGGATTTGTCGCGGGTTGGGTTTAACATGGAGATTTTCAAGGCTTTTGCCAAAGGATACCTGGAATCCGCCTCGGTCTTCCTGACCCCGGTAGAGAAGGAGAACCTGCCCTATGCAGCCCTGCTGTTCCCGTATATGCAGACCGTCCGTTTCCTGGCCGATTACATCAACGGCGATACCTATTATAAGATACAGTATCCCGAGCACAACTGGGTGCGGAGCCTTGCCCAATGGCAACTGTTCCGCTCTGCCCTGGCCAAACGGGACGAGATGGCCGCCTACATAAATTCGTTGTAAGGTTCGGCTGCCAGCAGATACTTTCCGGAGGTGCCATTCCGAAAATCGGCCCGAAAGCCGAACAGGTGGATGGCGCCTCCTGTTTTGATACCCAGGCGTTTGCGGAGTCCTTCGCTGTCCAGGGGCAGGTTGCGGGCGGTGACGTCCGCCTTGGGCCAGCGTGTGGCAGCTTCGCGGATGCCGGTTTTGTCGAAGGGCAGTACGGCGCAGATGCGGTAGCGTTTGCCCAGAAGGCGGAGTTCGGCGGGGAGGTCTGCGCCGGAGGGTACGTAAAGATGGGTGCTGTGGCCCAGTTTCCGCAGGTTGAAGCGGCTGCAGAGCAGATTGAAGGCGCCGGCCTTTGTCAGTGCCGGTCCCGGGATGAACATAAAACCAGCCTCTCTCAGCACTTCCTCATCCTTAAGTAGGCTAATCTCTGCCTCCCGTTCTTCTTCTATGCTAAAGACTATCGAGCCGGCAATTGTTGGGTTGTTCCGGCTGGAGCCGATAGCCACTGGGGAGCATTTCCCCTTGTTTTCAGCGACACAGTGGCTATTGGCTCCAGCCCAGCTACCAGATAGCTGAACCGCATACAGTCCGGTACGGACAGGTTGAGAGGAGCATTTTCTTTCGTCCTCTGCGACTCGCGACCTGCCCGTACCAGACTGAAGAACGAGCAGCAACTCTTTACATTCGTCGCCAACAGCAACACAATGCACCGCCTTCAGACAATTCCCCAACTCACGCCCCAACTGGGCGATATCGGCCATCGGCGAAACCTTCACCAAGACGTACGGGCAAAGCCGCAAAAGACTGTCTTTCAGGGCGATAAGGTCGGGCGAACAATCGGCCAGGCGGAAGACCTTCCGGCCGGAAGCGCTCCGGCGGGCAGGATCCAGGAAAATCACATCCGGGGCAAAATCCCCCAGCACCGACGGAAGGGAATCCGGCGTAATCTCCGCGCAGGAAACCCGGATATTCGTACGCCCCAGGGCTGCAAAATTGCCCCGGGCCGCATCGGCCAGTTTCGCATCCATCTCGTTGTACAGGACCTCCTCCGCCACCTGAGAAAACGCCCAGGAATCAACGCCCAGGCCACCGGTAAGGTCGGCCACCCGAAGGGCAGACTTGCCGGCGGAAGAGGCAAGGGAACGCAACAAGGAGGCCTTGTAAAATGCCGTGGCGGAAGAAGAGCACTGCTCCCCCGCCAAGGGCATGGGATAAACCAAAGAAGGTTCCGCAAACCACTGCGGAACCTTGTCTTTCAATTTCTTGCGGACGGCGAGCGTGGAAATGACACGCTCGGCATCGGCACCGAACTGCTGGCGGACGGAAGTCAGGAACCGGACATCGAAGGTATCGGCCCCATCATGCTCCAGAATGAACTTCGGGAAGGACTCCATCCGCTCGGAAGATTACTTCGAGGGACGTTTGTACCCATCGGCCGTAGCCTTCTTGGAGACCTTTTCAATGCGGTCCGATGTCGGCGGATGCGTGGAGAAAAGCTGGCTTACAGAAGAGCCGGTGGCCGCTTTTCCGCCCGTGGTAGTGCCGCCGCTAAGGGACTGGAGTTTCTCGAAAGCCATGGCCATCGCCCACGGATTCCGGCCGGACGACTTCAGGAAATTGTAACCGAATTCATCGGCCTGGAACTCCTGCTTCTGGGAATACTGGGCGCCCATCAGGGCCTCGCCAATCTCACCCAGGCCCGTATCGGAAAGGGCCGCCGCCACCGTGCCCGTAGAGGCGATTCCGTCCCGGAGGGCCGATGCCAGGATGGCCTGTTTCATCTGTTTCTTGGAATGCTTCAGCGCCACGTGGCCGATTTCATGGCCCACCACGCCCAGCAATTCATCGTCCGTCATCAGGTCCATCAGGCCCGTGTACACCCGCACGCTGCCGTCGGCGCAGGCAAAGGCATTCACCTCATTGGTCTGGTACACCTTGAAATTCAGCGGAAGTCCGTCCACCGCGGTGATTCCCTTGGTCAGCCGGCGGAGCCGCTGCGTATAGGCATTGCTTTCCGGCAGCACCTTGCTTTGGGCATCGAGCTGGACAATATACTGATGCACATATTCTTGTACCTGCGCATCGGTAATGCTGGCGGCCTGGAGGGCTTTCGCACCACCGGACAACGCCCGTTCGGCATTGAGCCCGGCACTGCAGCCCCAGAACAAAACGGCTGCAGAAAGGAGGATGAGCGTTCTTTTCATATTGCTTACTATTGGTTATGCGAATATAGCAAAATAATCGTTATCTTTGTCTCATACGTTATAGAATTCATATGAAAACAGCCAAATTTCTCCTGATTGCCGGAATGATGCTGGCAGTCCTTTCCTGTGGGCAGAACACCTCTCTCCCCATCTCCACCCTCATTCCCGCCCGTCCCGTCGGGGCGACGGACGTGATCGGGCTGCGTTGCGAGCCGATGGATACCGTCCGCGTGGGCGTCATCGGTCTGGGCATGCGCGGAAGCGATGTTCCCAAACGCTTCATCCACATCCCCGGAACCCGCATCACCGCCCTGTGCGATATGCTGGAAGAGAATGTCGCCAGCAGCGCCAAGGTGGTCACCGATGCCGGATTCCCTGAACCGGCGTGCTATAGCGGCACCGAAGATGCCTGGAAGCAGGTTTGCACGCGGGACGATGTGGATCTGGTCTATATCTGCACGGATTGGGTGCATCACGCCCCGATGGCCATCTATGCGATGGAGCACGGAAAACACGCCGCCATCGAGGTACCGGCCGCCACGACGCTGGAGGAATGCTGGGCGCTCGTGAACACATCGGAACGCACGCGCAAGCATTGTATGATGCTGGAGAACTGCGTGTACGACTTTTTCGAGCTGACCGCCCTGCAGATGGCTCGCGAAGGCCTTTTCGGGGAAATCATCCACGTGGAAGGCGCCTACAACCACAACCTGGATCCGTTCTGGGGACGATATTGGAACAACTGGCGGCTGGCGTTCAACCAGCAGCATCGGGGCGATGTATATCCGACCCACGGGCTCGGTCCGGTCTGCCAGGTACTGGATATCCACCGCAGCGACCGGATGGAAAGCCTCGTAGCCTATGACACCACCCCCATCAACGGTCCCAAACACGCGGCGGCCGCCGGGATGGAGGGCGATTTTGCCAATGGCGACCTGACCTGCACCCTCATCCGCACCGAAAAAGGAAAAACCATCCTGATTGAGCACGATGTGATGACGCCCCGCCCGTACAGCCGGATGTATCAAGTAGTGGGGACCGATGGCTATGCCGCCAAGTATCCCGTCCAGCAGCTCTGCTTCCGCGAGGAAGGTGCCGAGAATGTGGATTATCAGAACCTTGGAAAGGAAGTTAAGCTCACCGGAGATGCCCTGGAGCCCATTTTGGCGCAGCACCGCAGCCCCATCCTCACGGAGGAACTCGAGTCCCTGGCCAAGGAAGTCGGCGGCCACGGCGGTATGGATTTCATTATGGATTACCGCCTGGTCTATTGCCTGCAGCACGGTCTGCCGCTGGATATGGACGTGTATGACCTGGCGGAATGGTGCTGCATCAGCGAGCTATCCGCCATCTCTTGCGAGAATGGCGGTGCGCCGGTAGCCGTCCCCGATTTTACGCGGGGTTCCTGGAAGAAATAAGGCGGCGAAGACCGCGAACCGTCCGTAACAGGCCCTCATGGCAGATGCTGTGGGGGCTTGCTATGTTGATGCGCAGGAAGTTGCCGTCGCCGTAGATTTCGCCCGGTCCCAGCCGCACCTGCTCGTTCGCAATCAGGCTGTCTACGATTTCCTGGCTGGTCAAAGGCTGTCCAGCAGGGGCTGCCCCCGATGAGCATTTTCCCAAGTTTTCCTGCGAAGAGGGGGCAACCCCTGCAGGACTTGTCAGGACAGAAACATCCACCCAGACAAGATAGGTGCCCTGGAGGTCGGTAACGGGGCATTCGGGCAGTTCGCGGGCAAAGAGGTCCCGCAGGTCGCAGTAATTGTCCCAAAGGACTTCGTTAAGCTCCTTCAGCCACGGCTCCCCTTGCGTATAGGCGGCAATGAGGCCGGTCACGCCAAAGGGATTCACGTCACAGACCTCGTAGATATTGATGACGCGGTCTATCTTGCGCCGCCAGTCGGGCTGGTTGGTGATGATGTTGGCAATCTGCAGGCCGGCGGTGTTGAAGGACTTGCTCGGGGAATTCAGGGTCACGCAAATGTCCTGATTTTCAGGCGATACAGCCGCAAAGGGCGTAAAGGAATGGCCCGGCATTTCCAGCTCGCAATGGATTTCATCGCTCAGCACCACGAGGCCGTTCCGGCGGGCGATATCGCCCATCCGGGCGAGTTCCGCGGCGGTCCAGATGCGTCCCACGGGGTTGTGGGGGTTGCAGATGAGCAGGACCTTCGCTTTCGGGTCGGCGCAGCGGCGCTCCAGGTCCTCCCAGTCGATTTCAACAGCAATCGTTCCGGACGAAGCCGCCGGGGCCGACGGCCGCGAGGAGCCTTTTCCCTCGCATCCCGGTGACGAGTGGCCGTTGGCCCCGGCGGGATAAACGTAGCGCAAGGGCGAGGCAGAACCGGTGCAACCGGCGTTGCGGATGGAGGAGAAAAAGCAATTATAAGCCGGAGTCAGGAAAACCACGGCATCGCCGGGCTCGGTAAAAGCCTTGATGCAGACAGACAGGGCCGGCACCACCGCGGTGGTGTACAGGATCCAGTCCCGTTCGATGGTCCAGCCGCGCCTCCGACGGAACCAGGAAATAACCGCATCGAAGTAAGTATCAGGCACTTCCGTGTACCCAAAAACCCCGTGCTCCACCCGCTCGCGGAGGGCGTCGATGATACAGGGAGCCGTGCGGAAATCCATATCGGCCACCCACATCGGGATGACATCGCCGGCCGGAATGCCGGCCCCGTTGGGCGCGTCCCATTTGACGCAGGCGGTTCCCCTGCGGTCTACAAAGGATGAAAAATCGTATGCCATAGCGGTCTTTATCGCGTTAAGATATCACAATCGCCGGGAGCCTTGCCGTTCTCGTCCAAGATGATTTCCCCGTAGCCATCGGCCAGAATGCTGCCCGTGCGGGGGTTTTTCACCGAGGTGACGGTCCCGTTGATGGTGGCGTGGATGGACGAGTATTCGAAGGCGCGGTCGGCATCGGGCCCGAAACTGCAGTCTTCCAGGGTGAGCCCTTCGATATAGCAGAGCGGCTGGATGCCGGTGATGTGGCAGCGCACCAGCTTGAGGTTGCGCGAATGCCAGCCCAGGTATTCCCCGTTAATCTCTGAATCATAGACCGTTACATTGTCCGTCTCCCAAAAAGCGTCCTTGGTGTTCAGGATGGAATCGTGGATTTCCACGTTGCGGCACCACTGGAAGGAGTAGTTGCCGTTCAAGCGGAGGTCGCGCACCTTCACGTTCGAACAGTGCATGAAAATGTAATCGGCGTGCTCGGCCGACACATCCTCCACCTCCACGTCCCGGCAGCTCCAGAGCGTTTCCTGCGCGTTGGAGAACTGCACGTGCCGGAGCCGGATGCCGTCCATCTCGCGGAACATCTTAGGTGCCTCCACGCGGGAATACTGCATATCCAGGTTGCGCGAGTACCACAGGGCCGCGCGGGCGCCCTCCGTGAAGAGGCAGTCGCGGATGGTAAAGCCGTCGCAGATCCAGAAGGGATATTTTCCCTCGAAGGTGCAGCGGACAGCCGTGATGCCGGAGGTTTCTTTCAGCGCCGATTCGCCGGCGTGGATGGTGACGCCTTCCAGGTACAGGTCGTGTTTGCAATAGAGCGGCCGTTCACCGCCAAATTCTTGGTTGATAATATGTTCCATATGTGATTACATTTCTGTTAAATAGGCGTAAAGCGTTTTCGCATCCACCGGTCTCCCCGCACGTGGAAGAGGAAGAGCAGGCCGCGGACATTCAGTTCGATACACATTGCGATCCAGTAGCCCACCAGGCCGTACCGAGGCGTCAGGTAGAGCGCCAGGCCGATGCGGACCACCCACATGCTCGCGAAGTTCAGGACAGTGGGGATGAGGGTATCGCCCGCACCCACACAGGCACCGTAGGCAACGATGGACACCGCATAGAAGGTCTCCGCAAAGGCTTCGATGCGCAGCACCTTCGCGCCCAGGGCAATCACGTCCGGGTCGTTGCTCAGCAGGGTCATCAGTTCCTGGGCGAAGAAGAACATCAGCACCGCCAGGAAGGTCATGATGGCCGCGGCCGAGAAAATGGTGATGCGCGCAAAGCGTCGGGCGATGTGTTTGCGCGAGGCCCCCAGGCTCTGTCCCACCAGGGTGGTGGCCGCCTCTTCCAGACCGTAACCGGGCATGTAGCAGAAGCTTTCGGCCGTGATAGCGAAGGCGTTAGCGGCAATGGCGATGGGGCCCAGCGGGGCCACGATGACGGTGCTGACCACGTGCGCACCGCGCATCAGCAGGTTCTGCAGCCACATGGGACCGGTTATGCCGAAGGCGTTGCTGAGGACCGTCCGCGTGGGGACGAAGGAACCCCGCTCCCCTACGATTTTGAGCTCGGTGCTGCGCCGGAGCACGAACCAGAGCGATACGGCCGTGGTGATGGCTTCGGCCAGGCCCGTTCCCAGGGCGGCGCCGGCCACGCCCATCTCCATCAGATAGATAAAGAGGTAGTTAAGCACCACGTCCAGGGCGCACATAGATACATATAAGATACTGGGTACCTTCATGTTACCGCTGCCCTGCAGCATGGCGTTGGCCCCGTAGCCCACGGCCCCGATGGGGACGAAGGCGGCATAGATGCGGAAATAGGCCGTTGCATCGGCATTAATGGCTTCGCTGCCGCCCAGCCAGGCGGGCAGGAATGGGGAGATGGCTACGCCCACGATGCCGAAGAGCAGCGATAGGGCGAAGATGCTCGAAAGCCCCTGGCGCAGCACCCGGCGCGCTCCCTCGAAGTTTTTGGCGCCACACATGTGGGCCACCTGTACGGAAAAACCCGAGGCGATGGCCATGGTAAAACCGCCCAGGATCCAGGTGCTGGTGGTAACCAGTCCGATGGAAGCCGAAGGGTTGGCGCCCAGGTGTCCCACCATAGCCGTGTCGATATACATCATCAGCACCGATGAGAACTGGGCGAGTATGGCCGGAACTGCCAGCAGCATCGTCAATTTGAGCTGCTGACCGAATGTCATCTCTTTTCCGTCCCGGATGAGGGAAAGAAGAAAATCTTTCTGTCCTTTTGCCATACTATGCAAAGTTAATCAAAAGATTTGTATATTTGCATGTATAAAATTACTGACACATAATATGAACACCCAAGAGAAATTCGTCATTACCGTCAGCCGTGAAATCGGCTCCGGCGGACATACCGTTGGCAAGAAACTGGCCGAGAAGTTAGGCGTGCACTGTTCCGATAAGGAACTCATCCACCGGCTGATGGACCAGTTCAACCTGGACGCGGCCGAGATTGAGCGCATCAAAGGAGAAAAGAAGAGCTGGTTCAACGATTTCATCCAGAAAGTGGCTCCCATTCCCCTGGACCAGAATCCCCGGCTGAAAATCTCCCCCAACGGCGATGTCCGTCATCTTCCGGAAGCCGAAGAACTCATCCAGGCCGAGCGCGATATCCTGCGCTCCATCGCCGCAGAGGGTTCCTGCGTGGTTGTGGGACGTTCCGGCTTCGAAGTGCTGAAGGATTTCCCGAACAAACTGGATGTCTTTATCACCGCCCCGCGGGAAAGCCGCATCAAACGGGTTATGTACAAGCAGCACCTGAATGAGGAGGATGCCGAATGGGTGGTGGATTCCGTAGATAAAACCCGGGACAATTTCATCCGCCGCATGGCCAATACCAGCCGTTACGACCTGCGCAACTACGATTTGGTCATCAATTCCGACGGTCTCACCGAGGATCAGGTTGTAGACCTGATTCTCCAATTTATGAAAGCATAGCTTGAGCAGGCCGGCCTACTATCTCTGCCTTCTCCTGCTGCTCTTCCCTCTTCTTCTCCACGCCGAGAAAGAACAGGGATGGGTGATTAATGCCTTCCCCAGCACGAGTTATTCCAACGACCAGGGCGTGCAGTTGGGTGCATACGTAGATATTTTCAACTACGGGAAAGGCAGCCACAGCATCTTCCCGGACTATACCCACCGGTTCAACATCCAGGCTTCGTGGTACACGCTGGGGACCATCGAGATGCACGTCTTCTACGATTCAGAATACCTGATTCCCGGTTT